>Ga0065721_10050054_pt1 | contig 23800 bp, 24 predicted proteins | sample Mesricmetagenome_FD_59108 | JGI IMG/M metagenome (GOLD analysis project Ga0065721, IMG submission 59108) | Mesophilic microbial community from rice straw/compost enrichment Sample: eDNA_1 v2 (version 2) | ecosystem: Engineered > Solid waste > Grass > Composting > Bioreactor | place: USA: Davis...
CTCAGAAAGGACTGAGACGCCATGACCCGCAAGACCGGTACCCACTCTGCCGCTTTTACTCTCATTGAACTGCTCGTCGTCATCGCCATCATCGCGATCCTCGCCGCGATACTTTTTCCTGTCTTCGCCCAGGCCCGCGAGAAGGCGCGGCAGGCATCCTGCCTTTCCAACATGAAGCAGCTCGCCACCGCCATGGCGATGTTCGCCCAGGACCACGAGGAGACGCTGCCGAAGGCGTTCTTCAACGACGAGGGCGAGCCCGGCATGAGCTGGGGCCTGTCCTGGGAGACTGCGTGGGATGGCGCGATCTACCCGTACACCAAAAACCTGAACATCCTGAGCTGCCCGTCCGACCCCCTGGGACGCACCTATAATCCGCCCGCGGGCACGCCGCTCGCGGGACAGACGGTGCCCACCTCCTACCGCTACAACATCAGCAACCAGGAGAACGGACCCTGGACCGCGCTGCCGCTGGCGCGTCTGGACCGCCCGGCGGAGGCCATCATCATCGCCGAGAGCAACGAGGGCGTTGGCGGAGAGAACTGGAACCAGCTCGCAACCTGGGAGGAAGACCGGGCGTACGTCTGCATCGACTACACCAACAACGCCGCCTACGACCGCCACGCCCGGACCGACACCCGGCGCTCCGCGGCGGGCTGGCAGTCCAATACGCCGGAGAACCCGCCGCGCGGCGCACGCAATGGCGCCATGTCCAACTACGTGTTCGCGGACGGTCACGCCAAGGCGATGACCTGGGGCGCGACCTGGAAGGCGATCGGCCCGAACGTGACCGACCAGGGCGGAGCGACCGTCACCCCGACCATGTGGCGGCAGAACTTTAACGGCTGGGACGACCGCTGCGACTACATGGAAGGCCAGGACCGGTAAGACCTCCGGTACAATAGGCTCAACACAGGGGGCGGGCATACTGCCCGCCCCCCACTCCTCCAAATCCTTTCATGCTGCTGGACCGTCCACCGACAACCCGCCGGGAGTTCCTGCGCCGCGCCGCGCGGCAGGGACTGGGAGGTGCCGCGCTGCTCGCCGCTGCGGCGTCCGGCGGCGGCTGTGGCGTCGGCCGCCAGAAGGCGGCGGTCCGCGACGAGCGGGACGCGCAGGGACGCCGCATCCTGAACTTCTGGAACGGGTTCACCGGGCCGGATGGCAAGACGATGGAGAAGATCGTCCGCCGCTTCCGTGAGGAGAACCCCGACCTCGATGTCCGGATGCAGATTATCCCCTGGGGGACGTACTACGACAAGCTGACGCTCTCGCTCGCCTTCGGCGGCGCCCCGCACGTCTGCATCGTCCACGCCGCACGCCTGCCGGAGTTCGCCGCCTACGATGCCCTGAACGACCTGGGCGGACTCTACGCGGCAGAGGCGGCCGGGGGGCGTGGCTTCTCCGAGGCCGACTTTGCGCCCGTGCCGTGGCGGGCGACGTTCTATAAGGGGCGTCAGTACGCCCTGCCGCTCGATGTCCACCCGATCTGCCTGTACTACAACCGCAAACTCTTCCGCGAGGCCGGTATCGACGGTCCTCCCGCCACCGGGGAGGCGTTCCTGGAGGCGGCGAAGGCGCTCACCCGCGACACGGACCGCGACGGCAAGACCGACCAGTGGGGCTTCGTCTACACCTGGCAGCGCACCAACTTCCTGACGTTCGCGGCGCAGTTCGGTGGTGGTATCGTCACGCCCGACCTGCAACATGCCGCGCTGTCCTCCCCGGGCTCGCTCGCCGCTGCGCACACCATGCTGGACCTCATCACCAGGCACCGGGTCGCGCCGCGCCCGGAGGGGGTAGATGCGTGGCTGGCGTTCCGACAGGGGAAGGTAGGAATGGCTCTGGAGGGCATCTATATGCAGACGTCGCTGGAGGAGCAGAAGGGACTGGAGTGGGCCGCCGCGCCCGCGCCGCAGTTCGGCCCGCAGCAGGGCGTTTGGGGCGGCTCGCACCTCCTGGCGCAGCCGCGCGGCATCCCCGACGACGCCGCGCGCGATGCCTGGCGCCTGATGCGCTACCTCTCCGACCAGAGCCTCGCCTGGGCGGCGGGCGGACAGGTTCCCGCCCGGCGTGACGCCCTGAATAATGCAGCGTTCTCGCAACTCGCCGCGCCCGCGCAGGCCGCGCGCCAGCTCGACTACGTGGTGTACGAGCCGATGACGCCCCGGGGCAACGCCCTGTTTCCATTTGCTGACCCCGCCATTGAAGCGTTCCTGATCGGGCGCGAAACGCCGGAGGAGGCGTTCGCGGACGCCGACCGCCGCATGGAACAGGTGCTGAAGCGGCCATGAGCTCTTCTCGGAACGCCCTGCGGCGCGCGGACAGAATCGGCTGGCTCTTCGCCCTGCCCCATCTTGTTTTATTCGCCGTGTTTCTGCTCGCGCCGGTCGGCTACGGCTTCTACCTGTCGCTGCATCGCTGGCATGTGCTGGCGCAGGACCACCCGTTCGTGGGGTTCGCCAACTACCGCGCCGCGCTGGCGGATGATATCTTCTGGCTGGCGCTGCGCAACACCCTGCTGTTCGTCGTCATCGCCGTACCCTTCGGGAATGCGGTCTCGCTGCTGCTCGCGCTCGGCCTGAACGGACTCCGGAAGGCGTCCACGCCCTATAAGGTCGCGGTGTACCTGCCGGTGGTGGTCTCTATCTCGGTGGTCGCCGTGCTGTGGCGCTGGCTCTACAACCGGGAGGTTGGCCTCCTGAACCTGACCGCGAAGGGGTTCGTGGACGCCCTGCGCTCCTTAGGGCTGCCGCTGGCGCCGTTCGACCCGATCCCCTGGCTGGCCGACCCCTCGCTGGTCATGCTCTCGATCGCTCTGATGACGATCTGGTGGACGGCGGGCGGGAACATGATTCTGTACCTGGCCGGGCTGGGCAACATCCCGGAAGACTACTACGAGGCGGCGCGCATCGACGGAGCGACCAACGCCCAGCGGTTCTGGCATGTCACCTGGCCGCTGCTGCGCCCAACCACGCTGTTCTGTCTGGTGATCTCGGTGCTCGGGTCGTTCCAGATCTTCGGCCAGAGCTATGTCCTGTTTGCGCCCGGGTCCGGACCGGCGCGCTCGGGCCTGACGCTTGCGCTCTACATGTACCAGCAGGGCTTCAGTCAGTACGAGATCGGCTACGGCGCCGCCATCGCCTACCTGCTCTTTGCGCTCGTGCTGGGACTGACCGTGGTGCAGTTCCGTTTATTCAATGCGGAGCGCCGAGCGAGGGAGGGGCGCGCGATATGAGCACGACGCGCTACCGACCGCAGGCGCGGAGGCGCCGCTTCGACCCCGGCCAGGCGTTTCTGCATGGGGTGATGGCACTTGCGGCGCTGCTGTTTCTGGCGCCGCTCGGCTGGATGCTCTCTACCTCGCTCAAGTCGCCGGAAGATGTGATTGCGGGGCTGGGGGCGATGCGCTGGCTGCCGAACCCGCTGACGACCGAAAACTACCGCTACATCCTGAGCAAGGTGGAGGAGTTCCCGGTCTGGCGCTGGACCGCGAACAGCGTGCTGGTGGCGCTCTCGGTGACGGCGCTCGTGCTGGTGGTAGACACCCTGGCGGCGTTCGCCTACGCCCGCCTGCGCTGGCGAGGGCGGGACGCCCTGTTCGGGCTGCTGGTGGCGACCATGCTGGTGCCCGGGCAGGCGCTGCTGATTCCGTCCTACCTGATCGTGCGCGCGCTCGGGTGGTTCGACACGTACCTGGCGCTGATCGTCCCGGCCGGGGCGAGCGCGTTCGGCGTCTTCCTGCTGCGGCAGTTCTTCAGCAACATCCCGGCGGAGCTGGAGGAGGCGGCGGTGCTGGACGGCTGCGGGCCGCTTCAGGTGCTGCGCCACGTCATCCTGCCGCTGGCGAAGCCCGCGCTCGCGGCGCTGGGCATCTTTACGTTTATGGCGACCTGGAACGCCTTTGAGGGGCCGCTGCTCTATACGGACAGCCTCGCGATGCGTACGCTTCCCATCGGGATCGCGGTGTTCCAGGGGCGCTACAACACGGAGTACGGACCGATGATGGCGGCGGCCACGCTCGCCGCGGTACCGGTGGTGATCGCCTTCCTTCTGTTCCAGCGGCATATCATCAAGGGCATCGCGCTGACGGGTCTGGCGGGCCGCTGAGAAATGGAAGGGAATAAGACGGTGCAGACTGCGGGGCTCTTCTTGAGAGCGTGGGAAAGGACTTTGGATCGCATGCGAGACGCGGGTAAGCGCTGGGGGGGCGGTATGGCGGCTGCCGCGGGACTCGTGGCGGCGGCTTCCACGGGAGCGGCGGCTCCGGCGTGCGCGCCGCAGCCGCAGGGGACGGGCACCCCCGCGGCGGGGGGCGCACAGGCGGCGGCAGCGCCGCTGCCGCCGGGGACCTTTACCAACCCCATTGTCCGCTCCCGGAGCGCGGCCGACCCCTGGCTGGTGTATCGCGACGGCTTCTACTACTTCACGTTCACGGTCGGCAAGAGCATTGAGGTGTGGAAGTCGCCGACCATCACCGGGCTGGACACGGGCAAGAAGGTGACCGTGTGGCGTGCCCCGAACAAGGGGCCGAACGCCGAGCATGTGTGGGCGCCTGAGATCCACTACCTGAACGGCAAGTGGTACATCTACTACACCGCGACCCCCGGGCCCGACCTGGACCGCCGTCAGTTCGTACTGGAGGCGGCCACCGACGACCCGCAGGGGCCGTATGTGGACAAGGGGCAGATCGTCGTGCCCGGCGAGGGCGAGGATGTCTACGCCATTGACGGGAGCGTGTTCCAGAGCAAAGAGGGCAAGCTCTACTTTGTCTGGTCGGGGCGCGCCGAGAACAAGCCGGGCACCCAGAACATCTATATCGCCCCGATGTCGAACCCGTGGACCCTCTCCGGGCCGCGCGTGCTGCTCTCCCGTCCCACCTACGACTGGGAGCGGCACGGCTGGGCGGTGAACGAGGGACCGGAGATTCTGGAGCGGAACGGAAAGACGATTCTGATCTACTCCGCCAGCGGCGGCACGACGCCGTACTACTGCCTGGGGATGCTGACCAACAGCGACGGGAACCTGCTCCGGCCCGAGTCCTGGACCAAGTCGCCGGTGCCGGTCTTCCAGCAGTACAAGGGGCCGGATGGCGCGGTCTACACGCCGGGGCACAACGGCTTCTGCAAGTCGCCGGACGGCACCGAGGACTGGATCATCTACCACGGCAAGGAGAACACCGACGGCACCTGGGCGGGGCGCACCGCGCGGGCGCAGCGCTTTACCTGGAACGCCGACGACACACCCTTCTTCGGCCACCCGGTCCCGGCCGGGGTGCCGCTGGCGCTGCCCTCGGGCGAGCCCGGCGCGGTGAAGCTCGAAGGCGGGAACGGCACGGGCCTGCTGGGTGAGTACTTCGCCGGTAAGGAGCTTGCCGGGAAGCCTGTGGTTACCCGGGTGGACCCGACCATCGCCTTCGATTGGCTGCTGAACGGGCCGGCGCCCGGCCTGCCCGCCGATGGCTTCTCCGTGCGCTGGCGGGGCCAGGTCGTGCCGCGCTTCAGCGAAACGTACACGTTCCAGACCTATTCCGACGACGGCGTGCGCGTCTGGGTGGATGGCAAACTCCTGATCGACGACTGGAAGAACCAGGCAGCGACCGCCAACCAGGGCAAGATCGCTCTGGAGGCCGGCAAGCGCTACGACATCCGCGTCGAGTACTATGAGCAGGACCGCACCGCCAACATGATGCTGGCCTGGGTCAGCCCAAGCCAGCCCTACGAGATCATACCGAAGAGCCGTTTGTACCCGGCGGCGCCGGGTAAGTGACCTGAAGGAGTCGCCCTGTGAACACCACTCTCAGTGACCGCACCACCTCCCTGCCGGGAGACGCGGTCCGCAGCGCCAACCCCGTGTGGGCTGGCTACATGGCCGACCCCTTCGCGATGCGCACGTCCGGCGGCGTGTACTACGCCTACGGCACGGGGCGTCCCGACCCCGACACGGGCCGTCGGTTTCCCGTGTTGCGCTCCACGGACCTCGCCTCCTGGGAGTATGTCGGCGGGGCGCTTGAGCCCCGCCCCGAACTTCCGGCGAATGCCGACTACTGGGCGCCCGCCGTCGCCGAGCGCGACGGGCGGTTCTACCTGTACTACTCGGCATCCGGCGGGGCAGGGGACGATGCGGGGCAGCGTCTCCGGGTCGCGCTCGCGGATGACCCGGCCGGGCCGTTCCGCGACGCCGGGAGCGACCTGCTTCCCGGGGAGGGCTTCACGATCGACGCGCACCCCTTCCGGGACTCGCGCGATGGCCGCTGGTACCTGTACTTTGCCCGCGACTTCCTGGACGGCGAGCGCCCGGGCACCGGCCTCGCCGTGGTGCCGCTCGCCGACGACATGGTGACGCTCGCCGGCACGCCGCAGACCGTTCTGCGGGCGTCCGCCGACTGGCAGATCTATGCCCGAAACCGCGACCACTATGGGAAGGTCTGGGACGCCTGGCACACGCTGGAAGGGCCGTGTGTGGTGGAGCACGCGGGCCTCTACTACTGCCTGTACTCCGGCGGGTGCTGGCAGAACGAGGGGTACGGTGTCGGCTGCGCAGTGGCCGAACACCCGCTTGGCCCCTGGCGGGAACTGGGCGAGGGGCCGACCGTGCTGCGCGGGGCGCCCGCGCGCGGCGTCTACGGACCGGGGCACAACAGCGTGATAACCGGGCCGGACGGCGAAACGGACTTCATCGTCTACCACGCCTGGGACGCCGGCCGCACCGCGCGCCGCATGTGCCTGGACCCGCTGCTCTGGACCGAGAACGGCCCCCGCTGCGACGGCCCCAGCCCGGCCCGCAACATAAAGGCGGGCTGAGCTTGCCTGTCGGTCAGTGTTGCAGGCGGAGCAGGCTCCAGAGGAGCAGCGCCACGGCGGCGAAGCCTATCGCGCCGTAGCCCGCCTGCTCCGGAAGGGCGCGGCGCAGAGCGGACCCGCTGCCGAGCGGCCTGCTGAGGAGTCCCCCCAGCAGGCCGTGAAACACCAGGTACAGGAAGCTGCCTCCGACGTGCGCCAGGGCGGCGCCCAGCCAGAGCGGCGGGGCCGCTGCGAAGAACATCCCCCCGAGCGCCCCGCCCAGCAGCGTCGTCGCCTCCACGGCCGCGGTCAGTAGGAAGGCGCGCAGCGGCGCATACCCGGCGCTGAGCAGGAGCGCGGCGAGGGCCAGCCCCTCCGGCATCTTGTGCAGGCAGACGGCGAGCAGCATGGGGAGCGTCGCGGCAAGCCCTTCGGGACCGTGGTGATGATGGTGGGCTCCCCCGTGCGCGCCAGCTAGCGCCATGCCGTCCACAAACGAGTGGAGGGTGAGGACTGCCGCCAGCAGGAGAGAGGTGTTTGCGACCGTACCGCGGGTGGGGGCGGGGGCATCCGCGTGCCGGTGGTCGTCGTCCCCGTCGCCGTAGTCGTGGTGATCAGGGTGATCATGGTGGTCGTGGTGGTCGTGGCTGTCTCCGCAGCCGCAGACCTCGTGCGCCTCACTCGCGGCGGCGCAGGCCGGGCAGACGGGGGCCACATACCGGCCAATCAGGTACAACAGGAGGTAACCGGACGCCACCGATACGGCGAAGTCGAGCGGGCGCAGCAGGCGCCACGCCTCCGGCAGCAGAGACACGGCGGTGACCGCGAGCATAGCACCGCCCGCCACGCCCACAAGCGGGCCGAGGCCGCGCCGGACCCGCCCTGCCGCGAGGACGCCGAACGCTGCCCCGGTCAGCGCCACCAGGGTGGCCAGGACCGCTTGTAATAGTGTCTCGCCGTTCATCTACGCCTTTTTGACAACCGCTTGCAGTTTATCGTTCCGTGCTCGGGGCGTCAACCAAACATCTTTCTGTGGCGAGAGGCGCCACCGTGCGGCAGGAATGCTCGCGGGGCGGGCGGAAATCGATCCCCGATACGCCGCAGTCATGCGAGCGACCCTGGCGCATGAGGGTAGCGGAGAGGGCGACGGCGTGATACACGCCATCTGAAGCCGCCGCCCGTTTCTCTCGTTTGCGGCCTCCAACGCGTTCGCAACACTATAAAATCCGTCGCTGCGCCCGACGAAGCCCTCACTGGCTTCGCCGACGAATGCGACCAACCGGAGACTTATCGTCATGAAGATCCACGCTGCTGTGGGCGCCGCCCTCGCCCTTTCTTTCGCTGCCCTGGCTTTCGCCGCTCCCGCGACCGCGCAGGAGACTGCTCCGCCACCGCCGCCGCCGCCGCCCGCCGGGGAGGCCGCCACGGAGGAGGGCAGGGCGCTTCTGGAGCGGGCGGTAAAGGCGCATGGCGGCGAAGCGCTTCTGAAACTCAAGACACTGAAGGCCGTGGGCAAGGGGGAGTTGACGACCCCGGAGGCGCAGGGCGGCCTCAAGGTGCCACTGGATGTGGTGACCCTGACGGCAGCGGCCCCGGGCCGCACGCGCCTGGATGCCGAAACGGTGTTCGGGCCGGTAACCTTCGCCGTACCGGGGAAGGGGGTGCCCGCCTGGTATAGCCTCGCGGGCAGCGTGTCCGACCTGCCCGGGACCGCCGCAACGCTGACGGACCCGCTGGCCGTGCTGCGCGCCGCCGCCTCACCGTCCGCGGGAGTCACCGTCCGCGCGTTCCCGGTGGAGACGGGGGTGACGACGCCGGAGGGCGTTGCCCTGAAGGCGTTTGAGGTGACAGACACCACCGCGGCCTCCGCCGCTGGTAAGCCCGGGAAGGCGCGGGTCTATGTGGAAGCGGAGACGGGTCGGATGCGCCGGGTCGATATTCAGGCCGGTGGCGCCGAGACGGTCACCCTGCTCAGCGCATACCGGACGGTGGGCGGCGTCGTGGTTCCGACCGCGCTCCAGCTACGGCAGAAGGATCGGGAGGTGCTCAGCCTCACCTTCGCCACCGTAGAGTTGGATGTCGCCGTGGACGAAAAGGCGTTCGACCGGCCGGCGCCGCCCGCATCGGCCCCGGCCGCGACTACGGGCGGGGCGCCGCCCGCTGCTCCCGGCGGCGCGTAAGCAGGGTGCCGCCCGCGACGAGCCCCGGCGCGAGCAGCAGGCCCACAAAGGGCACCAGCGACAGCGCTCCGGCGAAGGCGGCGAACAGCAGCGTGTCGGCGTCTACTCGGGTGCGGAGCCGCCTCCACTGCGCGCCGAGCGTGTGGCCCCGGCGCAGGTATGCCGGAGAGGTGTAGTCCAGCAGGCCGATCACTGCGGCGGCGAAGACGCCGGGGAGCGGCCCGAGCCAGATGCCCAGCACCAGGGCGATCACCCCGAGGAGGACGTTCAGCGCGAGGCGGCTCAGTGCATCCGCGAACGTCCTCCCCAGGGGAAGGCGCACCTCCGGGACCAGGGCGCGCTCTCCGCCGCTCTCGGCGACCTCTACCGCCCGCGAAAGCGGGTCGAAAATCAGGCCGATAAAACCCGCGGCGAGCAGGGTAAAGAGGAAGGGAAAGACCAGCAACCAGAGCAGGACCGCGGCGAATTCCGTCGCAACCGCCCCGTTCTGGCCAAACCCCAGGTCCGCCACCCGCCCCGAAAGGCGGGGGGCGATGAGGAACCAGCCGCCGAGACCCAGGAGTACGTACGCGACGAACGCCGCCAGGAGCGGTCCGACGCTGTAGATCCACAAACGAGGTGTCCGAAAGACCAGGAAGATCCCGCGAAAAGCGTCCATAGTGTCATCCACTTAACGAGACACCGGCCGTGCCCGAAACGTTGCGCGCGGCGGCATACCGGCTATGCCCGCAGGGCGGTCGGAGTCGCAGGAAAGCCGGTTTCTCGAAGCGAATAACTTGCCGTCATGCCGTCTCAGGATTCCAGCCCCCATCCCGTCTCCCCTGCCCCGCCCCCGCGTCTTCGCATCGCCATCGTCGGCTGCGGCAAGGTGGGCGAGGTTCACCGGGAGCGCCTGACCGCCGAGGCCGTAGACATCGTTGCCGTCTGCGATCCGGATGCGGACGCGCTGGCGCGCATGGCGGGGCGCATCTCGCCGCGTCCGCGTCTGTTCCGCACCGAACAGGATCTGCTGATGGCGGGCCTGGCGGACGCCGTGGTGCTCTGCACCCCGCACGGGCAGCACGCAACGCAGATTGAGTCCGCGCTGAACGCCGGAGTCCACATCCTGTGCGAAAAGCCCTTTGTCACGCGCGGAACGGACGCCGCACGCCTGGTGGCGCTGGCGCGCGAGAAGGAGCGCGCCCTGTTCGTCTCCTACACCCGGCGTAGCCGCGGCCACGCGCGCTTCCTTCAGTATGCCGCGTCTCGGATTGGTCCGCTGACGCACGTTCAGGTGACGCGGGCGCAGCCGTGGCGGGAGCGGCATCTGCGCACCTGGCGGATGCACAGCACGGACGGCGGCGGCTTTCTTCTGGACGCCGGCGCATCGATTATCGACCTGTTGATGCACCTCCACGACTCGCCTGTGCTCTCCACCAACGCGGAACTGGTGCGGGGCGGCGGGGATGTGGACGTGGACATGCGAGCGTTCGTCCGCCTGGTCTTCGCCAGTGGCATGCGGGCCGACCTTTGCCTGATTGGCGACGCGACCGAGACGCTGGAGCGTATCGAACTGTTTGGGGAGCGGGGGACCGCCGGGTGGAGCCTGCGCGAGGACCACCCGTTTGACCTGTATATCCGCCCGGCGGGCGGGCCGAGTGAGCAGGGGGACCCGGCGCCGTTCCGCACGCTCCTGCCGGACGCCGCGTTCGTCGCCGCTCTGCGCTCGCGCCGCTCCTTTGGCCTGGATTCCTCACACGACCTGTACGATGCGGCCACGGCGGTTCCAGTAGTCAGCCTGGTTGAGCGCATTTATCAGACCGCACACTGGCGCTAGCCTACCCGGTGCCCTCCTACCCTGGTATTTAGGAGGTTAACCCGTTTCTTTATAGGTCTTTTTGCGAGTTTTGGCACGACTGCTTGTCGTGATTTTCTACTCCTCTTGTACAATTACCCCAGTCGAAAGAGCGGACGGTGATCGGGGAGTAGCAGGTGACGACGCCTCGTGCTGAAAGCGGCAGAAGACGTGATACTTTTCAACAGGCTGGATGAGATTAGGGGACGATGGCGCGAATGGCGCCGACAACAGGCTATTGTGGCAGCAGCGCGCTCGGGGGACTTCGGCCCGCTAAGTGAGCGCACCGAGCGTGCCATGAACGACAGCATCTGGCGCAACGGCCCGGACCACCCGGAGACCGCGCGCCTTCTGGCAGCACTCGCCGCTGTCTACGGGCTGCAGGAGCGTGTCGAGGAGGCCATACCTCTCCTGCAGCGCGCGATCAGCGTGCTCGAACGCCAGCCCGAGGCGGGACGCAGCCGCGACCTTCCGCGGCTCCTCGGGGAACTGGCCGAACTTCATATCAAGGCCGGGCAGTACAAGGAAGCCGACAAGGCCCGCGGTCGAGCGCTCGAGCTGCGCGAGGCGACGCTGGGGGAGATGCACCCGGCGGTGGCGCGGTCCCTGGACGACCTTGCGCTGGTGCGCAAGGCGTGCGGTCGGCTCGGCGAAGCCCGCGACCTGCACCGGCGCGCCCTGCGTATCTGGGAGGGTACCTGTGGCTCCGGCGCCCCCGAAGTCGCGCGCTGCCTTACCCACCTGGCAAGTCTGTACCTGGAGGAGAAGCGCTACGCCGACGCCGAGCCCTTGCTGGCGCGGGCGGTGGCGGTGTGGCAGTGCGCCCCGAACCAGAACGACCTGTACTCCATCGTGACCCTCTCCTGCTACGGCGACCTGTATCGAAATACCGGTCGGCCGGAGGAGGCGCAGGGTATGGAGCGCCTGGCGAAGGCGGTGGTCGCACGCCACTACAAGTGAACAGGTAAATACCGGACGACCCACTCCTCTCCGCCCGTGGTCAACGGCGACCACGGGCGTTTTTTTCGACACGGGGCCCCGCACAACTTGCCGTTTTTTCTGTTGGCGGGGCATAATAGCACTGGTAGTTATATCAGTGTTTTGCCGCCGTCTCCGCCGCTGCTGCCCCTGTCGTCCTCCTGCTCGGCGTGAACTCCTGTCCGGCGGCATTTTGCCAGGAACTGTGAGCCGGCATGTTTATTGCCGGTTATTCTGGGTACAAGAAATCATCCGACGAAGCGGGTAGGGATCACCACCATGGCCACACTGGACAGGCGCGCCGATGCGCTCAGGGTTCGTCCGGTACTGCGACGCACAGCGCTCCGCCGGGCACGCCCCCGGGAAGTCGTTCTTGTTCGCCGTACGGCGGCGGCGGGAGCCCACGAGGGCGTCACGCGCGCTCACCTTCTGGCACCCTTCGCGGCGATGACCTTCGCTGCCTGCCTTCTGAACGCGCTCTCGACGGCGGACGCGCGCGACCCCATTCTGGTCCCGCTGCTCGGACTGTGTGCCGTGGCAGTGATGCTGCTCGCCGGCTGGCGTGCGGCCGGGATCATCACAGCCCTGCTGCGGGAGCGGTAGGGAGCGGCAGACGCTCGGGATGCTTGACCCCCTGGCGAGGGGCGGGGTACACTTGCCGCATAGTCCATCCGGGCTATAGTTCCCACCTGCTATGCGCGTTACCCGCCTCGAACTCTTCGACTTTCGCAACTACCGCGCGCTCCATTTCCTGCCCGGCCCCGGCCTCAACATCCTGGTGGGGCCGAACGCCCAGGGGAAATCGAACCTGCTGGAATCGCTCTACGCTCTGGCGACTACCAAGTCCATGCGCGCCGGGCGTGATTCGGACATGATACGCTTCGGCGCGGATGCCGGGCGTATTCAAGCGGAGGTGGCGCGCGATCAGGGGGGCGAGGCGCTTCTGGAGATGGCAGTGGGCGCACCCGGCGCCACCGGCATCGGCGCGGAGCGGAAACTCGTCAAGATCAACCACGCCCGGCAGCCACGCGTGACCGATCTCATCGGTAGTTTGAACGCCGTCCTGTTCTCCTCGGTAGACCTCGACATCGTGCGCGGCGAGCCCGAAGAGCGCCGCCGCTTCCTGAATTATGAGATCGCCCAGGTTTCTCCCGCCTACATCCTCGCGCTGGGGGCTTATCGGCGCGCCCTGGAGCAGCGCAACCGTCTGCTGAAGGATGTCCGCTTCGGCCACGCGGACCCGGCGTCACTGGATGCGTGGACCGAGCAGATCGTGCGCCACGGCGCGAAACTGGTCGAGCGGCGGCGCGCCTATGTCGATAAACTCGCTGCGCACGCGGCGGATGTCCACGGCGCGCTAACCGACGGGCGCGAAACCCTCACGGTGGAGTATGTCCCCTCGTTCGCGCCGCCGGAGACGGAGGTGACGACCGAGGCCGTCGCGGAGGCGTTCGCCGCGGCGCTGGCGGCGCTGCGGCGCGATGAGATGCAGCGTGGGACCACCCTTTTGGGGCCGCAGCGCGACGACCTGGCATTCCGGGTTGGTCCCACGCCAGCAGAGGCGGTGGACGCGCGCACGTTCGGCTCGCAAGGGCAGCAGCGCACCGCGGCTCTGTCCCTGCGCCTCGCGGAGCGGCGGCTGATTGAGGAGATGGTGGGCGAACCGCCGGTGGTCCTCCTGGACGACGTGCTCTCCGACCTGGACGAGCGGCGCCGCGCCCAGATCTTTGCCCTGGCCCTTTCCGGGGGACAGACGTTCCTCACCACCACTGACCTCGCCGCTCTGCCCCCCGAGGCGGTGGAACAGGCTTCGGTGTGGGATGTCACGGCCGGCGTTGTCACCGCGGCGACGGGGTGAACTTCGCCGGAGCCGAACGTCCCAAACCTGAAACGACCAGGCAGGCAGAGCCGTCGAAACCGGTACTACCCGCTTCCACCGCAGGAGAATGCAAGCCCATGAACGAGGACCCCATCGGCCTGTGGCAGCACGTCCACGGCGCCACGACGCACTTCCCCATCGCGATGGCGGTCACCAGCATCGCCTTCGACCTCGGAGCCCTTCTGTTTAAGAAGGAATCCTGGCGGACCGTGGCCTTCTGGCTCCTCATTATCGCCGCCATCGGCGTGGTCCCGGCCATCACCTCCGGCCTCTTCTACATCTACCGTGACCCCAAGGGCATGGAGCACGCGCAGATGATGGGCGACATCGCAACGGTGCTCTCGCACCGCAACGTCTCCCTGTTTGCGGGGGCGCTGCTGATCTTCCTGGCCCTGTGGCGCGTCGGAATGAAGGATCGGCTGAAGGGAATCAGTCTTGGCATTTACCTGCTTCTTGCCGTAATAATGGTGGGCGGAATTGGCTATGCAGGGTATCTTGGAGGGTATCTCGGCCACGGGTACTGGGGGCCATTGACCCCCGCGGAGGAGACGCCCGCCGCGCCAGAGGGAGCACAGTAGGAATTAATGGAGTTTAAGGAAGTGACCCCGGAACAGGTCGAGGAGATCCTCGCGACTGACCCGGAGGTTTTTCTGCTAGACGTGCGCACGCCCCGCGAGTATGTTTGTCACCGCATCCCCGGGGCGGTCTTGATCCCGATTTCGGAACTGGCGGGCCGCCTGGACGAACTCGATCCTACCCGGCGGACCATCTGCATCTGTGAACACGGCGTCCGCTCGGAGGCAGCCGCGGAGATGCTGTCCTGCCGGGACTTCGCGGATGTCTCCAACATGGTAGGCGGCATGGCGCGCTGGCGGGGACAGCGGGAGCGCGGCTAACGACGCGGCGCGGCACGGGCCGCGCTCACGAGGCGCTGCGACCGGAAGGGGAGTGGCACGACCTATGTGGCGCAAGTTCACGGAGCAGGCGAAGCGCGCGCTTCGCACCGCCCAGACTGAGGCGGCGCAGCGGGGCGAGAACCGGGTGCAACCGGAACACCTCTTAATGGGCATCCTGAAGGAGGAGAATTCCGGCGCGCGCCGCCTGCTGGAGGAGATGCAGGTCGATCCCGACGATCTGGTACGGCAGACCGAAAGGCTCCTCGTCCCCGGACCCGGGCGCGACGAAACGCCGCTGCGCCTGGACACACGCAGCTCTCTGGTTCTGGAACTGGCGCAGCAGGAGGCGCAGCGCTTCTCCGCTCAGTTCATCGGGCCGGAGCACCTGCTGCTGGGCCTGATCGCGGCCGGAGTGGGGGCGGCGGGCGCGGTGCTCCGCTCCCACGGTCCGACGATTGAGGCGGCACGCCAGGCGCTCCAGCGCGCGCCGGAAGCTGCCGCGGAGGCGTCACGCGCTGCCGCCGCCGAAATGCCCCCGCCGCGTCCCCAATCCCCCCCACTCGGGGCCGGCGTAAGTGCGGCATTCCAGCAGAGTCCGAAGCCGCCGCCCGCCCCTTCGTCGCTGCCCGCGATGTCGATGGGGTGGAAGGTCGCCCGGTGGACTTTCGCCCTGACCTTCCTCGTGCTGGCTTTCCTGCTCCTGATCGTCCTGATGGGCGCGTGAGGCGGGAGAGCGCCCGTGAACGAAGACACTCGGCTGTGGATACGGGAAAGCCTGGACGCTGCCCGCGTGTCGGGTGACCCAGTCTTCGCGGCTGCCCGAGCGGCCCTCAGGGATGCCGCTGCCGAAGCCCTGCGGGTCGCGCCCACTTCCGTCACCGATAAGGCAACGCCTGCGCCGAGCGGCGACCCCCGCGACTACCGCAGCATCGGGCCGTACTGGTGGCCGAATCCGGACACGGCGGACGGCCTTCCGTATGTCCGCCGGGACGGCGAGGTGAATCCGGAGCGCTACGCAGACAACAGCGAGCGGCTGAAGCGCGTGGAATCCGCCGTGACCACGCTGGGACTGGCCGCCTGGCTGTTCGCGGAAGAGTCATACGCTGCACACGCGGCAGCCCTCCTCCGCGCCTGGTTTCTGGACCCGGACACGGGGATGAACCCGCACCTGGAGTACGCACAGGCCATTCCGGGAATTTGCGAAGGGCGCGACATCGGCGTTATCGACACCCATCGTTTGCCGGAGATGCTGGACGCCGTGTGTCTGCTCCATGAGGCGTTCCCGCAGACCTGGTCGGACGGCGACCACACTCGGCTGAGAGCCTGGTTCTCCGCCCTGCTGGACTGGCTCCTGACGAGCGAAAAGGGGAGGGGAGAGTCCGGTCAGCACAACAATCACGGCACCTGGTACGATGTCCAGGCGGCGTATTACGCTCGCTTCACCGGGCGAGATGGCGTAGCCCGTTCGGTACTCGCGGCCGCAGCGGAGCGCCGCATCCGCGCGCACATCTCCGAGGACGGCGCGCAACCGCATGAACTGGCACGCACACGCTCGCTGAGCTACAGCGCCATGAACCTGCACGGACTATTCGACCTGGCGACGCTGGCCGAACCGCTGGGCATCGACCTGTGGGGTGTTGGAGGCAAAACCGGGAAGGAACCGCTCCTGAGCCGCGCCCTCCGCTATCTGTGGGACCGTGCGGACGACTGGCAGCAACCGCAGATCGTCCCGGTGGATGCCCGCGACCTCCTGCTTCCGCACATCCTGCGCGGTGCCCGGGTTTGGCCGGGGACGGGTTATAGGGAACTAGCGCGGGAGATAGGCCCGGCGGGACACCGCGCATTTCTTATCTACGCCCCCTGCGGCGCCCCGCCGGTACCCGCTTGACATCCGTCTGGTGCAGAACCTACTGAGCCGTCGTCAAAATCACCCGACTTACTACCCGACCTCGATCCCCAACGGCTTCACCGCCTGCCGCAACTGCTCTGGCAACTCTTTCACCCTGCGATTTATCTCTATGGGGCGTCTGGGGTCATGCCGCATTCCCCAGTGCATCAAATCATTGCGGAAGTGATTGAGGTTGCCAGACCACAAATGAATAGCCGCAGTCCACTCCTCAGGAATAGGACTGCCAGAGCGCCCTGCGTTGTTAAGCCACCGTTCCGCCGATTTGCGTTCTTCTTTGTCAACCGGGAAGATTGGCTTTCCACTCACCACAACACGAACGCTTACCAGCCACTCACGGGCAAGCGAAACGGCGGCAGGGTAATGGGCATGATTGGAAAGCCAGCAAATCTGTTCCCACTGCGCCTTCAGGGTATCCGTCTCCGCTATCGGGGAAAAACGCGTCTCAATGCGCTCCAGAAGCAGTTTCAGTGGTGTATGCTGCGCTTCCCACTCCTCCGCTTTTGCTGCCGTAATCTTCTTCTGAAGTTTTCGTGCGTTCTCCAGAACGTCCTTCGCCCTCATAAGAGCCAGAGATTCCGACACTTCCGTCATGCCTTGCGCAACGTTGTTGAGCGGATTCTTCCGTTTCTCCATAATGAGGGGCGCAATTTTCCGAGCGTCTCCGGTTTCCAGAAAGCGGTCAGTCGCATTTGCCCAATCCAGCATCGTCACAAATGGCGTTAAATCAAACACGGGCGAGACGTGCGTTTCCTGATTCCGAGCCTCGTAAGCACCATAAAACACCTTGTACAGTTTGATGCCCTTCGCTATACGCAGGAACGACAGAGCCAGCAGCGTCAGTATTGGCAGAGAGCGAAAGCCATGCGTAATGTCAAGAATAACCTCCTCGCCTTCGGGCAGTGTCTCCGCCACCGTACTGAAGATCTGCCACAACTCCTCCTCCGACTTGCCTGAAGGAATCGCTACAAACTCCACTCCTGGCACGGCAGTCTGAAGCGTCTCGCCATACTTCTCCCGCGCCTCATCCGTCACCAGTGCCTTTACCACCGTATCCGGTGGGAACCAGGATGCCAGAGCCACAGGGAAAAGAGTCGTCTCGCACGTATGCTCACCCCACTGATAGCAGGTCGTCTCGTATTTACCCGTTCCCAGCATCGTGACGATAATCATTGCCCCACCTCCTCGATCTTCCTATCAATGTTCTGATACATCGTCTTGTCTGGCTTCCAGAACCTCTTCTCCTGGAGATGACGACGTAGCTCAAGGAGCGCAGCGCGCTGTACCGATATGTCGTCCACCTTCTCAATCTCGGCGATAATACTGTTCACCATGCCGGTGTTCTGCGCGGCGCGAATACTCCCGATCCTCTCCTGAATCGGTTTCAGCAGCATTTCTGGTGTCACCGGATGCTCGCATACCACCTCCTTGAACCACCCATACCCTGCATTCGTCTTTCCCCCGATACCGATCTCCGTCAGCGTATAGCGCAACATCGTCTCCGCGAAGTCACGCCAACCCGCCGCCACATCATCCGACGCGGCAATCTCCAGTCCGAACCGGAACTGCGCTCCCGTCTTCACCGAGATAAATGGGACGGGATTCGGGTCGTCGAAATCCGTCGGAAAGACCTTGCCGCCTTGCTGATAGTAGTCTGGGTGATGGACTGTGACGGTGTCTACTGCCAGCGGGGTTCCTCCCACGGAGTCCGGCACGTACCAGGCATCATGGAAAACCGCATATCCCATTTCGTCCGTGTCGCCGAACAGAGGCCGCGCTTTCTCCTCTATCTCCATCCGCCGTACCGCCCGTAAACAGGCTCCCTTAATCGCCGACCCCGGAATAAGCGGCATTCCGTAAACGCGATGCAGTGTTAGCCCAACCTCGGTAGGACTCTCGTTTCCCAACCCGACCGCCAGCGGTCCGCCCAACGTCGCCGTCACCAGTAGCGCCTTACGGCCGCGTATCGCCGCCTCCCATCGCCGATACGCGGCCTTATACCCCTCGTCGGCGGATATCTGCGTTACCGCCGCAAAGAAACCCGGTCGCTTCTTGTCGTCCTTCGGCCACGGAACATAGCGGCTCAGAGCCAGTCCAGCGTTCTGCCCGACCGTCTCAGGGATTTTAATCTTGCGCATCGTTTGCGCCCTCCGCTTTCAGCATCGAAACCGCGAACCGCTTGTAAAACACCCACGCCGCCAGAACCCGCCGCGTCGCCCGCATATACTCGGATAGCGATGCCGTCTCTGCATTAAAATCCGGCAGCAGCGCCCTCACATCCGCCACCAGGCGCGCATGAGCCTGGTGGCGGTCACTGCCATTCTCCGCGCTCTCGGATGACGCCTTGCTCCGGTGATACTCCAGGGCCTGCGCCAGTCCCGCAGTCTTCACCAGAACGGGGAACGAATGGCAAAGGCCGCCGTAAATTTTCGCCCACGATTCCCTCTCGACTTCCTTCACACGCCCGGCCACATGCGCCAGGTCTTTCTGGGTCTGCGTCTGGTATTTGCTCATTTCGTCGCCACCGTCATGCGGCACAGGCCGCGCCCCACCGTTTCATTGCCGCCGATCTGCACCACCGTTCCGGATGCCACTGGCAGCAACTCCCCCAGTACAGGCGCGACAAAGATCGCCTCCGCCGGAACCGCCTCCTCATACCAGAGTGCACCCTGTTCCTTGTCCACTGTCTTCTTTTCCGGAACGAGTTTAATTCGCGCCGTAATCTCCGTCGCGTTCTCCGTCAGGAAATCGAACACGTTATCCGAAACCAGTGCGAACCGCTTGACGAACCCCGCCCGCTCCGCCTCCGGAACGACCGCTGCCGCAATGCCCTCCGCGATGGCCTGCACGGCGGCGTCCTTCGTTTCCGTCAGCGGTAAATCTTCCAGCCAGATGTTGCCACTCTCTGCCAACACACTACCTTCTGCGACCATTGCCGACTCGTTCGCAGGATCAGGAACCGTGTCGACCTTGGGAAACGGAGCGTTCAGCGCAGCAAAGTCCCGCACCAGCCGATTCAGCGCCAGCGGGCAGGAGACATATGCAAAGACCCCCTGCCACGAACGCACCGGGAAACAGAGCAGTCGCGCATCCCCGAACTGTAGCGCGCCTACTTGGTCCTGCGAACCGAAAAGCGCCTCCCGGTCGCCCTTCGGCGTCCTATCCCGGAGGACTCCCTTCAGGCTCGTGGCGGGCAGCAACGGCCAGTTCGTCGCCTTCTCTCGCGCAATCGGAAGGTCCACCACCGACGCCGACACCTGGCCTGTCCCCGCATGTACCGGCGTCAGCGCGTGAAGATAAACCGTTGAAATCGTCTTCTCGGTCATTTACCATGTCCCCCACAGCGCGAGGCCCAGCCCATCGCGCCGTCCCTGTTCGTCATCGCTCATCGGCTTCATCCACGCATCGCGCCAGAGAGCCGTCGGGTCGCCACCCATCACCTCGAAGAAATAGACCGCCCCCGCCGGAACAAGCCAGCGGATTTCTCGCGGCTTGCCCTCCCGCAGGCCCCACCCGCTGACCGCCACGCGCCGATCCATCGCAGCGGCGACCAGTTTCAACTGCACCTTCGCTATCCCGGCGGGCAGATGTGCCACCCCGGAACCGGACGCCTCAATCCAGTCCGGTTTCCAGCCCTGCCGAAAATGCGCTGGAGTCGCCAGAACCATTCGCACCCGCGTCGCCGAAGCCAGTTTGTCTTTCAGACCCTGCGGGCAGCGCGGCCAGATATTGCAGGTATTCTCGGCTCCCTCGACCGCTGTCAGCCGACGCTCCCCGCCAAGTGTCCCCGCTCGCTGATAATCATGGCCATCAGGCAGGTCTACTCGCGCGACGAGCGAGTACGTATGCCTCTCTGTTCCTGCCTCTAGCGTCTTCGTCTCCTCGAACGCGCGCAGGCGGATCGCATACAGTTTCCCTTCCTCTGCCCGTCCTACTCCGGCATCCATCTGAATCCCAATGCGCTCCTCCTCTGGAAGCCCTGGGATATTCGGCAGGGCGCCGAGGGACTCACACTCCAGCCATCGGAGCAGAGCATCTTTGGGCCAGAAGTTGTAACCGAGCGGCGGTTTGCCCGTGTCAGCCTCCTTCTTTTCCGCCTCTACCGAGGGCAGGCGACCATGTTGCACGAGCGGCAGTAATCCGTCCGGAGTATCACACCCGCCGATAAAATCCGGCTCAGCCTTCAATGGCCGTAGCGGAACAGGAATGCCGTCCTTCGTCAGCAGCGCATCCTTCGGCGCGGGCAGAACGTACTGCTCGTCCCGTAGGAGCAACGGACCATGCACCTCAATGTCGTGCGCCCGCTGGCAGAATGAATGCTTCCGCCAGTCCCATTGCATTGCCGCTCCGATCTGCGATCGCACAAACGCCGCTACCGTTGTCGGAAAGGGCAGAGGCAGCGAACGCGCCGTCAGCCCGCCCACCTCCGCCGTGAACGGACTCCCATCCCGAAAGAGCAGGGGATCTATCCCGCGAATCTTGATAAACTGCTGCGCCATTATCGCGTCTCCTTTTCTGTCAGAAAACGGGCCGCCACCAGCATATCCGCGAACGCCTTCAGCGCTTCCACATTGCTTGCCATTCCTGCTGGAAAGTCTGGTCGCTTCTCCTTGCTCTCGCTCTGCTTCCGACTCCAGATGCGCTTCGCTTCCAGTTCCAGCAGGTCAGACGGTACGTTCTCCACCTCCTGGAACTCTTTCGCGAGTTCGCGCAGTTCATAGGCGACGCCGCGTGTCAGACTGCCGTTCCGAAAAGCCCCTGTCCATGTTTCGAATCTCGCCCAATCCGCCCACTTCCGTGTAACGAAAAGCGGTTGACCGCCGCGCGTATGCAGCGCGAGACAGAGCGCGTTACGGTTGCCCTCATTCTTCGCCCTCTTCTCCGCCCTCTGCACCGCCTCCCGAGACAGCGAAAGCGGCTGACGATAATGGCAGACCGCTACCCCGGCCGATAGCGTTGCGCCAACAGCCTCTTGAAACGTCTTCGCCAGTTCCCGTGCACATTCGACCGCAGTACGCACCGGCAGGAACGCCAGCACATCGTCGCCGCCGGTATAGACCGCGTAGCCGTCGTGCCGAGCGACAATCTCCTTCGCGTCCGTCGCGAACTTGGCCAGTGTCTGCGAAAACTCCCGATGCGCGTCCGGCGTTTTCATGCCGTTAAGCAGTTTGCCCATCTGATCCCCGTCCGCGTGAAGAATGGCGAAATAGGGGTAGGCTTCCTGAGCGTCATCGTCCTGTGAATCGTCCTGAAAAAATCCGGGTTCCGTTTGCCGTCGGGCGAAGGCCCGTGTGGATGGAACCTTTCCGCTTTCACGGCCGCCCTTCACCCGCTTGAGCAGCGAAACCGCGTCCAGAAACTCCGTCTGCCGCAGACGCAGAAAGCCGGTATCCGGCTCATCGCCGCCCCGATTCGGCATGGTCACAACACACTCGAACGCCGGATCCAGCGGACTCTTTCCGCGAACCGGGGCGATGCCCTCCGGTGGCGGCCCGAAATCCCGCAGATTCTTCCGCCCCGCCAGAAGCGCATCTACCTGCGCCCGCGCCGTTGCGTACGTCTCTTCCGTAAATGGAATCCAGGCCGCATAGAACTCCAAGAAACGCTCAATCTGCGCGTCCGCCAGAGCAGCGTTCAGGCCATATCTCTCCTGAAGCCGCGACTTCGCCGCGCGCCACTCCTCCCGTAGTTTTCCAACCGCCGCCGCTCGCGCCGCTTCTGCCGCCATCTTCGGGGCCGCTCCTTCCGGCAGCGCGGCAAGAATCTTATTCGGCCCATCGCTCTCCGCGCTTGCCGGGAAGATAAGCATCCCGCCCTCAGCCTTGATCGCCCGCGCCGCCGCCTTCGCAACCTCCACCAGAAACTGCGAACCCGCGGTCAGATCACTCGTGCGCCGCGCCGCCGCGATAAAATCCTGCACCGGTCCCAGCGCAATCGTCAGCAGATATCTCATAGCATGACCTCCTCATAACCCGCGCGCCGCGCCGCCTCGCGCACCGCTTCCAGGGGATGTGAAACCTGCAATGCCTTCAGCACAGGGTCATCTGACGGGACTTTCAAGCCCACGATCTGGCTTCTAATTTTGATACTTTCCGGCTCCGGTGCGGACAGACAGGCAATCATCGGGCGAACCGTTCCATCGGCAAAAGCCACGGGCTTCATAATGATAGGTGAGGCCATCCGACCTGTAACACCGTTACTGATTTCGCCGTGGAATTTCCCTCGAAACTTCGGATCCCCGGGAAAGTCCTGATAGATGATGGGGAGGCCAAGATAAGGCTTATTGAGTGCTACCTCATGGTCTTCCCAACGCCTTGCCGTCAAAGTGGAGTGATCGCCCCACTTTCCGCCGCTCATCGAATTGCGGTTGTGGTGCGGATATTCAGCTGCAAAGTGACCTTTGCGGAATTGCGCCCAGAATCGCCCTAATCCTCTCCAGCACGACTCCGAATCACGGGCTGCACGACCGAATAGCACCCAACTGCCGGATAGTGTGGGGTGCTTGCTGCTTGTCGTCGTCGCACCCACCAACTGCCGAATGAACTCTGTATGGGAAGAGGACTCCGGCAACCATCCCTTCTCCCGACATCGGAGCGCACCGCACCCGCGACGAGTTCGGGTGCCCACACCGCCAAAGAGTAGCCATGCTTGAATCGCGTGTCGAATCTCGTCTTCCTTATCCTGCTCTGTCGACAAGACAATCCGAATTTTAAAAGTGATTTCTTTGCGCCCATCGGCAATCGGATTCTCTTTATCCGAGTTGAATGGAAACACGAAGTACCCTGCTTCCGGCCCGGTGCGTGGCGACACTCTTTCCGGTAGGTAGGCACGCAGTAAAGCTGTCGTTCCGGCGGAGATAACTTCCACGCGCACAGAAACCGCGCCGGGATTCTCCGTATTGCCCCAGATCTTCGACTCCTCCTGGAACAACTCTTCGGAACCGTACCCCGCCCCCGCCGTAGCTCGCCACCAGAAGCGTAGATGCCCCCGAATCGAAGCCGCGCGTATTGGCGGATCATCCACCTTACGTGGGACCGCGCCGCCCCCAAACATCGGCGTAATCGTAGTCAGCGTCAAGTTCCACTCCGTTGTGCCCGGCGATTTCGCTGCTGCCTCCGGCCAGAGCGGAGCCGGCGTCGTCAGTTGTCGCATTCGATTGAAAAACCTCCTCCATTGACCCAATGAAGACCCTATAGGTCACACCTGACAAAATGCTAAATCCTGTTATGCATTTACTGTATTGAAAATGTGATATAGGGGCGGATAGCCAGATTCCTGCCAGAAGCGAACCATCCTTAACCTCGACACCGACTTCGGCGTTCGCAGAATCACCGTTGCCGGGGGG
>Ga0065721_10050053_pt1 | contig 23798 bp, 20 predicted proteins | sample Mesricmetagenome_FD_59108 | JGI IMG/M metagenome (GOLD analysis project Ga0065721, IMG submission 59108) | Mesophilic microbial community from rice straw/compost enrichment Sample: eDNA_1 v2 (version 2) | ecosystem: Engineered > Solid waste > Grass > Composting > Bioreactor | place: USA: Davis...
AAGCGTCGCAAGCCCGACGCCGCGGGCAAGCAGCAGCGGCCGCCGCCATTCGGCCCTCATTTCGAAACCCTGTCCGAGCGGTCCGACGACGTTCAAGAATTCGCCCGGCCGAAGTTCTGCCATGGCGCCGGTGCCGGCACCGGCGACCTTGTAGAGGAAAGATAGCTCGCCCTTTGACCGGTCATAGGAATAAATGCTCATCGGCCGACGGAGATAGGGCTGGAAACGGTCCGTCTGCGGGCAGAGAAGATGGAAGAATTGGCCCGGTTCGCAATCCAGCACGGAGAGGGGCGCGGCAAGTACGAGCAGTCGGTATTGCCCATTTACCCATTCATGGGATTTGATGCGGCACTCCACCTCGTGGATCGAGACGTGCGGCGAGGCGCCGAGAGGGGCTGAATCGGGAACGACGCAAAGGCTTGCTGACATGACAGTTTCCGGAATCGAAAAGGAATGCCCCTTCGGCGGTTCCAGCCCGCCGGTCGAAGGCAATGTGTGTGGAGAAGGCGACGGGGATCAGCTTCTGGCCCTGAACATGGGGCCGGTTCGTCGCGCGCGGCCGGTCGCTAGGATCAGCGTCGGGCGGAATGGCGGTCGGACGTCATAGGGTGCTCCCTGCGTTCAAAAACAAAGCCTAATTTGGAAATACGAGAGCTGTCAAGACGATTCTCAAAAATGAGATTTTTCGCATGAAAATTATCTTCATTGCGAATTGTCCATTTTTTGTATAGAGAGTTGAAGATTTGACAACAATGTGACGAGAGGAATCGCCTTGGACTTCGTGAGTTCCACAGAGGATGTCGGGCGTCGCCTTCGCGCTTTTCGCATGGGGGCAGGACTTACGCCGGAGGAGCTTGCCGCCCGGGCCGGCGTCTCGCGCGCAGCCATCTACCGCTACGAATCCGGCAAGCCGCCCAAGGTCGACACGCTTGGCAAGATCGCCGACCTGCTCGGGGTCTCGCTCCCAACGCTGCTTGGCGTTGGGGTGGAATACATTGCCTCGGCGATCAGCTTCTTCGAACGCATGCGGCAGATGGAAGAAGATGTGGACCAGATCACCGTCATGTTCGGTCCCGTCTCCTATCTTCTGACCACGGATCGCTATGACGAGCTTTTGCCGAAAGTGCTGGACGAGAGCATTCCGCAGGATGTGGGTGACAGGGCAGCTGCAGTGCGCGAGATCGGCGCCCTTGTGGATATCCTCCAGACCCGCAAGGAGACCTTCCGCCGCCGTCGCCCGAATATCGTCAGCCTGGTATCGGCTGCGGAGCTGGAGGAATTCGGCCGTGTCGGCTTCATCGGCGCGTACAATCCGCCAGGCGTCAAACTGTCCGAGCGCCAGGCGGCGGCCCGCGATGAGATCGGCAACATCGTCCGGATGCTGCGGGAGCAGCCGATCGGCGTGCAGATCGGCGTCGTGATCGATTCCATGCCGGGAGCGAGCTTCCAGATTTTCAAGCGGGCCGACAAGGCGCAGGTGGCCGTCAGCCCTTTCCGGCTTGGCTCCTTCGCCAATATCCGCGTTGGTGTTGCGACCATCACGGCAGCGGCCGAAGCGGTGCATCTCTATGGCGGCATGACCGATCAATTATGGCGGCGCAGCCTGAAGGGCGATCAGGCCGCCGACTTCATCGAGAAGAACGTTTTGAACCGGCAGGCCGCCGCGTGAACACCATTCCAATGTTGAAGTTCGCCCGCGCAATTTTGATACAAATCTCAACTTTGAGATTTTTCTTGCGCCGGTGAAAGTTTTGTGAAAGCTTGGCCGCTTTCCCGGGCGGGCTGACGGTCGCAGAGGACATCGTTCCTCCAAAAAGCCAATGGCTCTCCCGCTTCTAAAGGCATGGAGTTTTCGGTGGCGCAATCGGAGCGGATGATCGACATAGCGGGTGTTCACAAGACATTCGTCGCGGACCATGGGACGGTGACGGCGCTGGAGCCGGTTACCATCACCATCAGGGAAGGCGAGTTCATCTCGATTGTCGGCCCTTCCGGCTGCGGCAAGTCCACCCTGCTGCGCCTTATCTCTGGCCTCGACCATGCGACCGGCGGTACGATCACGCTTGACGTCTCCAGCCGCAAGCGTCCCGTCGGTTTCGTTTTCCAGGAGCCGGTACTACTGCCGTGGAAAACGATCCTCGACAATGTCCGTTTCCCGCTCGACACCGCCGGGGTCGGCCGCGCCGAAGGCGACAAGGTGGCGCTCGACCTCATCAAGATGGTCGGGCTTTCGGGCTTTGAAAAAGCGCTGCCGCGCCAGCTTTCCGGCGGCATGCGCCAGCGCGCGGCGATCGCCCGCTCGCTCTCCGACGATCCGCCGATCCTGCTGATGGACGAGCCCTTCTCGGCTGTCGACCTTCTTACCCGCGATACGCTGAACGACGAGCTGCTGCGTATCTGGCAGTCGACCGGCAAGACCATCCTCCTGGTCACTCACAGCGTCGAGGAGGCCGCCTATCTCGCTGACCGGGTAATGGTGATGACCGCGCGCCCCGGCAAGCTGAAATGTGTCCACGACGTCGACCTGGCCCGCCCGCGGGGCGAGGAGACCAAGCTCGATCCGGCCTATCATGCGCTCGTCGCGCAGCTTCGCCGCGATCTCAGAACGCCTGGCGGGGAGGCGCATTGATGAGCCGGCGCCTGACCGCGTGGATCGATTACGCGCTGGCACTTGTCGTGCTTCTCGCCGCTTGGTGGTTTGCGACCGGGCCGATGGCGCTGCCGACCTATCTCCTGCCGTCGCCGCTGCGCACCTGGAACGCGCTGGTGGGCATCGCCTTGTCCGGCGAGCTCTGGCTGCATCTCGGCTTCACGCTCCAGAACATCATCCTCGGCCTCGCGCTCGGCTGCGTCGCGGGAATAGCGCTCGCCTATGTCATGACGCGGTTTCCCAAGCTCGCCGTCTGGCTCGACGGGCCGCTTGTCATCCTCCAGACGGCGCCGAAGATCGCGCTTGCGCCGCTCTTCGTCGTCTGGTTCGGCTTCGGCGTCACGTCGAAGATCATCCTCATCTTCTCGCTGGTCTTCTTTCCGGTCTTCATCGGTGCGATCGCCGGCTTCCGGTCTCTCGACCCGAAGATGAAGGATCTCGCAAAACTTCTGGGTCTCAGCACCGTTCAGCGTTTCCGGCAGATCGAGTTGCCGTCCGCGATGCCGGAAGTCTTCGTCGGCCTGAAGATCGGCGCCGTGCAGGCGCTGGTGGGCGCCGTGCTGGCGGAGTGGATGGCCGGCAAGTTCGGATTGGGTTACCTGATGACCTTTGCCGCGGCGACCTACAAGACGCCGCTGCTTTTTGCCGCCGTCCTGATGACCGTGGTGCTCGGCCTTTTGCTGCATGTCGTGCTGACCGTTCTCGAAAACCGGCTGCTCTCCTGGAAGGGCGCGAAGAATGGCTAGGACGAGCGCTGCTTTCCCTTGGAAGAACGGTCGCCCGCCGCATCTGCCCTGTGGCGCCGGCGATATCGCCGAGAATGTTCTGACGCCGGGCGATCCCGACCGTGTGCGGCTGCTTGCCGATATGCTGGAGGACGTCACCGATTTCGGCCGCAAGCGGGAATTCGCCGTCATAACCGGCACCTATGAAGGCCAGCGGCTCACCGTCTGCTCCACCGGCATCGGCGGGCCATCCACCGAGATCGCCCTAGTCGAACTCGCCATGCTGGGCGCCAAACGTGTCGTCCGCATCGGCGGCATGTCGTCACTTGTGGCGGAATATGCGACCGGCAGCTTCGTCGCGGTCGACAGCGCGATCGGCGACACCGGCACGGCATTGACCTACCGCGCCGCCGGCGGAGAGGCCAAGGCTTCGCCGCGTATCGTCGCCGGCCTCGTGGGAGCCGCCGCGGAACTCGGGCTCGTCTGCCGTCCCGGCATGGTCGCTTCGGCAGACAGCTATTATTTCGGCCAGGACCGCCGTTACCGCCCCGTTGACGACGGGAAGGATGTGGCCGGCGATTTTATCGATCGCTTTCAGGCTCAGGGCGCCATCGGCGTCGAGATGGAAAGCGAGATCATCATGACCGTCGGCGGGGCGATCGGCCTCGAAACCGGCTGCCTACTTGGTGTCCATGGAAATCGCGCCACCGACGATTGGCTCGACGACTATGAGACAACCCAGCGAAACCTTCTGCGCATTGCAGGAAGGGCATTTTCCTCCACAGAATGGGAACTCAGGAGCCAATCATGATCCAGTTTCGCGTGACGACCGCGGCAAGTCTCGTCGCTCTGCTCGCCTCACCGCTCTTTGCCATGACCGCCGAGGCCGCCGACAAGGTCGTGCTGCAGATCGACGGCGCCGCCGCGCCTTTCTATGCACCGCTTTACGCCGGCGTGGAAAACGGCATTTTCGAGAAGAACGGCATCGAGGTCGAATTCATCTATGCCGCCGCCGCCGACATCCTGACCAATATCGCCGCCGGCAACGTCGATTTCGGTTTCCCGAACGGCGACGCCGTCGTTGCCGCCGCCGCCAACGGATTGCCGGTCAAGGTCGTCCACACCACCTACCAGCGCGGCATCGGCGCCTTGCTTGCCAAGGAAGAGAGCGGCATCAAATCCTACAAGGACCTGAAGGGCAAGAAGATCGCCGTCACCAGCCTTGCCAGCCCGAACTACCTGCAGCTCCAGGTCGGCCTGCAGCAGGCGGGCCTCACTCTCGACGACGTATCGGTCGAAGTCGTCGCCACGGGCGCCATCGTGCAGTCGCTGCAGGCCGGACAGGTCGACGCGATCGTCTTCTCGGAACTGCGCAAATACAATCTTGAAGCCGACGGCACCAAGGTCACGATGATCCTGTCGAACGACTTCCTGCCGTCCTTCGGCAACGTCGTCGTCACCAGCGACAAGAAGCTCGCCGAGAATGCGGACGTCGTGAAGCGCTTCACCACCGCCGTGAGCCAGTCCTACGAGTGGGTGATCGACGGCCATATCCCGGAAGCGCTCGACATCGCACTGACGAAGTACACGCCCACCTGGCCGAAGGATCAGAAGGGCATCCTGACCACCGCCTTCGAGCAGACCTTCGTTCCCTCCGTCTGGCAAAGCCCGCTGACCAAGGAAAAAGGCTTCGGCGCGGCAGACTTGGCCGGCTGGCAGAAGAACGCCGATATTCTGGCGGAATACAAGGTGATCGACAGCGCCCCGAAGGCCGAGGACTTCGTCGTCGATCCGTCCACCATCGGTCAGTAAGCATGATTTTGCGTGGCATAGCGGGTCTGATCGCGACCCTCGTCCTTTGGACGGCGATCGTCTTCATCTTCAACGTGCCGGCGTTCCTTCTGCCGGGACCGGTTGAAGTGTACCATCGCGTTGCTTTTCTTTTCGAGAACGCCAAGCTCACCCGACACATCTGGGTGACGCTCTCGGAAATCATCGCGGGCTTCGTCATCGGAACCGTCTTCGGCATCCTCGCCGGCGTCGTTTTCGCGCGATTCCCCCGCATTGAACACTTTGCCACGCCTCTGATCCTGCTTCTACAGACTGCACCGAAGATCGCGATCGCACCGCTTCTTCTCCTCTGGCTCGGCATCGGCCCGGCCCCGAAGATCGTGCTGATCGCAATCGTCACCTTCTTCCCCGTGATGGCGGGCATGGTCACCGGCCTGCGCTACGGGGAGGGAAGCTTCCGTGATCTCGCTGCGGTGCTGAAGCTCAGCCCCTGGCAGCGCTTCCGGCATATCGAACTGCCTTCGGCCCTGCCGTCCGTTCTGGCCGGCATGGCAGTCGCCACGACGCTGGCGATGACCGCCGCTGTCATCGGCGAGCTGATCGGCGCCAACGAAGGCATCGGCTATCTGCTGTCGTCCGGACAGGAGAACAGCGACACGGCGGTCGTTATCGGCATGGTCATGCTGCTGTCGCTGATCGGATGGGCTTTCTACGAGATCATCGAATTGATCCGCCGCCGTTCGCTCGGTCGTTTTCAGCTTTCCTGAGCTGCGGCTATGGCACGCGTTTTCCTCTGCGTTCTCGATTCCGTCGGCTGCGGCGGTGCGCCGGATGCAGCACGCTACGGAGACGAGGGGTCGAACACGCTCCTTCATATCGCCGAGGCCTGCGCTGCGGGCCGGGCTGAGGACGGCAGAAGCGGCGCCCTCAGGGTTCCCAATCTCGATGCTTTGGGATTGGGCGCGGCGATCACACTTGCATCCGGCAAGGTCGCGCCCGGTCTCTCCGTCGTTTCCCCGATCGGCCGCTGGGGTGCGGCTCAGGAGGTTTCAGCCGGCAAGGATACACAATCCGGCCACTGGGAACTCGCCGGCGTGCCGGCGGCCCGCGACTGGCACTATTTCCCCCGCACCGTTCCCGCTTTTCCGGCTGATCTGATGGCCGAACTGATCGTTCGCGCCGGCATTCCGGGAACGCTTGCCAATTGTCATGCCTCGGGGACCGAGGTCATCGATGACTTCGGCCTCGAGCACGTCGCGACCGGCAGGCCGATCGTCTACACGTCTGCCGACAGCGTCGTGCAGGTCGCCGCCCATGAGAGCCATTTCGGGCTTGGGCGGCTGCTCGAAACCTGTCGCGTCGCCGCCGAACTCTTCCATCCACTGAATGTCGGCCGGATCATAGCAAGGCCGTTTGTAGGAGAGGCGCCGGGCGATTTTACCCGCACCGCCAATCGGAAGGATTTCGCCATCGCTCCGCCCGACGGGACGATCTGCGACCGCGTTGTGACGGCAGGGGGCGCGGTGCACGCGGTCGGCAAGATCGGCGATATCTTTGCCATGAAGAGCATTACCGACGTGTCGAAGGGCAAGGACGACATGGCGCTCTTCGATCATGTGCTTGCCTGGACGGACAAGGCCGTGCCGGGTGATCTCGTCTTCGCCAATTTCATCGAGTTCGACAGCCTCTGGGGTCACCGCCGCAATGTCTCCGGTTATGCCCGCGCACTTGAGGCCTTTGACGCCCGGCTGCCGGAATTGACCGGTCGCATGCGCGATGGGGATTCCCTGATCATCACCGCCGATCACGGTAACGATCCGACCTGGACCGGTACCGACCACACCCGTGAACGGGTGCCGGTTCTGGCGACCGGACCGGGCATGGAGCCGCGAGAGTTGGGCATCATGCCATTCGCCGGGGTGGCGGAATTAGTAGCCGCGCATCTCGCGCTCTGCCGATGACGTCGTCCCTGCGGCGGCGCACCACGCGCCTTGTGACGTTCGATGTGCTGAAAGCCGATTGCCATCAGTGTTGAGGCCTTGAAGCGCATTAGGTCGGCTATTTTCATGGCGAGCCGTGGCGGCAGTGCCGCCTTGTCTGAGGCGGGACCGCTCATAGGAGCCGATTCTGCTTGAAGATATCCTCATTCTGAGACAAGTGCAGTGGGGGGCGACCCCATAAAGGGTTGATAATGCAATCTTATCGGACGTTTTATGTTGCCGACAGCAAGTGCGGTTTCATGCGCTATCATTAGCTTAAACTGCACACTTGCCTTATCCTCTCTTGCATGAATTCGCTCACCTCCCCCACCACAGCACCGCCGACCTGGTGGCCCTGCCTGCCAGGCTGGGCCCTGTTGCGCGGCCGCGACCTCAGCGAATCCGACGCCGCCTTTGCCGCCGGTATTGCCCTGAAATCGCTTGACGATCTGGTCCGCGCCGACCCACCATGGTTTGGCTGCTGGCGCGACCGCCTCGCCCTCAAATCGGCGGCGGTAGCCGCCAGACTACTCGGTCGCGGCGAGGACGAGAATGCGATCCGCGACGCGGTTTTGCTGACCGCTGCCGGCGCCGATCCCGGACCGGCCGGAAAGCTGTTTTTCGCCACACGAATGCTGACCCGCAAGACTGCTGCCATTGGCTCGCCCTTCCTCAAGGAGCAAGCCGAGCTTATTGCACTTCGCTGGGATGATGCCCTTGCGGCGGCTCCGGATCTGGTCGATTCCGCCATCCAGTCCGGGCGAGCCGCACCCTTCGCGGTGGCGGACCTGATAACGGCGATCTCTGCCGTCCGCCCGGACGCCGAGGTGCTGGCCCTCGGTCTGGCCGACGTCGTTCTCGCGCGTAAGTTGAACTGGCCACGGCCTGTGTCGCTGCTGCTGCCCGAACGTTTTGGGCCGTCCTTCCGCACGATCGGCGAACGAGGCCGGGTTCAGTCGGGAGAGCCTGCCTATCCAAAAGCGATCTGTCTGGCACTGGCCGACGGCGTCAACGCGGCGCTGCGGTCTGCGGCGGATATCGATCGTCGTGCGGCGCGGCTCCTGGCTGTGCGATCGAAGATACGGACCAAGGGCGCCGAGCCGGTGATCCGCAGATTGCTGAGCGAGGATGCTGTGCCGGCGTCCGTGCTCGGCTCAAAACTGTCGCGCTGGGCGGCCAACCGGCTGTTCGTCAGCGTCGAAGTCTTGAAGCGGATCAGATCGGCCATTTCCATCGCCAGCCGCGGTGGCGCATCGACAACACCGGATAACAGGTCCGGATCTTCGAACGAATTTTCTGCACTGCTGCTTGCGGCAGGCGTCAGAAAGGGCGATCGGGGAGATAACGCTCCTCCGCCATAGGTGACACCCGGAAAGCGGATCGCATACCGTTGCTTGCTCGCCGCCGCCTGATAGCGGCGATAATCGGTCGAGCCGGAAATGATCACTCGCCGCACCCAGTCGAGGATTTCTTCACGCTTCGAGAATGGCAGGCTGCCAAAATCGTCCGGCAGATGCCAGGCAAGTCTTCGCCGTTCTGCGGGGCTGATGTCGCCGAGATCGTGACCTTGCAGTGATCGCGATTGGTGCGGCAGCTTCTCCTTAAAGTAGCCTTGCCTCAGTTGGTAGCGACGCTCGATGCGCGACAGGATGTCGAAGCTGACAATGGATCTCGGCGCACGTTCACCCTGGACCCACGACAACAGGGTCTTGTCGTCGAAGGTCTCCCCGAGGCGAACGATGGCACGGTAGAGCTGCCAATAGCTATCGCCGAACCGGCGCATGTGGTAGACGAGCGCGTCCCGGAAGGTCTCCGGATCGTCCGCTGCCTCGAACAGCGGTTCCGGAAGAAATAGAAGCTCTCGTTTAACAAAGGATGTAACGTCCAGAGCCAACAGGTACTCAGGTGACGGCTGTCGCAAAAGTCTGGTGAAGCATCCACACGCATAGACCAGCTTTCTGACGGAGCAGCATGCCGCACTGGAATTATTGTGAACTTCGTGCTACATTAAGTGAAATTTCGTAGCGTGAAGGTTCCATATGCCTACCCCACATCAACCACCGGCAGCCGTCCGGCGCGCCTTGCGAAAGCTCGGTGCGGATATCCAGGATGCTCGTCGTCGACGTAAGCTGCCGATGGCTGTGGTGGCAGAACGAGCATTTACCTCGCGCTCGACGCTGCAAAAGATCGAGGCGGGCGACACGAATGTCAGCATCGGAATCTATGCGGGTGTCCTGCAGGCATTAGGGCTGCTCGACGGGCTGGCCCAGATTGCTGACATCAGCAACGACAGTGTCGGCCAGGCGCTTGCCAGTGCCGACCTGCCGAAGCGCATTCGTCTTAAGCCCGCGTCGGGATCGTCTCACGATGGCTGACTTCGAAGTTCATATCGACCTTGCTGGAGAGACCCGCAGAATTGGTCTTGCCCGGAGCAATCGCATCCGCGGCGCCGAGACCATAATGTTCGAATATGACGATGCCTGGCTGAAGGATCCCGATCGCTTCTCGCTGGAACCGGCACTTGCATTGACCCGCGGGGCCTTTGCTCCGCCGGCAGGCTTGTCAACGTTCGGGTCGATCGGTGACTCGGCACCAGATACGTGGGGACGACGGCTCATGCAGCGGGCCGAGCGTCGCAGCGCGGAACGCGAGGTGCGAGCTGTCCGCACACTTGCCGAAAGCGACTACCTGCTGGGCGTCGCCGATGAAACCCGCCTCGGCGCGCTTCGATTCCGGTGGGTCGGGGAGGAGGTCTTCCAGGCTCCCATCCAAACTGGTGTCCCGGCCGTTATCGAGCTTGGTCGGCTTTTGCAGATCACCGAGCGCATTTTGCGTGACGAAGAGACGGACGAAGACCTCCAGCTCATTTTCGCTCCCGGTTCGTCATTGGGCGGCGCGCGGCCCAAGGCATCTGTCATCGATCAGCATGGCCATCTATCCATCGCCAAGTTTCCGAAAGAGACCGACGAACACAGCATGGAGACATGGGAGGAGATCGCCCTTCGGCTCGCCGACCAGGCCGGCATCGCCACTCCGCAACACCAGCTTATCGAGGTGGCGGGAAAAGCCGTCATGCTGTCTCGTCGCTTCGACCGCAACGGCGCCATCCGCATTCCATTTCTGTCAGCGATGGCGATGATGGGTGCCAGGGATGGCGAGCGCGGCAGTTATCCCGAAATTGTCGATGCGCTCGCGGCGCACGGAGCACAGGGAAAGACGGATGCGCACGCTCTCTACCGCCGTGTAGTGTTCAACGTGTTGATTTCCAACGTCGACGATCACCTCCGCAACCACGGGTTTCTGTGGTTGGGAAAAGCCGGCTGGTCTCTGTCACCCGCATACGATCTCAATCCCGTTCCGACCGATCTCAAGGCACGGGTGCTGACCACCAATATCGATCTCGACGAAGGCACGTGCTCGCTCGATCTTCTGGAATCCGCATCGGGATATTTTGCGCTCACGCTGGCTCAGGCACGCCTGATCATCAAAGAGGTCGCGAGAGTCACGGCGACCTGGCGTGAGACTGCCAAGGCGGTTGGCGCGCGGAGTAGCGAAATCAACCGCATGGCCAGCGCCTTCGAGCATGACGAACTGAAGCGAGCGCTTGCTCTATAGTTTTATTCGGTATATCCAGCGAAGAAGCGCGTGTCGTGAGCATTCTTAGAGTATACATCAAGATAAATAGATTTATAAACCATCGATAACCAGTACTTATCGATAGTAGAGAATCCCACCCACAATCATACGCAGTGAGGAACCGTAATTTTTCAATAGAGTTCGTTTAGCAAATCATTTACCATGATTTCAATGGCTTACGATCTCACAAAAATCAGCATGACAGCCCTGATGCGGCCGACTTTCGACGCCGGCGTCGCACTGGCGCGTCTCGACGAGCGCATCGCCCGTTCACCGGTGGGCGCGGGCTTCCTCGAACGCCAAAACTTCGCCGACGCCTGCGCTTCCCTCTGGATCGACGGTGAGCTCGTCCATCTCGATGATCTCGTCCTCCACGACGCCACTCGCGACATCCGCACACCGACGCACGAGCTGACCATCGCCCGCGACGTGCTGCGCACCCGCCGGCGCATCGCCGCGCAGTCTCCAGATTGGGCGCTGTCCGCAGAGGGTGTTCGAACCCTCCGGCATACCGCTCCCGCGGCGGCGGACGAAATCGGGTCCGCTGAGATGGACGGTGGCGCCAGCCGTGCCGTCATGGCCGAGCCGGAAGGGGAGGGGGAGGATGATGATGAAGGCGTCGAAAACCTTCCGGGCATCGACTATGCCGCCATCGACGCAGTGCTCGCCCGCTCGGACGCCGCCATCGCGCAGGCCAGAAAGCCCGGCCGGGCCGCCGAACAAAATCCGATGATCTATGATCTCGACTGGGACGAGGATGCCCGGCTCGACGAATGGCGCGACGTGCTGCGCCAGGCCGAAAAACTGCCGGCGGTGCTGCAGGCGATCGTCGCCCTCGATGCCTGGAACGAGCTTGCCGTCCTGCAGCACGCGCCGTGGCTTGGCCGGCTGTTTGCTGCATCAATCCTGCGGGAAGCCGCCATCACTACCGGCACCCATCTTGCCGCTGTCAATGTCGGCCTGAAAACCATTCCGGTCGATCGGCGCCGGCATCGCGACCGGGAGGTTCGACTGCTCGCCAGCGCCCACGGGCTCTTGGCGGCCGCCGAGATCGGGATGAAGGAGCATGACCGGCTGACGCTGGCCCGACAGATGATGGAGAGGAAGCTGGCGGGGAGACGAACGTCGTCAAAATTGCCGGAGCTCGTCGAGCTCGTCATCGCAAAGCCGCTGGTGTCGGCCGGCATGGTGGCCAAGACGCTCGAGGTCACGCCGCAGGCGGCGCGGCGGATCGTTTTGGAGCTGGGTTTGAGGGAGATGACGGGCAGGGGGAGGTTTCGGGCGCGGGGAATCGTATAATGTAGATCGTCTTTAGAGAGGTCTGTTGAAGGAATGAGCGAGCGAACAAAACGACAGCATGTGGTGCCCCGCTTCTATCTGAGGCACTTCACTCAGCCCGATGGCCAGCTTTGGACACACGACTGCGTAACCGGAACCGTTCGTAGATCGACACCAGAAAAGACTGCGTACGAGACTAACATCTATACCCCCACCGGCGAAGACGGAGTCCGGATCGACTTGCTCGAGGACACACTTGCGACGATCGAATCGCAAGCTGCGGGCATCTATACTGAGCTTTTGGACTTCAAGCCCCTCGATGCGGTCGCAAAGCTAGATTTCGCGGCGTTTCTGGCCACCATGTTTTCACGAAGTCCGGCGCAGCTCCGACAGTTCGCTCAAACCATGAGCCAGATGGTTTTATGGGGTAGTCGGCACGAAATGGATCGCGAATTTCGCGAAAAGGAGGCAACGGGCGACGTAACTGCTGCTGATAGAGCCGTTCAGGAGATACTGCACGACAATGAGGTGTTCACAATGAACGTCGACCGGCGGGTCGGGCTTCTCGCTTTTCAGCAAGCTCAGCCGCTGATGCAACTCATGAACCAGATGACCTGGAGCTACGAGATCAGTGAACAGCAGCAATTGGCAACGAGCGATAATCCGGTGTTCTGGGTCAAAGGGGGCAGGGCTGCTGATCCCCCGGGATATGGGTTCGGGTTGGGCAATCCTTATGCTGTCATCCCGTTTCCCTTAAGCCCCGGGGTGATACTTCGACTGGACTGGCGGCGCGAGGGATCGTGGAAGAAGATCGGCCTTGAGCGCAAACGCGCTAAGCTTGCAAACCAATACCAGGCAAAACACAAGGAACGGCTACTTTTCTTCCGAGACAAGGATGAAGGGCTTTGCGCGCTCGGGATGAAGTACAAAGCTCCGGTGAATCAGATTGACCTGGGCGTTCCGTCGCCGATGATAGACGTCGTGCGCAAACTTTAGGCTGTATCGACTGTCGTGGCGACAGCTTTGATAAAATGGCTCGCGTGGGAACAAGGGTCGAGACATGCGGATTGCAATTCTCGGTTGGGGCTCGCTAATTTGGAACCCTCAGCAACTCGTCGTCAAGGGGGCGTTCGAGATTGGCGGACCTCCGCTCCCAATCGAATTCACTAGAGTGTCTGGAAACGGTCGCCTTACACTTGTCATCGATGAGCGGTGTGGGACGGCATGCCCGACGTCCTACGCTGTAAGCGGTTTCGAGGGACTGGAGGAAGCTCGCGAAAATCTTCGCATCCGCGAGGGAATGATCCACGTCAACGGTGTCGGATATATCGACCTCAGGACCGGCGAGATGAGCGCTCGCGCCAAGGAACGCCATCCTCAAGCCATTCCTGAAATAGCAAGTTGGGGTCGCCGGAAGGACTTCGACGCGGTGATCTGGACAGCGCTGGTACCCAACTTCGCCGAGGTCACGGGCCGCGCATACTCAACTGACGAAGCGCTTTCTTACCTAGGCGGGTTGCCGTCTGACAAATTTGCTCTCGCGGCCGAGTATATCAGAATGGCCCCACATCAAGTGCAAACACCCTTTAGGGCCGCCTTCTCGGGAAGGTGGCCGGAGTGACGGATGGCGCTTCGCTTTCACAGCTCTCTCAAACCTTTCCGCCCATGAGGTTGAGTTTGTCGAAGAAGACGCGATTTCGCTTTTTGGCATCTGTCAGAAGCTTCGTGTAGTCGATCACCTCAAAATAGACTGAATGGTTTTTGTGGAACCCGTAGTAGCTAAGGCCATCGGGCGTGCCGGTGGCGTCTCGATCGACGAGCACTTCGCGCAGCGACGGCGTGATATCGCAAATGATGTACGCAAAGGTCGGAACCTTCTCGTAAGCCAGCGTGATTGGCCGGCCTTTCTCGTCTTTGACTTGTCCCTTACGGATGTCGCGTATCTGATCAAGTACCTGCTGGAGTGGGTTCTCCTGATCGGAGTAATCATCACGTTGGGGTCGCTTGAACTCGACGACGACCAAGCTGTTGACGGGCTGCTGCCCCTCTTCCCCTTCGGAAAAGGTGATCTTTCGATCGAATATGAAGAGATCCGGCCTCAGGGGCGACTGCGACTGAAATTCGTCCAGCTTCTTAAGCGGTTTGTCGGACGACAAGAACCAGTGATAAGTCAGACGCTCGTCGATCATCCAAAGGTTATGCTGCGAGTAGAGCGTGTCCCTATCCGTTGTGCGCATTGGAAAGAGAATGTTATGAACTGCCTCCTCCAACGGATATTTTTCCGTCTTGCGGTCCGCCGAAAGCGCCTTGTCGAACAGCTCGATCACGATCTTCCGGTGCATAACGTACTGGGCGAGCGCACTAGCACCCAGCTCGTTGGACTGCTCAAGGAATTCGGCTAAGCGGTCTCGGTATCCGTCGTAGTCTTTAAGCTTCGCCGCCTCCACCAGGATTTTTCCACTTTCCCGCTTGAGGGCGACCTCTCGCCGATGGAGTTCGCGGTGCAATGCGAACTCTATATCCGTTTTGCTTGCGTTTGGAGCAATATCCCTGATGAAAGATGGCAGGTAGCGCAGCAGAGGCTTGTACTGCGGTGCGTCCGTCTGCACGAATGACATAACGCGCTGCGTCTTCATCTCGTTTAGAGTAGCTATGAGCGTCGCAAGATCGTTCTCGATGAATTCGATAGACGCATCCCTGATCTCGGAACGACGGATTTCCCCTGTCACTACACCCAGCAGCTCTTCCTCAGTGTCCTCGCTCATCTCGAAGTCAGTGCGAAAGTTATTGACCTTGTCGTTCAGATAATCGCCTTGGACCACGGCGAGATAAGCGAAGCTTTTGCCGTCCACATTCTGCAATTTCGTCGCGAGGTTTGGGACGAACTTATCAAGCATCTCGGAGAGTACGCCACGAGAATTGGCCGCGTAGATCAGCTTGTGCTTAGTCGCCCTGGGCGCCGTCAGCCGGAATCCGTGAATCGTGAAGGTCCTGTCACGGATCGTGAAAGAGCTTTCCGATGCATATTTTTCAAAGTGGTCGCGATAAACCTTGTTCAGCGACGTCTTGACGCCGGCGTCAATGATGTCGACCGAAGGACAGTCCGGTCCCATTAAAACGATGATAAAATGCTCTGCGAGGCGTAGCGCTAGCTGGTCCACATCGCGCGGGCATTCGGCGCTATACGGGCGCTTGAAATTTTCGAGCCGAATGACTGTTCTCGATGCTTGGCCTTCAGCCTGAGACAATGACGCGAATTCTGGATCGTAGTTGAAGTCAAACGTAAAGCCTCGTCGCCAGCGAGTAACCTCGCCGCTATCGTTCGCTTCAAATATACTATCCACCTCGACTCGGTCGAAAGCCTTGAGCCACATAAATCGCCCAAGTCCTTTACCGCCTCTATCATACTTGTGGTCAGAGTAAGCCGTGTTGAAGGATTCGAAATTATCGTCGTCGAACCCTACACCGGTATCTGTGATAACGAACCCTTTGACAGCTGGCGTCTCATCGGCGAACAGGCCGGGTTCCTCCCGCTCTACCTCGATCGTGATGCGGTGGTCGCGCCCAACCGTGGAATCTTGTATTGCTTGAAAAGAATTCATCACCGCTTCGAACAGCGGGAGCAGCGACTTCCATTTTGGAAGAGGCGTTTGTCTGATCTGATTTCGCAGGTTCGTGCGAAGCATTCCCGCTTGCGTTGGCTTGAGTTGGTCCACTTTCGATACCCGCATTTCGATTGTCGTGGTTTTAGCAGATACGCCTTGGGCTCGCTACTCGCGACCGCAAGATAAGGCGCTAAACTCTGGCTCTGGATAGCGAAGAAAAGGGGTGCGAGCTACACGGTTATGACCCGGCGGATGGCAATAACAATGGTTGTAGGCTCTCCGTGCTGTGCTGGGAGACGTATCATGACAGCACTCGCGTTGGTGACATTCGATCCCTGGTCTTCAACGTGGCTTGCCCATTTCTCACCACATAAGTGGTCGATGGCAACCCACGAGACGATCATTGTGATGGTCAGAAGCCGCGGGCGGCCATAGCTCAACATTAACGGGAGTCATTATGTTAATCCCGCATCTGCCATGTATCGCTTAAGGGTAAGTTCTGCCCGTAATGACTGGTCGCTATTCTTGGTGACGTGCTTCCAGAAAGCTATTTTTCCCAATAGTCTCTCAAGGTAAAGGGGATCAAAGTTCTCAGTTGCGGCCATATGAGCGATCAATCCCTTGGTCGTTACATGAAAGACGTCTTGCCTAACCGAGCGTACAAAAGCTTTTGGTGGCATGAGCTTCCCCGATGAGATTGAGATCCCTGCGATAATCTTCCGGTCATTCGGGCCATAAAGTCGACTTTTGACAGGGTGAATCTTGAAATTCGCATCGGCAAGTATCTGGATAATTTTCCCTCTAAGCGAGGAGTCTATACGCTCCCCTGATATAGCGATGTCGTCAGCGTATCGCGTATATGTTAGTCCTTCCTCGGCGCAATGATTGGCAATTCGGATGTCGAATGCCCTTGCTGCTAGATTGCTGAGCGCCGGACTTGTTGGCGCACCTTGGGGCAGCCCATCATTTTTAGTGCAAACTCTGGTGAGTGCGCTTGCAACTGGATCGGAATATCCGAGCTCCGCGAACAAGCTGCGTACTTTGCCAGAAGAGATCGACGGGAAAAAATTCAATATATCAATCTTAAGCAGCTCATTGCATCCCAAATGCTGCTGAGCATTGGTAACGATTGAACGATTTTTCAGGAAACCGTGGGCTGAAGGATGGACCTCAACAAACTCAACAATACTGGCTAAAATCCACCGTTGAAGCTTCATCAGTATCGGCCGTGGTACGCTGATCTCGCGACGCCCGCCTGTTCGTTTGGGTATCTCGAATGTCCTGTAGTAGCTGTGTGGTGAATGGCAAATTGTTGCTAGGGTAACTTCGCTGACACCTAACAGGGCGGCTAGATGTGAAAACTCAAATATGGGAGGGAGGTTCCGAGCAGATAAAGAGGCTGCATGTGCGAGGTACCCGCGAACCAGTCGCAACCCACTCTCACCTTTTACACGATCTTGATAAAAGGATTGCCAGTCGTCGTAGTTAAATTCAGTCATGTTCTAATTATTATCTTCAGGTGGAGCGCAACGATACCAGAGTGAATATACTATATATTCTTCTTTACTGCTTTATGCAGTAAACATAGATCCAAGGGATCTATGCTTCTTGCGCGAAGTGCGTGAAGAAAATCTAACGCGCTCCTAAGCTTGCAGGGGCGAATACACCCCCAATAACTATCGCTGCGCCCCACCATTTTTCTAGGCAATCAATCACTTCCGCGCAAGAGGTTGATAAAATGGTCGCGGTCAATTAGCCCCAGCTTGGGAAGGTACGGCATGTAGGGATCACGCGGTTCGTCGAAATACCAACCACTTGGCTGTGTCCACTCCCGCGTTGACGTGAAAAAAATCTTCTTTCTATTAGTGAGCACCCATTGCTGGCCGTAGTTCGTGAGAGAGACCTTCATGCCTTCGCGGGTGATAATATTTCGCTGCTCGAAATCAGAGCAAGTTTGAAATAAGATTGCGGGACTCAATCGAAATTTGCGATGCAGATCATAGAGATCGAAACCGCCAGGCGCCTGAAACGCTGCTTTCAACAAGAGTTTTTCGACAGTCTGCATTTTACACTCTCGGCGTCAGCGGCCGTCTTCGTGAACCGTCCGCCAACCTCTTCCACCAAAATATAGGAAAATTATTGTTCGGAGGGTTTCCATTCTCAAAGAAATAAGCCGCTTGCGACTTTTTGTATCCTAAAGAATACTTGCTCAACTTCATATAGCCGTCTTTTTTTAAGAGACGGTCCTCCATTCCAAGCATCAGGCTCTCAAGGGGCATGATTCTTTCAGGCGGGTAATGATCCTGAATCGACTTCTTGAGCCAGATTGTGGCGAAAAAGTCTTTAGTGAGACTGAGGTCCTTCAGCTTCGCTATTTCCATGGCCGCTACAGTAGCTACATATAGTGTGGCCGTTTTCTTGTGGCTTTTAAGCTTATCCGCTAGCCAAACCAGCGCGCCACTCAGAGTTTGGCCGGTACCAACGAACTCATCGACAATTACAATGTTTCCTCCGTCAGCGACTTCTGATGCTGCCTCTCCCAGCGCCTTGTAAAACTGGTTAGTTTCCCAATCGGCTAGATCGCCTAAAATCGGCTTGAGGAACCAAGCTATGGCTGCAGAACTGTCAGCATGTCGTCCTCTGTCCATTGCAACCACCACGCTATCGTGCGGGCTGCATTTCCAATCGTTGGTTATCTTTGCTGCTATTTGCTCCAACGAGCGGGTCAATTCCAAGCCGCTTATATACGTATATCGCTCAACGATATCGAGCACCAGATTTTGCTCTTCAGGCTGTGAGCAGAACGACAACAGTTCGTTGAAGCGTTCATTTTTTGATGCCAGCCACGGCTGCTTTTCGACTATAAGCAGCGCTCGTTGAAACGTATCATAGTCCAAGACAGCTTCTATACGTTCGCGATTGGTCACAGTGGTCATTCCGATGGATACAAATTAAGCTTAAATCACATAGCAGTCAGTTGGTGGCAAGGGTGCCTTCTCAACTTGTGAAAGCGCAACTCCGCCTTATTAAGATGTTTCACACGCTATGCAGAAGAGGACGGGCACGGTGATTGTGACCTTGCCCCGTTGGACTCCGACATTAGGACGATTGATCGCGATTCGACTGCAACCGCCTGAGGGTGGGAAACTTGGGGAATTCTGGTTCGCGTTGGCTTCTGTGGGAGCCGGATATCTATGCCCAGGGGACGGTCTTCAACGATCATGTTGGTTTGAGCCGGAGAACTCTTTAGTTGTGCATAGAAAAGGTTGTAGTTAAGATTCGCGAAATAATTCGGGGGGTTGAGCATCTTGCGAGGAGACAGCGTTTACGTAGATGAGCCAACTCGTCAATTCCGAGACGCTATGCGACTGCTATTTATCCTCACGCATTGCGGAGAAGTCGTGGCTTCGCCGTCCCCGGTCGAGACAGCCGCCAAGGTTATCACCTCCCAGAAGCGGTTACAGAAGATGGATTTTTGGGTACGAAATCCCGACCATCTGGCTCATGCCTTGCTAGATGCCTACTCCGAAAAATCGGACACGAAGTGGTTGCGGTACGCGAAAGGGATACTCGACTCAGAGGAGCCCGAAGTTCGCCGAGATGCTATGACCAAGTACTTGTTTGGTGCTTTTGAACCGATCGACACTGGGATAGCTCCGCTCATTAGCTACGGATTGGTGCGCACACTCAGGCATCCTCAGACAAGAAGACAGCGCTTCTTTCTTTTGGAACGTGGTGCCGGCATCGCCGGACGTATGGAGGCCGAGATGCCTGAGGCGCGTTGGTATGCGCAGCGGTCACGTCTCGTTGGTGAACTTTGTTTTGGGCGCTCGGGGGAAGACCTTGCGCGGATGCAGTATCAACAACCACAGTACGCCAACGCACCCAACGGTGAAACCATTGCGCCCATAGCAGCGGAGGTTCGGGCAAGGCTGGCAGCAATGGAGGGGCACCGTTGAACGAGAAAAACGTATCCAGTAGTGTCGTGCCGACACCGATCGCGCCTTTTCGCGATACAGTCTCCGAGAAGGCGAAGACCACGCAGACAATGGTTGATCTTGTTCTCGAAGATGTTGGCGTCCGAGAGGAGACGGCCACGCGTCGGGCAGACCATCTAACTATCCGGCGCCTTGTCTTTAGTGGAACGAAGCGCGCATCCGGATACACGGACGGCCCTTTCACCTTTGAGTGGTCAGAACTCGGGCCCGGCCTCTTCTCCGCCTTGTCGGATGGGGTAAACCAAGTCGGTAAGACCACGATCCTTGAGGTGCTCCTCTGGGCGTTGCGAGGGCATCCCCGTGCTCTTAAGCCGGAAGTTCGTTCGTGGATCGATACGGTCGAGATGGAGTTCACTATCGGCGCCGATCGCTATTGCGTCGATTTTACAGATTTCACGAATATTCCACGGGGTAAGCTAGTTATGCTTTCGCCCGGCCCAGCGCGAATTTTGCAAAGTTTCGAAGGTGAGGAGGCCTTCGAGACAGCGATGGGTGATCTGATGATGACCAGATTCTCGCTGCAGCCAATTCCAAACGTGAGCCACACCGGCGAAGAGACCTCACAGTATTATCATTCCTGGAGCGCGTACGCAGCTTCGATGTTTATCGAGGGGTCACACCCCGCCATTCTGGGCGATGTAACGGTCGGCGCACTATGGTGGAGAATGCTCCACCTATTCGTCGGTATGCCCTACGCCGCGACTCATATGGCGTTGCGCAATGCCGTCACATTGGAGCAAGCACAGCGAGACGGAGAGACGTCATCGCGCGGACGCCAAGATGCATTTTCGGCGGAGATCCGAAGAAACGATGCTGAAAAAAAGAAGCTTGAAGCGCAGTTGAAGGCGTTACCTGCCCCGACCCTAAACTTAGAGGAAATCGACTCCCTCACGATCGAGCACGCTCGCCTGTCTCGAGAGCGCCTTGAGCTAGATGCACAGGCGGCAGAAGCAGAGCGCGATGCAAAATCACTCAAAGGGGAAAAGGACGAAGCGCGCGCAGCACTTCGACGCCTGCAGGAAGGCGTTGCGTCTAAGCGCCTGTTCGTGGGCTTAAAGCCTGTTTGTTGCCCTCGCTGCGCTGAGGTAATCCCCGAGAGCCGTGCTCTGGACGAAGACGAGTCTGGGCGATGTGCGGTTTGTGATCGTGATACCTTGCACGATGACCAGGACGCATTGAACGAAGCAATTTTGGCCGGACAGGAACGTATCGAAGCGTTGGCGACGGCGGAGAGTGCGGCCCGCGGGAAGGCCGAGCAGCAGCGACGGGAAGCAAGCAACCTTGAGAAAACGCGTCTTGCGGTGGCGGGGAAACTTCGCAAAGCCGATGAAGAAACGTCCACGCTGCGTGTCCGACGCGCGCTTGAGGGGCAGATTCTAAGGATAACTGGTGCGCTAGAGCAGTTGATAACTCTATCCGCGGCTACTCGGCCATCTGCAGGATCATCCGGCGACGAACGGCTGCGAATTCTCAAGGTTGCGGAATCAATTGCTGAAACACGAATGAAAGCCGCAAGCGCCGACTTGTTTAAGGAGCTTGAAGACGAGGTTGTTGCTATCGCGCAGCGATTTGGCTTTCGCGGACTTGAAGGGATTTCAATCCGTGGAAATGGCATCAATCTGACGATCTCTGCGGTTACCAGCGGGTACTCTAAGCAGACCGCGGGCCAGCGTCTTCGCTTGAGAATTGCCCTTGTCATTGCGATGATGCGTATGGCCGATCGAAGCGGCTACGGAAACCATCCAGGTATCTTGCTTATAGACTCCCCTGGTAGCGAAGAACTTAGTGACGATGATCTTGTTGCTATGGTCGAGGAAATCCGACGGGTAGCGAGCGAGACGCGCAATGTTCAGATTTTCCTCGCTTCAGCGCGTGGTGATTTACTACGGCCAGCAGTCAACCCCGCGAATACGAAGTCCCCTGTCTTAAGTGGGGCCATGTTCTGATGGACGCAAGAAATGTCTGCGAGCACTCTTCAAGAACGGGTTCATAGGCTTGAGAACCCGTCATACGACGACTTGGGTGGCGTTGGTGAAATAATCCAATTCGGTCCCGCTCTGACCCGCGATATTTATGCGGATAGGCTCGTTGCGGCTCTCTCGACGATTGAGGAAGCGCTTCCGACAGCCGCCATCGACGTGATATTCGCGATTCTTGAGCAAAACGAGCACCCCCTCGTTGTGTCATCCGCTGCCCAAAAAGCGCTGGGCATCAGCACAGATAGCGAAAGCCAACGAAGATTGCAGCGTTGCCTGATCCATCGCGCGTCGAATGCATCCACTCAACTGCAGGCTGAAATGGCGAGTGAGTGCTTGGCGGGTGCACTATTGCTTGCCGATTTACCCGGTGGATCACGACCGGCTATTATTGCCGCGCTTGACGAGATCAGGCCGGGGGATGAGCCTGCTCTTGTCCGCCGTGGGGCATTACTCGCGGGTCTTGCATGGCTTTGGCATAGATCGCCAGATCTGGTGGAATTGCTCAATCGGTTGGCTACAGATAGTGAAGCGGGGGAGCAAGCTCTGTTTGAGTTGAGCATAATTGCGCTAGATGAAGCAATATGCTCGCCCGATAAAGAGGCACTCATAGATGGCCTCGGTAAATCGGCACAAATGTTCGATTCTGCCCTTCGGGCAGATCCGGAAATGGTGGAGGCTGAAGCATTTGCCAACATACTAACAGCCATTTTGTTATTTATTAACGGTGACGTCGAGACGATCGAAAGTTCACTTGCAACCGCGATTTCGGCTGCCATGGAACGTGGAAATGCGCTGAACCATTCTTCCCTTAGACACTGGCTGCGTCCGCGCGTGGATGCCGAAGTTGCTTGGTATGAAGTCGCGTTGGCTCTTCAGGGTATATCGGCGGAGCTCTCCAAGCCAAGTTGGCTCCGCGCTGTTCCCGTTCTCGAAACGATTGCAAAGCTTCGTCGTGCTGTTGTTTCAGCGGCCTCGGCGGGCGGGGATCAATTGCGGGAATCTGTAGCGAGCCGAATTGCCGGCAGCTTTCTCCGGTATGAGGGTCTTAGGGCCCATCTCAATCAATGGGCGGATGATCCTCAGACTTCTGAGTTGGATCGCCTTGAAGCAATCGCCTTGATCGCGGAGCTCGACCGAAGGCGAAACTTGGGAAACGCGGACGGGCTGGTCGGTCCAAATGAGGCCGCCAGCCCGAACTCGGCTAGGAATTACGCGCGAATTGAAGCACTCTCGGATCTCGCTGATGCGTCAGGATTCAACGCCTTTTCGGAGAGTCTATTCCTAGAGTTAGATCGTGCGCTAGGAGAACACCCGGACTACAAAGATGAGTTTCGTCGAGATACACGCGTATTTCTTAAGTTCCTCATCCTTTTTTTAGGCCATTGCCTGGATGTGACCCCGGCGATGGCAGAAGGGACTTTCGACTTCTTATTCCAACGCGACGGTGGGCTCCCGCTCGAGAAGGAGATGCAACGCACCTGCTGGCAATTTCTTAGGTTGCAGGCGAACGCGTTTCCACAGCAACAAGTGGTGAGAGAGTTGCCGGACGTTGCAGCGGGTCGAGCCGACATAGCGATTGTTCGCCCCGAATGGCGAATGGTACTGGAACTCAAACGAGAGACTTCCGATGGCTCGCGCGTTGGAATTCAGCGGTATCTCGGTCAAGCCGCTGCGTACGAGTTAACCGGACCTCGCATAGGGTTTCTGATGGTTCTCGACTTGCAATCGCAGAAGGACTGGGCGCTATCGCTTCAAGACAATTGCTGGATCGAAGAGGTGATGGCTCCCGGTGACAGTGTTCCGCGGATGATATGCGTTTTCCGTATTCCGGGCGCTCGAAAAGCACCCTCGTCAACATCGACACCAAATAGCTAGATAATCTCTTAAGCAAAGCTTCGCATGAAGCCGATGCCGAGTGTTCCACTTCATGTAGATGCCAATTTGATATGTCGAGGAGAGCAGTTGTTGCCGCGCACTCAGCTGGGGGCTTGGCGCCCGCTTGCGCAATGACGTTCGCGTTCTACGCTGCAGTTGCTAGTCTCGTTGGGCCCGGTCGTACAGTTCTTGCACCGTAAGCCCCCGGTGAAGGCCGTCTTGCGATGACGGGCCGCTGACTGCCAGTGCTAGTGGTAACACTAGGAGTAGTCATATGACGAA
>Ga0065721_10006467_pt1 | contig 23783 bp, 26 predicted proteins | sample Mesricmetagenome_FD_59108 | JGI IMG/M metagenome (GOLD analysis project Ga0065721, IMG submission 59108) | Mesophilic microbial community from rice straw/compost enrichment Sample: eDNA_1 v2 (version 2) | ecosystem: Engineered > Solid waste > Grass > Composting > Bioreactor | place: USA: Davis...
CTGCAGCGGCTCGCCGAGCGCGACGGCGGCGAGGTGAGGGGACTGCTGACCGCAATGGGTGGCAAGCGGTGATCGCACTTGCTCTTGGACTTCTCGCGCTCGTGCTCCTGTGGTGGCTCGGGCGCAGCTATGCCAATGCCGATGCCAAGACCCTGGCGAAGGTCCTTCGCAAGGCCGGCGGTTGGGGGGCGCTCGCCGTCGCGGCCGTGCTCCTCGTGCGTGGGCGCTTCGACATGGCGCTGGGGCTCGCCGGCCTCGGCTGGTGGCTGCTCGGCCTGCCGGGAGGTGGCTATGCCAACCCGCGTTCCTGGCCGGGATCCTGGCCCGGCTCGTCGGGCGGCAGGGCGCCCCGGGTATCGCGGGTACGGTCGGTGATGATCGAGATGGAGCTCGACCATGCGAGCGGCGAGATGGAGGGGACGGTTCTCGCCGGCCCGCGGGAGGGCAGGGCCCTGTCGGGGCTGGGGCGGGAGGAGCTTCTCGAGCTCCACCGCGAGTGCCTTGCCCGCGACATGGACGGCGCGCGCCTCCTAGAGGCTTATCTCGACCGCCGGTTTCCCGCCTGGCGTGAAGACGCTAACGGCGACGCTCACGCGCGGGGCCGCAACGAGGCGGCTGCGGGCGCGATGACGGAAGAGGAGGCTCGTGAGGTGCTCGGCCTTCAGCCGGGGGCCGGAGAGGCCGACATTCGTCGCGCGCACCGTACGCTCATGAAGAAACTGCATCCCGACCAGGGGGGCTCGACCTATCTGGCCGCCCGCGTCAATCAGGCCAAGGACATCCTGTTGAGCCGACATCGCTGATACTCCGGTCGAATGCGGCGTTTGACACTGGAAGGGGCGGGCGAGCCTCGGGGCGGCCCGCCCATCGTCGCGCGGCTCAGCCGCGGGTCGCGAAGCAGGAGAAGCCGCGCCGCTTGAGGGTCTTGCAGGCGGCCTGGGCGCTGTCCGGATCGAAACCGGAGAAGCGCGCGCGGTAGAAGGTGGTGCCGTCCTTGACGAACTTCTCCGTGAAGGGCGAGGCGTTCGACAGGAGGTCGCGGGACTTCCGGCGGGCATCGCTCAGAATGTCGCGGGCGCGCGCCTCGTCGCCGGTCGCAGCGAGCTGGATCACCCAGCCGGCCGAGCGGGAGGGGGCGACCTGCTTCACCGTCTCCTCGACCGCCTGCTTCTTCTCGAGATCGGCGATGGCGGAGACGGCGACCGGCGCGGCGGAAGCCACCTGGGCGCCGGCGCGGGGCGCGGGCTGCGGCCCCGTCGACCACTGCGCGGACGAGGGGGTTGCGGTCGAGCCGGAGGCGGAGGCGACGACCGGCCGGATGCTGGACAGGTCGAGCGGGGCGCCGGCGGGTTCGGGGCGCGGCGCGGGAAGCGGAATGGCGGCGGTCGTCTCCACCTCCTCGGCGCGGGCGACGGGGATCGGCGTCGGCGCCCGGTCGGCGATGACCGGCGTCCGCCGCGCGCCGGCATAGGCGCGGGGCAGGTTGTCCGAGACGAGATTGGCCATGATCTGGTCGCGCGAGGCGCCCGAGCGGCCGCCGAGCACGACGGCAACGATGTGGCGCGAGCTCGTCTTGGCGGAGGTGAGCAGATTGAAGCCGGAGGCGCGGGTGAAGCCCGTCTTGATGCCGTCGACGCCCTCGACGCGCCCCAGCAGCTTGTTGTGGTTGCCGTGGGTGCGGCCGGCGTAGGTGAAGCTGCGCTTCTCGAAATAGCCGTAGTAGCGCGGGAATCGGTCCTGGATCGCCTGGCCGAGAATGGCGAGGTCGCGCGCCGTGGAGACGTTGGCGGGCGAGGACGGCAGGCCGTGCGGGTTGTAGAAGGTGGTGCGGCTCATGCCGAGCGCGCGCGCCTTGCGCGTCATCATCTGGGCGAAGGCGCGTTGGGAGCCGCCGATGTTCTCGGCCACCACCATGGCGACGTCGTTGGCCGACTTCGTCACCATGGCGAGAATGGCGTTTTCCACCGAGATGCTGGAGCCGGCCTTGAGCCCGAGCTTGGAGGGGGCCTGCGCGGCGGCATTCGCCGAGACCCGGAGCGGCGTGTCGAGGCGCACGCGCCCGGCTTCGAGCTGCTCGAATAGCAGATAGAGCGTCATCACCTTGGTGATGGATGCGGGGATGCGCGGGGCGTCGGCATTGACTGCGTGCAGCGTCTTGCCGCTCTTCACGTCGACGACAATGGCCGCATACGGCGGGTTGTATCCACCCGAGGCCTTCTTCTTGGCCATGGCCGGAGCCGATGGCACGAGGCTGAGCGACGCGGCAAGCCCGACGGTTCCCAGCACGGCGCCCCAACGCCGCAGCCGGGCTGATACGCAACCCATGTTCATTTGTCCGTCCCCGACATCAGACGCCTGAATTTTCCTTCCGCACCGGATCTTTCGAGCCAGTCACCGGCGCGCCACTGTCAACGACGCTAAGTCGACGCGGTTACGGATGCGTTAAACCGAGGCCCTTGCCGTCATGTTGCGATGCAACAAATGGCGTTGACAGCCATTGTGCGTTGCACATATATAGAGCGACCGGCTTCAGTCAGGCGGTTTTTTGATCACGACGCCGGACGTGTCTCCGGCCAGCTCAGGGGCGGCGCCTCGTGGCGCCGAAGAGGACATGTTCGCTCAGTTCGACGATCTGCAAAAAATCGGCAAGGAACAGATGGACGTCGCCATGAAGGCTTTCGGCGCCGTCTCCAAGGGCGCCCAGGCGATCGCCGTCGAGGTTGCCGATTATTCGAAGAAGAGCTTCGAGCAGAGCAGCGTCACCGTCGAGAAGCTTGCCGGCGCCAAGACGCTCGACAAGGCCTTCGAGATCCAGTCCGACTATCTCAAGAGCGCCTATGAGGGTCTCGTCGCCCAGACGAGCAAGCTCGGCGAGCTCTATGCCGACCTCGCCAAGGAAGCGGTGAAGCCCTACGAGGGCCTCTACGCCCGCGCGCAGACGGTCGCGACCGCCGGCAAGTGACGCCGGCGGCGGCTTGCGCCGCCGATCGATTTATCCTCCCGCCTCGAGGCCCGGCCGCTCGCCGGGCCTTTTTTCGTGCCCGTTTCCCCTGTCCGGCGGCAGCGGCGGCGATGTTATTGCCGCCGTCGTTGTTTTTTGATCCGCGCGCGGCGCCGGACGCACTGGCGAAGCATCCCGCCGGGCATTAGATTAGTCGGGGCGCGACCTCAGGGCGCGTGCGACGACCGATCAAGCGCGAGATCATTTGCGGACACGATGCCGACAGGGACTGGGAATCTGGACGAGCGGGCCGTGGGGCCGACGACGGGCATGACGGAGCGCCGGCGTGGTGGATTGCGTCCCTCGCAGGGGAACGATGGTCCCGGTTCGGCGCTTCTTACGAAGACCAAGCCGCGGACCAAGCGGCCCAACATGTACCGTGTGCTGCTGCTCAACGACGACTACACTCCGATGGAGTTCGTGGTGCACGTGCTGGAGCGCTTCTTCAACAAGGCCCGGGAGGACGCCACCCGGATCATGCTGCACGTGCATCAGAACGGCGTCGGGGAATGCGGCATCTTCACGTATGAGGTTGCCGAGACCAAAGTCACCCAGGTGATGGATTTCGCACGGCAGCACCAGCACCCGCTGCAATGCGTGATGGAAAAGAAATAGGGGAGAGACCCTTTTGCCCACCTTCTCCCGCAGTCTCGAACAGGCGCTTCACCGGGCCCTGGCCTTCGCCAACGAGCGTCACCACGAGTACGCGACGCTCGAGCATCTGCTGCTTGCCCTGGTCGACGACCAGGATGCGGCCGCGGTGATGCGCGCCTGCAATGTCGATCTCGAGATGCTGCGCCGCAATCTCATCGAATATGTCGACACGGAGCTGACCAACCTCGTGGCCGACGGGCGCGAGGAGTCGAAGCCCACCGCCGGTTTCCAGCGCGTCATCCAGCGCGCCGTCATCCACGTGCAGTCCTCGGGCCGCGAGGAGGTGACGGGCGCGAACGTGCTCGTCGCCATCTTCGCCGAGCGCGAGAGCCATGCCGCCTATTTCCTGCAAGAGCAGGACATGACGCGCTACGACGCGGTCAACTACATCAGCCACGGCATCGCCAAGCGGGCCGGCCTGTCGGAAACGCGCGCGCCGCGCGGCTCCGACGAGGAGAGCGAGGGGCGCTCGTCGAGCACGGATGAGGCCGAGGGCCAGCGCAAGAAGAAGGGCGATGCGCTCGAGGCCTATTGCGTCAATCTCAACAAGAAGGCCCGCGACGGGCGCATCGATCCGCTCATCGGCCGTGAGGGCGAGATCCAGCGCACCATCCAGGTGCTGTGCCGCCGGCACAAGAACAACCCGCTGCTCGTCGGCGATCCCGGCGTCGGCAAGACGGCCATCGCCGAGGGGCTCGCCCGCAAGATCGTGACGGGCGAGGTGCCGGAGGTGCTGGCGGACGCGACTGTCTTCGCCCTCGACATGGGGACGCTGCTCGCCGGCACGCGCTACCGCGGCGACTTCGAAGAGCGCCTCAAGCAGGTGATGAAGGAGATCGAGCAGCATCCCGATGCGATCCTCTTCATCGACGAGATCCATACCGTCATAGGCGCCGGGGCGACCTCGGGCGGCGCGATGGATGCATCCAACCTCCTGAAGCCCGCGCTCGCCTCCGGCACGCTGCGCTGCATCGGCTCGACCACCTACAAGGAGTACCGCCAGTACTTCGAGAAGGACCGGGCATTGGTACGCCGCTTCCAGAAGATCGACGTCAACGAGCCGAGCGTTCCGGACGCCATCGCCATCCTCAAGGGGCTGAAGCCCTATTTCGAGGAGTTCCACAAGCTGCGCTACACCAACGATGCCATCAAGGCGGCGGTGGAGCTGTCGAGCCGCTACATCCACGACCGCAAGCTGCCGGACAAGGCGATCGACGTCATCGACGAGACCGGTGCCTCGCAGATGCTGCTGCCCGAGAGCCGGCGCAAGAAGACGATCGGCGTCAAGGAGATCGAGACGACCATCGCCACGATGGCGCGCATCCCGCCCAAGACGGTGTCGAAGGACGACGCCGAGGTGCTGCAGAATCTCGAGGAGACGCTGAAGCGCGTCGTCTATGGGCAGGAGCGGCCCATCGAGGCGCTGTCGGCGTCGATCAAGCTCGCCCGCGCCGGGCTGCGCGATGCCGAGAAGCCGATCGGCTGCTATCTCTTCGCCGGTCCGACGGGCGTCGGCAAGACGGAGGTGGCGCGCCAGCTGGCGGCGACGCTCGGTGTCGAGCTGCTGCGCTTCGACATGTCCGAATATATGGAGCGGCACACGGTCTCGCGCCTCATCGGCGCGCCGCCCGGTTATGTCGGCTTCGACCAGGGCGGGCTCCTGACCGACGGCATCGACCAGCATCCGCACTGCGTGCTGCTGCTCGACGAGATCGAGAAGGCCCATCCCGACCTGTTCAACATCCTGTTGCAGGTCATGGACCACGGCAAGCTGACGGACCACAACGGCAAGCAGGTCGATTTCCGCAACGTCATCCTCATCATGACGACGAATGCGGGCGCCGCCGACCTTGCCAAGCCGGCCTACGGCTTCACGCGCACCAAGCGCGAGGGAGACGACCAGGAGGCCGTCAACCGCCTCTTCGCGCCGGAGTTCCGCAACCGCCTCGACGCGATCATTTCCTTCGGCCACCTGCCGAAGGAGGTGGTGGCGAAGGTCGTGGACAAGTTCGTGCTCCAGCTCGAGGCGCAGCTCGCCGACCGCAACGTCACCATCGAGCTCAGCGACGAAGCGCGCGAGTGGCTGGTGGACAACGGCTATGACGAGGCGCTGGGGGCCCGGCCCATGGCACGGCTCATCCAGACGACGATCAAGACCCCGCTCGCCGACGAGGTGCTGTTCGGGCGGCTGAAGAACGGCGGCGCCGTGCGCGTCGTGGTCGTCACCGACGAGGCGGGCGCGCGCAGCCTCGGCTTCGAATACCCGGAAGGGCCGGTGACGCCGAAGCCCGAGAAGGACGTGGCCGATGCCGCCAAGCGCCGCAAGGTGAAGCGGGGCTCGACAAAGACGGCCAGAAAAGTGCAGAAAGGCCGCAAGTCGGGCGGTGGTGAGACCGGCGGGCGGGGCGGCAAGGGCGGCCTGCCGGCGCCGGTGAGCACTGTGCCCAAGGTCCCGCTCGTCAGGGGTTGAAGGTGGCAAGCTGGTTTCAGCGTAGACGGGAGCGCCGGCGTCGCCGCCAGCGCACCGAAGAAGTGATGTCCTGGTTCTTCCTGCCGATCATCGTGCTGATCAGCTTCTTCCTCGGCTCGCTGGTCTGGGACCAGGTCAGTGATCCGGCCCAGGCCTTGATCAGGGCCATGGCGAGCGGCGACCTGTTGCGCTGAGGCCTTACCTTGCGTCGCGTCAGGCGGCGCGGACATCCTCCAGGAACGCCGAGATCGCACGCTCGATCGTTTCCGTCTGGTCCGCCAGGCGGTCGGCGAGCGCATCCACGTCGCGGGCGGCGGTACGGGTCGCCTCGGCGGCCTCGGCGACGCCCTTCATGGCCCCTGCGCCGTTGGCGGCCTCGCCCGACGCGCGGTCGACATTGTCCGCGAGGGTGCGCACGACCCTTTCCTGTTCACGCACGGCATCCGACACCGTCCCCGCCATCGTGGCCATCTCGACGATGATCGCGTTGACGTGGCCGATGGCGTCCACCGCCGTGTCGGACACGGCCTGGATGGCGGCGATCTGGCTGCGGATCTCCTCGGTCGCGGCGGCGGTCTGGCTGGCGAGGGTCTTCACCTCCGAAGCGACGACGGCGAAACCCTTGCCGGCTTCGCCGGCCCGGGCGGCCTCGATCGTGGCATTGAGCGCGAGCAGGTTCGTCTGGTTGGCGATGGCGAGGATCAGCTTCACCACCTCGCCGATGCGGTCGGCGGCCGTGGCGAGGTTCTGAACGGTCTCCACGGTCTGCGCGACCTCGTCGCGAGCGCGACCGGCGACGGTGGTCGAGCGGGTCGCTTCTTCAGTGATGCGGTCGATCGATTCGGCGAGCGTGCCCGTTGCCGTGGCGGCCGAGGAGACGTTGTCGGAGGCGATGGCAACCGCGCCGTCAGCCTCGGAGATGCGCCCCGCCGCCTCCCGCGCGGTGGCATCGAGCGCATCCGAGGCCGCCCGCAGCTCGGCCGCGGCACTGCGCACTTCGACGAGGCCGGCCTTCGCGGTGGCCTCGAAACGGGCGATCATCGCCTCGATCTGGGCCGTGCGCTCGTCCCGTCGTGCCTGCTGCTCCGCCTCGCGCGCCGTCAGGGTGTCGCGCTCCAGGGCGTTGTCGCGAAAGACGCCGACCGCCGCGGCCATGCGGGCGATCTCGTTGCGCCCGGGCACGGAGGGGATGGCGATGTCGGTGTCGCCCTCGGCGAGACGTTGCATGGTCATCGCCAGGCCGTTGAGCGGGCGGCTGATGCTGCGGCCGATGAGCCACGACAGGACGAGGCCGATCACCGCCGAGGCGGCGATCGTCGCGAGGACGACATTGGTCGTCGTGTCCGCGATGCGCCTGAGGTGCCGCGTTGCGGCGGCCGAGCCATCCATGGCGGTCTGCGCGATGGCGGCGACGGCGGGATCGATGACATCCGTGGCGAGGGCGAGCTGGTCGCCAACCCGCACGAAGAGGTCGTGCTTCTCCTGCCAGCTGTCCACCTTCGACCGGTAAGTCGCGAGGCCGTCCTGCAAGGCCGTGCGCAGTTCGGGCGTCAGCGTCTCGGCACGGGCGACGAGGCGCTCGACACGGCCGAGGGCGACTTCGAGCCGGCCGCGCTCGGTGTCGCCGGCCGTCAGCATGTACTCGCGCTCGGTTCGGCGCAGCTGGTCGAGGGCGACGATCAGCCGGTTGATCTCGGGATCGGGATTGTCACGGGCGAATTCGACGAGCGCCTGCTCCATGGACTTGGCGGCAGCCTGGATGTCGCCACCGAGCCCGCTGTCGGGGCTCGTTCCGAGATCGTTGACGAGGCCGGCCACGGTGCGGAAGGAGGTCTGGACCGCAGTGAGCGCCTTGTCGAGCTCGTCGATGCTGGCGGCGAGGTTGCCCGCCATCGGCTGGGCGCGCAGCGCAGCGAGCGTTTCGGTCGCCTGCCGTGCATCGTCGTCGAACTTGCGCGCCGCCACATCGGTGCGCACACGCAGGTAATCCTTCACGTCGCCCTCGACCCGCAGCGTCGCCGCGCGGAACAACTCGGCGGCGTGGGCGAGGTCGGTGTAGGCGTCCTTCTCGGCGAGCGCCGCCTCGATCTGCGCGTTGCTCGCGGCGTAGATGGCGCCGATCACGGCGAAGCCGACCAGTGCGGTGAGGCTGAGGGCGGTGATCCGCAGACGGATCGAAAAGCTTTGAAGCCAGGTCCGGAGCAGCACGCGTCACCTCGTCGAGAGATCGGCACACGGGCGATGCCGGCATCCTCGAACGAGAAGCTGACGCGAAGCTTGTCTGGATATGACGAGGCGGCCGTTGCAGGACGGCGGCCGCCCGCTCGTTCGCTTCCTCCGGAGGGTATCAGGCTCCGGCGAGGGCCTTGCGAATGCGCTCGGCGTGGGCCTTCAGGGTCTCGGGCGGGGCCATCTCGCCCGTGTGCGGCCTGAGGGGAACGTCCTTCCAGCGCGGCAGGATGTGGACGTGGATGTGGAACACCACCTGACCGCCGGCGCTCTCGTTGAACTGCTGGATGGTGAGGCCCTCGGCGGCCATGCCGGACTTCACCGCCCATGCCACCTTCTGCACGCTCACGGCGAGGCGGCCGAGATCCTCGGCCGGAATGTCGAAGATGTTGCGCGCCTCGACCTTCGGGATGACGAGCACGTGGCCGTCGGCCCGCGGCATGATGTCCATGAAGGCGAGGGTGTGCTCGTCCTCGTAGACGCGCTCGCACGGCAGCTCGCCGCGCAGGATCTTGGCGAAGATGTTGTTCGGATCGTAGCTGCTCATGCCATCCTCATGGGTCACCGACGGGCAAGGTTTGGCGAGTGCCGCCCTCGCCGTCAAGCGCCGCCCGGGCCGTCCTGCCGGTAGGGCAGCTCATCGGCGAGGGCATCCATCTCCGCTTCGATGGCGACGCGCTCGCGTGCCAGGTAGTCGGCCACGGCCCGGCGCAGACCGGGGTGGCCGATATCGTGGGCCGAATAGGTGAGGGCGGGCTTGTAGCCGCGGGCGAGCTTGTGTTCGCCCTGCGCCCCGGCCTCGACGCGCGCGATGCCGCGACGAATGGCGAAGTCCATGGCCTGATAATAGCAGAGCTCGAAGTGCAGGAAGGGGTGATGCTCGACGGCGCCCCAGTTGCGGCCGTAGAGCGTGTTGGCGCCGATGAAGTTGAGCGCCCCGGCGATATAGCGGCCGCCCCGCCGGGCCATGACGAGCAGGATCCTGTCCGCCATGCGCTCCCCCACGAGGGAGAAGAAGGCCCGCGGCAGGTAAGGCCGGCCCCATTTGCGGGATCCGGTCTCCTGGTAGAAGTCGAAGAAAGCGTCCCAGTGGGCTTCGGTGATGTCGCCGCCCGTGAGCGGCTCGACGGTGATGCCGGGGCCGAGGGCATCGCGCCGCTCGCGACGGATCGCCTTGCGCTTGCGGGCGGCAAGCGCGCCGAGAAAATCCTCGAACGAGCCGTAGCCCTCGTTGGGCCAATGGAACTGCCGGTCGGTGCGCAGGAGGAAGCCTTCTTCACCGAGGAAGCGCCATTCATCCTGCGGCAGGAAGGTCACGTGCGCGGACGACGCATCGATCTCGCGCCGCAGGGCCCTGAGGCCGGCGACGAGGCCGTGGCGCGCGGCTTCCGCGCCGGGGCCGGGCCGCGCGAGGAGGCGCCGGCCGGTCGCCGGCGTGAAGGGCACGGACACCTGGAGCTTCGGGTAATATTGCCCGCCGGCGCGCTCGAAGGCATCGGCCCAGCCGTGGTCGAAGACATATTCGCCGAGCGAGTGCGACTTGCCGTAGCAGGGGGCGACGGCCCGCACGGCACCGTCCGGCCCTTCGACCGCGAGGTGCAGCGGCGTCCAGCCCGTGCGCCCGCCGACCGCGCCGGATTCCTCGAGGGCGGACAGGAAGGCGTGCGAAATGAAGGGGTTATGTGAATCGTGCTGAGAAGCCGATTCAAGGGCGGCCTTGGTGCCGGCAGCGCAGGCCGGGTCGTCGTCGGGAGCCCGAAAAGGCGAGTCGCGGGAATCGGTTGCCGGTGCTGCCTGAGCTGCCGGTTGAGGTTCCTGTGCGGCGCCTTGCGGGTTGGCGCAGGCGTCCCAGTCCGCAGCGGCGATGGCGGAGATCGAGGGAGCGACGCGGACCGTGAGGCCCGCGTCGTCGTCGGCTTTCGTCGTCATCGGCTGCGGCGGCTCGCGGATGGGATCATGCCGCTAAGTTATGTGCGCCCGCCGCCGGACGGTAGGCCTCAGGGCACGAAACCCTCGAAGATCATCTGGTCGGCGTATTTCGCGGCCGTTTCCCGGTCCTCGGGCGTGCGTACGGTCCAGGTCAGCACCGGCATGCCGAAATAGCGCGCCATGTTGGGGGCGGCGTGCGGCAGGTCCTTCACATGCCAGGCGATGAAGTCGGGCCGCGAGCGCTCCATGTGCAGCAGGTGGCCGAGGCTCTTCTGCATGGCGGCCGGCAGGCGCGCCCATTCGCCGTGGTCGTAGTTGGCTTCCGCCGTGATGCCCCGCGGACGTCCCGGCGCGAGTTCGGCGAGCGCCTCCACGATGGCCGGATCGAAGGACATGAGCGCGATCGGTTCGTCGCGGCCGGCGACCACGTCCGCAACACGCCGCGTCAGGGCGAGGTTGCCGTCGAAACCGCTCTTGATCTCGACCACCACGGGCACGCGGCCCCCGATGAGGTCGAGAAAGTCACCGAGCGTCGGGATGTGGTCGTCGCTGTCGCGGAAGGCGATGCCGGCGAGGGCGGCCATCGTGCGGGTGTCGATGCGCCCGCTCTCGCCGGTCAGCCGGTCGAGCGTGAAGTCGTGGAAGACGACGGCCTCGCCGTCCGCCGTGAGCTGCACGTCGCATTCGATGGCAAAGCCGCGCGCGACGGCGGCGAGGGCCGCACCGGGCGTGTTCTCGAGCACGCGGTCGGAGACCACGTGCAGCCCACGATGCGCCACGGGCTGCGCCGTGAGCCAGGAGGGAGCGGGCATGCGTCTGACCTCAGGCGACTTCGAAGATGGCCTCGACCTCGACGCAGGCGTCGAGCGGCAGTTCGGCGACGCCCACCGTGGAGCGGGCGTGGCGTCCGGCCTCGCCGAGCACCTCGACCATGAAGTCGGATGCGCCGTTCATCACCCCGGCGAGACCGGCGAAATCGGGCGTCGCGTTGATGAAGCCGCCGAGGCGCACACAGCGCGTGATCTGCGACAGGTCACCGAGCGCGGCGCGGGCCTGGGCGAGCACGTTGATGGCGCACAGCCGTGCCGCCTCCTTGCCGGTCTCGGGCGAGACCCCGGCGCCGAGCTTGCCCTTGTGGGCGTCGGCGAGCTTGCCGTCGGGGCCGAGGCAGAGCTGGCCGGAGATGACGAGGAGATTGCCCGTGCGCACATAGGGCAGGTAGTTCGCGACGGGGGCCGCCGGCGTCGGCAGCGTGATGCCGAGTTCGGCGAGGAGGGCTTCGATGGTGCTCATCATCTGTCTCCGAATGTGGATGCGTCGCCCGGCCGGGGCGACGACCGGCAAGGTTGTTGCCGATCCGCCCCCCTGCCGCAAGTCTTGTGTGGGCAAGTATCGCGCGAAGGGCGGTCTTCCGCACGCGATCCCGATGATGCCGCATTCGCGGCCTCTGTTGCCTTGACCGGCGGGGGCCGACAGCCGTCTAATCAGAACGGCGCGACAGAATGACGTCGACGAGACGCGGCAGTGGAGAGTTGCATGAAAGTTTGTTTCGGCACGCTGCTGGCCATCGGCTTGAGCCTGGGGCCGGCCGCAGCCGCCACGACGGCGATGCCGCTTGCGCCGCACCGCGTCGTCTATGATCTCACATTGCTGGGAAGCAAGGGATCGCGCGGCGTGGAGGCCGCCCGCGGGCGCGTCGCCTTCTCCTTCACCGGCAACACGTGCGAGGGCTACGCACTGACCTATCGCCAGGTGACGGTGCTCGAGGGGGGCGACATCGGCCAGCGCACATCCGACCTGCGCACGACGACCTTCGAGGACGGCAAGGGGGCGAGCTTCACCTTCAAGACCGAATCGACCTTCAGCGGCACGCCCGCCAAGCTCGTCGACGGTCAGGCGGAGCGCGAGGCGGCGGAGGGGCTCGTGGTGCGCACCCGGGCGCCGAAACGCGACCGCTTCTCGCTCGACGGCGAGGTGATCTTTCCGACGGAGCATCTTAGGCGCATCATCGCGGCGGCCAAGGCCGGCAGCACGCTGCTGGAGGCGCGGGTATTCGACGGCTCCGACGACGGCCGGCAGATCTACGACACGCTCGCCATCATCGGCAGGCCGAAGGGGGCGGATACCGCGGGCCTCGAGGAGGCGGCGCGGCAGGACGCGCTGAAGGACGTGCCGCGCTGGCCGGTGAAGATCAGCTACTTCACCAAGGAGGGGGAGGGCGAGCGCACGCCGCGCTACCAGCTCTCCTTCGAGCTCTACGAGAACGGCATCAGCCGCGACCTCGTGCTCGACTACGGCGACTTCTCCCTCAAGGGCGAGATGAAGACCCTCGAAGTGCTCGAAACGCATCCCTGCCCAGCGCCCTAGGTGCCATCCGCAATGGCCGGCGGGCTGAGGCAATGGGCGCACGTCATCAAGAGGGATGTGCATGCGCTCTATCTCGCCAGCCGTGATCCGCGTGTGCCCTGGCATGCCAAGGTCCTTGCCCTCGTCGTGGCGGGCTACGCGCTCTCGCCCATCGACCTGATCCCCGACTTCATCCCCGTCCTGGGCTATCTCGACGACGTCATCCTGGTGCCGCTGGGCGTCCTCGCCGTCGTGAAGCTGATCCCGCCGGAGCTCATGGCCGAGCATCGGGAATTGGCGGCCGTGGCCCAGGAGCGTCCGGTGAGCCGCATCGCAGCGGCCGTCATCGCCTGCCTGTGGATCGCATCCGCGGGACTGGTGGTCTGGCTGGTGTTCCGTTAGCCGCATCCCTTCGCGGAAGGACGCCCGCTCAGGTGCCGCCGAGGAGCGTCAGCGCCGGGTGTCGCCTTTCTTGTCCGCCGGCCCGCCGGCTTCGGCGGCAAAGCCGATGCCGCGCACGACGGCGGCCTTGCCGAAGCGCTCGCGCAGGCTGTCCACCGCCCGCTCCATGCGGGCGAGGCGCACCGATTCCGTGTCGGCGAGGTCGCCGACATCGGCCAGGGCGGCATCGCACAGGTCCGTGGCGCCGATGCCGATGAGGCGGAAGGTGGTGCCGTCGCATTCGCTCGTCAGCATGGGGGCCGCGATGTCGAAGAGGCGGCGGGCGAGCTGGGTCGGCGCGATGCCGGAGCGCGAGCGCGTCCTCGTGCGGAAGTCCGCGGTCTTGAGCTTCAGCGTCACGCTGCGGCCGGCGAGGCCNGCCTTCTTCAGCCGGAGCGACAGCTTCTCCGACAGNCGCCAGAGGATCGGCGCCAGCGTCTCGACATCCCNGATGTCGCGGTCGAAGGTCGTTTCGGCGGAGATGCTCNTCGTCTCGCGNACCGGATCGACCTTGCGCGTGTCGATGCCGTGGGCGAGGCGGTGCAGCCTCAGGCCGTCCTTGCCGACGAGCGCGACGATCTCGCCCGCGTCCCGGGCCCGGACGTCGTCGATGGTCCTGAGGCCGGCCCGCGCCAGACGCTCCTGCGTCGCCGCCCCGATGCCGTAGATGATGGAGACCGGCTTGCCGGCGAGGAAGGGAGCGACGTCTGCCTCGCCGATGATGGAGAAGCCGCGCGGCTTGTCGAGGTCGGACGCGATCTTGGCGAGGAACTTGTTGACCGACAGGCCGACCGAGATGGTGATGCCGAGCTCGTCCTCCACGCGCCGTGCGAAGCGCGCGAGCGTGACCGCCGGGCTCGCCTTGTGCAGACGCTCGGTCCCCGTGAGGTCGAGGAAGGCCTCGTCGATCGACAACGGCTCGACGAGCGGCGTGATCTCCAGCATCAGGCGGCGCACCTCGCGTCCGACGCGGACGTATTTCTCCATGTCCGGCTTGATCACCACCGCATCGGGGCAGGCCTGCAGCGCCTTGAACATGGGCATCGCGGAGCGCACCCCATAGGTGCGGGCGATATAGCAGGCGGTCGAGACCACGCCGCGCTTGCCGCCGCCGATGATGACCGGCTTGTCGCGCAGCTCCGGCGCGTCCCGCTTCTCGATGGTGGCGTAGAAGGCGTCGCAGTCCACATGGGCGATGGAGAGCCGGTCGCGCTCGGGATGGGCTATGACGCGCGGGCTGCCGCAGGCGGGGCAGCGCGGGCGCGGCGGCGCCGTCTCCCTCAGGCAGTCGCGGCAGAAGATGTTCGGCGCGCCGGCCATGGCTCAGGTTCCGTGTCCGCCCGAATCCGGCGGAAAAAGCATCATCCATCGGCCCCGGGCCGTCGGCAATCGGCAGCAGGCCCTCCGCATCTCGCCTTATGGCTGCCCGCTGCCCGTGTCCGGATCGAGGACAGCCCGCGCGAGCGCGACATGCTCCGGGGCGAGATTGTTGTTGGCGGCGAAGGCGAGCAGCAGCGATTCGTCCGCGAGCAGATGGTCGAGCACCGACACGAGAAAGCGCGGCTCGGCCGCCGCCGCACGGATGTTCTCGGGGCCGAGGCCGGTGAGGGCGAGGAAGCGCCCCAGCCGCTCGGGGTCGGCCGCCAGGAAGGAAAGGGCGGTGATGGCGCAGTTTTCCGCCTGCGCTGCGGACAATGACTTGTTCGGCCGCATTTCGTGGATCAGATTTGCCATTCATCAACGGGTGGGCTGGTATCTCTAGCATCGATCGTACAGGGAAGTGAGAGCCCGCCTGTCCTTCGCGGATGGAGCGGGCCCGCCGCGCAAGAGGCGTCGCATATGCGGAAGACCGTTCTCATCGTCGAAGACAACGAGCTGAACATGAAGCTGTTCAGCGATCTCCTCGAGGCCCACGGCTATGCGACGCTGAAAACCGCGAGCGGCGTCGAGGCGATGGAAATCGCGCGCGAGCACCGGCCGGACCTCATCCTCATGGATATCCAGCTGCCCGAGGTCTCCGGGCTCGAGGTGACGAAATGGCTGAAGCAGGACGAGGAGCTGAAGGCGATCCCCGTCATCGCCGTCACGGCCTTCGCCATGAAGGGCGACGAGGAGCGCATCCGGGAGGGCGGCTGCGAAGCCTATCTCTCCAAGCCGATTTCGGTCGCGAAATTCCTCGAAACTGTCAGAAACTATCTCGACGCCGCCTGAGACGAGCCACGTTGCGCCATGTCCGCCCGGATTCTCGTAGTTGACGACACGCCGACGAATGTGAAGCTGCTCGAGGCGCGGCTGACGGCGGAATATTTCGAGGTCCTGACCGCTTCGAGCGGGGCGCAAGCCCTGGCGCTGTGCGCCGAAAACCTGTGCGATATCGTGCTGCTCGACGTCATGATGCCGGGCATGGACGGGCTGGAGGTCTGCCGCCGGCTCAAGCACGACCCCGCGACCGCCCATATCCCCGTCGTCATGGTGACGGCGCTCGACGAGCCGAGCGACCGCCTGCGCGGTCTCGAGGCCGGGGCCGACGACTTCCTGACGAAGCCGGTCGACGATCTCGCCCTCATCGCGCGCGTGCGCAGCCTGGTGCGCCTGAAGACCCTCACCGACGAGCTGCGCAACCGCGTCCTGGCCTCGCGCGGGCTCGGCATCGTCGACGACCCGCTGGCGGGGGCCGCGCTCGAGACGGGGCGCGATGCGCAGGTTCTCGTCGTCGAGGACCGCCCGGAGACGGCGGCGCGGATGCAGGCTGCGCTCGCGGTCGATCACAGCGTCTGTGTCGTCGACACGCCTTCGGAGGCACTCGCGCGGGTTGCGGAGGAGGAGTTCGACGTCTTCATCGTCAGCCTCGGGCTTGCCGGGGCGGACGGGCTGCGGTTGTGCAGCAACCTGCGGGCGATGGAGCGCTCGCGCAATGCGGTCGTGCTGATGGTGGCCGACGAGAGCCAGCGGCCGGCCATCCTGCGCGGGCTGGACATCGGCGTGCACGACTATCTGCTGCGGCCGGTGGAGCACAGCGAGCTGGTGGCGCGCGTACGCACCCAGGTGCGCCGCAAGCGCTATGCCGATAGCCTGCGCGCCAGCGTGCAGGCTTCACTCGCCCTTGCGGTGCTCGATCCGCTGACGGGGCTGTACAACCGCCGCTATCTGGACGGGAAGCTGCGCACGGCCTTCGCCCAGGCGCGGGAGGTCGGCGAGAGCCTGTCGCTGCTGCTGCTCGACATCGACCGGTTCAAGCTGATCAACGACGGATTCGGCCACGACGTCGGCGACGAGGTGCTGCGCGAGTTCGCGCGGCGCGTGCAGACCCACACCCGCGGCATCGATACGGTCTGCCGCTTCGGAGGCGAGGAGATCGTGGTCATCGTGCCGGGGACACCGCTCGAAGCCGCCGAGGCGGTCGCCGAACGCGTTCGCATGCGGGTCGAGGGCGAACCTTTCATCGTGCAGCGGGGCAAAGCCGCGCTCGACGTGACCGTCTCCATCGGCGTCGCCAGCCTTCTGCCGGGCGACGGCTCGATACAGGCGCTCTTCAAGCGGGCCGACATGGCGCTCTACCGGGCGAAGGCCGCTGGCCGCAACCGCGTGGTGGCCGCCGCGGGGGAGGCGGCGGCATGGGGCGCTTGATGGGGCGCTTAACCGTGCGCGCAGGTTTGCACCCGTTGAGCCATTTCCGCGATTGCATTCTGGCGCCGCGGATGTAGGTTGTCGGCATGCGAGGCCGTCGGCTCGCAGCAAGTTTCCCTACGGATGCTCAGGTCCGCCGCATCTCCTGGGTCCCGTGGGGTTCGGCCGGCACGGAAGCGGTTACGTGGCCTCCTCGAACCCGCTTCCGGCCGGCCACCTGGTTACTCCCAAGTGCATCCCGGTTTTCCGGTCGTGCCGGCCGGAATCAAAAAGGCGCCCATTGGGCGCCTTTTTCGCAGGATCACGCTATCGCGGCATCGCGGGCCGGGGCTTATCCGCCGCCGGCCGCCGATCCCGCCGAGCTCACTTGATCTTGTGTTCCTTGAACTCGACGTGCTTGCGCGCGACCGGGTCGTACTTCTTGATGGCGAACTTGTCGGTCATCGTGCGCGTGTTCTTCGTCGTCACGTAGAAATAGCCCGTGTCGGCGGTCGAGACGAGCTTGATCTTGATCGTCGTAGCCTTGGCCATGGCGGCACCTCTTCAGGCGGGGCTGCTGTGGCAAGCCCGTCGCGAAAAACCAAAAGGGCCGGAGTCGTCCGGCCGTTCGGCTCGGGAGATGCAGCATTCCGCAGCGGAAGTCAAGGCTCGCCCGTGGGACATGAACGTCGGACCGGCGACGGGGCCGCCGATCCTCCGTTACGGGTCAGGCTGCCGGCGGCCGGTCGCCGATCCGGCAGCAGCCGACGCGTCAGTCGGCCGCTTCCAGAACGCGCACGACGCGACGGGTCGAGGGTTCGACCACGAGGATCTCGCTCTCGGTGGTCACGTACTCGTAGTCGCGCAGGCTGGGAGCGGTCTGGATGATCTCGGGTGAGAAGTCGTGAAGCACGACGTCCGGCGGCAGTTCGGCGCCGACCGTGACTTCGCGCTCGAGGACGACCGGCGCCGGGCGACGCTCGATCACATAGCGGCGAACGACCGTCTCCTGCTCCGGCGCGATCTCGATCGTCGGTCCGGGTGTCTCGATCACGGTCGTCTGCGCCGCGGCTCCCGTCATACCGGCCGCGATGAACGCGGACGCGAGCAGATAAGCTAGGCGTGTCATTCTTTACTCTCCTATTCGCCCCGTGAACAAACGTCCCCGACAGCGGCTGGTTCCCGTGCCGCTCGGACGCGCGAAGGTGTGGGGGAGCAGTACGAGACGCGAGCTTGTTGCCGAACGGCGCGACTCCGCCTATAGCGGTGGCTTCAAGATGACAGCCACCATCGCTCCCCGCCCGAGCTTTCCTCACCGGCACCTGCTGGGGATCGAGGGCCTTTCGCCGCTCGACATCACAGCCCTGCTCGACATGGCCGACGAGGCCGTGGAGGTGAGCCGGCAAGTCGAGAAGAAGCGCACCACCTTGCGCGGGCGCACGCAGATCAACCTCTTCTTCGAGCCGTCGACGCGCACGCAGTCCTCGTTCGAGCTCGCGGGCAAGCGCCTCGGCGCCGACGTGATGAACATGTCGGTCTCCTCCTCCTCGGTGAAGAAGGGCGAGACGCTGATCGATACCGCGGCGACGCTCAACGCCATGCGGCCGGACATCATCGTGGTGCGCCACCATGCCGCCGGGGCCGTGCATCTTCTCGCCCGCAAGGTCGACTGTGCCGTCATCAATGCCGGCGACGGCGCCCATGAACATCCGACACAGGCGCTGCTCGATGCACTCACCATCCGCCGCAACAAGGGGCGGATCGAGGGGCTCATCGTCGCCATCTGCGGAGACGTGCTGCATTCGCGCGTTGCGCGCTCCAACATCATCCTGCTGCAGGCGCTCGGGGCGCGCGTGCGCTGCGTCGGCCCCTCGACCCTGCTGCCCTCCGGGCTCGAACGCTTCGGCGTCGAGGTCTTCACCGACATGCGCAAGGGGCTCGCGGATGCGGATATCGTGATGATGCTGCGCCTGCAGCGCGAGCGCATGAACGGCTCCTTCGTGCCGTCGGTGAAGGAATATTTCCGCTTCTTCGGCCTCGACCGCGAGAAGCTCGCCTATGCGAAGCCCGACGCCCTCGTGATGCACCCGGGCCCCATGAACCGTGGCGTCGAGATCGACTCGGAGGTGGCCGACGGCGCCCAGTCCCTCATCCGCGAGCAGGTGGAGATGGGGGTCGCCGTGCGCATGGCGACGCTCGAGGCGCTGGCGCGCAACCTTCCGAACGGATGAGGGGGCAGGACCGATGAAGACCCCCACGACTCAAGGGCGAGCCCTCGTCTTCAACAATGCCCGCCTCGTCGATCCCGCGAGTGGGCGCGAGGCGGCAGGGGCGCTCCTCGTCGAGAACGGTGTCATCGCGGACGTCGCCTGGGACGAGCCCGGTCGCGCCGGCCCGGCCGGGGCCGAGGTCGTCGACTGCGGCGGCCGCGTGCTGGCGCCGGGTCTCGTCGACATGCGCGCCTTCGTCGGCGAGCCGGGGGCGGAGCACCGCGAGACGCTGAAGACGGCGAGCGAGGCCGCAGCGGCGGGCGGTGTCACCACCGTCGTCTGCATGCCCGATACGGATCCCGTGGTCGACGAGGCGTCGATCGTCGATTTCCTGCTGCGCCGCGCCCGCGACACGGCCGTCGTCAACATCCACCCGGCGGCGGCCCTGACGAAGGGCCTCGAGGGGCGCGAGATGACCGAGTTCGGTCTTCTGATGGAGGCCGGGGCGGTGGCCTTCACGGACGGGGCGCGCTCCGTCACCAATGCCCAGGTGATGCGGCGGGCGCTCACCTATGCGCGGGATTTCGGCGCTCTCATCCTCCATCACACCGAGGATCCCGACCTCGTCGGCCGCGGCGTCATGAACGAGGGCGAGCTCGCGAGCCGCCTCGGCCTGCCGGGCGTGCCGCGCGAGGCCGAGATCATCATGCTGGAGCGGGACCTGAGGCTCGTGCAGCTGACGGGCGCGCGCTACCACGCCGCCATGGTGTCCTGCGCCATCTCCATCGCGCTCATCGAGCAGGCGAAGGCCGAAGGGCTGCCCGTCACCTGCGGCGTGTCGATCAACAATCTCACCCTCAACGAGAGCGATATCGGCGATTACCGCACCTTCCTCAAGCTCTCGCCGCCGCTGCGCTCGGAGGAGGACAGGCTCGCCGTGGTCGACGCGCTGGCGCGCGGCGTGATCGATGTGGTCGTCTCCGACCACAACCCGCAGGACGTGGAGACGAAGCGTCTGCCCTTCGCCGAGGCGGCGGACGGGGCGGTCGGCCTCGAGACGATGCTGTCGGCGGGGCTGCGCCTCGTTCATGCCGGTCACATCGGCCTTGCCCGGCTGCTTGCCGCCATGGCGAGCAGCCCGGCCGCGCTGCTCGGCCTCCCGGTCGGGCGCCTCGCCGCCGGGGCGCCGGCCGATCTGATCCTCATCGACCCCGACGAGCCCTATGTGCTCGACAAGGCGGCGTTGCACTCGCGCTCCAAGAACTCTCCCTTCGACGAGGCGAGGCTGGAAGGCCGCGTGCTGCAGACCTTCGTCGCCGGCCACAAGGTGCACGACGCATCGCACGCTTCCTGATGTCGGCGACCGGGCTTTCGCCTTTCGCGCCGCCGGCCCATGTGCAACATCGGCAACGACGGAACCACAACCGAGGCTGACCCATGCCCGAAGCGATGAACTGGTCGCTCGCCTGGCCCTATTTTCTCGCTGCGCTCGTCTTCGGCTACCTGCTGGGATCGATCCCGTTCGGCATCCTTCTCACGCGCCTCACCGGGGCCGGCGACCTGCGCAGCATCGGCTCGGGCAACATCGGCGCGACCAACGTGCTGCGCACCGGGCGCAAGGGCCTTGCCGCGGCGACGCTTCTCGGCGACATGCTCAAGGGCACGCTTGCCGTGGTGGTGGCCGCGCAGTGGGGGCCGAACACGGCACTCCTGGCGGCGCTCGGCGCCTTCCTCGGCCATCTCTATCCGGTCTGGCTGCGCTTTCGCGGCGGCAAGGGCGTCGCCACCTTCCTCGGTTGCGCGCTCGGGCTCAAGCCGCTCGTCGCGCTCGTCTTCGCCCTCGTGTGGCTGGCGAGCGCCTTTCTGACCCGCTATTCCTCGCTGTCCGCGCTCCTTGCGAGCCTTGCGACCGTCGCCGCCTTCTTCCTGCTCGGCGAGCGGCAGATGGGCGAGCTGGCGATCGTCCTCGTCGTGCTGTTGTGGTGGGCGCACCGCGGCAATATCGCCCGTCTCGTCAAGGGCACCGAAGGCAAGATCGGCCAGAAGGGCTGAAGGCTGCATCGTCGCAGGCGCTGCAACCTTGGCTTGCGTCCGGCGCAGCCGCCGGGCAGTCTCACTCCGTCAGCCGTGCCGCGCGCCGGCGCGGCCTCACGGAGACGGGCATGAGCGGATTTCGCCTCGATGATGAGCAGCGCCTCGACTGGCTGCAGCTGCTGCGCAGCGAGGGCATCGGACCGCGGACGTTCCGCACGCTCATCGCCCGCTACGGCACTGCAGCCGCGGTTCTCGAGGCATTGCCGGAGCTCGGCCGGCGCCGCGGACGCCCCATCCGCGTGGCATCGCGCGCCGAAGCCGAGCGGGAGATGGCGCAGGCGTTGCGGTTCGGCGTGCGCTTCGTCGCGCCGTCCGAGCCGGACTATCCCCTGACGCTGAGGGCGATCGACACCGCGCCGCCGCTCATCGGGCTGCGCGGCGATGCGAGCCTGTTTGCGCGGCCGATGGTCTCCATCGTGGGCTCCCGCAACGCTTCCGCGGCAGGGCTCAAATTCACCCAGCGCCTTGCGCGCGAACTCGGGGAGGCGGGTTTCGTGGTCGTGTCGGGGCTCGCCCGCGGCATCGACACGAGCGCCCACAACGCGAGCCTCGCCACAGGCACGGTCGCCGTCCTGGCCGGAGGGCATGACCGGCTCTATCCCGCCGAGAATGGGCCATTGCTGGACGAGATCGTCGCGCGCGGCGTCGTCGTGTCGGAAATGCCGATGGGATGGGAACCGCGTGGGCGGGATTTTCCGCGCCGCAACCGGATCGTCTCCGGCCTCTCCCTCGGCGTCGTCGTGGTCGAGGCGGCGCGGCGTTCGGGCTCGCTCATCACCGCCCGCTTCGCCCTGGAGCAGGGGCGGGAGGTGTTCGCCGTGCCCGGTTCGCCGCTCGACCTGCGGGCCGAGGGCACCAACGATCTCATCCGGGACGGAGGGACGCTGTGCGCGGGCGCCGCGGACGTGGTGCGCGTGCTCGCGCCGCTCGTCGCCCAGCCGCCGTCCGGGGATCTCGGGCTGATGGACGCGAGCCGCGACCGGATGGACGAGGATCCCTTGTGGGACGAGCTCGACCTCGACACGCTGGACGGCGAACCGCCTCGCCCGGATGGGGCGGCAGCCGCGGCGATGGCCACGCACCAGCCGGCAGCCGGCAGCTATGCGGCATCCTTCGACGGCGCGGAGGCCGCAAGGGACGATATGGGCCGCATCGTCGGCCTTCTGGGTGCCACGCCCGTTTCGGTCGACGACCTCGTGCGCGCGTCCGGGCTGTCGATCCGCTCGGTGCAGCTCGTGCTCTTCGAGCTCGAACTCGCCGGCAAGCTCGTGCGCCACGGCGGAAATGCCGTCTCGATCGCCTGACGGCGGTGCTGCTCAGTCGGCGGTCTCGAGGCGGCTCAGCGCGCCGAGCGCCTCGATCTTGGCCATCTCGAGGAAATAGCCGAGGGCGTCGAGCCGTGCCGCGCGTGACATCATCGCCAGTTCGCCGCTGAGCTGTGCCACATAGCTCAGAAGCTCCTGATGATCATCCCGGAGCGGCTGTACGACAGCGGCCCGGGACGAGCGTTTCGCGGTGGAAGAGGGCTCCGGCTGGCGCCGGCTGCTTGGGCGGGCGATCGAAAGGTTGGACCCGTCGCGTTTGATATCGCTCGTCATATGCACGATCTGCAACCGGAGTTATCATGAAATAATTGTATGCAACCAATAAATGCATTCTTACCACAGCTGATATATGATGGCGATGGGCAAAACGCTGTGCTTTCACGCAGCGGCCGAGGCAGCGGCCGCATGGGGCCAGTGGCGTTGCATGGGGCCAGTGGCGTTCAGGCTTCGCCGTCCCGCTCCGCGGCGGCGGCGCGACGGGTGATTGCCAACCGGTCGAGCGCGCCTTGCAGGATATAGCTCGCGGCCATCTTGTCGACGAGGTCCGAGCGGCGTGCCCGCGAGGCGTCGGCCTCGAGAAGCGTGCGGGTGACGGCGGCGGTCGTCAGGCGCTCGTCCCACAGGGCCACGGGCAGGGGAAGATGTGCCGCGAGATTGCGGACGAAGGCGCGCGTCGCCTGGGCGCGCGGTCCTTCCGATCCGTCCATGTTGAGCGGCAGGCCGAGGACGAGGCCGCCGACGCCGTGTTTGGCGGCAAGTTCCACGAGCCGCTTCACGTCCGTGGAGAACTTGGTGCGCTTGATCGTCTCGAGGGGAGAGGCGATGCTGCGGCCGACATCGGAGAGCGCAAGGCCGATCGTCCTGGTGCCGAGGTCGATGCCGATGAGGCGCTGCCCGACGGGCAGGGCGTCGAGGTCGGCCAGGGGAACGATCAGGTTGCTCATCTCCGGTCTGGTAGCACGGCACGGCACTTCGGTCATCAGGCCGGCGAGCGCCGCAGGGCGGCGAGGATGAGCGCGGCCACGGCGAGCACTTGGAAGAGCGCGCCTGCGGCGTGCGAGAACTCCCACTGGCGGCGCAGCGCCTCCCAGTTCTCCGGCACGAATGTCCAGTTCCGCGTCGCCTCGTTCGCCGGATAGGTCCAGATCCAGAAGACGGCCTGGGCGCCGATGATGCAGGCGATGGCGGCCAGCACGGGCCACAGGACCCGCGGCTCGTGGCGCGCCATCACCGCGAGCGCGGCGATCGCGAGCAGCTCCAGCAGAATCAGAAAGCCCAGAAGGTTCCAGCCGCGATAGGCCTTCTGCGCGATGAAATAGTCCTCGGCGGGAAGGCCGATCTTGTTGGGCAGCGAGAAGAGATGCGCCATGGCCGGGCCGAGCGCGAGGGCCGTTGCTAGCATCGCGATGAAGAAGACGACATCATAAGCGAACGGATGTCGCATCAGATTCTCCCATCCGCCGGCCGCCGACCTTCCC
>Ga0065721_10005324_pt1 | contig 23780 bp, 31 predicted proteins | sample Mesricmetagenome_FD_59108 | JGI IMG/M metagenome (GOLD analysis project Ga0065721, IMG submission 59108) | Mesophilic microbial community from rice straw/compost enrichment Sample: eDNA_1 v2 (version 2) | ecosystem: Engineered > Solid waste > Grass > Composting > Bioreactor | place: USA: Davis...
GCCGCAACGGACTGCTCAATGACCGAGACGCTTCCCAGGCTGCTGTTGCGGCTGAGTGAGGCGGGCGATCCCGCAATCCTTTGGGGCCGACAGGCTTCGTCTCATGCCGGGCGCGATTTCGAGCGGCTGCTCGATCACGGCGTCCTGGTCGAGCAGGCGCCGGCAACAGAGTGGGATGTGTGCCCAGCCTGTGATTGCGGTCTCGACGCGCGACCTGTCCAGCAGGTCAAAGGGCAATACATCGCGGTTTGCCCGACGGACCGGCGCAGCGACGTCGTTCTCGGCGATGACGATCTGCGGAGCTTTCGGATTCATCCCTCCGCACTGGTCCGCGAAATCGCCATGGCGTCCGGGTTCGGAGGCACGCCGGCGCCGGTGGCGGCAGGCGTCTGGCATCTGGGGGAGACGTCGGACCAGCGGGCGCTGTTCCTCGCACTGTCGCGGGATGCAGTGCTTCAACCGGGAATGATCGGCCTGATGCGTTCGGCCGCCCGGTCGTCGCCCATCATAGTGATCGCGCCCGCGATGGCGGCGGACGAACTCGCCCGCTTCGTCGAAGCTGCGATCTCCGTCATGTCGATTGACGGCTGTCTGGGCAGGAAAGCGACGGGCTTCGCGATCGACCTTTCGAAGCTGGAATCCGCTGCGACTTTCGAGCCGCGTCTGGTCATTTTCCGTCAGAGCCAGCGGGTGATCCTGGATGGCATCGAGATGCACATCCCGCAGCAGCCGTTCAAGCTTCTCGTGATTCTGGCCGAGGCTGTGGGAACTCGGAAAGGCCATTTGACCCCGCAGGAAATCGAGGCCGAGAACAGCGGCCGCAGCGCTGGCGACCTGATCCGTGACCTGAGAAATGCACTTCACGACGATCAGAAGACGCTGATCAGGACCCGCCAAAGCCCGACCCGCTATTTCCTGGGGCTGGCTGCTGGAGAGTTTGATCTGCGGCCATAGGGCAGCTGGCCCGCGTCTCGGCCCGTCTTCCCATTCTCGCCCATCCCAAACCCATCCCGCTCCCACCTGACGGATCGGCGGCTTCGGCAGGCTTGAGGTCATCAACAGTAATGACCTGAGGCCATGCCGATGCATTCTTCCATTTCCCGAGACGACCTTCAGATCCTGCTTCATGAGGCGGACATTGCGGCGCGCCGTCTGGTCCGCCAGCTGCGGCTTCCCCGCACCGATCTCGACGATGTCCGCCAGGACCTGCTCGTCGATCTGATCGCCCGGCTTCCCGCCTATGACGCAGATCGCGGCACGCTCGGCGCATTCGCCGGCGCCATCCTCACCAACAGGGCGACGCGTATCGCCAACAAGGTGAAGGGGGAGCGCCGGATGTATGGCGCGACGCCGATCTCGCTCGACGAGACCATTCCCGACAGCGACGGGCTGACCCGCGGCGACCTCATCGCCGAAGCCGACGGGCTGTCAGCGCTCTTCGGCCAGACCGTCGACGCATTCGCCGCCGCTGAGGAGCGTCTCGATGTCGAGCGCGGTCTTGGCTCGCTCGAACCCGCCGACGGCGCTCTCTGCGCGGCCCTTTCCCGCACCACCGTCGAGCGCCTCGCCGCGAGCGGGCACGGCGCCCGCAGCAGCCTCTACCGCCGCGTCAAGGACATCCGCCTTGCCCTGACGGCGATCGGCGTCCGGGCCGCGTGAGACGGTTCGGCGAGCGCGTGAGTAGGAGCCCATCATGAACGTCATTGCATCCAGATTCCCCATTGTCCGAAACCAGCTCACCGAGATCGAACTCTGTGGTTGGGTCGGCCAGGCCGCGCCCGGCGACATCCTCGAATATCACCGTGGGTTCCTCGCGCTCGATACCATGCCGCAGGGCACGCGCCTTCCCGAGCGGGAGCGGGCGGAACTCGCCCGCGTCGCGCGCCGCGCCTGGTGGGCGGCCGAGCGCGGACTGATCCATCTCGTGCAGCGTCGCCACCGGTCGGACGATTACAGCTATCTCGCCATCGCCCGGCGGAAGCCGAAGCAGGCATCGGTTTCGCTGTCTTCACTCCTGCCGGCGGAGGTGGCGTGATGGCGCCAGCTCGCGGCAACCGCCCCAGCCTCGACGACATCCGCACCATGCCGGTCGGCGAGATCGCCACGCTTCCGGCGGAGCATCTGGCGCTGCTCCAGGAGGATGCCGATGCCGCCCTTGATGCCGCCAAGCGGCTCAAGGAGTGGCTCGAAGGAGCGATTGCGCTTCGCTACGCCGACGCGGCAGCGACGGTGCGTCGGGCCGAGGGCAAGGACACCGGCCTCGTTCGTTTCGAGGATGGCGCTGTCGTCGTCGCTGCCGATCTCCCGAAGAAGGTCGATTGGGACCAATCGCTGCTCGCCGCGCTCGTCGAGCGCATCCGTGCGAGCGGGGAGAACCCGGCCGATTACGTCGACATCGGCTTCAAGGTCCCCGAGCGCAAGTACACCGCCTGGCCCTCCGCCGTCCGCGAGGCCTTCGACGCCGCCCGTACGGTGCGGACCGCCAAGCCGACCTTCCGTCTCACCATCAAATCCGAGGATGCCCGATGACCAGCTCTGCTGCCCTGACCGAGATCCGCAAGCGCCACTACGCGCTCGAAGCGCTGCCCGCCACCATCGTCATTCCGGCGCTCGGCGAGATCCGCCGCGAGCAGGTGGTCAAGCCGATCGAGGACGCCACGCTCGACGACATCGCCTTCGCCTTGCTGGGCGTCGAGGCAGAGTTCAGCGCCGTCGGCGACCGCCTGCACGCCTTGCGCAAGCTCTATGGTCTCGCCCGGCAGGCCGGCGCGCACGGGAGTGAGCGCGCGCTCGATGTCGCGTCGCGCAACACGGGAGGCCGCTGATGGCGCTGCGCATCGTTAGCGCCGACGAACGGCTGTCTGCGGCCGGCGCCAAGACCACCATGGCGATCTTCGGCCCGAGCGGCGTCGGCAAGACATCCTTGCTGAAATCACTGCCGCCTGCCGAGACCCTCTGCATCGACCTCGAGGCAGGCATGAAGTCCGTCCAGGACTGGCCCGGCGACAGCATCCCGGTGCGCACTTTCGCCGACGCCCTCGACATCGGCTGTCTCGTCGGCGGGGTCAATCCGTCCGCCGACCCGAGCGGCTTCTTCTCTGAGGCGCATTACCAGCATCTCAGGGAAAGCTATTCCGAGCTCGTTCAGATGATTGCGGGCAAGCGCATCATTTTCGTCGACTCGATCACCGACCTTACGCGCCAGGCCATGGCCTGGGCGAAGACCCGGCCCGAGTCCTTCTCCGACAAGACTGGCAAGCCGGACACCCGCGGCGCCTATGGCCTGCTCGCCCGCGAGGTCATCGGCCTGCTCAAGCATCTGCAGCACGCTCCCGGAAAGACCGTGATCTTCGTCGGCATCCTCGAACGCGTCACCGACGAGTTCAACCGCACGACCTGGCAGCCGCAGATGGAAGGCGGCAAGGCCGGCCGCGAGCTCCCTGGCATCGTGGATCAGGTCATCACGATGAGCCTGTTCGCGCGCGACGGCGACGGCTGGCGGCATGAGCCCGAGCGCGGCGAAGACCGCCGGCTCGTCTGCCGCTCCGGCAACCCCTGGGGCCTTCCGACCAAGGACCGCTCCGGCCGCCTCGATGTGACCGAGCCGCCGGATCTCGACGCGCTGCTCTCCAAGATCAATTCAACCCGGAAAGGATGACGAGTCATGAGCTTCGACATGAATGACGCCGAGCCGCAGAAGAGCGGCGAACTGATCCCCGATGGCACCTTCGCCAAGGTCACCATGACCATCCGGCCGGGCGGGACGGACGGTCAGAGCGAGATTGACCGGGGGCTCCTCAAGGCCTCGAACGCGCCCGGCAGCGACGTGCTGATGGTGGATGCCGAGTTCACCGTCGCCGAGGGCCCGCACGTTCGGCGCAAATTCTGGCAGATGTTCACCGTCTCCGGCGGCAAGGTCGACGAACACGGCGTCTCGATCGGCTGGAAGATCTCCAAGGGCAGCTTCCGCGCGATGATCGACAGCGCGCTCGGGCTCGATCCGCAAGACATGAGCGAGGCAGCGAAGGCGAAGCGGATCCTGCGCGGTCTGGCCGACCTCAACGGCATCACCTTCGTCGCCAAGATCAAGGTCGAGCCCAACGACGACCCGCGCTACGGCGACAGCAACAAGCTCGACCGTGTGGTTCTGCCGAGCGAACCGGAATGGCGGAAGGTGATGGACGGAGAGGTCCTGGCGCCGAGCCCCAGCACCCGCGCGCGACCCAAGGCTGCATCGCCCGCAGCTCCGGCCTGGGGGCAGACCGTCGCATCGCCGCCCGCGAGCGCTGCCCCGGCCTGGAGCCGGCCGGCACAGCCGGGCACGGCTCCGGCAACGGCCCCGGCAGCCACACCTGCTGCGACGCCGGCCCCGAGTGGCCCGGCCTGGCTCAACACCTGACCGTCATGACGGCCGATGAGTGGCAGGCGCACGTCACGCGCGAGGCAGCGAAGGCGATGGGACAATGGCTCGAAGGACGCGGAAGGCTTCACCAGCCCATCGCCGCTCTCACGCTTCCCGAACTGGAAGCCATGGCGGCGAACGCGATCGCGCGGTTCATCTTCCTGGCCTCACACCGGATCAAGGATCAGCCGGACGACGCAGAGGACCTGACCCGGCTCTTGCTCGGGTAGCCGTCTGCGCCGTCTGCGGACGCGAGGCGCGGGGCTTCGGCTACGTCCACCAGCTGCGCTGGGACCGCTTTCCTTACCACCGCTTCTGCTCGATGCGCTGCCTCGATGTCGGCGCGGCGCTCGCCAAAAGGAACAACGGGATGATCGACAAGACCGACATGGAGACCCGAGCGATCAAGGAGGCGCGCCGGTTTCTCGCCGAGACGCTCACCGAGCTCGACCTGATGGCGCCGTTCTACGACCGGAAGCCGGAAGAGATCGACCGCATCATCGAGGCCTGCGTCGACGGGTTTCAGGAATCGATGCGGCGCCAGGCAGCCGCCCGCGACCCGCTCGACGACCCGATTCCCTTTTGAGGTGGCGCATGGGAATCGATCTCAACCACGGCTCCGGCTTTATCTATCGCCGCGTCGGCCACGCGATCAGCGTGTCCGATCGGGTCAATGCCCTGATCGATGCGGCACTGGTGGCACGCAATTGCCGGCAGACGCCGCGCAATTATCTCGGAGGCAGTCGGATCGGCGAGCCCTGCGCGCGCAAGCTCGTCTACGAGGTGACCCATACGCCCAAGGATGAGGGACGGGATTTCGACGGCGCGATCCTGCGCATCTTCGACGCCGGCCACCAGTTCGAGACGCTCTCCATCTGCTGGCTGCGCGGCGCGGGCTTCGACCTTCGCACCGAGCGCGCGGACGGCGGACAATTCGGGTTCGAGACGGCGGGCGGGAGACTGCGCGGCCACATCGACGGCGTGATCGTCGCTGGCCCCGATGTCGGTCTGCACTGGCCCGTGCTCTGGGAGCACAAGGCGCTCAACGCCAAATCCTGGAACGACCTGGTCAAGCGTGGCTTGCGCGCCTCCAAGCCGGTCTACTACGCACAGGTCCAGCTCTACATGGGCTATCTGGAGCTGGAGACCGCCCTCGTCACGGCGCTCAACAAGGACACCGAGGCGCTCCACCACGAGGTGGTCGGGTTCGATCCGCCCTTCGCGCAGGCGCTCTCCGACAAGGCCGTCGATATCCTGCGCGCCGTGGAAGCTGGCGAACTTCCACCGCGGATCGCCGCAGACCGAGATTTCTATCTCTGCCGCATGTGCGCCTATGCGGAGCGCTGCTGGGAGGGCGAGCGATGAGCTTCATCCCGTCGCAGCAGCAGGCGGCGGCAATCGCCGCGATCGAGGACTGGTTTCGGCACGGCACGCGCAATCAGCAGGTGTTCCGCCTGTTCGGTTACGCAGGAACGGGCAAGACCACCATCACACGGCATGCAATCGGCGAGCTCGGTCTCGAACCGATGGATCGCACGGGCGGCTCGGGCGGCGTGCTCTATGCCGCCTTCACCGGCAAGGCGGCCCTGGTGATGACCCGGAAGGGAACGCCAGCCTCGACGATCCACAGCCTGATCTACAAGGTCTCCGAGGCGACGCCCGAGGAGATCGAGCGTGTCACCCGCGAACTGGAAACGCTTCGCGGCGGCCTGCGCGCAATGCGACCGGCCGAGCGTTCCTTCGCGGAGACCCAGATCCGCCGCCTCGAGCTCCGGCTCGCCGACATCCATCAGCCTCGTTTCATTCTGAACGAGCAGTCGCTGGTCCGCGACGCCGACCTGATCGTGCTCGACGAGGTCTCCATGGTCGGCGCCGAAATGGCGAGCGATCTGCTTGCTTTCGGCAAGCCGATCCTGGTGCTCGGCGACCCCGGCCAGTTGCCGCCGATCAAGGGCGACGGCGCCTTCACCGACGCCGATCCCGACGTGATGCTGACCGATATCCATCGCCAGGCGGAGACCAGCGCGATCATCCGACTTGCGACGCTCGCGCGGCAGAGCATGCCCATTCCCTACGGCGAGCACGACGACTTCGTCTGGAAGATGCGGCGCTCCGACATCGGCCCGCATCAATTCCTCAAGGGCGGTCAGGTGATCTGCGGCCGCAACGCGACGCGGCTCTTTTTGAATACCGCGATGAAACAGGCAGCCGGCTTTCCAGACGCTTATCCGCGCGGGCTCGGCGAGAAGATCATCTGCCTCAAGAACCGGCACGATCTCGGTCTCGTCAACGGCATGTTCCTCGACCTGTCGGACATCCGCGACGAAAGCCCGCTCGCCTTCAGCGCGTCGGTGCGCACGGAGGACGGGACGAGCGTTCCCGGCCGCCAGTGGTTCTACAAGGGCCATTTCGACGACCACATCGCCTACGACGCCGAGCGCTTGCGCCGCGATTGGCGTGACATGCGGGGGCTAGTCGAGAGCGTCTGGGGCTACGCCATTACCTGTCACAAGGCCCAAGGATCGCAGTGGGAGAACGTGATCGTCTACGACGACGGTCTCGGGCGGACCGCCGAGGACCGCGCCCGCTGGCTCTACACCGCCATTACGCGCGCGGAGCAAGGGCTGGTGATCCTTGATTGACTTCAACGACATCGCACCCGCCAGAACGCCTGCGGTTCAATACGATCTCGAGGCCATCGTGGCCGGCCTGCGTGACAGGACCGGCGCCTGGGTGCCGCAGCACTTTCCGAACGGCCGTCGCAACGGCGACGAATGGCGCCTCGCCAACATCAATGGCGCTGCGCCGCGAAAGAACGGCTCCTGCGTGATCACGCTCAGAGGCGAGCACGCCGGCGACTGGATCGACTTCGACGGCGGCCAGGGCGGCGGGCCGCTAAGCACGCTGGAACAGGCGACCGGCCTCAAGGGCCGCGATCTTTTTGCCTATGCCGCCGATCTGGTCGGATGGTCGGCTGCGGCGCCAGCCCGGCGTGAACCCTCGGCGGCTTCCGCGAAACATGAGAAAGACTCTGCTCGAGAAATCGAGATCATCCTCTCGCGGGCCCTCCCGATCGCCGGCACACCGGGTGAGGCCTATCTACGTGCACGAGGACTGACGGTCCCGCCACCGTCCGACCTCCTGTTCCATCCGGACCTCACGCATTGGGACACGAGGACCGGGTTCCCGGCCATCGTCGGGCTGGTTCGCGACCGCGCCGGCAGCGTGGTTGCCCTGCACCGCATCTACCTGCGGCCGGATGGGGCGGCGAAAGCCGAGGTCGAAAAGCCGAAGAAGATGCTGGGCCGGGTTGGCGGCGGTGCGGTGCGCCTGGCCTCGATCGGCGACGATGCTGTCCTTGGTCTCAGCGAAGGCATCGAGACGGCGCTCGCCGTGATGACGGCCTGTCCGGGCATGGCGGTATGGGCGACGCTCTCGGCCACCAATCTCGAACAGGTCGTCCTGCCACCAGATGCCCGGCGTGTCGTTCTGCTCGCCGACCACGATGCGTCGGGCGCTGGCCTTCGTGCAGCCGAGGCGGCGGCGCGGCGTCTCCTCGCGGAAGGCCGCAGCGTCGCCATCGCCCTACCGCGGGCGGAAGGCGAGGATTTCAACGACGTTCTGCTGCGCAACGGCGCGGGCGCGGTCCGCCAGATCATCGATGCGGCCGAGCCTTGTGCAGTGGCGGATGGCACGGATGCGCAGGATAGCGCCCGAAACCGCCCGATCGGCTTCGTCGAGCCCCAGGGGCGCTTGCCGCAACTGCGCGCCGATGAGGGCGATCTCGCCCGCGCCCATGCTCGCAGCTGGGGTTTGCTGCTCGCCTCGAACAACACGCCGTGGCTCTTTCGCAGCGGCGGCATGCCGACATGGGCCGTGCACGACGATGACGGCCTGCCCATGGCCCGGCCGGTCACGGAAGAGCGCCTGCGCCACATGCTGGCCAAGCTCGCCGATTGGCGGCGTCTGGCGCGAAACGGCGATCTCGTTCCCGCGCATCCGCCGACGCCGCTCATCAAGTCGCTGCTGGCGACGCCCGATCCCGGCCTGCCGGTCCTGGCGGGGATCGTCACCACGCCGGTCTTCGGCCGCAATGGCGCCCTCCTGACCGAGCCCGGCTACCACCCCGATGCGCGGCTGCTCTACCAGCCGACACCAGGCTTTGCCGTGCCGCAGGTGCCGGAGCGCCCGTCGCCGGCGGAGATCGCGACCGCGCGCAGTCTCATCGTCGACGACATGCTCGGCGAGTTCCCCTTCACCGGCCACGCGGAGCGGGCGCATGCCGTTGCCTTGATGCTGCTCGGCTTTCTTCGCGCCATGATCGACGCGCCGACGCCGCTCCACCTGATCGAGAAGCCGACACCCGGCACCGGCGCGACCCTGATGGTCGACGCAATCGCGACCGTGCTCACCGGCGTCAGCGCCTCCGTGATGACCGAGGGCCGCGACGACGAAGAGTGGCGCAAGCGGCTGACCGCCAAGCTGCGCCAGATTCCCTCGATCGTGCTCATCGACAATCTGCGTCACCCGCTCGACTCCTCGGCGCTCGCGGCAGCGCTCACCGCGCCCTTCTGGGAGGACCGCATTCTCGGGGCGTCCGAGATGACGCGATTGCCGATCCGCTGCGTCTGGATCGCGACCGGCAACAATCCCGAATTCTCCAACGAGATGGCGCGCCGCATCGTGCGCATCCGCCTCGACGCCCGTGTTGATCAACCCTGGCGGCGCGAGGGGTTCCGCCACCCCGATCTCATGAGCTGGGTCCGCGCCAACCGGCCGCGCCTCGTCACGGCCTGCCTTACGCTGTGCCGGGCCTGGTTAGCCGCCGGCAGGCCACGGGGCGCGCGCATGATCGGCAGCTACGAGAGCTGGTCGCGCATCATGGGCGGGGTCCTCGAGGTGGCCGGGATCGAAGGCTTTCTCGCCAACCTCGACGAGATGCTCGCTGCCGCCGATGGCGAGGGCGCGATCTGGCGCAGTTTCATCGGCGCCTGGTGGGACCGCTTCGGGACCGCAGAGGTCGGCACCGGCGATCTCTATGAGGTGGCGTTGGCCTGCGAGCCGCCGCTGCCGCTCGGCGCCGGGGGCGACCGGTCACAGCGCACACGGCTCGGCAAGGCGCTCGCCCGCATGCGCGACCGGGTCTTCGATATCGACGGCCGCAAGATGCGCGTGCGCACGCTGGGCGTCTCCCATCAGGCCAAGCGCTGGCAGCTCACGATCGAAGGGGAACGTGGGGAACGTTTTCCGCAAGGTGTCGCGGCATCGGGCGGAGAACGTTGCGCCGAAAAGGGGAACGTCGAAAACCAACGTTCCCCGGCACAACCCATTGAAACAAAAGGCTCCGGGGAACGTGGGGAACATGGGGAACGTTTTTCGACACTAACGCATGTGCGCGGCTGCGCCCACGCGATAGAGGATGGGGAAAAACGTTCCCCACCTTCGTCACCTTCCCAAAGCGCTTGTTCCTCAACGGCTTGCACCGGGGAACATGCGGGGGAACATCCCTCACCACGTTCCCCGAACGGCGTTGCGCCGGACTGGCTCAAGGAGGTGCTCTGATGGGCATGCTCCGTCAACTCGGCCGTCTCCAGGCGGCAGCGACCGGTCCGCCGCGATGGGTCTTCGATCCGAAAGCCGACCCTTGCCCGCGCGCCTTGGAGACAAACATGATTTCGACCATCGAAACCGGCCCCGCCGAAGCGGGGGTCATCACATTCCGTCCGCATCCGGCTCATGCGCATCGCGCCATTCTCAGCCTCGATCTCGGCACCACGACTGGCTGGGCGTTGCGCAGCCATGACGGCCTGATCACGAGCGGAACGGTCTCGTTCCGACCGAGCCGCTATGACGGCGGTGGCATGCGATACCTTCGCTTCCGAAGCTGGCTGGACCAGATCGCTGCCGACGCCGGCGGCCTCGCGGCGATCTATTTCGAGGAGGTTCGCCGCCATGTCGGTACCGACGCGGCCCATCTCTATGGCGGCTTTCTGGCGACGCTGAGCGCTTGGTGTGAGAGCCACGAGATCGCCTATCAGGGCGTTCCCGTCGGCACGATCAAGCGGCACGTCGCCGCCAAGGGCAACGCCGACAAGGCCGCCGTCATGGCCGCCGTTCGCGCGCGCGGCTTTTCGCCCGCGGACGATAATGAAGCCGATGCCATCGCCATCCTGCTCTGGGCCATCGAGACCGAGGGAGGTGTGCGATGAGCGGGGAGATGATGCTCAGGCATGCCGCGTCGGTCGTGGCCGAGCGCCGCAAGATATACGGCGAGCCGGCCGCCGCGATGGCCGTGGTCGCCAGACGTTGGTCGATCACGCTCGGCCGGCCCATCACGCCGGCGGAGGTCGTGCTCTGCCTCATCGATCTGAAGCTGGCGCGGCTCGGGCACGATCCGAAGCATCAGGATTCGATCCTCGACATCGCTGGCTATGCAGCGGTGCTGCAGGAGGTCGGACGATGAGATGGCTGCCGAAAGGATATGGCGGCGAACGCCGGTCGGCCGAAGAGGTCAAGCGGGAGGGTTGGCGCGAGCAGGGCCTCCTCGTCGTCAGCCCCACCGATCCGCGCCTCACCTGGCCCGAGCGGGAACTCGTTCGCCAGCTCGGCGAGAAGCTCTATGGCGGACGGCGCCAGCCGACGGAGCAACGGCATGGCTGAATGGACTCGCGAACAGGTCGAGGAGCGGCTGATCGAAGCAGCCGACGTCATGAAGCGCCTGCCCGAGGTTCGGGTGCAAGGCTATTTCTCGGTGTGGCCGAAGATCGTGCATGAGTTCGCTGATCTCGTCGGTCAGGAGCCGCCGCGCATGAAGCGTCCGCCGCCCTTGCCCGACGCCATCAGCCGCATGGAGGCGACGCTGCCCTGGCTCAGATGGCTGGAACCCGACGATGCCCGGCTTGTATGGGCGCGCGCCGAGGGCACGCCGTGGAAGCCGATCTGCTGGCGCTTCGGGATCTCCCGCGCCACGGCGTGCCGTCGCTGGGAGTACGGCGTCAGCGTCATCACCTGGAAGCTCAACGGGCAGCAAGTGCCGACGAAGCGCTCACGCGCTTTCCTCGTCGACCGCGTTCGGTCGTCAAGTTCGTTTTGATGCGTGAGACAATTTTCGCTGAGACATTTCCCGACGAGACACAGATCGGCGATTTGGGTTAGTTCTCGGGTATGCTCGGGCGAGCCGCGTGCGGGGATGACCACCGACCGGCGATGCACGGTTCCTTCCTGGCGATATTCGTATGCTGGCGGGCGAAGCGCGGGACATCGCCAGCGACAGGGCCGGATTTTTGGGAAGCCACCCGGAAGCCGGAGCCACGCGCGCCACGCGCAAACACCAATGAACGCTGGCCTTCCGACCGGACACCGCTGGTGGCCGCTGGACCCCGTGAGGAGTCCGGCGCGGCATCCGGAGTCCGGAAGCCACCGGCATCCACCCGACCGAGGAACCTTGCCCACCATGACGCTGAGCTTCGCCCCGGACGCGATCGAGACCTGGCCGCTGGCCAAGCTCCAGCCCTACGCGAAGAACGCGAAGGCGCACGGGCCGGACCAGGTCGCGAGAATCGCCGCCAGCATGGCCGAGTTCGGCTGGACCGTGCCGTGCCTGGTCGGCGAGGACGGCGAGCTGATCGCCGGGCATGGCCGCGTCCTGGCCGCCACGCAGCTCGGGCTGACCGAGGCGCCGGTGATCGTGCTGGGTCACCTGACCGAGGCGCAGCGCCGAGCATACCGGATCGCGGACAACAAGCTGACCGAACTCGGCAGCTGGGACGAGGCACTGCTGTCGGCGGAACTGAACGACCTGCAGGCCGAGGATTTCGACCTCTCGCTGGTCGGCTTCTCCGACGGCGAGTTGGACAAGCTGCTGGCCTACGTCGCGGAAGACGACGGTGAAGAAGGTGTCGCCGGGGGCTCGGTGCCGCCGGTGACCATCCCCGAACCGCCGCGCAACCCGGCATCGCAGACGGGCGATCTGTGGATCCTTGGCGACCATAGGCTCCTGTGCGGCGACAGCACCAGCGCCGCCGATGTGCGCCGCCTGATGAATGGCGAACGGGCGGTGCTGTTCGCGACTGACCCGCCCTATCTCGTCGACTACGACGGCTCCAACCACCCGACGCGAAACAAGGACTGGTCGGCATCCTACGGCACGACCTGGGACGACAGTTCGCAGGGGGCGGAACTCTACGACGGCTTCATCGCTGCGGCGGTCGCCGAGGCCATCGCCGAGGATGCCGCCTGGTACTGCTGGCACGCCTCCCGCCGCCAGGCGATGCTGGAGGCCTGCTGGGAGAAGGCGGGCGCTTTCGTCCACCAGCAGATCATCTGGGTGAAGGACCGCGGGGTTCTCACCCGGTCGCATTACCTCTGGAAGCACGAGCCCTGCTTCATGGGCTGGCGTCGTCCGAACCGCCCGCCGAAGGTCGCCGAGCAAACGCTGCCCTCGACGTGGGAGATGCCATCCTTCGCCAAGGACGAGCGCCCTGATCACCCGACGCCGAAACCGCTCGACGCCTTCGGCATCCCGATGCGCCAGCATGTTGCGCGCGGTGGGCTTTGCTACGAGCCATTCTCTGGCTCCGGCTCGCAGATCATGGCGGGCGAAGCCAACGGCCGCCGCGTCTTCGCGATGGAAATCAGCCCGGCCTATGTCGATGTCGCCGTTGAACGCTGGCAGGCCGAAACCGGCAAGGACGCGATCCTCGACGGCGATGGCCGGACCTTCACGCAGGTGAGAACCGAGCGGCTGTGCGGCGACGCCGAACCACCAGCCGAGACGCTGGACACGGACGCCGAACCCGAACCCGCGCGAAGGCGCAAGTCCGCCGCATGAAGCAGTCACGCCTCATGTCTCTGGTCGAGTCCGTCGCCAATGTGATCGTCGGCTACGGCGTCGCGGTCATGACGCAGATCCTGATCTTCCCGATCTTCGGCCTGCACACGACGCTGGCGCAGAACCTGAAGATGGGCGCCATCTTCACTATCGTGTCGATAGCGCGTTCCTTCGCCCTGCGGCGGGTGTTCGAGGCGATCCGGATGCGGAGCGCCAGATGATCGACCGCCGCCCCAGTGGGACGGCGGCCATCAGCTTGTCGGCGTCCGGCGCGTCAGGCGGCGGGGAGTTTGTAAACGCGCCCCCGGCTCTCGACCTTCTCCGAGGTCACATCGAGCCCGAGTTTCTTCTTCAGCGCCCCGGCCATCGCGCCGCGCACCGTGTGAGACTGCCAGCCCGTCGCGGCCATGATCTCCTCGATGGTCGCGCCGTCCGGCGCGCGCAGCATGGCGATCAGGGTGGCCTGCTTCGTTCCCTCGCGCGGTGTGCGCGTCTTGGGCGCGGCCTTCGGTTCGGTCGGGGTGTCCGGCGCGGGCTCCTCGGTCGGCGCGTCCGTCGCGCCAGCAGGCGCGGTGTTCGCGTCCTCGGGCTCAATCCCGATGGCGGCGAGGCCTGCGTGGGTGGCGACCAGCGTGACGCCGTGACCGTCACCGGTCTCGCGCCAGACGGGCTCGCCCTTGCGCATGTCGGCGTCGACCTCTTCGAGGAAGCCCTTGGCGAGCATCGCGCCGACCACCTTGGCGGCAGCGCCGCCGCGCAGGCTCTCGGGCAGCGGCAGGGCCATGTGCTCGGGCCGCTGGGCGGCGGCGCTCAGGATCATGGCTTGGGTGTCGGAAAGCTTGGTCATCGTCGTCTCCCGTATCGGGGGGCGCGGGATGCGGGCCCTTCTACGAGGTCGAGCCCGCCAGTCGGCGGGCGGGACCGGGAGCGGGTCGCCTCACTCGGCGTGTTCGCCTTTGCTGAAGGCCATGTCAGTGATCTCGCGCAGCTTGGCGCGGTAGTGGTTCAGGGTGCCGACATGGCCCCAGTTGATCTCGTCGGGGTGGGTCTCGAAATGGTCCGCGCTCAGGGCGGCGAGCCGCTCCAGCATCGTGTCGATCTCGGACTTGGCGGCGATGAAGGCGTCGAGGGCTTTCGTGTTGTCGGTCGCGCGGCGGGTCATCGTGGTGGCTCCTTGGTGAGTTGCATCGCTTAGCTGGAGTGACGTTCGCTCCGGTGGCGACGCTTATCAACTCGATAAGCACATGATCTTGAATGATAATCGGAGCCGTCGATGCAGGGCATGAGCGAGCGCCAGTACGCCGCCCATGTCGGGCTGTCGCGTGGCGCGATCCAGAAGGCTAAGGCGGCCGAGCGGCTGGTCCTCTATCCCGACGGCAGCATCAACGCGGCCGCCAGCGACGCTAGACGGGCCGAGACAACGGACCCGTCGAAGACGAGAAAGCCGCCCGCGCCGAAGCTGAAGCCCGTCCCCGAGGCGGCCGTGACCGCTGTTGGCGATACGCTCCGCGAACAGGGTCTGTCGGTCCCAGCGGTTGGCGGCGGCACCACCTTCCTGCAGGCAAAGACGGCAAACGAGGTGCTGAAGGCGCAGGAGCGGCGCATCCGGCTGCAGAAGCTGAAGGGGGAGTTGATCGAGCGGGCCCGCGCGCTGGCGCTGGTGTTCCGCCTGGCACGCGAGGAACGGGACGCATGGGTGAACTGGCCTGCGCGTGCGGCGGCGCTGATGGCGGCCGAACTCTCGGCCTCGTGCAGCGACGCAACGGATCAGCAGATCACCGTGGAGCCAGCCGCGATGCAGAAGGTCCTGGAGAAACATGCACGCGCCCACCTCGACGAACTCGCCGAGGTCCGGCCCGACTTCCGGTGAAGATGACGCACTGACGGACTTCGACGGCGCGGGCGAGATCCTGAGCGCCTGGGGCAACGGGCTCCGGCCCGACCCGGACCTGACCGTCTCGGAATGGGCGGACCGGCACCGGATGCTGTCGGGCCGCGCCTCGGCCGAGCCCGGGCGATATCGCACGGTGCGCACGCCCTACATGCGCGAGATCATGGACCGGCTGAGCCCCGGCGATCCCACGCAGCGGATCGTGTTCATGAAGGCGGCGCAGGTCGGGGCGACTGAGGCGGGCAACAACTGGATCGGCTTCGCCATCCACCAGGCGCCGGGTCCGATGCTGGCGGTCCAGCCGACGGTGGAACTGGCCAAGCGCAACTCGCGCCAGCGGATCGACCCGCTGATCGACGAGAGCCCTGAACTGCGGGAGCGGGTCAAACCGGCCCGGTCGCGCGACGCGGGTAACACCATGCTGTCCAAGGAATTCGCGGGCGGCATCCTGATCATGACCGGCGCGAACTCGGCGGTCGGGCTGCGCTCCACCCCGGCACGGTACATCTTCCTCGACGAGGTCGATGCCTATCCCGCCTCGGCCGACGAGGAAGGCGATCCGGTCACGCTGGCCGAGGCGCGATCGCTGACCTTCGCCCACCGGCGCAAGGTGTTCCTGGTCTCGACCCCGACGATCCGGGGGCTGAGCCGGATCGAACGGGAATATGAAGCAAGCGACCAGCGCCGGTTCTTCGTGCCATGCCCGCATTGCGGCGCGATGCAGTGGCTGAAGTTCGAGCGGCTACGCTGGCAGAAGGGCCGCCCNGNGACGGCGGAATATCACTGCGAGGGCTGCGAGCACGCCCATCGCGGAACACCACAAGACGGCGATGCTGGAGGGCGGCGAATGGCGCGCGACGACCGTTGCCGCCGATCCGACCACGGTCGGGTATCACCTCTCGGCGCTCTATTCGCCGATCGGTTGGCTGAGCTGGGAGCGGATCGTGCGGGCTTGGGACGCAGCTCAGGGGTCGGACGAGGCGATCAAGGCGTTCCGCAACACNATCCTCGGCGAGACATGGGTCGAGACCGGCGAGGCTCCGGACTGGCAGCGGCTCTACGACCGGCGCGAGCGCTGGACATCCGGCACNGTGCCAGCGGGCGGGCTGTTCCTGACCGCCGGCGCCGACGTGCAGAAGGACCGAATCGAGGTCGATGTCTGGGCATGGGGGCGCGGGCTCGAAAGCTGGCTCGTCGATCACGTCGTGATCGAGGGTGGGCCCGACCGGCACGACGCATGGTCGGAGTTGACGGCGCTGCTCGACCGGTCCTGGCCGCATGAACGCGGCGCGCATCTCAGGATCGCGCGGCTCGCCATCGACACCGGCTACGAGGCACCGGCGGTCTATTCCTGGTCGCGGGCGCAAGGATTCGCGCAGGTCTCGCCGGTCAAAGGCGTCGAGGGGTTCAACCGCTCGAGTCCGGTGTCCGGGCCGACCTTCGTCGACGCGACCGAGGGCGGAAAGCGCCTGCGGCGCGGGGCGCGGCTCTGGACCGTGGCGGTGTCGACCTTCAAGGCCGAGACCTANCGCTTCCTGCGGCTGGCGCGGCCGACCGAGGAGGAGATGGCCGACGGGGCGGCATTCCCGCCCGGATCGGTCCACCTGCCGCATTGGGTCGAGAACGAATGGCTCAAGCAGTTCGTGGCCGAGCAGCTGGTGACGGTGCGCACAAAGCGCGGCTTCGCCCGGCTGGAATGGCAGAAGCTGCGCGAGCGCAACGAGGCGCTGGACTGCCGGGTCTATGCCCGCGCCGCCGCCTGGATCGCGGGCGCGGACCGCTGGCCCGACGAGAAATGGCGCGACCTCGAGGATCAGCTCGGGGCGGCCCCCACCGACACCGATCCCGCCGGACAGATCAACCGGCCGGGACAGGCCCCGCAGGGCAAGCGCCGCTCCGACTGGCTCGGGCGGCGCGGAGGATGGTTCTGATGACGGACTGGACGGAAACCGAGCTCTCGGCGCTGCGCCGGGCCTATGCCAGCGGCACGACGCGCGTCAGCTATGACGGCAAGTCGGTGGACTATGGCTCTGCCGAGGACCTGCTCGCCCGCATCCGGACCATCGAGCGGGCCATCGCGGGGATCACGCGTCCGCTGCCCGTGGCCGGGCTCGCGGGCTTCTCGCGGGGGGACCGGTGATGTCGGCGACCTGGTTCGATCACGCCATCGCCACGGTGGCGCCGCGCATGGCCGCGCGCCGCGTGATGGCGCGTCAGGCCTTCGAGACCCTGACGCGCGGTTATGACGGCGCGGCGCGCGGGCGGCGGACGGAAGGCTGGCGCGCACCGGGATCCTCGGCCGACACCGAGATCGGCGTGGCCGGGGCGCTGCTGCGCGACCGGATGCGGGATCTCGTGCGCAACAACCCGCATGCGGCCAAGGCCGTGGCGGTGCTGGTGAACAACATCATCGGTGCCGGGATCATGCCGCGCGCCGCGAGCGGCGACGACAAGCTCGACCGCAAGGTCGACGCGCTGTTCGAGCGCTGGACGGCGGAGTGCGACGCCGACGGCCAGCTGGACTTCTATGGACTGCAGACTCTGATCTGCCGCGAGATGGTCGAGGCGGGCGAAGTGCTGGTGCGCCGCCGTCTGCGGCGGGCCAGCGATGGCCTGCCGGTGCCGCTGCAGTTGCAGGTGCTGGAGGCCGACTTCCTCGACGCCACGAAATCCGGCGTCTTCGGCGCGGGGCGGCTGGTGCAAGGGATCGAGTTCGATCCCGTCGGCAAGCGCCGGGCCTACTGGCTTCATGCCGAGCATCCGGGCGACGGCTATGGCGCCTTGCAGAACGGTCTGCAGAGCCGCCCGGTCCCAGCGAGCGAGATCGCCCATGTCTATGAGAAGCAGCGCACGCAGGCGCGCGGGGTTCCCTGGGGTGCGCCGGTCATACGGTCCCTGCGCGATCTCGACGATTACGAGGTGGCGGAACTGGTCCGCAAGAAGACCGAGGCCTGCGTCACCGCCATCGTCTTCGGCGACGACGAGGCGCAGCAGGGCATCGCGCCGTCCGTGGTCGACGCCGACGGCAATCGGGTGGAGCAGTTCGAGCCCGGGCTGATCGCCTATGCGCGCGGCGGCAAGGACATCCGCTTCAACCAGCCCTCCGCCACCGGTGGCTATGGCGAATACAAGCGGGCCAGCCTGCACACGATCTCGGCCGGGTTCCGAGTGCCCTACGAGTTGCTCACCGGCGATCTCAGCCAGGTGAATTATTCCTCGATCCGGGCGGGACTCGTCGAGTTCCGCCGCCAGATCGACGCCGTGCAGTGGCAGCTCTTCATCCCGATGTTCTGCGCGCCGGTCTGGCGCTGGTTCACCGAGACGGCGTGGGCGGCGGGGCAGATCCCGTCGCCGACCGTGCCGGTCGAATGGTCGCCGCCGAAGTTCGAGGCGGTCGATCCGCAGAAGGACGCGATGGCGAACCTGCTGTCGATCCGCTCCGGCACCATGACGCTGGCCGAGGTGATCGCGAAACAGGGCCGCAATCCCGACGCCGTGCTGGCCGAGATCGCGGCGACCAACGCCAAGCTCGACGCGCTGGGGTTGGTACTCGACAGCGATCCGCGTCGCGTCACCAAGACCGGGAGCGCGCAGACCAGCGATCCGGCGACCGATCCGGCCATCGACGATCCCTCTGCCGACGCGGAAACCGACTCGGCGCAGGCCGACCAACAGGACTGACCTTCATGGACACGATGATCGAACTGCCGGCCATGCGCCGGTCGGCGGAGCTTGCGCCGAACACGGCCGATGCCGACAGCCGCACCGTCGAGGTGGTCTGGTCGGCCGGGGCGCGCGTGCGTCGCGCCACCTTCTTCGGCGAGCCCTATGACGAGGAGCTGAGCCTCGACCCCACCCATGTCCGGCTCGACCGGCTGAACGCCGGCGCGCCGTTCCTGAAGGTGCACGAGCTCGACACGCTCGACGCGGTCATCGGTTCGGTCGTGCCGGGCTCGGCGCGGATCGAGAACGGCCGAGGCATCGCGCTGGTGCGGATCAGCGAGCGCGCCGATGTCGAGCCGATCTGGCGCGACATCCAGGCTGGGCACATCCGCGCGGTCTCCATCGGCTATCAGGTCCACCGCTTCGAGGTCTCGAAGCCCGAGGCCGCCCGCGAGCTTTGGCGCGCGGTGGACTGGACGCCGTTCGAGGTTTCCGCCGTCGCGGTCGGCGCCGACCCCGCCGCAGGCTTCCGCGCCCAGCATCCCCTTCACGACTGCGTCCTCCAACGCCGGGACGCCCCCACAGAGCAAGGAGCATCCCCGATGACGGACAAGACCCAGACCCCTTCGAGCGACGCCGCAACCCCCGCCACCACCCAGCCGACCGAGCCGGTCGAAACCGAGGACACCCCCATGACCGAGCAAAAAGCGGCTGCGCCCGACTCGAAGGTCGCCGCCAGCGAGACCCGCAGCCAGCCGAAGACGCAGGCAGCTCCCGCGCCCGACACCGAGGCCGTCGCCACCCGCGCCCGGGAGGCGGAGCGCGAGCGCGTCTCCACGATCTACGATCTCGCGGGCCGCCTGAATCTCGAGCGCGGCTTCGCCGAGGATCTGGTCAAGCGCGGCGTCAGCGTCGACGAGTCCCGCCGCCTGATCCTCGAGCAGGTCGCGGCGAAGTCCGACGAGACCCGGACCTTCCCCCATGTCTCCGTCCCGCTCGGCGGCCGGGACGAGCGCATCACCCGCCGCGATGCGGTGGCCAACGCGCTGCTGCACCGCTACAGCCCGACGCTGTTCCAGCTGGAGGACGCCGCGCGCCAGTATCGCGGCATGACGCTGCTGGAACTGGCCCGCGAAAGCCTCGGCAATGCCGGGGTCAACACGCGGGGTCTCTCGCGCGACGAGGTCGCGACGCGCGCGCTGCATTCGACCTCGGATTTCCCCGAGATCCTTTCGGCCGTCACCAACAAGACCCTGCGGCAGGCCTACGAGGCCTATCCCCGCACCTTCATGCTGTTCTGCCGCCAGGTGCTCGCCACCGACTTCAAGGCGATGCACCGGGTCCAGCTTGGCGAAGCGCCGCAACTGCTCGAGGTCGGCGAGAGCGGCGAGTTCAAGCGCGGCACGCTCGGCGAAAGCAAGGAGAGCTACAAGGTCAAGACCTATGGCCGCGTCGTCGCCATCACCCGCCAGACGCTGATCAACGACGATCTCGACGCCTTCACGCGCATTCCGGCGATGTATGGCAACTCCATCGCGCAGCTGGAGTCGGACGTGGTCTGGGGGATCATCACCGCCAACCCGGCGATGGCCGACGGCAACGCGCTGTTCCATACCACCCACAAGAACCTCGCAGGCACCGGCGCGGCGCTGGATGTCGGCAGCGTCGGCGCGGCGCGTGCCGCCATGGCCAAGCAGACGGGACTCGACAAGAAGACGGTGCTGAACGTCCGGCCCGCCTTCCTGATCGTGCCCGCCTCGCTCGAACTGAAGGCCGAGCAGCTGGTCGCCCAGAACCTCGTGCCCGCCGCGACGCCCAGCGTGGTGCCGCAGTCGATCCGCACCCTCGCGCCGATCAGCGAGCCCCGGCTCGACGCCGCCAGCGAGACCGCCTGGTATCTGGCGGCCAGCCCGAACCAGATCGACACCATCGAGTACGCCTATCTCGAAGGCCAGCAGGGCGCCTACATCGAGACGCGCAACGGCTTCGACGTCGACGGCGTCGAGATCAAGTGCCGCCTCGACTTCGGCGCCAAGGCGATCGACTGGCGCGGTCTCTACAAGAACCCGGGCGCGTAACGCACCCATCCTGAACCCTGACACGCGGGCGGTCCAATCGGGCCGCCCTTCGTCTTTCCACGAGGATCCTCCCCATGAAAACCTACGTCCAGCCCGGCAAAACCGTCACCCTGACCGCGCCCTATGCCGTCGTCTCCGGCGATGGCCTGCTCGTCGGCTCCATCTTCGGCGTCGCCGCTGGCGCCGCCGCCCTCGGCGAGCCTGTTGAGACCGCGCTCGTGGGCGTCTTCGACATCGCCAAGGTCGGCTCGCAGGCCTGGACCGTCGGCGCGAAGGTCTATTGGGACGACACCAACAAGCGCTGCACCACGGTGGCGACCGACAACACTCTCATCGGCGTGGCCGTCGAGGCGGTGGCGAGCGGTGCGGGCGATACAATCGGTCGGGTCCGCCTGAACGCGACGTTCTGATGAGCGCCTTCGCCGCCGCCGTGGGTGCGCTCTTCGCCGATCAGAACATCGGCCGGGACGCGGTCTACATAGCCGACGGCGGCGCGCCCGTCCTGGTGCGCGTGGTCGCCCGGCGTGCCGATGCGATCACGGACTTCGGCGATGCGCGGCTCTGGTCCGAGACCACCCGGATCGACCTGCGCGTGGCCGACGTGGCGAACCCGCGCCCCGGCGACCGTATCGACATCGACGGGGACGCCTTCCTCATTCAGGGCGAGCCCGTCCGCGACCGCGAGCGGCTGGTCTGGACCGTCGATCTGCGCCCGGCGTGACCGTGATGAAACTGAAGCTCGACATCGATCCCGACATCGTCGCGATGATGGCGGCCGAGGTCGCGGCGGGCGAACGCGCCGTGACCGCAGCCATGCGCGAGGCCGGGACCGGGCTGAAGAGCGCCTGGCGGTTGCAGATCACTGGCGCGGGGCTCGGGACCCGGCTGGCCAACTCGATCCGGAGCCAGAACTTCCCGAGGGCGGGCGAAAGTCTCGACGCGGCGGCCCTGATCTGGTCGAAGGCCCCAGTGATCGTGGGCGCGCATGACACGGGGCCGCTGATCCGCTCGAAGAATGGGTTCTGGCTGGCGATCCCGCTGCCAGCCGCAGGCAAGTCCCTGCGCGGCGGCAGGATCACGCCCGGCGAATGGGAACGGCGACGCGGGCTGCGCCTGCGCTTCGTCTATCGACGGACGGGCCCGAGCCTGCTGGTGGCGGAGGGACGGCTGAACACCAAGGGCCAGGCGGTGGTATCGCGCTCGAAGACCGGGCGCGGCAAGGTCACCGCACCGATCTTCCTGCTGGTGCCGCAGGTGAAGCTGCCGAAGCGGCTGGACTTGGCGCGGGATGCAGACCGGGCGTTGGACGGTCTGCCGGGGAGGATCGTGGCCAACTGGGTGGAGGGGAAGTTGCGGTGACTTACGACAGCCCGTCGATCTGTCGCGCGACCAGCTGCTGCAGGTGCCACAGCCCGCTGTCGCGAATCCCACGCGCTTCAAGCTGGGTCACGGTGTTCAGCAGATATTCCGCGCCGCTGCCCCAATGGCCGCAGGCGACGGCAAGTGTCCGGGCGACCTCATCTGGCGATAGACTGCCGGCATAGTAGGTCGAGGCCCGGTTCATCACGAAACCCAGCGCTTTTACCGGGCCGGATGCCGTCTGAACCGTGATCCAGCGGGGCACGTTGTTGATCGGCTTCACAGTGAATTCGCGACGGAACAGGCGGTCCAGCTGGTGTTCGAGGTTTTCCGACGGCAGTTCGTAGAGGACACCCCGGCATTGGCCGCCACGGTCCAGCGCCATCATCAGCCCGGGCTGATCCAGCGTGCCGCGAAAGCGGTGCTGGCGCAGGCAGAAGGAACGATGCCAGCCCCGGGCGACCCCAGTCTGCTCGGCCCGGTGCTCGATCTCGGGCTTCCAGATCAGCGAGCCGAAAGCGAACAACTGGGTCGGCCGGTGGGGATCGGGGTGGCTCCCGGCAATCCGTGCCACCCAGTCGGCATAGTCGGCATCGGTCTGCTGCTGAACGCCAGGAGTCGGGCCCGTGTCTTCGACAACGCGGTGGACCCGGGCGATATGGTCCGGTGTCAGCGAGAGGTTTCTGGAGGCAGCTTGCATCTTGGCCCCATCAGTCACGACGAGTCTCGGGCGACCGGCGCTTCAAGCATCTTGGCACAAGCCGCGTGAGTAGATCAGGGTCTTCATTTTCGACCGACGCCGTGCCCGCGGCATGGATTTCGATTGCATCCGGAAGCTTCAATTCTATGTCATCTCCCAGCGAAACCATCCTCGCTGCGCTGCACGCGCGGCTTTCGGCGTTGCCCGCCATCGCCCTCCGCGGCGAGGTGCTGCCCGAGCGCGTCCCGGCCGAGGGGCTGCTGATCCTGCGTGACGGCGAGCCGGGGGAGCCGGAGGTCACGCTGTCGCCGCTGCGCTACCACTACCAGCACCGCGCCGAGATCGAGGCGGTCGTGCAGGGCGCCGACCGTGACGCCGTCTTCGACACGCTCTGCGCCAGCGTGGGCGCGGCGCTCGCTGCAGACCGAACGCTGGGCGGCCTCTGCGACTGGGTCGAGGCGGAAGCCCCACGGCCGGTCGATCTGCCCGTCGAGGGCGCGGCGAGCATGAAGGCCGCCGTCATACCGGTCGTGCTGGACTATTCCACGGCCGATCCGCTCGGCTGATCCCGACAACCCGAGGAGAACTCCATGGCACGAGCCCAGGGGGCGCGGGCGCTGATGGCGCTTGCGTTCGAGACGACCTATGGAACGCCGCCCGCGAGCGGCTTCACCCGCATGCCCTTTGCCAGCACCTCGCTCGGCGCCGAGCAGCCGCTGCTGAACTCCGAGCTTCTCGGCTACGGCCGTGATCCGCTGGCGCCGATCAAGGACGCGGTGACGGCCGATGGCAATGTCGTGGTCCCGCTCGACGCCGAGGCCTTCGGATTCTGGCTGAAGGCCGCCTTCGGCACGCCC
>Ga0065721_10005232_pt1 | contig 23778 bp, 23 predicted proteins | sample Mesricmetagenome_FD_59108 | JGI IMG/M metagenome (GOLD analysis project Ga0065721, IMG submission 59108) | Mesophilic microbial community from rice straw/compost enrichment Sample: eDNA_1 v2 (version 2) | ecosystem: Engineered > Solid waste > Grass > Composting > Bioreactor | place: USA: Davis...
CAAGGATTGAATCCTTGCCCACTCAACCAAACTGGTTGACAGCGCAGGTGACTGCTTCCACCATCATGTGGAAGACAGCACCGGAGCGAAACCATGGCCCTCAACGACCAGCAGAAGAAGGCAGCCGCACATCCGAGCGGCCATGCCATCGTCCTGGCCGGGCCTGGAACCGGAAAGACCCTCACCCTCGTTGCGCGGCACGCCTATCTGAGATCACGCGGGGTTCCGGCGGAGTCCGTCATGGTCGTCACCTTCACGAAGGAGGCGGCCGAGGAGCTGAAGAGCAAGCTTTCGAAGTCCGTCGGCCCCGGCGCATGGATCGGCACGTTCCATTCGATCTGCCTGAGGCTCCTGCGAAAGTTCAGCGACGAGGCGGGGCTGCGAAGGAACTTCAAGATCCTCGATCCCGCCGCACAGAAGATCCTGCTGGCGAGCATCGGCATCGTCTGGGACGCCGACGACGGAGACCTGACGGACATCATCGGCCGCTGGAAGGATTCGCTGATGTCGCCCGACGAGGCGGACGCCGAGGCGGCGCGGAAGAACAGCGTCGTTCTCCGCAATGCCGCCGCCCACTACAGGGCCTACGAGGACGAGCTTGAGCGCAAGGGAGACCTTGACTTCGCCGATCTCGTCATGCGTGCGACACGCCTGATGGAGGAATCCGAGGATGTCAGACGGTACTTCGCCGAGCGCCTGACCCACGCGCTCGTGGACGAGTTTCAGGACGTCAACCGCTCCCAGGTGGAATTCCTCCAGGCCGCGGCCGGCTGCGGCACCGTCATATGGGCGGTCGCAGACGACGACCAGTCCCTCTACGCCTGGCGGGGCGGACGTGTCCGCTACACGGTGAAGTTCAACGAGTATTTCAAGGACGCCAGGGGATATGTCCTGTCCGTGAACTACCGCTGCGATCCCGCAGTCATCAAGGCCGCCAACGCGGTCATAGCGAACAACAGCCAGCGCGTCCCCAAGAAGCTTGTCGCCGACAGGGCGCACAGGCAGAACGTCGCGCTGAGGGTGAGGGGCTTCAAGACCGAGCGCGAGGAAGCCCAGTGGATTGCATCCGCCATCTCGAAGATGAGGGCGGCCGGGGCTGATTGCCAGGATGTCGCCGTGCTGTTCCGCACCTCCTCGGTCACGGCCATTCTCCAGCAGGAACTGGAAGCGGCCGGCATCCCCTTCAGGCTTGCCGGGGCCGTCGGCTTCTGGGAGCTTCCGGAAATCAGGGCGGTGTCGGACATGCTTCTGGCGGTCGAGCGGGGCAACCCCAAGCCCGCATTCCGGTTCAGGGGCGGCCCCGATCTCGTGGAGACGATGAAGGGTTCGACGCCTTCGGAAGCCGCCAACGCCGTCGCCCGCCTCGTTGGAGACCAGCCTCCCGCAGGTGCGACGGCAGAGCGGGCGGCTGCATGGTCGGACGGTTGCTATGCCGCCGCAGAGCTTGGACGCACGTTCCCGACGGCTTCCGAGTTCGCCTCACATGTCGAGCAGATGGCCGCCAAGGCCAGCGCAGGCGGGGCCGAAGGCGTCGCGGTATCGACCATCCACGCCTCCAAGGGGCTGGAGTGGAAGCATGTCATCGTGTGCGGCTGCGAGGCGTCCCTGATGCCCCATGTGAAGTCGGAGGACAAGGAGGAGGAGCGACGGCTGTTCTATGTCGCGATCACCCGCACCAGGGGATCGGTCGACCTCTGCTACTCGCGCCAGCGGTTCGGACGGGGCCAGGTTCCGTCACCCTACCTTCTCGAGATCAACCCGGACAGGGATCCTTCGGTCGTCTGGATCGGCGAGGATCAGCCGGAACCGGAATCCGCGACAAGGGACACATCCTCACGTTCGGAGACGCGCGAGTTCGCACAGCAGCCCGGCAAGCCGAAGGTGTACCGCCGCAAGGGCGGCGGCAGAAGCCTCATACCACCGGACGAACGCTGATGAAGAACCTGCGAACATCGAAGAAGTTCAAGGTCTACCGCGAGGTCGGAAAGATCCTGAGGGACGCCCATCCGCACCTGTTTCCGTCGCGTGGCAGGCGGCCGCCGCTGAGGGAAGGCATCCTGCACGAACTCATAGTCCTCCATGGAGAGACCACCACAGCCACCAACATCCGCATCTTTCTCAGGATCTGGACGAGGTCCACGTCCTATCTCATGAGCGTCGCAAAGGGAGGCCACAGGATCGGCATCCGTCCCGGCGGCGAGGAGGAGGTGCAGGAGAGGCACCGCAGGGAGGCCGGGGGCCGCATCCGGGAGAGAAGGCTTCGCCGCAGTCAATTGTTGACATAAAAGACATATCTGGTACCAGTTCTTGTTGAAATCGAAAGCTGAAAATGCCCGAAGAAAAATCCGAAGTTGAGTTCTGCAACAGCGTCTCCGTTCGAGGCCGCACATGGGCCGTCCGGGAGCGGGTCGATGCCGCGACGGTTCCGGCAGGCATCCATCCCCTTGCAGCCGGGATCGCCGCCGCCCGCGGTTTCGATCTGGACAGGTTCTTCTCGCCGTCGCTCAAGGCGGAGATGCCGGATCCGTCGCGCCTGAAGGGCATGGATCAGGCTGTCCGCCAGTTCTGCGATGCCATCGAGGCGGGCAGAAGCATCGCCGTCTACAGTGACTACGACGTCGACGGCGCGACTTCAGCGGCCCTGGTCCTGCGCTGGATCCGCTCCGTCGGCTCCGATGCCGTCTACTACATTCCCGACAGGATGACGGAAGGCTACGGTCTCAACTCGGCAGCGATCACCAAGCTCCGGGAAGAGGTGGGCGTGGAGTTCATCCTCTTTCTCGATGCCGGCACGACTGCACATGAGCCTCTGGCCACGGCGGAGGCTCTGGGTCTCGAGAGCGTCGTGATCGACCATCACGATCCCGATGGAATGCGCCGGGACATCGAGAACGGGAGCCCGGAAAACGGCTATCTGGTTCCGTGTCCCGGAGAGGTCGGCATTCCTGCGACCCTCGTGAACCCCAAGCGTCCGGATGAAGACCGCGCCTTCGACTACCTCTGCACGGCCGGCCTTGTGTTCCTCTTTCTCGTCGGCGTGAACCGCGAGATGCGCAGCAGGGGCTTCTTCAGGGACGGGAGGGTCGAGCCGGACCTGAAGCGCTGGCTGGGCATCGTGTCGCTCGGCACAGTCGCCGACGTCATGCCGCTGATCGGCTTGAACCGGGCATATGTCGCGCTTGGCCTTGGACGGATGGATGAGATCCCGGGACTGAGGGCGCTCAACGTCGCCAACGGCGATGTCGGATACAGCGCGGTCACGTGCGGCTTCAAGTTCGGGCCTTGCATCAATGCGGCGGGCCGGATCGGCAACACTCGGACTGGCACGCTGCTCCTCGCCACCGACGATCTGAAGGAGGCGGACGAGACGGCGCAGCTCCTCGTCGAGACGAACGAGGAACGCAAGGCGATCGAGCGGGCGGCGGTGGACGAGGCTATCAGCCGTCTGGAGGAATTCCGGGATGATCCGGTCCTCGTCATCGGAGACCCCGCATGGCACCCCGGCGTCGTAGGCCTTGTCGCCTCCCGCGTGAAGGACAGGATGGGCCGTCCGGCGGTCATCATCGGGCAGGATGGAAAGTCTTCCTGCCGCTCGGTGGAAGGGTTCGACATGGGTGCGGCGGTCATCGCGGCGTTCAAGGCCGGAATCCTCATCAAGGGTGGCGGCCATGCGATGGCTGCAGGCCTGACTGTTGCCGAGGAGAGGATTCCCGAGCTTCGCGCCTTCCTCTGCGAGATGGCCAGGGACTTCGTCCAGCCGTCGGTCCAGATAGACGTGGCCCTGAAGTGCGGCGAGCTTTCCCCGGCAATGGTGGAAGCCTTCGGACGCATGGCTCCCTTCGACCAGAAGGACAACCCCGAACCCGTCGTCGCAATTCACGGGGGCTGGGTGAAGAGTGTCCGCGTCCTCAAGGAACGGCACGTGAAGCTTTTCCTCGCCGGGGAGCACGGCGAGACGGAAGCGGTGCTGTGGAATGCGATCGGCACCCCGCTCGGCGACGCGCTGGCCAGATCGGACGACAAGTTCGTCGACATCTACGGGACTTCCGAGATCAACGTGTTCGGCGGGAAGCGCCGCGCCGTTGTCAGGATCTCCGATGCCATGATCCTCGACGACGAGGCGAGCCTCGCCGCCTGAGATCCGGCGGGTCCGGTTCTCAGGGCTTCGGGGGATCGTCCGGAAGATCGAAGTCGGCATGGGCAACTATGCCGAGGTCGATCATCCGCCGATGGAAGGCGACGCCTTCCTCGGATCTCACCTCCACCGCATGGATCTCCCCGCCGAAGTGCCTGGAAAGATATTCATAGGCCATCCGGGCGTTCCCTCGTCCGGGCTCGTAGCTTCGGACATAGCAGACAGTGAAACCGCCGTTCCTGCGCGGTCTTCCCACAATCCTGACGCTTTCGCCCTCCGGCCCGGGGCCGTCTCCCATCAGCAGACAGAGAGCTGGCCTCCCTCGCCATTGATCCCTGGACGAGCGTATCCTGCCTGTGATCGCATCTTCGGGCGCGGCCATCGGGTCAGCCCCCGCTGCGCACGCGGCCAGCGGCGGAGCCTTGGGCATTGCCGAAGGCGATGCCCTTTTCCGTGCCGCGGGTTGCGGGGTGGTGGATGCCGGATGTCATGGTGTCTCCCGCTTCTATGGCCTGACACAGTCTTGCAGCAGGAAGGGAAACCGACAATGCCTATCTGCAGACTTCGGCAAGGCCCCTTGCGATGATCGGAAGGTCTCCGCCTTCGGTGACGCCGATCTCGAGGGTGCTGCATGGGCCGTTCCTGCGCATGACCGACGCCGAGTAGACCTGCCCCGTCGGCATGACCATGCGAGCCTGGCCGTCCGCCGCGGCCTTCATTGCAAAGATGCCGAATTCCACGCGGTGCGACGAAGGGACATAGTCCTTCGCCCAGGACGAACTGACACCCCTTCCAAATTCGGAATCCGAGCTTTCGGGCATGCGGCGGGTCTTCCCGCCCGATGCGTATGGCTTCCACCCTCCATCCACGGCCTGACCCGGCTGACCCTCCCGTCCGGTCACCGTTTCTGAAACAGGCTCCGATGTGACCACCTCGGAGGGCGCATCCGGCAGGGGAGCGCGGGTGACCGGGCCGGGCGAACCTGCACCTGCCCGTCCTCCCCACGTATCCTTGCGGCCCGTGCTGATCCCAGGAGTGGCCGACTGCATCGGCCCCGAGCTGTATGGCCGCCAGGAGGGATCTCGCTGGGATTGCGCGGTCTCAGCCGGGATCTCGGCGGGAGGCACCAGCCTCGCTGAACCGCATCCTGCAAGAACGGACGACAGGGCAAGCAACATGGCGGTCGCAAAGTGGGTTCTCATGGATCGGATCCTTGTTCTTGTTGTTCCATCGTCACACGGCCGGCAGTGCGGCGCATCAGAAAATCAGGCTGTCGGGATCGATCCAGGCCATGGCCGCTATGTCACCCGCGGCCTGTCTTCGGCGGATGTCGTCTATGACGCACTCGCATTCGAAGACTACCGCGTTGCGTACCGGAGGCAGGACGTCGGACGGCAGGTCGCAGCCAAGCAGCCTCAGGTGCGCCACATCCTTTGCCACGAAGGCAGGATCGCGTGCGACGGCCCTGAGGATCAGCCATTCCATCTCGCAGGCCGTCGGCGCGTCGTAGCCGCACTCGTAGTGGATGATTTCACCGATGTCGCATCTCGGCACGTCGCCGCGGCGGTAGCCGGACGATCCGAAGGGCCAGTGGGGCGCGCGCAGAATCCGTTCGGAAGAACCTGGCGCTTCGGCAGCGGCGACAGATGCCCGGGCAGGAGCCTCCTGTGCCTCATGCCATTCCTGCCCGTCGTCGTTCTCGTCCCTGTGACGCACGGGACGCATCATGGCGTCGATGCGGTCGGGATCCCATCCCGCTCTTACAAGCATTCCGATGATCGTCGTCTCGGGATGAATGCCCTTCCTCAGGCCCCTCGCAGCTTCCTTTCGGTAGAGCGCGCGCTCACCCTCCGGTATGAGGTTCCACAGCCGTTCGCGGATCGCCGGCGGTCTTTCGACCGGCGGGCATTGCTCCGTGTCCTGTGAATCCTTGTCAAACGACATGTTTGCTTTCCAGAGGCGTCATGGTCAGGCATGATCTTGAAATCGGTGAAAAGATGCAAGATGCCAATCCTTATTTGTTGACAGAATAAGGCGCTGCGGTGCATTTTCATGCCTGCATTCAGGAGTACGAATCCTTGTCCAACCTCGACGACCTCAGCCTTCTCGATGATCTCGCATCCCTCTTCGACGGAAAGCAGATCTCGCAGGACGCCGTCCGTGCGGGGGGCGATTGGGACGACCTCATGTACAAGCCGATGGAATCGATCTTCGGTGCAGTCGGGATGCGGATGGTGGAGGCGGGCTGGAGCATCTTCCCGCAGGAGCTTGACGGCAACCGCCGTCCCGGCATGGTCGACGGCGAGATGATCAAGTGGTCGGACAAGTACGACCTCGCCAACAGGAAGCCGCCGCTGAAGGATCTGAAGCGCTGGCTCGAGCAGTGCTCCTCGCTGAACGTGGCCGTCGTGCTCGGTCCGGCTTCGGGCAACGCCGTCGTCATCGACATCGACGTGGTGGAGGAGGATCTCTCCTCCAGAATCCAGGAGCTTGCCGTCAAGCATTTCGGCCAGACTCCGCTTCGGCGCGTCGGGCGCTGGCCGAAGATCGCGCTCGTCTACAGGCAGTCGCCCGAGGATCCGATCTCGGGGCGCTCGCCCAAGTTCGCCAAGACCGATCACCCGCAGAACCCCGACAGGCTCGACCAGGGGCTTGAAATCATCTCGTCGGGACAGGCCATGACGTTCCATGGCAAGCACCACAAGACGGGTAGCTACTTCAAATGGCAGCAGGAGACGCCGGAGACGGTGGGGCCGGAGGCGTGCCCCGTCATCACATCGGAGCAGGTCGGCAACTTCCTCGACGAGGTGGACGGACTGCGCCAGTTCAACAAGTCGCAGTCGCTCGAGTCGTTCGCGGTCACATGGGAGTGGGACGACAGCCAGGAGATCCATATCCCGAGGATCCGGTCCTCGGGAGCCGCCAACTCCTGGACTGAGAATGACGAAGGCATCATCACCGACGGCCGCGAAGCCTATCTGCGAGACCTCTGCTTCCGTGTCGTGACGGCCAACCCCGGCATCGTGGTTCATCCGACGGACAGGACGATCATGGAGCAGGGCGTCGCCAAGCTCACGGACATCGTCTGCCAGCGATTCGCCTCCACAGCCGAGATGAGTGGCAAGTGGCAGGGCAGGTCGCTCCAGAGAGAAGCCAAAGACCGTGTACGACGGATGGCCCAGAGCGTGGCCGCCGGCAGGATCAAGCCCAGCGTTCCGAAGACAGACGAGAAGGGGAAGCATCTCAAGATCACCAGTGCCAAGGCCTACCTTCCGGCGCAGCCGCGCAACCCGGACGGAGACAGCCTCGACTTCCTGCCGCCATTCGTGGACATGACGAAGGCGTCGTTCGATCCGAACGCCATCAACCAGCGTCGGCCGCTGCGCATCGAGATCCTGGAGGCGACACCGGAGGAGATCGAGGCGCGGAGAGCAGACCGTGCGATCGAGGAAGACAGGACGAGGATCGCCAACGCGGTCAGCCAGGGCCTCATGGACTCGTTCAACAAGTTCTGGGACGAGGTCTACGACACGGCGAGAACCACGACGCGGGTACATATCCTCAAGGCTCCGACAGGTGCCGGCAAGACCTCGCGAGGAATGCGGTTCATTTCGGAGGATCCCCGGACGAAGCAGGATTTCACCATCCGCGGCCCCGGCGGCGAGATCGTATCCGAGGGACGCAACCCGATCCTCGTCCTGATGCCGACCTACACGAACATCGAGGAGCTGAAGGAGAAGGCCGACATCTACAACCTCGACCCGACGCTGCCGGATCACGAGCTGAAGAAGCAGGCACTCGCAGCGGGCCTCATGCACGAGGACGATCTGGAGGAAAAGCTCGCGGACATCCGTGGCAACGCCAAGAAGGCGGGTGTGGAGACAATGCTCTACCGCGGCAAGCTGCGGGCGGGATGCCTCATGAAGGAGAAGGTCGAGCTGGCGATGTCGGCTGGCATCGGCACCTCGACCCTGTGCCACACGCCGGAGGAGAAGGACAAGCAGGGCAATGTCACCAAGCCCGAGAAGTTCTGCCCCTTCTACCACCAGCACCACAAGGACAAGGATGGGCAGTGGGTGAAGTGCCCGGCCATCCAGCAGAAGGACGACATCCAGAAGAGCCATGTCGTCTTCATGCCGCATGCCTTCCTCGCGCTTAACATCCCCGAGGAGCTTGAGCACGTCCGCGCGGTCGTTGCCGACGAGCGCATCCACCACCTGTTCCTCCACACGGGAACGTTCGAGAAGAACGTGTTCCTGTCTCCCCGCAAGCCTCCGCGCCTGACGAAGAAGGAGAAGGAGGCGGGCCTCGACGCGAACGAGTTCCACACCGAGCGCATGGCTGCGGTTCGGATGGTCAGTCTCGCGCTGGATACTCAGGAGGACCCGGTCGCGCACATGCTGCGGGAGAACAAGGATTATGACCGCGAGACCGGCGAACCCGTCGTCCTGCGGTGGGTCAAGTCCGCCATCCGCACCTGTGGTGCCTCCATGGAGCGGGATGCCAAGATCGATCCNGACATCTCGGTCGAGGATCTGATGGAGATCTGCGCCCAGCCGACGGGCAAGTCGGTGCGCGAGGAGTGGCGNTTCTGGAAGATCATCGAGGAGCGGATGGAGATCCTGCTGCAGGAGCGNACGCTTCACCAGATGATGAGGGACCAGGGCAAGACGCCTCCGCCATCCGCAGCCAAGGGGAAACGCGACTACCGCATTCAGATGGTCGAGGATCTTGACGAGAAGGGCCTTCCCACCCAGCACATCCGTATCTCCTGGAGAACCACGCCGAACTGGGTGGACCGACCTCTGCTCCTGCTCGACGCCTCGGCCGCACCCGACATGATCTCGAAGATCTGGAAGGGGAAGGACGTCGTCGTCCACGACATTCCCGCCGCACTGAACGTCCGCATCGTAAGCGTCGTCGACCGCACCTATTCGAATGCCTCTGTCGTGGCGAAGCCCAGCGCCACGCCAAAGGAGAAGATGGAATCAGGCAGGCTCCTCGCGCAGGTGAGGAAGGCTATCTCCACTGTCTCCGCCCTCTATGGATGGAGCAGGGTCGTGGCAGGCGGCTCCATCATCGCCCGCAAGGCCGTGAATACTAGCTGGGAGGGTCCCCACAACGTCGACTGGTGCCACTTCGGTGCCATGCGAGGCCTCGACTTCGCGAAGTGGCACGCCGCGGCGATCTCCGTCGGAAGAATGGAACTTCCCATCCGCACGATCGACGGCCTTGTTGCGGCCCTGACCTACGACGACGACGTGCCCGAGGAACCATACGACAGCAAGGGAACCGGTCTCAACAACCTCGGTCAGCCGCTGATGGTGCCGACTGGCGTGCAGACCGTGAAGATGAGGTCGGGACACGACCTGCAGATGCCAGTTCCTATGTATCCCGGCAAATGGGGGAGGATGATCCAGAAGCAGTACCGCGAGGAGGAGCTTCTTCAGTTCCTCGGCCGCGTCCGCCCCGTCTACCGCGAGGGCATGGCTCCCATCTGGTTCAGCCTCTCCTCCGTCATTCCGGAGGAGGTCATCGTGGACGACCTCATCACGATCGAGGATCTCCTGCGTCGCGGCAGGGCAGAGACCTCGACATACGAGGTGTTCCGGCGCTGCCAGGGCATTCTTGACGCCGAGCTGGCGGCCGAAATGTGCGGCGACCTGTACAATTCGGCCCGAGCCGCGGCCAAACATATGAACAGCGACGGCTTCAATCCGGCGACGGGCGAGATATCGGCGCGAGAGAGCTGGGGGGTGGCGGCCTACAGATGGCTGGACGAGGAAGGCGAAGAAGGCTTTTCATTCGTCCGCGGCGATCTCCAGAACCCGGAGGAGGCGTTACGTAACGCCTTCGCCCGGCACCTTCGCAGGAACATCGGAAGCATCGAGAAAATATCGAAGACGCTGCCGCCGACGATGGCGAGGGGTCGCAAGCCCGACAAGATCGAAGACGCACTGGGCACCCTCGACAGCCGGCGCGCCCATGAGATGGAGCACGAGGACGATGTCGCCGACTACCTGCTCATGAAGACTCCCCCGGAGGCTATCGAAGCTCTCAGGACGGTGCGCATGGAGCAGTTCCTCCCTGTGATGCTGCCAAGCGGAGTGATCAAGGACGAGGAAAAGGGCGAGGAGTACAAGGTGAACTTCGGTGAGGTCGCGGCGCGGCGCGCGATCGAGAAGCTGTGGGAGAGCATGGGCTACACGCCGACGAAGATAACGTCGATGATGAACGAGATCGGCATGTCTCCCGAGCCTCCTGAAGAAGCGCTGGCCGACTACTCCCACGCAGGAAACCATACGAGCGACGCAGCGGTCGAATGGGGAGCCGCGGAAGACTTCACGATCCCGTACTAAGGCCGTGGTCGTTGGAAACCTGCCCGTCACGCAGTCATCCGGACGGGCAGGTTTCCAACCGGATAACCGGAATCACGCGTTGCGGAACCGCCACTTGAACATGGCGTGCGGGTCGTCGAGCGCCGGCGGCCGCGCCTTCTCGTCGAGGGCAATGTAGCGCCGGACAGCGTTGTACCCGACGGCGGCGGGTGGATAGCGGAGCTGCAGCGTGACACCTACTCCCGGAGGAAGATCGGTGTAGGAAGGCTCAGGTGCGTCCTCGCGCGAGTTGACGATGAAGGGCCACGCCCTGACCTGGCGGCGTACTATGTCCGGATTGACGACCTGCGGATCTGCAGTCCGCAGGAAAGAGTAGTTGGCGAAGACGATCTCTCCCTGGCGGATGCCGTATGCGTCGGCGAGGCGCGGTTCAAGCAGGGCGGTCCCGGTGATGGTCCGTCCCTCGTAGGGTTCGACCTCCTCAGTGAAAACCTTCAGGTCCTCCTTGACCGCTCTTTCCAGGATGTACCGCATCTCGGAACCTTTCACGGCCTTGGCAGGAAGTTCCCAGGTGTCGCTCCGGTGCTTCTCGCCCGTAAGCTTGGAGATGTGGTAGTGAAGTGGATGGCCTCCGGGAAGCATGATTCTGAGGCCGCCAGCCCCCATCCTGATCTCGTACCTCTTGGACGCGCAGACGATCGAGCCGTTGCGGCTGACGATCTCCTTCCACTGTGGAGGCGCGGCGGCGTAGAGCTCGGCCTCGATCGCTGACACGATCTCCTCCTCGCTGTCCTGGACAAACCTGCGCTTGATCCTGAAGCAGAACCGCTCGCCCTCCCATCTGGCCTTCCACCGCGTCTTGACCAGGTTCTTGACCTCGTCATGCGCCTTGGCGAAGAAGATGTCGATGACGTCGCTGTCGACGTACACCTGGCATGTTCCGAAATCGTGTTTGCGCATGCGGGCACCTCCTGCAGGATTCTAACCCGCAGGATTCGCGCCGTGCAAACAGTCAGCGTTCTCCGGACAGGCGGGAGGAAGCGATGCGCTCGATCTCCGACAGGGCCTGGCGTATCATCCGGCATCGCTCCAGCAGGTCCGAGCCCACATCCGGTCGTTCATCGTCTCCGCCAGTGACGCAGCCAGACGCGCCTGCGGCTCGATGTGTTCCCTCCTGCCAGTCCCCTTGTTGCTGTTCCACGTCGCCAAGCGCTCCCGAAGCCAAAGGATTCGTCAACTTTCGTTCTTGACCTGCAAAGGATTCGATGCAAATTTGTTACCGACAGCATTGAACTCGGACAGGTCGGCACAGGCCGTAGAGAACCGCGGGCAAGCGAACAACATCTGAATTCGGAGCAAAGTGATGACGACCGGAAAGAAGACCTGCACGATCATCGGCGGCAACAAGGGCGGCGTGGGAAAGTCCATGATTTCGATGATCAAGGCGCTCGTGTTCGAGAAGGCGCAGTATCCGCTCCAGGTCATCGAGATCGACCACCAGAAGCGTCTCTCCAGCCTCGTCGGCAGCGGCTCGGTTCACAAGTCAATTCCGGCGAACGTAGACTTCGAGGAAATCGCGCGCGACCGCCATGCGGCGGAGAAGTTCTACAACGCGGTGTATCGGGAGTGGATGCAGAGCGATTCCCTTACGGACCTTGGCGCGAACGTCACCACTCCGCTTCTGTCCTGGATCCGAATGAACATGATCACCACGCTTGCGGCCGAGGATCAGATCGAGTTCCGCTTCGTGGCCGTTGCGTCACCCGACGACGAGGCGCTGCGCTCNGCCGTTTCTGCCATNGAGATGGCCCGCGAGGTGCTTGGGCCGATGGCNGAGTACTATGTCGTCCTCAACGACCTGAACGGCTCCTACGGCTTCACGCCATATGCGGCGAACGAGAGCCTGAAGGCGCTGGAGGAACTGGAGGCGAAGGGCCAGATCGTCATCCTGCGCGTGTCCTACTGCGACAGCATCCTCTTCGAACTGGGCCGCGCCCGTGGCATCAATGCCCGCAAGGCCCTCGACATGGCCGAGGACATCGGCGGCTCCGAGGGGCTGGACGACGTCACCGTCCGCATTCACAAGATGAAGCTCACGAAATGGCTCCGCGACACCCAGGCTGTCCTGCGCCCCATCCTCAGCGTCGACCGTGCGGCCTGATCATTTGGACGGGGAGGGTGCCGGATTGCTCTCGATGAGTTCCCGGTCCTTGTCCCGGATCCTGGGCTGGCGGTAGGTGCTGCCGACGAGGGCCTCGGTTACCGAAACCTCGAAGGCCATCTTCCGCAGGTCGTCGAGGGTGACGTCTTCGGGACGCTCGGGAAGGAGGCGCAGACGGGGCTTGTACCTTCCCTTCTTCCTGAGGCTGTTCGGGGCGAAGAATGGAAGGGTGATGTATGCCTTCTTCTTCTTTTCTCCCTCCTCGAGGCCCATCTTCTCCCTGACGATGTCGATCGCTTCCTGCAGATTTCCGCCCTGGAGCTGGAAGAGCCGCATCACGCCGTCGAGAGCCGCGCGCAGCTTCTCGGGATCGTTGCGCGGTTCAAGCGCATCGCTCCCTTCCGCGAGCGCGCCTTCGGAATCGACCGCCTCGAGAGCGCGCTGGACGCGTTCCAAGCGGTGCCAGAAATCGCTTGTATCCCCCTTGATGCGGACGCATTTCGGAGGATCGCGGTCGGTCAGCTCGAGGCCTAGGCCGCGGACTGCATCGATAAGATCATAGATTTCCTGCCTCATCATCCGCTCCTGACATGATAGGATTCATTGTCATTGCGGATGAAGAACGGGTCAAACCAATCCTGGTCGTGGCGACATTTTTCGCCGCGAGTCCTTGCCATTCCATTTTTTTCGATGCTCACTTGATGGAAAGCAACGAAAAACCGGGGAAAACCATGGCGGAGCAGGGTTCGTTGGCCATAACGGCCAGAGGGGACGGCAACAGGTGGTATGGTCGCGTATCCATACCTGAGAGCGTCGCGAGGAAAGCGAACATCCGCGAAGGCATGAGGGTGAACGCCCGCTGCGTGGACGGCCTCATCGTCATCTCTCCGGAGGAGCAGGGGCGGATCAAGTTTCCCGGTGCCAAGGGCAAGGGCAACCCGCGACACGCCTTCGAAGCCGCCACGTCCACGCTCGGCCTGAGGGAGGTCAAGATGGACCAGCAGGCCGCCACGATCTGGGTCGAGGAGGGTGTCGTCAAGATCAGGGTTCCCGAGGACTGCCTCGCTCCGGGCACGAAGACCCTCAGGAAGATCCGCAAGGATCCGCCGCGCCCGCCCGCCAACCCGCCGAGAAGCATGGCGACCGCAACCTTCGGCGTCCACGGCACCGCCAAGGCGCTGATGATCGAGGCAAACCGCGCGGGCAAGGAAGTCCGTGCCATGTCCGTTCCAGACATAATCCGACTTCTGAGAGAGGCCGGCAGGGTCGTCGACGTGCAGGGCCCACGCTTCTTCCGCATAGACGGCGTAAGCGCCAACATCGCCGACCTGCTTGAAGCCGCAAGGAAGGCTGCGGGCGACACCGAGCAGAACCGCATCGCACTGATCCTGGAATAGCCCATGCCTCTTTACGCAGAGGGTGACATCTTTAGAAGCGGAGCCGAGGTCATCATCCACGGCTGCAATGCCCGCGGCAAGTTCGGAAGGGGATTCGCTGAAGCCCTGAAGCGGCAGCATCCAGAGGCGCACCGCGCCTACATCGACGCGCACGAAAAGACTGGCCTGATCCTTGGATCGGTCATATGGGTCCAATGCGGCCCGCGGCTGGTCGGGCACTGCATCACGCAGCCGACCTATGGCAGGGACGGCGCACTCCACATCTCATACGACGCGCTCAGGAGCTGTCTCGAAACCGTCAATTCGGCGGCGAGGCACGGTGTTCCGGGCACCCTGGCAGCCGCGGGGTTCAAGAGGGTGTGGATGCCGATGATCGGTGCGGATCTCGGCGGTGGGGACTGGAGCACTATCTCGAGGATCATCGACGAGGAGCTCCGTGACGTCACCGCGGTCGTGCACTACCTGCCGAAAGACCGGAGCAGGATAGCCTCCATCGAATCCTCTGTCGTTGACAGGACGGCCAACCATCGCATATAGCTCGGGCAACACTTGAGGAGTTGCCCGATGGGATATGGCAGGTACTGGAACGTCGGTCTGAGTGACACCGGCAGGCTTTCCGCCACGCGCAGACAGCTATTCAGGCTGAGCAAGCTCGATCGGCGGGACTACCGCGGGAAGGGCCTCACCCGCGACGAGGCTTCCGATCTCATAGACGAGCTTGAAGCCAGGCGCGAGCGCGAGAGGGCCACGCTCGGAGACGTGGCAGACAAGATGTTTGCCGCAATGATGAAGAAGGCCGTGCAGATGGCCAATGCGGCCGGAGAGCAGTGGATCAAGGAACACCCCGAGCCTCTATTCATCGTGGACGATCCCGAGACGCACTCCCCCATCGGCGTGCACGGCATGATAGGCTCCGCCTGGCTCACCTGGCCCCGGCGGGGCACGGACATCTACAAGTGGATGATCGATAACAACTACGACGGCCAGAAGCACACCCTGTACATCGAGCACCGCTTCGCCCACCGCCTCGAGGTGGAGCTTCTCATAGCCTGCGAGAAGGCGGCGATCGATGTGTTCCGGTCAAGCGGGCAGAACATCGGGGACATCCGGCTCAAGTTCAGGTGCGAGCATCCGGAGCTGATAGGGCGTCAGGCGGCGTAGGCGAGTTCCTGCCGCCGCGCGTCGATCCACTGCGAGGCCGCTGCCGCGACAGCCTTCTGGTATTCCCGCTGAAGGCCATGGACATTGAGTATGTCCCGCAGGTTGAGATGGGAGCTGGTGACCCAGCTTCTGGAATCCTGGGAGAAGTCGCAGCCATCCTTGTGTATCCGCAGGACAAGGACATTATCGTTACCGAAGATGGAGGCTATCTCGCAGGCTTCGCCGTCATTCCCACAGGTCGTGATGAGGATGGGGGCCGTGCTCGAGGAGATGGCTTCGAAATAGGTGTCGAGCAGGACGGAGTGCCCGAACTCCGCCTGAAGGCGCTCGCCCTTGTCGATGTACGCGCGGCGGGGTGTCATTCCGCCGAATTCTTCCAGAGGTTCGTCCTTCTGCGTCTCGTAGTGGTCGTGCCTGACGTCGAGACCCAGCTCGGCGTGCAGCATCTCCTTGATCGGACGGAAGAACTGGTACACGTCGCCCTCCCTGAATACCTCCTGCAGTATCTCGATCGCTGTGTCCTTGCCGGCCCTGGGCGGGCCATTCAGGACGATAACGAGTCTGCTGGTGGCGGCCATCTATGTTCTCCGGATGCGAATGCCTGTGTTCTAGGAATGCTGGTATCCGAACGGGGACATGTCAACAAGCAGGATAAGGATTCGTCTACAGATTCATGCGGCGGCGAGTTCCTCGTTCGGGATGACGCGCAAGGGCTCACGCGGCTTCTTCTCCCTGGGCGGGCGGTGGGCCAGCATGTATTCGGTCACATTGCTTCCCTCTTCCCAGACGCACCACATGACCTCCATGGTGGGCCGCTTGAGATGAAGGAAGTCCGGCCTCCATGTGAGGGCGATGATCTTGGACGGAGGATAGGCGTCGAAGAGCCTCCGTCGTGTCTTTGCGTGCCAGAATGAGGCCTTGAGAAGCAGCGCCATCTTCTTGGGCCGCATGGCCATCAGGTGCTCGATGATCTGCCCTGCTATGTTGAAGGGAGGATTGGTCACGATGTTCGGAGCCGGCAGCTCCCGCATCGCCAGGATGTCGAAGGCCTTGCCGTGACCGACCCCATAGCCCCTGTCATAGAGATCCGTTCCGATGACATGGTAGCCGTGGTTCTCCATCACCATGGCCAGAGATCCGTCGCCGCAGCAGGGCTCGGAAACCGGCCCGTCGAACTTCACCCTCTCGAGGAGTACCTGCGTGACGTCCGACGGCGTCGGATACCAGTCGGCATGCTGCCTCTTGCGCGGAGATCCTGATCCGCGCTTCCCCCCGGCCATCGCCGCTCCGATGCCTGTGCTCATTCCTCTTCCTCCAGAAGTGTTGTAAAGAAGTCGACGACCTTGTCGGTCCTTGCGCTGGCGTCGCCTGCGGCACCCGAGTCGGAGCCAGCATCGCCATCGTCGTCGCCGTCCGCATAGATCTCCGGCGGCACGGCCATGTCGGCGGCGACGGAAGCCCTTTCGGCGTCGTTCATGTCGAACATCGCAAGCTCGTCCCCGACAGAATCGTATCCCTCGGTCGTGAAGGCCTGGTTCAGCTTCCCGTCTACCGTGTCCTTGGTTTCGGTGGCAGGATCGAAGTCCAGGGCCTTCAGTGTCTTCAGGACGCCATCGTTCGAGGCGATGCGGTTGGCCATGTCGTCGATCTCGCCGCCGTCGACCTGGACACCATGGGTGACGTTGCGGCGGACGCGGCCGGAGTTGAGGTTGCGCGTCATCGGCTTGCGCGCCTGGCGCTGGATGCGCTCCTGCTCGATGTTGTCCGCGTAGAGAACATCCGAATCCTCGTAGGGAGGCTCCATTCCGTCGGGACCGTCTTCCATTCCCATCATCATGTGGGCCTGGCGGGACTGCATGTCCCTCTGTCCGCCATGCTGCTCGGGGAAGCGGGCACCGCGGCCGGCCGCGCCCTTCACTTCCCTGGCGTAGCTGTCGGTCGCCACCTTGTTCTCCTGGATGATCTGCGAGAACACGGCGCATGCGACTTCGATCTGGTTCTTCGGCGGGCGTGCGGACTTCCGGATCAGCTCCAGTGTCCTGACGATCGAGCCGAGTTCCTCGGGAAGCTGTTCGTTCTTGGCTGCGTTCTGAGCCTCGACCTTCATCTGGCTCGCGAACTCCTTGCTTGCGAGGCGGGCGACGATGTCCGGAAGGCGCTGGTCCTTGGCGATGTCGTCGGCGTCCGGCTTCTCGACCGTGATGAAGTGGTTGGTGCGGAGGCGGAGCTTGCTCGTGTCGACGTTGCCGTCGGGATTGGCGTAGAAGGACTTGACGCGGACCACGAACTCCTTGTGGATGATGTGCATCTCGCCTTCGCCCTGCGCCTTGAGGTCGAGGGGGTTGATGCGGTCCACTTCCTGGACGCCAGCCTGCATGTTGTCCTTGTAGGCGCGTCCCTGGAATTCCCGGCTTTCTCCTTCGTATGTGCCGAGCTGTGCGCGGTAGGCCTTTCCGCCGGCCTTGACGGCGAGTTCGGCTGTCTCCGGGTCTTCCGTCCTCATGATGATCTTGGTGTTGGTGTTGCCCTGGACCGAACCGAACACCTTCTCGTTGAGGCGCTTCATGGCGTTGATGTCCTGACCCGCGAAAACGAGGGCGAAGCCCAGCGATCGGGCCTGGGCCGACATAAGGTCCATCCCATCAACCATATAGTAGCCCACCTCGTCGAGTACAACTATGAAGGGTGATGGTGAGTTGGTCGGACGGTTCTCGACGACTGCGTCCCAGGTGCCTTCGATCTCAGAACCCAGCGTACCGCCCATCATTCCCTTGAGTGTGGCGACGACGATCTTGCCCAGGTTGGCGATTTCATCTCCGGACTTTTCGAGCGCGGGGAGCATGATGACCAGGATTCGGCGGTTCAGCACCACGTCGGCCATGTCGATCTCGCCATATGGGGTATGGAAGATGTGGCCGTATACGTCTGCAAGCGATCCGAGTATCTTCGTGAACTGCATCTCAAGGTAGCCGTGTTGGTCCAGCGTGGTCTGGGACTGCTTGTAGCCCTTGTCCTCCTGGAAGCCCGGCAGCGAGGAAAGGTAGCTGCGGATGGACTTGCGGATCGGCTGCGGCATGTCCGGATATTTGTTGACATCCGCCAGATCGATGATCTTTTTCAGGTTGAGGTGGTCGCGGATCTCGGATACGTTCAAGTCAACGATCTGGGAATCGCGAAGACAGGTAAGAGCCCTCATCACGCCAGTGAACATGGCCGTGGCTCTTCCCTTCCACATCGCCCCGTCGCCGCCCGCGTCATCCATGAGGCCTACGACCATCTGCGTCAGCGTGTCGGACGAACCCGTCGCGAACGGGTTCAGCGTGTTGGACCGGAGCTTGCCTCCGGATGCGCCCAGATCCTTGTTGCCCGTCATGTAGTTCAGGACAAGCAGGTCATCGAGGCGGTTGAACCGCGCGCAGAGGGCATAGACCTTGGCAAAAAGGGCGACGTCGCCCTTTCCGTCGCAGAAGAGGAACCCGGAACCCCATGCGATGGCGTTGGCGGCAAAGCCGAGCAGCGCTTCGGTCTTACCTGCGCCAGTGGTGCCGAGGACAAGGAAGTGCTGCCTGCAATCGGAGTTGGTGAGCCAGACTTCCTTGCCTGTCCTGAGTTCGTTGCCCATGAAGAAGATGCCGTTGGCCATCATGGGCTTGCCCGTCGCAGGATGCGGCTCATTCATGTCCAGCATCTTCGACTGGACGGGCAGTTTCAGCGGAGCCGTTTCCGACCGAGTAAGCCCGAACCATGTGAGGAGACCCGCCACCATGAGGCAGATGTCGGCTATCCCGGAGACGAAGAAGGCGATGATGCCGATGACCAGGATCGTCGTGGAGAGGTTCATCGGCGACTTGAGCCACCGGCCCAGCTTCTTTCCCGCCGAGCTCGTGTCGCGGGTCAGGAGATCGTGACGGATCTCCTGACTGTCCGTCGTACCTCTGATGAGCTTGTCAGACATGGCAACCTTTCCAGAAAAACCAGGGCGAAAGATAAGAATAAGCCGAGGATCCTGCCGGCCATACCCGTTCACTGATTCTGAATCCCCCATACGAATCCTTCAACAGCCGGCGGCACATCGTGCGAGAAAGCCACTCTCAAGGACTCGATCACCCATTGGTTCGATTTTTTAAGGATTCGATATTGCCAATCCTTAGGTCTTGGGGTTATGACCTTAGCGTTCCTCCTGACGAACGCCCTCAACACCAGCCGGAGATTCTACATGTCCTCATCAGCCGCAGCGACGAAGAAGAATGCGAAAAACGGTATGAATTCAATGCCCATGCGTCCACGACGTCGCCGTGTCGAGCAGACCCCCGAGATGATGCGCCAGAACCGTTCAATGATCGAAGCCTATCTTGCTGGCGGCGGAAACGTCACCAAGTGCCCGCCGGCCTACGCGATGGGATCCCTGAACTCGACTGCCTTCGGCCTCGAATCCTGACATCATCGAGACCTTACGGAAAAGCCCGTCCCATGTGGCGGGCTTTTCCGCGTTCAGGGGGCCGCGATCCGCGCTCTGGCTATCTCAGCGTAGGCGGGATCGATCTCGATCAGCAGGCTGCGTCTCGCGAGCCTGGAGCAGACGGCACCTGTGGTGCCCGATCCTGCATAGGGATCGATGACGAGGTCGCCTTCCATTGTGAGGGCGCTGACAAGACGTTCGGCAAGCGCTTCAGGGAACTGGCACGGATGCGCCGTCTTCTCCGGATGATTGAACTTGATGTTTGGTATCTGCCACACGTCGCCCGGGTTCTTTCCGAGGGGATGGCCGCTCAGCATGCCCTTGCGCGCTCCCTTGTAGGCCCGCTTGCGCGGATAGGTCTGGGGCACCCTTATGGGATCGAGATCGAAGTGGTGTCCGTCTCCGCACGTAGCCCATACGATGGTTTCGTGGCGGCCGGACATCCGCCTGCGGCAGTGCTGTCCGTGTCCGAAGCTCCACACGATCCTGTTCCTGATCTTCAGGCCTGCTTCACGCATGAGCGGGATCATCATGCTGTCGAGCGGAATCACCTCGCCATCCTCCACGAAGTTTCCGACCTGCCAGCATACGGATCCGCCCTCGACCACGATCCGGGCCGCCTCGCGGATGACCGCACGCTGGCCTTCCAGGTAGTCCTCGAGGGGAACCCTCCGCTCGTAGGCCTTTCCGATGTTGTACGGTGGAGATGTGAGCACGAGACGGGCGGTGCCGGATCCGAGCGTCTTCATCGTGGCGAGGGCGTCACCCGTGACCACGGCACTGCTGCCGGGCTGGGTCATCGGCTAGCCTGCCACGCGCGCGATTTCAAGGAACTGGCTCTCGCTTATCCCGCCGGGCACCACCCTCACCCGCTCCTGCCCCATCGAGTAGATGATGGTCGGTGTCACCATGCCGCGTCCGGTGTCGCGGATGATCAGGGGAGCGATCGTCGATATGGCTGCGTCCTGCGAGTCCGACAGCGGAGTCGGCGGAAGGAAGGCGAGTTGCTGTAGCTTGACGAATATCTGCTGCACTGCCCGAGGCGACGGATCGCGTAGAAACCTCTCCACGGCCTCGCGGCCTTCAGGCTGGCCGCCGCTGAATGGCACCCAGTGGATCCGGGCGAGGCCTGGGGACGAGCGGCTGGCCTTCCATAGCTGTGGCGATATCGGGCACCAGGGGGTGAACAGGACATGGATTGTTCCACTGCCGGATCCTTCTGTCGCTCCGCGCAGGGATGCGGCGGCCGCGAGAAGATCGGGAGCAGCGGGGATGCCCACGGGAGACGCGGCGGCTCCTGTTGCCGCAAGAGCGCCCGCTCCAGCAATGAATTCGCGTCTAAGCATGTTCGTCGCTCCCGCTCGTGGACAACACATGCCTGATATGTAAGCGTGGAAATCTTCCATGCACAAACGAATCCTTGGAACATGAAAGCCATCACGACAGCAATCCTACTCATCCTCTCGTCGGTGCCAGCGCTGGCCAAGCCAGAGGGTGCCTGGCCGGAAGAGGCGCGCAGCCTTCCTCTGGGGCGTCCTGCATGGGTCCTCGTCGTCCCGGCGACAAGAGACCCCGACGGATCCATCAGGCTCTGGGACCGACAGGACCAGTGGCTCCGTTCATGGATCGTGCCCAAGGCTACTCCCGGCGGCATCAGGACTGTCGCCATCAGTGGAGATTCAGAGGATCAGAAGCTGATCCAAGGCGAGCAGCTCGACAACATGCGCGTGGATTCCCTGAAGGTGCTCGCACGCAAGTACAGTGCCGAGGCCGTGGCCGTCGTTGTCAGGGATTCCCGGGAGGAGGTGGCGGTTGCCGCCTGGAGGGAGGGCGCGCATGCGACATGGAACGAGGCGATGTCGGAGGCCGGGGCACCGGAGCCGCGGCGGGAAGCGCTCGCTGTCATGGACGAACTCTTCGCGGACGCGTCCGATGCCGGTCAGGTGTCGCCCCGGGCTGCGGACACTGCGCGTGTTGTAGCGGAACGACTGTCCTACGACGGCGTGCGGATGGAATACCGTCTCGAGATCGACAGCAGCCTGGCAGACATGCTGCGGAGTTCGGCGAGCCTAGAAGTCACCCGCATAGGCGAAGGTACAGCCGACGTGCTGGTAATGGATGGACGGGACATCGCCGACATCCTACTAGAACTCGGTATCGAGAGGCGCGAATAAGCGTCAGCGTCGAAAGTCGCGCGCCGACTGCACGAATTCGGCTGCTTCTTCGACCGGTGCGGAGATGTCGAAGCCTGCGTGACGGCTTTGGACATCTCCGAGTCCAGAGGAATCGCCACCGGGTTCGATCGTTCCGTCGCGGACTTCCACACCGAACCCGTACCTTCCGCTCTCCCTGTCCAGTAGGGGCCTGATGGTCAGCGTCACTTCATCCTGGGGCTTATGATACACGCCATCGCTGCTGCGGTGCCATCCCGGCGTCTGATGGGCGAATTCGGCGACGGCGGCCTTCGCAAGGTTGTAGCCGCGCGCATCCTCGGCATCCGAAACGCAGACAAGACCCTCGTCGGCGATCATCCCTGCAACGAAGTCGGCGGGAGCGACGCCCCCTTCGAAGGCGTGGCGCGGAGCATGTCCCTGCGGATGGATCGACCGGGACACCTCGGCGTACCTGATCCCGGCCGCCTCCTCGAGGAGCTTGCTCACCGAGGTGACGAAACTGAAGAAGTCGCTGACCTCTCCGTGCTCCTGCATCTTCGTCGCCTCCATCGGCATACTTTCTCTTAGAACGTGAATTCTCGTGCGTTGTCGCGGCTGGCGACATGTTCGCGCATGGCATTGAGGGGTTCCGCGAGATCCCAGCCGGCAAAGCACTCGCCGCGGACACCCTCCGACACGATGGTGCCTTCGATGAAGTCGACTTCGGCACCTTCGCGAAGCTCGATGCCGAACCCAAAAGCTTCAGGCTCGTTCGGGCTTTCCTTGTGATAGCGGACAGGACGCAGCAGGGCGACAGTGTCGCCCATCACCGCGAAGATGCGTCCGTCGTCAGCCCGGTGCCATTCGCCGGATCCGGCGACGTACTCGGAGATTGCGGCCTGGACCTTGTTGTAGGCTCCGGCGATCTGGGGAGAGATTCTCTCGTTGACGCTCTTCAGTCCGTGGTCGCGCATGATCTGCATGACCGCGTCTGAGGGTTCGACCCCGCTGTCGAGAAAATGGCGCACCGCATCGAGGTCGCTCCCGTGAAGCGACGACCGGATCGCCATATAGCCGACCCCGGCTTTTGCCTGCATTGCCTCGTTGATCTTCTTGACGTAGTCGGCGAGTGCCCCGTCCACGACATTGAGACGCCGGGTCTGGGCACCGACGAACTGGATGACGTTGCTCTGTCCGCCCGCTGCGATCGAGTTCATCTCCTGTCTCCATCCTCTTTTCGAGGCGCTCTGATGCGCCTGCTCGAGAGAATGATCAGGGACGGTGTCGCAAGGATCAAAAACAAATGGGATGTCTGCAGGATGCTTCGGCGTAGGTCTGCCGCTTGCTCCATCGAAGGAGGCTTCCGCTGCCGCTGACGTTGGAAAACTTGTCTTGTCTGCAGAAGGAATGATCACGAACCTGCTTCCACGGCTAGGTGGGTGGAGAAGAGGATTCCGGCGCTGTTGAGCTGCCGGAATCCTTGCCTTCGGTGAGTCTGAGAACGTCCGTTCCAGCACTACGGATACTAGGCTGACACCAGCTCCCTTTATTGACAAGGCCAACGTTTCACAAAACTTCAGCCGAGGCTTAGATGCCTCTCCGGTCGGTGATGCAGGACGGCGCGGGAAAGATGGACCCCCGCGTGCCGCCGGAGATGAATAGAGCAGGGAGGGCCTGATCGCCCCGGCGGCCGATACGTCTTGTCGAGTCCAGCGTCCTCAGAGTGCCGCGGAGGCGCTGGCATCGACGGCAGCCGCCGTGCGCCACTGGTTTCCGGAATGAATCATGTCGTCGTCTCCGACATAGAGGTAGTCCTCGCTGAAGGTCTTGGCGATCTCCTTGAGCTGCCTGCCAGTCTCGCCGAGGTCGCGGTCGGTGAACGACACTCCGGAACCGCTCTGCGTCATCCAGAAGTCATAGCCCGCCCTGTCCAGGGTGTAGCCGTACTTCTTCTCTGCCTCGTCGAGCAGGGGC
>Ga0065721_10050056_pt1 | contig 23761 bp, 23 predicted proteins | sample Mesricmetagenome_FD_59108 | JGI IMG/M metagenome (GOLD analysis project Ga0065721, IMG submission 59108) | Mesophilic microbial community from rice straw/compost enrichment Sample: eDNA_1 v2 (version 2) | ecosystem: Engineered > Solid waste > Grass > Composting > Bioreactor | place: USA: Davis...
CGCGCGCCGCCGCCCAGCCACAGCAGCGGGCGGCGCGCCTGCACGAAGCGCTCGGCCAGCGCGTCCACCGCGCGCTCGTCCGGCCGGGCCACGGCCACCGGCAGCGGCTCCAGGTCCAGCTCGGAAGGCATGTCGATCAGCGTGCCCTGGATGTCGATGGGCACCTCCACGCTCACCGGGCCGGCCGGCGCGGTCAGCGCGGTCTGCACCGCGAGCTTGAAGGTCGCCAGCGCCGTCTCCGCGCTGCGCACGCGCCAGGCGTCCTTGGAGACGGCCTTGAGCATGGTGAGCTGGTCCGGCGCCTCGTGGATGTAGGCCAGGTCGCGGTCGAGGTAGGGCACCTCGATCTGGCCGGTGATGTGCAGCAGCGGCGTGCCGGCGGTGATCGCCTCCACCATCGCGCCGGCGGCGTTGCCGGCCGCGGTGCCGGTGCTGGTCAGGCACACGCCCAGCGTGCCGGTGGTGCGGGCGCAGGCGTCGGCCATGTTGGTGGCGCCGGCCTCGCCGCGCGCCGGCACGAAGCGGATGGCGCCGCGCTCGGCGATCGCGTCCAGGATCGGCATGTTGTGGATCGAGATGACGCCAAAGGCTGCCTTGACGCCGCAGCGCTCCAGGAACGCGGCGATCGCATGTCCGACGGTGACTTTCATGGGGAACCTTCCGAACTACAGGGGAAAACGGATCAGATGTGGCGGGCCAGGCCGCCGGAGACATCGACGTGGCCGCCGGTCGTGTAGGACGACAGCGGCGTGCCCAGGAAGAAGATGGCTTGCGCCGCCTCCTCCGGCTTGCCCAGCCGGCCGAGCTGGATGCCCTTGCGCGCGGCCAGCGCGGCGGTCCACTGCGCCCAGCCCACGGACTTGTCCTCGCGCGCCTCGAAGCGGCGCTGCCACTGGCCCGACTCGACCAGCCCGATGAGGATGGAATTGACGCGGATGCCCAGCGGCGCGAACTCGGTGGCCATCGAGCGGATGAGGTTCTGCGTGCCCGCGCGCGCCGCCGAGGTGGCGACCATGTGCGCCTCGGGCTGCAGCGCCAGCAGCGAGTTCACGCACACCACCGCGGCCTTGCCGCTGCGCTGCAGCAGCGGCAGGAAGGCCCGCGTGGGGTAGACCAGCGAGAAGAATTTCAGGCGCAGCTCTTCGGTCCACGCCTCGTCGCTGGTGTCGGCGAAGGTGGAGACGCGCCCTTGTCCGGCGTTGTTGACCAGCACGTCCGCGCCGCCGAAGCGCTCTTCCACGCGGCGCGCGAAGCCTTCCACCTGCTCGCGCTGCAGCACGTCGCAGGCGTGCGCCAGCAGGCGCGCCTGCGGGAACTCCTCCAGCAGCTGGCGCTGCGCGGCCTGCAGCCGCGCTTCGTCACGGCCGCACAGGGCCACGGCGGCGCCGGCACGCAGGAACAGCCGCGCCGTGGCCAGGCCGATGCCTGAGCTGCCGCCGGTGACGACGGCGGTGGTGTCGTGGAGGTCGAAGGTCAACATGGGAAGGTTCCGGTTGCGTTGGAAACGTCAGCGCGCGCGGGCCTGTTGCAGCGCGATGGGCGCGGCCTCGGACGCGGGCGGCTCGCCGCTGTAGTTCAGCAGCGTGGACAGTTGGGTGGCGGCGCCGCGCACCTCGGCGACGAGCTTGGCGCGCTGCTCTTCGGGAATCTGGCCGCCGGGGACGGTCAGGCCGATGGCCGCCGCCACGTGGCCGTTCTCGCCGTAGACCGGCGCGGCCACGGTGGAGATGTGCGGCTCGAAGAAGCCTTCGGCCAGCACGTGGCCGCGGCTGCGCGTCTGCTGCACCAGCTCGAACAGCGCGTCGGCGTTGGCCGGCGTGTTGGGGCTGGTGCCTTCCAGCCGCGACTCGGGATAGAGATTGCGCAGTTGCGACAGCGACAGGTCGCTCAGCAGCACGTGGCCCAGCACCGTGGCATGCGCCGGCAGCCGCGTGCCGACGTTGACCGAGCTGGCGAAGGGCGAATTCGCTGCCGCGCGCTGGATGTAGACGATGTCGCGCCCGTCGCGCACCACCAGGCTGGCGGCGTAGCCGGTGGCGTCGCGCATGCGCTCCAGCAGCGGGCGGCCCAGCTCGTTGATGCTCTGAGAGGCCAGGTATTCGAAGCCCAGGCGCAGCACCGCCACGCCCAGCCGGTGCGCGCGGCCGTCCTCGGTGCGCTCGACGAAGCCCATGTTCTCCAGCGTCACCAGCAGCCGGAACACGGTGGAGCGCGGCACGCCCAGGCGCCGGGCCAGCTCGGGGGCCGTGAGCGTGGGCTCGCGGCGGCTGAATTCGCACAGCAGGCGCAACCCGCGCTCCAGGCCCGGGACGGTGTAGCGGTCGCTGTCGTTGTTGTTGTCGGCGTCAGCCATGGAGAGCTCCTTGGAAATGGGAAGAAAGGCAACGATCCAGTTCATCGTTGAACCGCCGCGCATCTTCCACATAGCAGGCATGCCCCACCCCGGGCAGGCGCACGAAGGGCGCGCCGGCCTCCAGCGCCACCGCCTCGCAGGCGTCCGGCGGCGTGATGCGGTCGTGCTCGCCGCACAGCACCGCGCGCGGCGCGGGCGCTTGGCGCAGGTGCGTCATCAGGTCGTCGTGGGCCAGCAGGTGCGCCGCCTGCAGGTAGCCGCCGGGCGTGGCGCGGGCCATGTTCCAGCGCACGCGCTCGATGGCCTGCGCATCGGCACGGCGGGCGCACAGGCCGGCGGCGCGCGTGGCGGCCAGGCCCTCGATGCCCAGGTGCTCGACCAGCTCGACGCGCTCGCGGTACTTGGCCTCGCGCAACGCCGGCTCGGCTTGGCCGTAGCCGCGGGCCGGGCTGGCCAGCACCAGGGCGCCCACGGCGTCCGGCCGCGCCGCGGCCCAGGCCGCGGCCACGATGGCGCCCAGCGAATGGCCCAGCAGCAGCGGCGTCTCGATCTGCAGCGCCTGCAGCCACTCGTCCAGCGCCCGCACGTAATGCCCGGCGCGCGGATGCGCCTCGGCCAGCGGGGTGGAGTCGCCGTAGCCGGGGGCGTCCCAGGCCAGGACGCGGTAGCGGTCGGCCAGCCCCTCGAACTGCCCCAGCCACGAGCCGGAGCCCGAGCCGATGCCGTGCAGCAGCACCAGCGCCGGACCGGTGCCGGCCTCGCGCCACGCCAGCTCGCCCTGCGAGCAGCGCACGCGGCGCAGCGAAGGAATCGACAGGCTCATGCCGCTCTCCGCCTCAGCGCTTGATCTTGGCGAGCGGGTGCTCGGGCGGATACGTGGGCGTGATCGGCTTGTTCGCACCCAGCATCACGCACATCAGCGCGTCCTCCTCGCCGATGTTGATCTCGCCGCGGTAGACGCCCGGCGGGATGGAGATCAGGTCGCGCTCGCCCAGGATGGCCTCCCAGGTCTGCCCGTCCTTCTCGCACATCACCTTGACCTTGCCGCGCAGCACGAAGAACACCTCTTCCACGTCGGTGTGCAGGTGCATCGGGCCCTCGTTGCCGGCCGGAATGATCATGGTCGAGAAGGTGAAGTGCTCGGCCGGCACCGTGTTGCTGTCGGCCGAAACCCCCGTGCCGCCGGTGCCCAGGTAGCGCATCTGCGCGCGGCGGTACTTCGGATCGAAGTCGGCCTGGAACTTCAGCGCGTTCCAGTCGTAGCGGCGCGTGCGGTGCAGCGCGCAGCGCGACTCCATCCACTGCTGAAAGCTCATGCCGGCGGGCGCCTCGGGCAGTTCGGGAAAGTCGGTGGTAGCGGATTGGGTCATGTTTGCCTCGTTGTGTTTCACTAATGAAACGTTGGACAGCCAGTAAAACGAAGTATAGGCTTCGTCTGCGCTGCGTCAAGCCATTCCCAATCACTGGACGGGGCGCGTTAACCCTGATGGCTGCCGCGAAAACGCCGTCTACGTTGAAGAGAACAGCAGTTCAGTAATGAACTTATGTTTCTCTTATGAACAACGCCGACAAGCTGTTGCCTGGCGCCCTGCCCCTTGGCCCTGAGCTGAACGACCGAAGCCTCATGAACACCGCTCCTCCTCCTTCTTCTTCTTCCTCACTTCTCCAGGGCCACCGTGTCCTCGTCACCGGCGGCGCGCGCGGCCTGGGACTGGAATTCGCGCGTGCCATCGCCGGGCACGGCGGGCGCGTCGTGATCGCCGACGTGCTGGACGAGCTCGCGCAGCAGGCCGCCGCCGCGCTGCGCGAGCGCGGGCTGGACGTGCAGGCGCTGGCGCTGGACCTGGCCGATCCGGCCTCGGTGGCGCACTGCGCCGAGGGGGCCGCCACGCTGCTGGGCGGCCTGGACGGGCTGGTCAACAACGGCGCGATCACGAACTCCGGCGGACGCTCGATGCAGGCGCTGGACACGGAGGTCTGGGACCGCGTGATGAACGTCAACGTGCGCGGCACCTGGCTCATGACGCGCGCCTGCGCGGCGGCGCTCCAGGCGTCCGGCCGCGGCAGCGTGGTCAACCTCGCCTCCGACACCCCGCTGTGGGGCGCGCCGAACCTGATGGCCTACGTCGCCAGCAAGGGCGCGGTCATCGCCATGACGCGCTCGCTCGCGCGCGAGCTGGGCGCGGACGGCATCACCGTCAACGCGGTGGCGCCGGGGCTGACGCTGGTGGAGGCCACGGAGTACGTGCCCGAGGCCCGGCAGCGCCTGTACGTGGAGCAGCGCGCGCTGCAGCGCGAGCAGCTGCCCGAGGACGTGAGCGGCGCGGTGGTGTTCGCGCTGTCGCCGCTGGCGCGCTTCGTCACCGGCCAGCTGCTGGCCGTCAACGGCGGCTTCGTCATGCACTGACCCACCGGCGCCGGGGCCTGCCTTTGCGCAGGCCGCGGCCCCCTCAGCACCCGTGAATCAAGCCGCGGCGACGCGGCCCGGACTCCTTTTGCCCGGCTGCCGGACGCCGTCCCGGCGGCCTGGGTTGACTCGTCCCGACGGCGGCACAGCACTCATTCACCAAGGAGACATTCGAATGAAACCCCGGCACCTCTCGCCCATCCTGGCCCTGGCCGCCACCCTCGTCACCGGCGCGCAGGCGCAGGGCACGGTCACGCTCTACGGCCTGGTGGACACCGGCGTGGAGCACGTGACCAACGTCGGCCCTTCGGGCGACGGCCTCACGCGCGTACCCACGCTCACCGCCACGCTGCCCTCGCGCTGGGGCCTGCGCGGCAACGAGGACCTGGGCAACGGCTTGCGCGCCGTGTTCACGCTGGAGTCCGGCCTGGCGCTGGACACGGGCACCTCCATGCAGGGCGGGCGCCTCTTTGGCCGGCAGGCCTTCGTCGGGCTGTCCGGCGACTGGGGCACCGTGTCGCTGGGGCGGCAGTACACGATGCTGTTCTGGTCGCTGCTGGACGCCGACATCCTGGGCCCCAACGTCTACGGCACCGGCTCGCTCGATAGTTACATCCCCAACGCCCGCGCCGACAACGCGCTGGCGTACCGGGGCACGTTCAAGGGCTTCACGGTGGGCGCCACCTACAGCCTGGGGCGCGACGCGGTGAACGCCGGTCCCAGCCCGGGCGGCACCAACTGCCCCGGCGAGAACGCGGCCGACCGCAGCGCCTGCCGCGAGTGGTCCGCGATGCTGAAGTACGACGCCGCGTCCTGGGGCGCCGCGCTGTCCATCGACGAGATCCGCGGCGGCCCGGGCGCCTTCGCGGGGCTGACCAGCAGCGGGCAGAAGGACACCCGCGTCTCGGCCAACGGCTACGTCAAGCTCTCGAACCTGAAGCTGAGCGCCGGCCTGCTGCGCCGCGACAACGAGGGCAACCCCGTGACGCCGCGCAGCGACCTCTGGTATCTGGGCGCGGCCTACAACCTGACGCCGGCATTCATGCTGGACGGCCAGCTGCACCAGCTGCGCTTCAAGGACAGCGACAACAAGGCCACGCTGCTGGGCCTGCGCGGCACCTACAGCTTCTCCAAGCGCACGGCGGTGTACGCCACGGTTGGTCACATCCGCAACGACGGCAGCCTGGCGCTGTCGGTCAGCGGCGGTGCTCCGGGCGCCAACCCGCTGGCCGGCGAGTCGCAGACGGGGGTGATGATCGGGATGCGGCACGCGTTCTGAGTCCGCCCGCCACGCCTTCAGGCGTGGCCCGCGCACCACCGCTGAAACTCCTGTGCCGGCAGCGGGCGGCAGATGACGTAGCCCTGCGCCATGTCGCACTTCAGCGCCGCCAGCTCGCCGAAGGTCTCGTCGTCCTCCACGCCCTCGGCCACCACCTGCAGGTGCAGGCTGTGCGCCAGCTCGATGGTGGAACGCACGATGGCGGTGGAGCCGTCGTCGTGCCGCATGGCGCGCACGAAGGACTGGTCGATCTTGATCGCGTCCACCGGCAGCCGTTGCAGGTACGACAGCGAGGAGTAGCCGGTGCCGTAGTCGTCGATCGCCAGGCGCAGGTCCAGCCGCTTGAGCCGCACCAGCGTCTCCATCGCGGCGACCGGGTCCAGCATCAGCGCGCTCTCGGTCAGCTCGAACTCGATCCAGTCCGGCTCGGCGCCCCAGGTCGCCAGCGCATGCTCGATGCGCTCCAGCAGCTTCGGGTCGTGCAGGTCGCGCGCGGACAGGTTGATCGACAGCGGCTGCGCGCGCTGGCCGGCTTCGTGCCAGGCGTGGCTCAGGCGCAGCGCCGCGTCCAGCATCCAGTAGGTCAGCGGCGTGATCAGGCCCGTCTGCTCGGCCAGCCCGATGAACTCGCCCGGGTTGACCTGCCCCAGCCGCGGGTGCTGCCAGCGCACCAGCGCCTCGGCGCCGCAGACCTCGGACGAGGCCATGCGCAGCTTGGGCTGGCAGTACAGCTGCAATTCGTCGCGCTCGATGGCGCCGCGCAGCTCGCTCATCAGCGCCATGCGCTGCGCCGATTCGCGGTCCAGCCCGATCTTGAACACCGCCACCGGCGTGCCCGCGCCGCGCGCCTGCGTCAGCGCGATGCCGGAGCGGCGGATCAGCCCGTCCCCGTCATGCGCGTGGCCGGGGAACAGGCTGATGCCGGCGCTGCAGTGGGCATCGAGCAGGAAGCCGGAGACGTCCACCGGCTCGTCCAGCGCCGCGACGCACTGCTGCGCCAGCCGGCATGCCGCCTCGGCACCCATGCGCGGCAGCAGCAGCGCGAACTCCGCTTCCGTGAGCCGGCCCAGCGTGCCGGCGCGGCCCACCAGCGCCTGCAGCCGCTGCCCGGCGGCGTCCACCAGGCGGTCCACCTCGCTGCTGCCCAGCGCCTCGTTGATCTCGCGCAGGTGTTCCAGGCCGATGCGCACGAAAGCCAGCGGCCGGCGCTCCTGCCGCGCCTCGGCGATGGCCTCCTCCAGCAGCTCGCGCAGCCGTGCCTGGTTGGGCAGGCCCGTCACGGCGTCGAAGTAGGCCATGCGGCGGATGGTGGCCTCGGCCGCCTCGGCCTTGACGCGGCTGCGCAGGGCGCCGATGCCATAACCCAGATCGGCGGCGGCGTTCATCAGCAGCTCGACCTCGTGCGCGTCGAACGCGTCGGTTTCCGCCGCCAGGATGTGGAAGGCGCCCGCCAGCCGGCCCTCGATGCGCAGCGGCAGCACCACCACCGAGCTGTAGCCGCGCTGCTGCGCGTCCTGGCGGAAGGGGTAGTCGGCCCTGTGCATCACGTCCTGGATCACCAGGGGCTGGCCGGCTTCCAGGTGCTCGGCCAGGGCCGGGCCGCTCCTGGAGTTCTTCCAGCGCCGAGGCAAGGCCAGGAAGCCTTCGTCCAGGCCGGCATGCGCCACGGGCTTGACCGCCAGCACGTCGTCTTCCGACTCGATGTAGCCCACCCAGGCCAGCCGGTAGCCGCCCTCTTCCACCGCCACGCGGCAGATCTCCTGCAGCAGCGCGGGCTCGTCGGCCGCCTGCAGCAGCGCGTGGTTGACGGCGGCGCGTGCGCGCAAGGCGCGGTTGAGGTGCCGCACCTCCGCCTCCGCATGCTCCTGGCGCTGGCGCAGCCGCACGACCTCCAGCCCGAAGGCCAGGTCGTCGGCCACTTCGTCCAGGACCTGCCGCTCCCGGCCGCCGAAGGCGTCGGCCTCGGGCGCGCCGATGGTCAGCGCCCCGAACACCTCGCCGTCGATGCGCAAGGGCAGCGCCAGCAGCGAGCCGATGCCGTAGCGGCGCGAGAACTCGCGCCACAGCGGCGGGAACTCGCCCCCATGGACGTCGTTGATCAGGAACGGCTTGCCGGTGCGAATGGCCGTGCCCGTGGCGCTGCGCCCGTGCTCGGTATCGCTCCAGCACAACACGGCGAGTTCTTTGCCATCGGTTTCAACGCCGGCCTGCGCCAGCACCGTGACGCTGCGCACTTCGTCGTGCTCGGCCCGGCCGATGCGCGCCAGCCGGTAGCCGGCCTCCTCGACCACCACCCGGCAGATGTCGCGCAGCAGCGCGTCCTGGTCCCGGGCGCGCAGCAGCGCGCGGTTGCAGCCGCTGAGCAGGCGCAAGGCGCGCTCCAGGCGGTCCCGTTCATCCTGCTGCGAGCCGATGTCCTGCATGGTGATGGTGAGGTTTCGCGGAAGGCCCGGGTGGGCCGGTGGCGTCCGTGTACGCCTTCCCGGACCAAACGTCAGCAGACCCCGGCGCCGGCTCGGGTATGGGTGTGGCGGCTCACTCCGGTGCCGATGCAACCGCCGACAGCGGGGAAGCCCTGAGGCATCACGCCACCGTCGTGCCCACCCTGAACACCGCCATGGCCTGCACCAGCTGCTCCGCCTGCTGCCGCAGGCTCGCGGCCGCGGCGGCGCTCTCTTCCACCAGGGCCGCGTTCTGCTGCGTCGCCTGGTCCATCTGGGCCACGGCCTCGCCGACCTGGGACACGCCCGCGCTCTGTTCGCGGCTGGCGGTGTTGATCTCGCCCACGATGTCCGTGACACGGGCGATCGACGCGACCACTTCCCGCATCGTCGTGCCGGCCTGGGCAACCAGGTGCGAGCCGCGGTCCACGCGCTCCAGGCTCGCGCCGATGAGCGCCTTGATCTCCCGGGCCGCCTCCGCGCTGCGCTGCGCCAGCGTGCGCACCTCGCCGGCCACGACGGCGAAGCCCCGGCCCTGCTCGCCCGCACGCGCCGCTTCCACCGCGGCATTGAGCGCCAGGATGTTGGTCTGGAACGCGATGCCGTCGATGGTGCCGATGATGTCCGCGATGCGGCTGGCGCTGTCGCTGATGCCCTGCATCGTCTCCACGACCTGCGCCATCGCGTCCCCGCCCTGCCGGGCCACCGTGGAGGCCGTTTGCGCCAGCTCGTTGGCCTGGCGCGCATGGTCCGCGTTGAGGCGGGCCGCGGAGCCCAGCTGTTCCATGGACGCCGCGGTTTCCTCCAGCGCGCTGGCCTGGGATTCGGTGCGGCCCGAGAGCTCGCCGTTGCCCTGGGCGATCTGCGCGCTGGCCGTCGCCACGCCCTGCGCATTGCCGCGCACGCCCTGCACGATGGACACCAGGCGCTGCCGCATGTGCCCCAGCGCGTGCAGCAGCTGGGCCGTCTCGTCCCGGCCGCGGGCCTGCGTCTGCACCGTGAGATCGCCGTCGGCGATGCGCTCCGCGACCGCGATGGCCTGGGCCAGGGGACGCGTGATCTGGCGCGTCATCCACGCCGCCAACGCGGATGCGAGGGCCACCAGCGCCACCAGCACGCCGATGACGCCGCTGCGCGAGCTTTCGTAGGTGCCGAGCGCCTCGGCCTCTGCGGTGTCGGCCGCCCGGCTGTTGAGCGCCGTGAGCTGCGCGAGCGCGTCGCGGATCTGGTTGAAGGTCTTGAAGGAGTCGCCGCCCAGCAGCCGGTCCAGCTCGGCCTTGCCCCCCAGCCCGGCGCGCGAGAGCGCGATCATGCGTTCGCTGATGGGCCAGTAGCGCGCCGCGCTCTGCTTGAACTGGTCCAGGGCCTGGCGCTCCTCGGCGGAGCGGGCCAACGGCTCATAGGTCTGCAGCTGCTGCGCCAGACGCTGCCGCTGGCCGGCAATGAACTGCTCCTGGCGCGCCTTGCCGGCCTCGTCCTCGGCGAGGTAGTGAACCAGCTCCGAACGGCGAATCTCGTTCATGGTGAGGTTGATCTCGTCCACGACCTTGATGCTGGGCAGCCGGTACGCGGCGATCTCATGGGTACTGGCATGGACCCGGCCGAGTTGCAGCAGCGAGAAGCCGCCCAGCGCCACGGCCAGCGCCACGATGCACAGGAATGCCACGCCCAGCTGGGTACGCAGCTTCAGATTCGACAGTCGAAGCATGGTCCGATGCCCGATCAGGTCGGCTGCCCGTGGAAGGCCTTGTTGGCGATCTTCCAGCCCTCGGCTGTCTTCAGCAGCACGAAGTAGTCGCTGAAGGTCGTGGCGCCGTGCACCAGCGTGACCTTGGCGCAGGCGGCGCTGCCCTGCACGTCGATCCAGTCGATGACGCGGCGCCGCGTCGACTCATCGGCAGCCGGCGTGCCCTTGAAGCGCTCGCAGTACACGTCGAGCGGCCAGGACGTGAACACGCCCTCGCGCATGGATTCGATGTGCGCCGTCGGCAGGAAGGCCGCGCGCATGTGCGAGGCGTCGTCCCGGGCATGGCCGAGGAAGTACTGCTCGATCGGCGCGCACGCCGCGGCCTGCTCGGGGCTCAGGCCCGAGAGGTCAAGCGCCTGGTTGTTCCGGAAAGAGATGCCCTGCGGAGTTGCCCCCGCAACTTGATGAGCCATGGAGCGCTTTCATGTGAACCATGCGCCTCACCACAGCGGGCTTTGTGAAGCGCGGTTGTCGCGACCTGAGCCCGGCGTTCTCACGCCGGCACGGGCGCCGCGGCGACGGACATGCCGATACCGGTACGCACGCCCCGCCAGGCTCCGAAGGCCGGGCGGCGTGGTGACGATCCGTATCGCATGCCGAATTGTATACACCATTGCGTGCGATCAAGGCGCGGACACGCGCCCTGTGCAAGGCCCGCGCGGCACATCGCGGCCCGGTCCCGCCCGTTGGGAGCTGGCTGGCGTTTACGCGGCCTCGTGCGCTGCGCCCGCATCCAGCGCCGCCGTGGAGCCGCGCACGACCAGCGTGGGCATCAGCACCCGCGTGGACGGCGCCAGCGCCGGCTCGCGCAGGTGCTCCATGAACAGCGACGCGCCCTGCGCGCTCATCTGCTCCACCGCCACGCGCACGGTGGTCAGCGGCGGGTCGATCAGGTCCACCAGCGGCATGTCGTTGTGGCCCACCAGCGAGAGGTCGCGCGGCACGGCCAGCCCCTGCGCGCGCAGCACGTCCAGCGCGCCCAGCGCGATCAGGTCGTTGGCCGCGAACAGCGCCGTGGGGCGCGGCCCGGCGTGCAGCAGCCGCCCGGCCGCGTCCTGTCCCGCGGCGCGGGTGAAGGCCGCGGCTTCCACCACCGGGCAGGCCTCGAAGCCCGGGGCGCGCGTCATCTCCTCGAAGGCCGCGCGGCGCGCCCGGCCCGTCGATGAGGCGGCCGGGCCGGCGATGTGCGCGATGCGGCGGTGGCCCAGGCCGCGCAGGTGCTCCAGCACCAGCCGCACGCTCTCGCGGTCGTCGCTGACCACGCTGGAGAACTCGCGGTCGCCCGAGCCCCGGTTCACCAGCACCGTGGGCAGCCGGCGTTGCCGGGCCACCTCCAGCATCGGGTCGTCGCTCTCGGCCGCCAGGATCAGCAGCCCGCTCACCTGCCGGTTGGCCAGCGCCACGATCAGCTCCCGCCGCTCGGCCGGCGCCACCGGCGTCTGCGCCACCAGGCACAGCAGGCGGTGGCGCCGCAGCGCCTGCTCCAGCCCCTGCACGATCGGGCCGAACAGCGGGTTGCCCAGGTCCGGCACCACGATGGCGGCGATGTTGGTCTGCCGCGTGCGCAGCGAGGCCGCCACCGCGTTGGGCTGGTAGCCCAGCTCGCGCGCGATGCGCTCGATCTCCGCCCGCTTGTCCGGCGACACCTTGCCGCTGACGCCGCGCAGCGCCCGCGACACCGTCGCCGGATGCACGCCCGCGGCCCGGGCGATGTCGTCGATCGTCACCGGCCCGGCGGCAGCGGCAGTTGAGGCGGTCATGGCGATTCCAGAAGCGGGCAAACGTTTGCCTCCATTTTAGGCCTCTCCGTCCGGTAGCGGTCAAGCGCCCGGTGTGAAGCCGTTTGGTCACCAGGGAAAGCGCCTTGACTCTGCGCCGCACTGTCGCCTACGCTGAAGGCAATCGATTGCCCTACAGGAGACCTTGAATGAGCACCGACCGACCCTTGCCTTCCTCCAGCCCGGAGGCGTTGCTGGCCGCCGTGCTGCGCGCCAACGAGGGGACCCGCGATCCGCGCCTGAAGCAGGTACTGGCCGCGGCGGTCCGGCACCTGCACGCCTTCGCGCTGGAGGTGGAGCTCACGCCGGACGAGCTGCAGGCCGGGCTCGATTTCCTGGTGGCCATCGGCAAGGCCACGGGGCCGCGCAAGCACGAGGGGATCCTGCTGGCCGACATCCTGGGCCTGGCCACGCTGGTGCAGTTGCGCAGCGCGCGCCACGCCATGGAGGCCGGCGGCACCGAGCCGGCGCTGGTGGGCCCCTTCTGGCGCGCCAACCAGCCGCTGCGGCCCCACGGCGCCACCATCAGCTCGGCGTCCACGCCGGGGCCGCGGCTGACGGTGACCGGCCGCGTGACCACGCTCGACGGCCAACCCATCGCCGGCGCGCGGGTCGAGACCTGGCAGGCCTCGCCCAAGGGCCTGTACGACAACCAGGACCCCGAGCAGGAGGACATGAACCTGCGCGGCCGTTTCGAGACCGACGCGCAGGGCCGCTTCTCCTTCGTCAGCGTGCGGCCCGCCGGTTACCCGGTGCCCACCGACGGCCCCTGCGGCGAGCTGCTGGCGGCGCAGGGCCGCAAGGTGATGCGCCCGGCGCACCTGCACTTCATCGCCGCGGCCGAGGGCTACCGGGTGCTGGCGACGCAGTTCTTCGACATCGAGGACCCCAACGCCTTCGAGGACGTGGTGTTCGGCGCCGTGGGCTCGCTGCTGCGCCGCTTCGAGCCCGATGGCGAGGGCGGTTACCGCCTCGACGTGGAGCTGCGGCTGGAGCCCGGCGAGACGCGCCTGCCCCACTGCCCGCTGCCCTGAACCGCCTGCCCCACTGGAGAACCACCATGCAAGAAAGAAGCTTTGCCCCGCGCGACCGCCTGGACGGGCAGGTTGCCGCCATCACCGGCGGCAGCGGCGCCATCGGCAGCGCCACCGCCGCGCGGCTGGCCGCGCTCGGCGCGCGCATCGTGCTGCTGCACAAGGACGCGCCGCGGCAGGCGGCCGAGGTGCTGTCCACGCTGCCCGGCGGCGGGCACCTGGCGGTGCCGGCCTCGGTGACCGACAGCGCCTCGCTGGCGGCAGCGGCCGAGGAGGTGAAGGCCCGCACCGGCGGCGCGTCGATCCTGGTCAACGCGGCGGGCTTCACGCGGCCCGTGCCGGCGGCCGACCTGGATGCGCTGAGCGACGGCCTGATCGACGACATCTTCGCCGTCACCTGGCGCGGCAGCTTCGCCGCCCTGCGCGCCTTCGCGCCGCAGTTGCGCGCCTGCGAGGATGGTCTGGTGGTCAACGTCTCCTCCATCGCCGCCTTCACCGGCCTGGGCAGCAACCTGGCCTACGCGGCGGCCAAGGCCGGCGTGGATGCGACCACCCGGGCGCTGGCGAAGACGCTGGGGCCGCAGATTCGCGTGCTGGCCGTCTCGCCGGGCGTGGTGGACACCGCCTTCGTCACCGGGCGCGACGCGGACTTCAACCAGCGTGTGGGCGCCACGCTGCCGCTGCGGCGCGTCGGCACGGCCGACGACGTGGCCGCCGCCATCGTTGCGTGCGCGACTTCGCTGCGCTACGCCACCGGCAGCATCCTGGTGGTGGACGGCGGGCGCCACCTGGGCTGAGCGGGAGGAGCATGACCATGGACCCGCTCACCGTCCTGACCTGTGCCGTGACCGGCAACCTGACCCGGCCCGAGCAGTCGCCGCATCTGCCGATCACGCCGTCGCGGATCGTCGAGGACTGCCTGGCCGCCGCCGAGGCCGGCGCCGCCGCCGTGCACATCCACGTGCGCGACCCGAAGACCGGCGCGCCCTCGATGGACCTCGATCTCTACGCCCAGGTGGTGCAGGCCATCCGGCGCCACGACCCGGCCGTGATCATCAACCTCACCACCGGCCCCGGCGGGCGCTTCGTGCCCGGCGAGGACGACCCGCGCGTGGCGGGCCCCGGCACCACGCTGCTGCCGGCCGAGCGCCGCGTGGAGCACATCACCGCGCTGCGCCCGGACATCTGCTCGCTGGACCTCAACACCATGAACTCCGGCGAGCAGGTGGTGATGAACACGCCGCGCAGCGTCGCGCGCATGGCCCGGCTTATCCGCGAGGCCGGCGTGGTGCCGGAGCTGGAGTGCTTCGACAGCGGCGACCTGGTGCTGGCCCGCAAGCTCATGGACGACGGCGTGCTGGAGGCGCCGGGCCTGTTCACGCTGGTGCACGGCGTGCGCTACGCCATGCCCTTCTCGCCGGCCACCATGGCGCACGCCCGCTCGCTGTTGCCGGCGGGTGCCGCCTGGTCGGCCTTTTCCATCGGCCGCCACGCCTTCCCCGCGGTGGCGCAGGCCTTCCTGCTCGGCGGCAACGTGCGCATCGGCCTGGAGGACACGGTGGTCCTCGACCGCGGCGTGCTGGCGCGCGGCAACGCGGAGCTGGTCGCCAAGGCGCGGCGCATCGTCGAGGACCTGGGCGGCCGGCTGGCCTCCGCCGCCGAGGCGCGCAGCCTCTGGAAGCTGCCGGAAAGCAACCGGCGTTGATTCCGCATCCACTTCACCCCGGCCCATGCGGCCGGGACATCGACCCATCGAGGAGCACACCATGAGCACCAACACCCCTGGGCGCAAGCTCGTCCTCAGCCAGCAGGCGGCCGACGCCGCGGCGCTGGCGCCGCAGCTGCTGCCGGCTGAAATGCCCGTCCCACCCGAGGGCCACGCCGTGGTCGAGGTGAAGGCGGCGGCCGTCAATCCCAGCGACGTCAAGGCCGCGCTGGGGCTGATGCCGCATGCCGTGTGGCCGCGCACGCCCGGGCGCGACTTCGCCGGCGTGGTCGTGGCCGGGCCGGCCGAGTGGCGCGGCGTGGAGGTGTGGGGCACCGGCGGCGACCTCGGCATGGTGCGCGACGGCACCCATGCCCGCTACCTGGTGCTGCCGCTGCGCGCCCTGAGCCGCAAGCCCGCCGGCGTGTCGCTGGCCGCGGCCGCCACGGTGGGCGTGCCCTTCATCACCGCTCACGAGGGGCTGCGCCGCGCCGGGCTGCGCGGACGCGGGCAGACGGTGCTGGTGCTGGGCGCCAACGGCAAGGTGGGGCAGGCCGCCATCCAGCTCGCCACCCGCTCCGGTGCCCGCGTGCTGGGCGTGGAGCGCGACGGCAGCCGCTACGTCGGCCATGCCAGCGACGAGGTGCAGGTGTTCCGCGCGGGCGATCCGGCGCTGGCGCAGCGCATCCTGGACGCGACGCAGGGACGCGGCGCGGACATCGCCTACAACACCGTGGGCTCGCCCTACTTCCAGCTCGCGCTGGACACGCTGGCCGTGGGCGGCACGCAGGTGCTGATCTCCACCATCGAGCGCAGCGTGCCCTTCGACATCCTGGCCTTCTACCGGCGCAACCTGCAGATGCTGGGCGTGGACAGCCTGAAGCTCAGCGCCGCCGAGTGCGCCGATACGCTCAATGCGCTGCTCCCCGGCTTCGACGATGGTTCGCTCAAGGCCTTCGACGTGGACGACGCGACGCTGCTGCCGCTGGAGCAGGCGGCCGAGGCCTACCGGCGCGTGCTCTCCGGCTCCATGGAGCGCGTGGTGCTCGCGCCTTGAGGGGGACGGCCATGCATGTCGTCCGTATCGAGGAAGCGCCGCGCTACGGCGCGCCCGGCCACGCGCTCATGGCCATGCGCCGGCTGCAGGGCCGCGAGGCCGGACCGGCCGACCAACTGTGGATCGGCCTGTCCGTGATCGAGCCCGGCGGCGGCACCAGCCTCGCGGCCTCGGCAGTCGAGAAGTTCTACGTCGTGCTCGAAGGCGAGCTGGAAGTGGGCACGCAGGGCGATGCCCCCGCGACGGCCCGGCTCCAGGCGCTGGACAGCTGCCGCATCGCGCCGGGCGAGCCGCGCCGGCTGCTCAACCCCGGCACGGTGCCGTGCAGGGTGCTACTGGTGATGCCGCAAGCGCCCGCGACGGCACAGCCCTTGGCGGCGGAGCGCTGATTTTTTGGGGCGTTCGGGCAATCGATTGCCCTGGCACCAGTCATCAACCAGACACAGGAAGACAGATGAAATACAGGAGACAAGTGATGACCGTGTGTGACGGCCACCCGAGCAAACCCGTCACACCCGCGCAGGCGGGTGTCCACGAACACCGGGCGGCATCTCGGCCAGGGTGGATGCCCGCCTTCGCGGGCATGACGGGATTACTTCACCGGCCATCGCGAACTGGAATGAAGGGCGCCGTAGCGGCCTTGCTGCTGGGCTGCGGCAGCGGTGCCTGGGCGCAGGCCGCGGGCGCCGGCAGCGTGACGGTCTATGGCCGCGTCAACACCGGCATCGAGCACGTGCGCGTCAGCGGTTCGGAACTGGGCAACCTGACGCGGCTGAGCAACTACCGATCCGTCATCGGCTTCCGCGGCGAGGAGGCGCTGGGAGACGGGCTGAAGGCGATCTGGCAGATCGAGGGCGGCGTGTCGGTGGACACCGGGGCCGGCAACATCGCCAACCGCGACACGCGGGTGGGCCTGTCGGGCCCGTGGGGCACGGTGTTCGCGGGCGTGTGGACCTTGCCCTACACCTCGGCCACCGCCGGCTTCGACCCCTTTTATCCGACCACGGCGGGCTACATGGCGCTGATGGGCAACGGCTCCGCGCCGAACGCCACGCACCTGTCGGACACGAGTTCCTTCGACCGGCGCCAGGCGAACCAGGTGCAGTACTGGTCGCCGAAGTGGAAGGGCCTGTCGGCCCGCATCGCGCATGGCCTGCGGGAGGACACCCACCCCGACACCGGCAGCAAGCCCTCGCTGTGGTCCGGCTCGCTGAGCTGGGAGGGCGGCCCCTGGCAACTCACCGCCGCGCACGAGCGCCATCACAACTACCAGACGGCCGACAGCACCGACACGGCCAGCAAGCTGGGCGCGGCCTGGCAATCGGGCCCCGCGCGGGTGGCGGCGGTGGTGGAGCGGCTGCGCTACGGCACGGCCTCGGGCGAGCTCACGCGCAACGCCTGGTACCTCTCCGGCACCTACCGCCTGGGCGCGGGCAGCCTGCGCGTGGGCTATGCGCGCGCGGCCGAGGGCAAGGGGCCGTCCGCCGAGACGGTCGGCTTCTTCCGCAGCGGCGCGGACACCGGCGCCTCGCAGCTCACGCTGGGCTATGAGCACGGGCTGTCCAAGCGCACGGCGCTGTACGCCTTCTACAGCCGTATCCGCAACGAGCGCGCGGCGATCTATGACTTCGCCATCAACGAGATCGGCGTCGCCGCGGGCCAGCGGCCGTCCGTCCTGGCCGTGGGCCTGCGCCACAGCTTCTGAGCCGCGAAGCGGCCTTCAGCCTCCTGCACGAGTCCTGTCCTTTCGAAGGAGTCTCTCCATGGTTTCCGTTCTGAAATCCGTTCGCGCCGCCCTCGCCGTCGCGCTGTCCCTCGGCACCGCGTCCGCCTTTGCGCAGGCGCCGGCCGCTTCCGGCAAGCCCATCACCTTCGTCGTGCCGTTCACGGCCGGCTCGGGCACCGACGTGGTGGCGCGCGTGCTCAGCGACCACCTCTCCAAGGCGCTGGGCCAGACCATCGTGGTGGACAACAAGCCCGGCGCCGGCGGCACGCTGGGCGCGGCGCAGGTGGCCTCGTCCGCGCCGGACGGCCACACGGTGCTGATCCACTCGGCCGGGCACGTGGCCAACGCGGCGCTGTACCCGAAGCTGAAGTACGACACGCTCAAGGACTTCACGCCGGTGGTGATGCTGGCGACGCTGCCCAACGTGCTGGTGGTGTCGCCGGCCAGCGGCCTCCGCAGCGTCGAGGAACTGGTGCGCAAGGCCCAGCCCGGCAGGATGACCTACGCCTCCGCGGGCAACGGCAGCGCCACGCACATCAACGCGGAGAAATTCCGCATCGCCGCGAAGATCCAGGCCGCGCACGTGCCTTACCGCGGCACGCCGCCGGCGCTGCTGGACGTGGTGGGCGGGCAGGTGGACTGGTACTTCGCGCCGCTGGTCAGCGCGCTGCCGCTGATCCACGAGCAGAAGCTCGTGCCGCTGGCCGTGGGCTCGCAGGCCCGTTCCGCGGCGCTGCCCAAGGTGCCCACCACGGTGGAGGCTGGCTACACCGGCTCGGACTACACCTTCTGGGTCGGCATGTTCGTGCCGTCCCGCACGCCGGCCGAGCTCGTCAAGCGCCTGTCCGCCACCACCGCCCAGGTGCTGCAGCTGCCGGAGGTCAAGGCCGCCCTGGCCAAGGTGGGCGCCGAGGTGCCCACGCTGACGCAACAGCAGTTCGCCGACAGCGTGGCGCAGGAGATGGCGACGACCGCATCGCTCATCCGGCAGGCGGGGATCAAGGTCGATTGAGCCAACTACAACATACGCGAATTACCCCAACCGATTCCGAAGCTTCCCTTCGTTGATCCGCCCTTTGCATGCCGAAAGCAACCTTCCCCGGTTGCCGTGGCATGGCGTATGAGGAAGGTAGAGGGCGAACAAGGGGACAACAGGAACCCAGCTCGACAGGGTGGGCGCTGAGGAGCTGGATGTCTCGCGTATGTTGTCTTGCGTCACGTGCCGGTTGACCCGGCAACGATCCGCGCGCGCATCCGCCGTGAATACCTGTCCCGATCGGCGCCAGGGCGGGGACCGTAGGGCACCCGCCGCGGCTCAGGTATAGCTGCGCATGCCAGGGGCGCGCACGGCCGGCACGGGCGGTACCGCCTGGGGGCTGCTGCGGTTGAACAGTCCCAGCCGCTGGGCTTCGAGGGCCGCCTCGGCACGCGAGCTCACGTTGAGCTTGCGGTAGATCTGCTTGACGTAGTCGGCGATGGTGTGGCGCGACAGGTTCAGCTGCACGCCGATCTCCGGCAACGTGAAGCCCTTGGCCACGCGCAGCAGCACGTCGCGCTCGCGCTCCGTGAGCTTCACGTGCGGGATCAGGTCGGCGTCGGGCTTGGGCAGCGCGGCGAAGTAAGCCATGACGCGCCGCGCGATGGACGGCGACAGCGGCGGCTCGCCCTGGCTGATGCGCCGCAGCTGGTCGGCAATGAGCTCGCGCGGCTGCTCCTTGAGGATGTAACCGTAGGCGCCGGCCTGTAGCGCGGGAAACAGGTGGTCGTCGTCATCGTGGATGCTCACGACCACCGACTGCGCATGCGGTTGCTTTTCGCGCAGCGCCGACACCACGTCCACGCCGGAGCCGTCCGGCAGGCCCAGGTCGATCAGCGCCAGGTCGAAGCGCATCACGGAGATCAGCCCGAAGGCGTCGTGTACCCGGGCGCTTTCCGCAATGCGCGCCTGAGGAAACAGCTCATTGGTCAGGCTCTTGAGCCATGTACGGATTTGCGGCAAGTCTTCCAGGATCAGGATGTTTTCCATTGCACCTCCCATGCATGTAGTAGCGCGCGCAGCGTTCCCCGGCTGCACGCCCACGCGTGTTAAGCACAATGCCTGCCATCGTGGGCCGGCCGGCCCGGCCGTCATGACAACGCGTGCGAGCAGCTCTCCTTCATGGCGCCGTTGCGGTCGAACCAGGCTTCGGCCAAGTGGCGTATTTGCGCATCGTTGGCCAGGATGCGCTCCATGAGGCAAGACCTCGCCGCAAGCTGCTCGCCCGCCAGAACCGTCTGTCGGGCAACGCTTTGAAGCTCGTCGATCAGGCTGTCGCAAGCGTCTTCCAGGCGTGCGACCTCCTTCCAGTCGCCGCGTTGCGCGGCCGCCAGCATGTTGGCACTGGCCGCTTCAATGGCTTCGTAGTAACTCAGCAGGGGTGTGTCCATGGGTCGAGCGAAGCATGTTGTGAGCGCCGTCGTTGCTGCCCTTATCGGCACGTGCGCGCGCCTGTTGAGCGCAACCGGCCATCTCGATAGGTATCCGTTGTCCACCGTGCTTCGCACGGCCCACGACTCGGGAAAATTGGGCCGGTTGCTTTCTAGGTGTCCGCAAGCGCCAGCCGCAGCGTCATGCTGAAGGTGCTGCCTTCGCCCGGGCTGCTGTGCCCAGGTTGGCGCGGCTGGCTCTGGAGCCTCGGCCGTTGGACGACCCTGGTGCGGGCAGTGTCCCGCGTTGAAGGTACGGCCCCCGTGGCGCACAGTGGACACCAGGAGCCCGCCATGCCAGCGCTGCGTCCCGCCGTCGTGGACGGCCTGTTCTACCCCGCCGCGGCGCCGGCGCTGCGCGCGGAGATCGCCGCGCTGCTGGCCGGCGCCGCCAGTGCGCCGGCCGCCAGCGCGCCCAGGCTGTTGATCGCGCCGCATGCCGGCTACACCTATTGCGGCCCGGTGGCTGCCTCGGCCTACGCGCTGCTGAGCCAGGGCCGCGCCGCCGGCGTGCGCCGGGTGGCCGTGCTGGGTCCCGCGCATCGCGTGCCGCTGCGCGGGCTGGCCTTCCCCTCGGCACAAGCCTTCGCGACGCCGCTGGGCGAGGTGCCCGTGGACACGGCCGCCTTGCGCGGCCTCGGCGACCTGCCCCAGGTGCGCTGCGACGACCGCGCTCATGAGCACGAGCACGCCATCGAGGTGCAGCTGCCCTTCCTGCAGGCCGTGCTGGGCGACTTCGCGCTGGTGCCGCTGGTGGTGGGCGAGGCCGACGCCGAAGAGGTGGCGCAGGTGCTGGAGCGGCTGTGGGACGGTGCCGGGACGCTGGTGGTCATCAGCTCCGACCTCTCGCACTACCTGGGCCACGCCGAGGCCCAGGCACTGGACCGCGCGACGGCGCGGCGCATCCTGGCCGGCGAGCCCGCGCTCGAAACGCACGAGGCCTGCGGCGCCACCGCCATCAACGGCGCCCTGCTGCTGGCCCGGCGCCACGGCCTGCGCGCGCGGCTGCTCGATCTGCGCAACTCCGGCGACACCGCAGGCGACCGCCACCGCGTCGTTGGCTACGGCGCCATCGTCTTCGAGGAGGACGCCGGATGAGCGACCACCCGGGCCGCTGGTGGCACCTGCTCGACGACGGGCGGCTGCAGTGCGACCTGTGCCCGCGCGACTGCAGGCTGCACGAGGGCCAGCGCGGGCTGTGCTTCGTGCGCCGGCGCGTGGACGACGCCATGGTCCTCACCACCTACGGGCGCAGCTCGGGCTTCTGCATCGACCCCATCGAGAAGAAGCCGCTGAACCACTTCCTGCCCGGCTCCAGCGTGCTGTCCTTCGGCACCGCGGGCTGCAACCTGGCCTGCCGCTTCTGCCAGAACTGGGACATCTCCAAGAGCCGCGAGATGGACCGCCTGATGGACCAGGCCTCGCCACAGGACATCGCGCAGGCCGCCCGCCGGCATGGGGCGCGCAGCGTGGCCTTCACCTACAACGACCCGGTGATCTTCGCCGAGTACGCCATGGACACCGCCGATGCCTGCCGCGCGCTGGGCCTCCACAGCGTGGCGGTGACGGCGGGCTACATCCACGCGGCACCGCGGCACGAGTTCTTCGCGAAGATGGACGCCGCCAACGTGGACCTCAAGGGTTTCAGCGAAGCGTTCTATTTCAGGCAGACCGGCGCGCACCTGGCGCCGGTGCTGGACACGCTGCAATACCTGCAGCACGAGACGGGCTGCTGGCTGGAGATCACCACGCTGCTGATCCCGGGCCTCAACGACGGCGACGGCGAGATCCGGGCGCTGTCGCGCTGGGTCGCCGACGATCTCGGCCCGGACGTGCCGCTGCACTTCACGGCCTTCCATCCGGACTACAAGCTGCGCGACCTGCCGCCCACCCCGGCCCTCACGCTCACGCGCGCCCGCGCCATGGCGCGTGAACAGGGACTGCGCTACGTCTACACCGGCAACGTGCACGACGCCGAGGGCGGCACCACGTACTGTCCCGGCTGCGGCGCCGCGCTGGTGCAGCGCGACTGGCACCTGGTGACGCACTGCGAGCTGGACGCCGATGGCCGCTGCCCGCACTGCGCCACCCGCGTGGCCGGGCACTTCGAGCGCTTCGAACGCGGCTTCGGCCGCCGGCGCATCCCGCTGCGCGGGATCGCGGCCTGAGGCTCAGAAGCCCGCGGGCTTCATCTCAACGCATCGCACAGCTCGCTGAGGCTGACGACTTCCAGGTCCGGCGCCTCCGGGTGCGGCCACAACGCCTGGACCCGGTTGTTCCAGACCGCCTGCATGCCGGCGTTGCGCGCGCCCAGCACGTCCAGCAGCACGTCGTCGCCCACGTGCAGCACCTCGTGCGGCTGCACGCCTGCGGCGGCCGCGGCCGCGTGGAAGATGCGCGGGTCCGGCTTGGGCACGCCGAAGTCGAGCGCGGCGACGCTGGCGCTGAAGAAGCGGTCCAGCCCCATGCGCGCGAGATCGGAGTTGCCGTTGGACAGGCTCACCAGCGGATAACGCGCGGCCAGGAACTCCAGCGCCGGCAGCGCGTCGGCGAACAGCGTCACGTTCTGGCGCTCGGCAAAGAACACGTCGAACGCGGGCTCGGCCAGCAGCGGGTCGTCCCCGGCCTGCTCCAGCGCCAGGCGGATCGACTCCAGGCGCAGCGCGCTCAGGTCATGCTTGAGATCGGGCCGCTCCCGGCCGACATGGTTGCGGATCTCGCGCAGCGCCTCGGGGCTGGAGAACAGTGCCGCGGTGTTCGGCGCGTTGATCGCGAGCCATTCGTGCAGCACCTTCTCGGCACGGTCGATGGTCGGCCAGATCGGCCACAGCGTGTCATCCAGGTCCAGCGAGATGGCCCGGATTCGTTGCAGGTTCAGCATGCGGCGCAGAGTACTTGATGGCGCAAACGCCGCCCTCGCGCGAGTCCGTATACCTTCGGCCTACCTCGGACATGCTCCACAGAGCCCATTCACATGCAACACACCCGCCTTCTCGCCAGCCTGGCCGCCGCCACCTTGTGCGCAGCCTGCGGCCCCAAGCCCACCATGCCCCTGGCCGTGCCGGAACAGCTGGAAGCGGTGGGTCCCTCGGGCCAGCCGCCGCGCGTGACGGTCGAGCGCATCGGCGTGTTCAAGGACGACCTGGCCTATGGCGACCGGCGCGGCGTCTACATCATCCGCGACACCCGCACCGGGCGCGAGTTCATCGGCGTGAGCGGCATCGGCATCAGCGAGCTGGGCAGCCACGGCGTGCAGAGCGGCAAGAACAGCAACTTCCTCAAGGACGAACGCTGAACGTGCCCGGTTGACCACGCACCTCAAGACGGCGCCGGCGTCTGGCCAAGCGGCGTCGGACCTGGCTGCTCAGGCCCCGACAGGCGAGGCCGCCGAATACTCCTTGAGGCGGTTGTAGAGCGTCTTCATGCTGATCCCAAGCGCCGCGGCGGCCTGTTCCTTGTTCTGCTTGAAATGCCGCAACGTGGCCAGGATCAGCTGGCGCTCCATCTCCGCCATCGACGTTCCGATCGGCAGCGTCAAGACAGGCTCACCCGTGCCGGCGCCCGTGGCGCGCTGCCTCGCGGCTTCGCTGCCGGGCAGCCACTCGTCGGTGATCTGCTCGCCCTCGGCCATCACGAAGGCACGCTGCACCACGTTGCGCAGCTCGCGCACGTTGCCCGGCCAGCGGTAGGCGGAGAGCTTCTCCAGCGCCGCGGGCGTGAAGCGCTTGCGCACGTTCTCGCGCTCGCACACCGCGGCCAGGAAGTGCT
>Ga0065721_10005740_pt1 | contig 23758 bp, 24 predicted proteins | sample Mesricmetagenome_FD_59108 | JGI IMG/M metagenome (GOLD analysis project Ga0065721, IMG submission 59108) | Mesophilic microbial community from rice straw/compost enrichment Sample: eDNA_1 v2 (version 2) | ecosystem: Engineered > Solid waste > Grass > Composting > Bioreactor | place: USA: Davis...
TTGCCAGAACGAGGCCGGCGGCGAAGGCGATCTTGGTATCGGTCATGGTCAGTCTCCACTGTCTGGTGATGCGATGACCCGCTGACCACCGCTGATGGAGCGCCTCTTAGACGAAACCACTTCACGCCAGCGTGAACCGGCCGTTTAGACACTGTTCAGGCACATTTTTGCCCCGCCCACTTCCGGCAGGCCTGGCAAAAGGCTATGCCCGCCCCTGCAGGAGACCGCCATGACCGACAGGATCACCATTGTTTCGACGCGTATGCTTGCGCACAATTGGGGTCGCCTCACCGACATGACCATCGACTATCGCCGCCGCGACGGGACGGTTCAGCGGCTCCGCCGCGAGATCTATGATCACGGCAATGCCGCCGCATTGCTGCTGCACGATCCGGCCCGGGACACGGTGCTTCTGGTGCGCCAGTTCCGCTTGCCCGCGCAGCTCAACGGCGACGCCCCCGACCTGCTCGAGGTCTGCGCCGGCATGCTCGATGGCGAGGAGGCGCCCGCCACCGCCGCCGCGCGCGAAGCGCTGGAGGAAACCGGCCACGACCCGCGCGCCCTGCGCCATGTGTGCGACGTCTATATGAGTCCCGGTTCGCTCACCGAGCGGGTGAGCCTTTTCATCGGCAATTATGACCAGGACACCCTGCGCCATGCCGGCGGCGGCCTCGAGGCCGAAGGCGAGGAGATCGAGCTGGTGGAACTCGATTTCGCCCAGGCCCTGGCCATGACGCGGAGCGGCGGCATTGTCGATGCCAAGACCATCATCCTGCTCCAGCACCTCGCGCTCGAGCGCCGCTGAGCGCCCGGTTGCGACGGGATCGCGGCGAGGTCCGGCCCGGGCCGGCGACCCTCAGTAATCAACCAGCTTCTTGTCCGGATCGTAGGGTTGGTCCTTGACCACCCGCGTCACTGCCTGCCCGCAGCGCATCTTCTTGCTCACGGCATCATAGGCATAGGTCGGTCCCCCATGCAGCTCCCAGCCTTCGGACAGGGCCTTGGTCACCTTGTGACAAAAGGCACTGTCGTCCTCGCCGGTGAGAAACCGATAGATCAGCATATATACCCCCCGTCCCGGCGCCCTCACGCCGGAGATTGATCTTGTCGCCTCTTACAGCTAATCGGTGGGCATGCACAACTTTCCTCAGCATCTGCTCGACGGACACGCCAACTTCATGGCCGGGCGCTATAGCCGGGAGAAGGAGCGCATCCGCGGCCTCGCCCAGATGGGCCAGACCCCGACAACGATGATCATTGCCTGCTGCGACAGCCGCGCGGCGCCCGAAATGATCTTCGATGCCGGCCCTGGCGAGCTGTTCGTCCTGCGCAACGTGGGCAATCTCGTCCCCCCCTATCAGCCCGACGGGGGCCAGCACGGCACCTCGGCGGGCATTGAATATGCGGTAAAGGGGCTCGGTGTCGCCAATATCGTCATCATGGGCCACGGCCGGTGCGGGGGCATGCAGGCGGCGCTGAATCCCTCGCTGACCCCGCTCGATTCGGGCGACTTCATCGGCAAGTGGCTCAGCATGCTGGGTGACCTGCCCAGCCAGCTGGCCGGTTCGGACCTGCTGACCCAGTCCGAGCGGCAGACGGCCATGGAGCGGATTTCCATCCGCAACTCGATCCGCAACCTGCGCACCTTTCCCTATGTGGCCGACCTTGAAGCCGAGGGCAAACTGGCCGTTCACGGCGCCTGGTTCGACATTTCCACCGGAGAACTCTGGATCATGGACGAGGCTGGAGACTTCATCCGTCCCGTTCTCTAGCCTTGCCATGTTCTTGCTTGCCTACGCCCNGGCCCGGTCCGGGGCGTTTGCATTTGTGCCGCTGCCCATCGGGAAGGGCGATGACTTCGCNGTCCCCCTTTCGCCGCAAAACTGCACTTNGACGGCCNCATTCGTGATCACTATAGCGTGATTTTCGTCCGCTCCGGGCCAGTTGCCGGCTCGGCGGTGACTTCTGAAGCCCCCAAACCGGGGCCTGCCACGACGCCCGCAAATCGCCCCGATATCTGTCCATGACCGCCCATCTGCCGGCAAGCACCGGCCACATTGGGCCGCAACTCTCTGTCTCGCGGTTCGCCGGAGAGCGGGCCGCCGGCACTGGTTCGCCAATGCCGATCCTCCCAAGTCAACATGGAGCAATCCCATGAAGAAGATCGTTCTGACCTCGCTGTTCGCCCTTGGTCTTTCCAGCGCAGCCATGGCCCAGGCCGCCACCGACTTCACCTCGGTGGACACTGATGCCAATGGTGGCATTTCGCTGACCGAGGCACAGGTGGCCTGGCCGGATCTGACCGAAGAGGCTTTCACCGCCGCCGATACTGACGGCAATGGTGAACTTTCTGCCGAAGAATACGATGCCTATCTCGCATCCAAGGCAGAGCCGGCCGTCCAGTAAGGCGCGCCACGGCCCTCAGGCGCTTCCCTCGGGACAGCCAGGGGGCAATTCAGCCAGCCACCCCACTCCCCCGGGGTGGCTGCGGCTTGTCAAAACCCGGGGTGAAGACACCCCAACCCGGAGATCATTTCCATGAAGCCTTTCGCTACGGCCATCGCGGCCACCCTTCTGCTCGCCGCCACACCCGCCTTCGCGCAGGCCCCCCTCAACTTCGCTGATGTCGATACCGATGCCTCGGGCGAACTGAGCTATGCCGAGCTCCAGGCCGTCTGGCCCGACCTGACCGAGGACGAGTTCAACACTGCCGATCTCGACGGCAATGGCAGCCTCAGCATTGACGAACTGAACGGCCTGCAGCCCTCGACCCTGTCCGAGCCACTGCCGCTTGGCGGTGGGACCACGGAGCCTGCAGCTCCGGATGACGGTTCCAGCAGCTCGCTCATCGAGTCCCCCAAGAGCGACTGACGCGGATGGCCGCTTCGTACCGCGAAGCGGCCCCCTTCATTGCGCGATCCGCGCCCCGCCCCTGGTGCCGCTGCGGAGCAGCGTCACGATGAGGCCGCAGATCACCAGCAACCCGCCGGCGATCTCGATGAGGGTAATGGTCTCCCCCAGCACGAGATAACCCGATATCAGGCCGGTAATGGGCACCAGCAGCGTGAACGGCGCCACCGTTGATGCCGGGTGCCGTCCCAGCAGCCAGTTCCATATCGCGCCGCCCAGAAGCGTGGCGGGATAGGCCAGGAACGCGATCAGCCCGGCATCGGCCCAGTCAAAGCCCGCAACAGCCGCCGATATGGCCGGCCACCCTTCCGTCGCCAGCGACAGCGCCAGCAGCGGCACCGGCGCCACCAGCGCGCCCCAGACGGTAAATGCCAGCGCATCCACCTTGCCCGCCTTCTTGGTGAAGATATTTGCCAGGCCCCAGCTCGCCGCCGCCAGCACGACCAGCACAAGCGGCAGCAGGTTGGTCATTTCCAGCCGCTCCGAGGCGATCACGGCTATGCCGGCAAAGGCTATCCCCGCCCCCGCGACCTGAAAACGGCCCGGCCGCTCGCCCAGCAGCAGGAAGGCCAAGACCATGGTGAAGAAGGCCTGGGTCTGCAGCACCAGCGACGACAGGCCCGCCGGCATGCCCCAGGCGAGCCCGAGGTTGAGAAAGCCGTAAAGGGCAAAGCCGAAACTCAGGCCAAAGCCGATCACCACCCCGACCGGCGCCTTGGGCGGACGAATGAACAGCACGGCCGGAAATGCCGCCGCGATAAAGCGCAAGGCCGCCGCCAGAATGGGCGGCAGAGTTTCAACGCTCAGTTTGATGACGACGAAGTTGAAGCCCCAGATGGCAACGACCAGCAAGGCAAGGAGGATATGTCGAAAGGGCATCAGGCGGGTCGCCACCGGTTGAAGAGGCGCCGTCCGAGCACGCTGCAGACAAGGCCNACAAAGATGAGAAGGCTGCCGATGATCTCGATGAGGGTAATCGCCTCACCCAGTATCAGCATGGCCGAGCCGATGCCTGCCACCGGCACCAGCAGCGAAAAGGGGGCGATCAGGCTCGCAGGATAGCGCTTGAGCAGATAGCTCCACAATCCAAANCCCAGNATTGTGGCAGCATAACCGTTGAATACAACGACCCCGACGCTGCGCGCGCTGAAATTGNCCAGCGCATCGCCTNTGGCCGCCGGCCCCTCCACCNCCAGCGACAGCGCCAGCAAGGGCACGATCGGCACAAGGCTCGCCCAGACCACGAAGGAGAGCATGTCGATCTGCCCGGCCTTTTTGGAGGCAATATTGGCCACGCCCCAGAAAAAGGCCGAGAGGATGATCATCAACAGCGGGATGAGCGCCGTCAGCTCCACCCGCTCGGTGGCAATGACGGCCACGCCCGCCATGGCGATGAGCCCGCCGATCGTCTGGAAGCGTGTGAGCTTTTCGCCCAGGAAGACCATGGCCAGCACCACGGTGAAGAAGGCCTGAAGCTGCATGAGCAGCGACGCCAGCCCCGCCGGCATGCCCAGCTTGATCGCCATGAACAGCAGCCCGAACTGGGCAAAGCCGATAGCCAGTCCATAGGCGACGAGGATGCCCGGTTTCACCTGCGGGCGTTTCACCAGGAACACCGCCGGCAAGGCCGCGCAGAGATAGCGCAGCGCCGTCAGGAACAGCGGCGGAACTTCTTCCACGCCCCATTTGATGAAAACGAAATTGATCCCCCAGATCAGAACGACCAGGAGCGCCAGAAAGAGATCGCGAGGGGTGAGCATTGCAAGTCCGTTGGCGCCATTGCGCCCATTTCCTCTCCTTTGGGGAGAGTGGCTCGGCAAAGCCCGAGTCAGTAAGGGACTTATCCGCCGCGCTGACGCCCGTGGCAATCCCTGAGCTGCATCCGCCACGCAGCGACAAACGCCGCCGGGCGGATGGGCGGGGGAGACGCGCTCCCCCGCCGGCATGGAATCAGGCCGCCAGGGCGCGGGCCTTGTAGCCCTTTTTCGATCAGCGNCTCGGCGATCTGGATGGTGTTGAGCGCGGCGCCCTTNCNNAGATTGTCCGAGACNACCCACANGGCCAGGCCGTTNTCCACCGTCACNTCCTCGCGGATGCGGCTCACATAGGTGTCGTATTCGCCCACGGTTTCCACCGGCGTGGCGTAGCCGCCGGCCTCGCGCTTGTCGATCACAGAGATACCCGGGGCTTCGCGCAGGATATCGCGGGCCTCGTCGGCTGTGATGGGATTGGCGAATTCCAGGTTGACCGCTTCGGAGTGGCCCACGAAGACCGGCACGCGCACGGCGGTGCAGCTCACCTTGATCTTGGGATCGAGGATCTTCTTGGTTTCGGCCAGCACCTTCCACTCTTCCTTGGTGTAGCCGTCCTCCATGAACACATCGATATGGGGGATGACGTTGAAGGCGATCTGCTTGGTGAACTTCTGCGGGCTCGGGCTGTCGTTGACGAAAATGCCCTTGGTCTGGTTCCACAGCTCGTCCACGCCTTCCTTGCCGGCGCCGGAAACCGACTGGTAGGTGGAAACGACCACGCGCTTGATGGTCGCCGCATCGTGGAGCGGCTTCAATGCCACGACCAGCTGGGCCGTCGAGCAATTGGGATTGGCGATGATGCCGGTGCGCTTGGGGTCGGCCAGCCAGCGCTCGAGGACATTCCCGTTCACTTCCGGCACCACCAGCGGCACATCGGAGTGATAGCGCCAGTAGGACGAGTTATCGATGACGATGGCGCCAGCGGCAGCAATCCTGGGCGCCCATTCCTTCGAGATCGAGCCGCCCGCCGACATGATGGCGAAATCCACGCTCGAGAAGTCGAAATGCTGCAGGTCCTTGGCCTTGAGGATCTTGTCACCATAGGATAGTTCCTTGCCGATGGACTTGGACGAGGCGAGCGCGACTACCTCGTCGGCCGGAAAGTTGCGCTCAGCCAGAATGTTGAGAACTTCGCGGCCCACATTGCCTGTGGCCCCGACGACAGCGACGCGATAACCCATATTGGAACTCCGGTCCCTTACCATTTCCGCCCCCGCGCGATTGGCCCGGGCCATCGCGGTCTTGTCTTTGAGGCCTCTCCCCGTCGGGAGTGAGACCCGGGGAAAAGCGTCAGGCGGTTTTGGTGGTTTTNGTCATGGCCAGCATGCCCCCGGCGGTGAGCCGGGTGGGGGCAAAAGCGGCAAGGATGCTGCGGCAGCGCATGACGAACAATGCTTCCTATCAAAGAGCAGGACTTCTCATACTCTCAAATAGGAAAGAGTCAATGACGATTGCGGGCGCTCGATCCTTGAGAGCGCTTTGCCTCTTGCGCCCCCTCTTCCTTTGGGGGAGAGGGTGGAGGTGAGGGGCATTGCGGCCCGTGCGTATGCAAGACGCTCTCGCTCGGCGCTTCGCCTCGACCTGTCCCCCAAAGGGAGAGGTTCAGAAAGACAGGACCCAAAATGCCCGATTTCGATGTGATCATCCTTGGCGCCGGTGCAGCCGGCATGATGGCCGGTATCGAGGCAGGCAAGCGTGGCCGCCGTGTGCTGGTGGTCGATCACGCCCGCGATCCGGGCGAGAAAATCCGTATTTCCGGCGGCGGCCGCTGCAATTTCACCAATGTGAACGCCACTCACATTCTCGGCCGCGAACGGTTTTTAAGCCAGAACCCGCGTTTCGCGCTTTCGGCCCTGTCCCGCTACACGCCCGAAATGTTCATCGAGCGAGTGAAAAAGCAGGGCATCGCCTTTCACGAAAAGACCTTGGGCCAGCTTTTTTGCGACGGGCCGGCCACCCAGATCGTCGCCATGCTGACCAATGACCTGCGCGCCGCCGGTGCCGCCATCTGGACCGGCCGCCAGGTCGGCACCATCGAAAGGACCGCTGAAGGCTTCGATGTCATGGTGGGCGATGGCCGGGTCACCGCATCGAGCCTGATTGTCGCGACCGGTGGCAAATCCATCCCCAAGATGGGCGCGACGGGCTTTGCCTATCAGGTGGCGCGGCAATTCGGCGTCAAGGTCACCGACACCCGCCCGGCCCTCGTGCCGCTGACCTTCGAGCCCGGCGCGCTCGAGCGCCTCAAGCTCCTGGCGGGCGTTTCGACCAATGCCATTGTCAGTCACGGCAAGACCGGTTTTGAAGAAGCCCTGCTCTTTACCCATCGTGGCCTTTCCGGTCCGGCCATCCTGCAGATTTCATCCTATTGGCGCGAGGGCGATGCCATCAGCGTCAACCTGCTGCCCGGCGAGGACGCGCTGGAATTCCTCAAGGCCGCCCGGAGGGCCACGCCAAAACTGCATATCCAGACCGTGCTGGCCGAACGCCTGCCCAAGCGCCTTGCCCAGCTTGTGGGTGAGATGATCGACCTGCCGGGCATGATCGGGGACATGTCGGACAAGAAGCTCGCCGCCGCCGCAGAGCAGGTCGCGCGTTGGACCCTCAAACCCGTGGGCTCGGAAGGTTATCGCACCGCCGAGGTCACCCTGGGCGGCATCGACACCGCCGATCTTGATGCCAAGACCATGATGGCACGTTCGGTGCCCGGCCTCTATTTCGTGGGTGAAGCGGTAGACGTCACCGGCTGGCTGGGGGGCTACAATTTCCAGTGGGCCTGGGCCTCCGGCTGGGTCGCGGGACAGGCCGCCTAGCCTGGCTAGAACCTCCAGCCGAACCGGATGCCGATATTGGTCAGGCCGCGATTGCTCTGGCACAGATTGGCATTGGAGGCATGTTCGACCGTGGCCATCACGGAGGCGGTTTCCGTGACCATGATGCCGATACTGGCGGACTCGCGGAACATGACCGAACAGCCCAGGTCGCGCGCCGGCGTCATCGCCGTGCCATAGGGCCCCGTGCCACCATTATGCACGGCCGCGCCAAGGCTTGCCTCGACAAAGACCGGACTATCAAGCACCGGCACTGTCCAGCTCACGCCGCCATAGACCATGCTTTCCAGGCCGCCGAAATTGACGGTCGCGCCCAGATGCGGCCGCACCTCGCCCCAGCTGACCCATTCGGTCAGGCTCGGCACGTCGAACAGCAATTCCACANTGATGTCCTGGACCCGNGACGTGTCGAAGACGCCGAAAAACGCGCCNGGCTCATCCACGCTATGGGCGAAGACGCCACCGCGCACTTCCGAAAGGCCANGCTCCTGCGCCAGGGCNGGAGCGCTCGCTCCTGCCAGCATGGTCAAACCCAGTAATGCATCTCGAAAACCCGGACGCATGGGCATCTCCCTGAGGGGCCATTAAAGAACACCTGCTTGTGGCGCAAAAGCCAAAAACGACAGGGCGGGCCGACTCTCGATTGCAGCGTTTGCAGTCCACAACGCAGAACTGGCGCATTGGTGCCCAATCAGACGCGCGGGCCTTGACCTTTTCCGCAATCATCGTGATCTAACGATGAACCATCCGCTCGTGAAAGCCAGAAACCATGCCCGCTCCCTTCGCCCTGTCGCTGCAGGATCTCGCCCCCATTGCGCAGGGCACGACCACCCAGCAGGCCATGACCGAAACCGTGCTCCTGGCCCAGGAAGCCGACCGGCTGGGATACGAGCGCCTCTGGTATGCCGAGCATCACGGCATGCCCTCCATTGCATCCTCGGTGCCTGAAATCCTCATCGGCAGCGCGGCTGCCGCGACGCGCAATATCCGTGTCGGCTCGGGCGGCGTCATGCTGCTCAACCATGCGCCCCTGCGCATTGCCGAAGCCTATCGCACGCTTGAAGCGCTTCATCCCGGCCGCATCGATCTGGGCATCGGGCGCGCGCCGGGCGGCGACGGTTATGCCATGCGCGCCCTGCGCTCCGGCGGGGGCGAGGAATTTTCCGCCTATCTCGCCGAGCTTCTGGCCTTCGATGACGAGAGCTTCCCGCCCGATCATCCGTTCTCGCGCGTGCCGGTGTCGCCCGGCGGCGTGAGCCTGCCGCCCAAATGGCTGCTCGGTTCATCCGGCGCCAGCGCCCAGGCCGCCGGCCAGCTGGGTTTTGGCTATGCCTTTGCCGCCCATTTCAGCCACACACCCGCAGCTCCGGCCTTCGCTGCCTACCGGCAGGCCTTCCAGCCATCAGCCGACTTCCCCGAGCCACGTACCATCCTTTGTCTTTCGGTCATCTGTGCCCCGACCGAGGAGGAAGCCAAATTCCTCTCCATCTCGCAGGCCGTGAACTGGGCCCGGTTCCTGACCGGCGAACAGCGCCACCTGACCCCGCCCGAGGAAGCTGCCGCCTACAAGCTCTCGCCCCAGCAGCAGCAGATCATCGAACACCAGTCCGCCCTCTGGATGGTCGGCAGCCCTGAACGCATGGCCGAGGAGATCACCCGCAAGGCCCGCGAAGCCGGAGCCGACGAGGTGATGATCACCACCACCATCCATTCCTACGCGCTGCGCCGCCGCTCCTTCGCCCTCCTGGCACAGGCGCTGGGGATTCCCCCGCGCAGCGGCGCGGCGGTGGCCGATTAACGTCTCGTTTCAGGTCGCGCTGATAAGGTCCGGACAGTTATCTTGTCGGACCCTCCTCCCATGAGCGCCGCAGCCTTCGTGCTCACCATCAACCTCTTCGTTGCGGGCATCTTCGCCACGGCATTTGCAGTTGTCGCGGCCTATCATCGCTCGGCCGTGGGCGCACGATGGCTGGCTATTTCCTATGGAATTGGCGCCTTCTACATGGTGCTGGAATTCATGCTGCCTCACCAGGTCGACCATCGCCCGGTGAGCTTTGCCATCTTTGCGGTGTTCCTCTTTTCCCTGGCGACCGGGGTCGTCGGGATTGCCCACCACTACCGGCTGCCGCCGCCCTACCGTCTGTTGCTGGTGATGGTTGCGGCCTCGCTCATGCTCAACCTCTCCATTCTGGACTGGCCGCGCGCCAGCTTCGAGCGCAACCTGCTCTACCAGCTCCCCTATGCGCTGGTGCAGGGTGTGGGGCTGGCCGTGGTCATGGCCCACCGCAAGAAGCGCATGCTCGATGGTGCGCTGGTCGCGCTTTATACCGTCTCGACCCTGCATTTCCTGGCAAAACCGGTCATGGCCATAGCCTTCGGGTCCGGCCCCAACCCGCAGGGCTATCTGACATCGCCCTATGCTGCCTATTCCCAGACGCTGGGCGCGGTGCTGCTGATTGCCAACGGCCTGATGATGCTTCTGGTCATCGTTCGCGATGTCATGGCCGAGATCACTGCCCAGTCCGAAACCGATACGCTTTCGGGCCTGCTCAACCGCCGCGGTTTTGAGGACAGGGACGAAAAGGCGCTGGCCCTTGCCGCCCGCTCCGGCGTGCCCACGGTGATCGTCGTGGCCGACCTCGACCACTTCAAGCAGATCAATGACAAATTCGGCCACGCGGCCGGCGACCAGGTGATTTCCAGTTTCGCCGATGTCATGCGCAATTGCGCGCTGCCGCACACGGTGCTGGGGCGTCTTGGGGGCGAGGAATTCGTTGCGCTGTTGCCGGGCGCCGATCTGGCAACCGGCCGGCTCTTCGCCGAAACCGTCCGCAATGCCTTTCGCGCCCTGCCCCCAGCCATTAGCGGCATGGCCCACGCGCCCACCGCCTCTTTCGGTGTCGCCCAGCTCATGCCCTTCGATCACCTGACCGATCTGGTCAGGCGCGCCGATACGGCCCTCTATCAGGCCAAGAGCGAGGGGCGCGATTGCGTGCGCCTGGCCTCGGTGGACACCGGCCGGGGCAAATCCCGCCGGCAGCTCCGGACGGCGTCCTGAACTCTCAGTTCATCGTTTGGCGCGAAACCAGCTGGCAATCGCCCGTCGGCTCGACCCGCAGCGCCAGCTGCTGGCGGTCGAGTTCGGCCAGCCACGCGGTCCACGAGCAGGGACTCATGCCGATATCCTCCCGGCCCTCGGCATCCTTTGAAAAGCGCAGCTTCAACTGCGCCTGGCTGTCCCCGAACTTGTCACGCACGCGTGCAATGGCCGGCTTGCCATGGCGGTCGGTCACCCAGTTCTGGATATCGCGATGCCGGGTCAGCATATGGGCCTGTGTCATGTGTCGCCTCCTCTCCTTTTGACCCGCGCAACGCCGCATTCCTCCTTCGGTTCCCGGCGCGGGCAATCAATTTTCTGTCCAGTCCGTCACCAGCCGGTAGCGCTCCAGTTCCTCCACCGAAAGGTAGTAGAGCCGGTCCGGTGGCGTCTCGAGCGCATGCAGCCACACCGCCGGATCAACCCCGCTGGCACCCAGATGCCGGCTGACTTCCGCCGTGACNCTCTGCGCATCGGCCATGGCAATGCCCGCCACGCTCAGGGCNTCCACCGGCGAGGCGCTCAGCGCCGCCGCATAGATCTGGTGCANGCCGATGGCGGCGTCCCGTCCCGCTCTCCGTTCNGCGCCCGATGCGAAGATGATCGGGCAGGACGAGGCGCATAGCCCGCCATCGCGCACCTCGGTCGCATAGGCCTTCTCTTGAATCAGCCGGCCTATTTCCAGGGCATCGTTTACCGATCCGCCCGGGGAATCCAGCAGCACTGTTGACACATACTCGCCCCGCGCCGCGACCTCCTCGGCGAAGCGGGCGGCCGAGCCCGGATCGATCGTGCCGGTGAGGGTGAGCACGCCATTGCTGCCCAGCGCGAGGGCGAGCGGATCATCGAGCACGTCCGGCGCGGTGGTCAGCGCCGGGCGCTCGCGCCCGCCGCCATCCTCGGTGGTGGCCGGCGGCAGGATGGGCTGGGGCGTATAGGTCAGCGCCTCGGGTGTGGCACGGCTCATTTCGCGGAAATCGACATAGAGCACGCCCAGCGTGCCGGCCAGCAGCGCAAAGAAGGCAAAGCGCAGGATGGCGCCATCCTCGATGCGCGCCAGCGCCGCGATCACGCCCCGGTAGAACGGGCCGGTATCGCTGTCGGCACGGGCATTGGCATCGCTCTTCATGCCGGGCGCGGTCCCTCGCCGCGCTTGCGCTGGGCCGTCTCGATCGGGGTCACGGTGCCCTCCTCGGGCGCGGCNTTNTCCTGTGCCGCCGCGNNCTCCTCCAGGGCCTCGATCTCCCGCGCCNGCGCTGCGGCAGCCCCGTTTGCGCCCTCGGCCTCCATGCGCTTGAACAGCGCCATGGCCCGCAGCATCTCGGCCGCCGTGATGGTCTCGGCTTCCTTCAGCGTCTCGGCCTCGCGCCGCATGGCGTCGTTGACGATCATCAGCACCAGCACCAGCACGACTGGCAACAGATCGATGGAAATGGCGCCCGCCCAGGAGGGGATGAAGTCATTCCAGTAGCGGATCACCGCCTCGGCCGAGGAGAGCGGCACGAAGCGCCGCTGCTCCACCGCCGGCGTCGAGAGGATTTCGTCAGCCGCAAGGGTCAGCGCCGCCGACTGGGCATCCACCGATACCCGCACCGTCTCCATCACCTGGTTCTGCCGGATCGCAAGGTCCCCCACCCGCCCATCGGCGACCGGCGCGATGAAGCCGGCGGAAAGATCGCTGGCCGCGCGTTTTACCGAGGCGGCCACATCGGTCTGCTGCAGCGCCGCGATCACCGCCGAGAGCTGCACGGCCTCGGCCTGGAACGCGTCGGCTCGCGGCCTGATATCGCCTGGCGTCGACACCAGTTCGCGCATATTGGCCAGCCGCTCCGAGCCCTGGGAGAACAGGGCCGCCACTTCCTCGCGCGAGCCCGAAATGGTCCCGGCCAGCTGGGTCATCTGCGTGCTCATCTGGGTGAGCAATTGCACCACGCTCCCCGACCCCTGCGTGCCCGTCAGCGCCCCGCTCTCGCGTTCGTCCTGCGCCAGCGTCGCAAACCGGGCCGAGGCGCGCTCCACGTCCGGCAACAGGCTCTGGCTGGCCAGCGCCCGCGCATGGGCATTGTCGAGATCCTCGGCATAACCCTGCAGCGTCACCGCCATATGCTGCTCGAGCGCGGCCGAGCCGGCCAGCGCTGCGGCATTGAGCCAAGAGCTCATGGCGATGATCATCGCGCAACCCACAGCCATGGTGGCAAACAGCGCCAGCCGCTGCGCCCCGCTCACCACCAGCGGCACGAAGCGCATCATGAAGGTCCAGAAGGCGTAGATCGCCACCGCCACGGCCGCCGAATAGATGATGGCCGCGAAAAAGACGAAGGTCGCAGACCCGTCGAGCAGGTCCCGTACCCCCAGATAGGTATAGACCCCGGAGGCCAGCGCCAGCACTGCCAGTGCAAAGCGGCTCATGGTTTCGACACCGCGCGCGGTCTCGTGCAGTCGGAAGGCGTTCGGCTTGAGCTGCATGTCTGCCCCGATTGTCTTGCCCGCCACCGGGCTCTTAACCCCACGTTAACATGGCCAAATCGGCAGAACCGAGGCAGCCGCATAAAGGGTTAACGCCCCGGCGATGACTTCTCGGTGACTGCGCACTTGCCTGCCACCGGCGCGGCGGCTACCCCTTTTTCGTCACTGACAAGGAGGAGACATATCCATGACATCGCGCAAGGTCCGATGGGGCATTCTGTCCACGGCCAATATCGGCATGCAGAAGGTCACCCCGGCCATTCAGCAATCCCCCAGTTCCGAAGTGGTCGCCATTGCCTCGCGGGATGCGGCCAAGGCCCGCGCCGCCGCCGACCAGCTGGGCATCGCCAGGGCCTATGGCTCCTATGAGGAGCTGTTTGCCGATCCCGAGATCGACGCCATCTACAATCCCCTGCCCAATCACCTGCATGTCCCCATGACGCTGGCCGCTGCCAGGGCCGGCAAGCATGTGCTGTGCGAAAAGCCCATTGCCCTCACTGCAGCCGAGGCCGAAGAGCTGCGGACCATTCCGAAAGACATCATCTTCCTCGAAGCCTTCATGGTCCGCTTCCACCCGCAATGGCAGCGCGTGCGCGAGATCATCCGCGCGGGCGAACTGGGCGAAATCCGCTCGATCAATGCCGTCTTCACCTATCACAATGTCGATCCCACCAATGTCCGTAACCAGGCGGATATTGGCGGGGGCGGCATCATGGATATCGGCTGCTACCCGATCACCGCCGCGCGCTTCTTCTTCGAGGCCGAACCCAGGCGCGTCGTGTCGCTGGTTGATCGCGACCCCGGTTTCGGCACGGACCGGCTGGCCAGCGTCCTGGCCGATTTCGGCGGCGGCCGGCAATTGAGCTTTACCTGCTCGACCCAGGCCACCCCGCATCAGCGGGTGCAGATTTTTGGCACCAGGGCCAAGGCCGAGATCATCATTCCGTTCAACGCTCCGGCTGGCGAGCGCACCGCGATTACCGTCGATATCGGCGCGCCTTTCGATGGCTCGCTGGCCCGGCGCGAAATCATCCCCGCCTGCGACCAGTATACCGAACAGGCCGAGGCCTTCGCCCAGGCCGTTCTGGGCAACAGGTCGCTCGATTGGGGCGTTGAGGATGCCATAGCCTCCATGAAGGTGATCGACGCCATCTTCGAGAGCGAAAAATCCGGCGGCTGGGTCAACGTCTAGCCCCATACCGCCCGGGTCCCCCTTCGGCCCCGGGCGGGCACCATGCCATTCCAGCGCCAGGAACCCCGCGCCATGAGCCAGCCCCTCGTCCTCATCACCGGCATTTCCGGCTTCCTGGGCGGCCATGTCGCCCTTGCCCTGCTCAATGCCGGCTATCGGGTACGCGGCAGCCTGCGCAGCCTCGAGAAGGCCCCAAGGGTCATCGAAACGCTCAGGCGGGCCGGCGCCGAAACCTCAGGGCTCGACTTCGTGGCGCTCGATCTGGCCAGCGACACGGGCTGGGACCAGGCCATGGAAGGCGTCAGCTATCTCCAGCACACCGCCTCCCCCTTCATGCTCAGGATGCCCAGGGACCGTTCCGAACTGGTCGGCCCGGCCGTCGCCGGCACCGAACGCGCCATCACTGCCGCGCTGCGCGCCGGGGTAAAGCGCATTGTCGTCACCTCTTCCATGGCGGCCATCGCCTATGGTCATGACAAGACCGGCCAGCCGCAATTTACCGCCCGCGATTGGACCCGCCTCGATGGTCGCCCCATCAACGCCTATATCGAATCCAAGACCCGCGCCGAGCGCCGCGCCTGGGAGCTGATGGATGCCGCCGGGCGCCGCAGCGACCTCGCCACCATCAATCCCGGCGTGATTTTCGGCCCGCTGCTGGACGACGATCCGGGCACCTCGGCCATTCTCGTCCAGCGCCTGATCAACGGCTCCGTGCCCGCCGCCCCGCGCATTCCCATTACCGCGGTGGATGTGCGCGACGTGGCCGCGGCCCATATCGCCGCCATGACCGCGCCCGAGGCGGGCGGCCAGCGCTTTCCCATTGCTCTCGAGCCCATCCACTTCATCGACGCGGCCCGCGTCCTGCGCCGGCACTATCCCCAAAGGCGCATCCCGCGCATTGAAATGCCCGATTGGGTCGTTCGCCTCTATGGCCTGTTCGACCGCGACGTGCGCGACAATATCGGCGAACTGGGCTACGCCAAGCGCCTCGATTCAACCGCCGCCGAAACCCTGCTCGGCCGCAAGCTGATCCCCATTGAAGATGCACTAGTGGCCACGGCGGAAAGCCTCATCCGCCACAGGCTGGCCTAGGCGGACGCCCAAAAGCGGGCCATAGAGGCGCAAGCTCAGGTCCGCTCAAATCCGCTGCGCCGACCCTTGCAAACGCCCACCCCGCTTGCTATTTCCAATCGCGTTGGGGCTGTAGCTCAGTTGGGAGAGCGCGTCGTTCGCAATGACGAGGTCAGCGGTTCGATCCCGCTCAGCTCCACCAATCCGACCTTCTCGGCATTATTTTATTTTATTTCAGCAGTTTAGGTTGCCACACGGAATCGGTGCGTACCCACAGTCGTACCCACCGTGCGTACCCATTTCCACAGCTATATCGTGAGCTTGCCCTTGCCCGACTTGGGCATGGCAACGGTAGGGAATGGCCGGAACCGACCCCTTCTTGGTCATTCGCGGATGCGCTCCGAGATCGCAATAGCAGCCATTTCGACCTACGTCCGACGACGTTCCTAGACCACCTTTGCTGTACGCTTGAGGTCGTCCAGGATGTCGATGGGAGCATCCGGTGACTTGGCCACAGGATGCTGTGCAGTACGACTAAGGTCGCGGGCGTGGATCCGGATTCCATCCCCGAGGATTTTGAAGTCCAGGACCTGGAGCCGTGACGGCTTAACCCGTCGTTCAACACGAGCCGCGATAGCCCACCGGAAATTCCCCGATCCGTGCTTTTATTGCCGCGCACAAGGGGGGATGACCATGAAGACATTCGGCAAGAGGGGCACCACGGCACCGGCCATCGCGGCACGCGCCCCGGCAAGCCGTCAGATGCCCGCTGCCGAGCTGACGCTAGAAGAGATCATGGAGAGCCCGAAGCCCAAGGACGAATTCGGAAAGTTCTTGCTGATCATGGGAGGCGGCATCATCGGCCTGCCAGTTGCGGCCTTCGCGCTGTTCGTGCTGTTCACCGTGCTGCAGGTCTTCTTCTACGGGACGCCAGCGCAGCAGGCGGAAGCCGAGGCCAGGGCCACCCTCGCCCAGGCATGCGAACTCGCGGCCAAGCAGACCTTGAATTTTCCGGGCTCATATCAATATGGCTGGGGCAGCGCCGGCGCATATCCGGTGGCCGGGGGATGGGACGTGGGCCTGGAGTTCTCGGCCACCAATGCGTTCGGCGTTCCCACCGACTTCGCGGCGACGTGTTCGTATCGGGAAGCGGGCAAGACCTTCCGGCTCGTCAGCGTACGGGAACGGCTCTAGGCTCTCGACCTTAGTTCAATAGCCCGCTTGTGCCGTCATTCGGCAGTTCACCGCATCCTCAATGTCGGCAGCTTTTGGGTGCCGCTACCCGCAGAGCGGCCAGTCTGCAACCCACCCCCATTGCGACATCGCAGCCTTTCGGAGCCTCCCGCGTAAGGCTGTTGCTGACCCGCGGCCAAGGGATGGCGGTGCCAGCTCTGCAACCCCGACCAGCTACGCTGGCCCCGCCATCCCTTGGCCGCCCATCCCCGGTATGCCATCTCATCAACATCTTGCGATCAACTACAATTCGGTTAACTTTGGCTGAGCCAGGCATGGTATCTAGACGCCCAGCGCTCGATACCACTGGCCAGGGGATGCCCCCGTGGACCGCAACAACGCCAGAGGCGTGGGGATGAGCAGCAGCCAGAGCCGCCGATTGAAGGCCCAAGTGAATGTGGGCCTTACCGATACCGAAGCGCAGGCGATCGATGCCGCCGCGCGAGCCGGTGGGTGCAGCCGAGCTGCGTTCGTACGTCAGCATGTCCTTTCGGCGGTGAAGGTTCCCGAGACCACCCGCCCGCGCCGATATCAAAGGATGACTTCTGCCGATATCGAGGCAATTGCCGCACTCCTGTCATCGCTGGGTCGAGCAACCGGCTCGACAATTCAGTTGTCGATGGCGTTGCGCCGTTCTGGCGCCACCGCTCATCACGCCGAGGCCGAGAAGGTTTTGTCCGGCTTGCGTGAGCAAGCCAATCGGGCCGGCCTGTTGATCGAGCGCTTGAGTGCTGAGCGGTGAGACGCGTGGGGCAGGTGGCGCAGCTCTCGCCCGGCATTTGGAATCAACCAAGAGAGGCCAGTTGGTCCAGCGCGTTGAAGGCCGATTTCTTGCAGCTTCAACGCTATCAGGACAGGTCGCCGAAATGGTCCTCGCCGCAAGGGGCGCTCGAACATCGCGTCCTCTCCTTCACGTCCATGTGGACCCCTCGGTCGGCGCCGACAACGCTGACACCATCCGGCACTGGCTCCGGCTCTTCGAGGCCGAATTCGGGCTTGAGGGGCAACCCAGAGCCGGCGTTTTGCACCGAGGAAAGGACGGGACGACGAGGCTCCATGGCCATTTCGTCTATAGCCTCGTGCTGCCCAACCACCGCGTCGTTGATCTGCGAAATTCTTACCGCCGGCGGGAGAAAATTTCCGTCATCACCGCCTATGACCTGGGCCTGCCGTTCCCGCCGGTTCCTCGGCCAAGGTCGATTCATAGGGCACTGCTCCGGGAAGGCCGGGTCGAGGTTGCGCGATGGTTGGCCGAGCATTCCAGCGCCATTCACGCTCCCGTCCGCGTATCCGATTTGCCGCCCCAGCAGCGCCATATCGCCGAACGCACTCGGGTCGATCATCAGGATTTGCAAGTGTCTCTTCTGTCCGTTTGGCCGTCCAGCAATGCCGATGACTTTCGCAACGCGCTGCTGGGCAGGGGCATCGGCCTCGCCATGGGGGAGAAGGTGGTTTTGCTTGTTGACCAGACGGGGACGCCGCACCCACTGGCCAGGGCGCTGCACCAGTCGTGTCGCCGCCATGGGCTTCCAGCTCCATCGGCAGCGCAGGTGCGAGCCTATCTTTCCACCCTCAAGCTCCCCACGCTGGAGCAATTCAGGCAGGACCAGTCCATGACCCAGTTCACCGACAAGAAATCCCGAATTCTGGCCGCTGTCACCGGCGAACAGATCGTGCGGGATTTCCGCAACCGCACCCGCTATGTGAAGAAGGGACCACCGCATCGGATCCTGATGCAGGATGGCGGCTGGGTCTTGGTGGACAACGCGGCTGCGTCCTTGACCGTCTCTGGTCCTAGGGGTGACGCTGATGATCTGGCCGAGGCGATGGCCAAGGTGGAGCCGTTTGCCATCCATCGCGATGAACGCCGTCAGCTCAAGCGGCTTCCGAGTAGCATCAGGGCCATCGGCCCCGTGGCTGCTGGCGAGGACGACCGTTTCGAGTGGTGGGTGGCGAAGGGATATCGCCCTGAACGCCGCGCCGGTGGATTCGCCGTGACGGTGGATGGTACGCTGCTGCTGGATCGCGGCCATGAGATCGAAGTCCATGACCTGCCGCCCAGCAACCGAGCTTTGATGCTGATCGCCGAATATGCCGCCAACCACTGGGGCGGCGGGCTGGAGCTTACCGGCCCGCCAGGCAGTGTAGATTGGAGTGAGAAGGACAAGGCGCGGCTATGGTGGGCGTGTCAGCATGCGGGTGTAGTTTTCCATGGCTACACCCCGCCGCCCGAACTGGTGCAGCGCTGGGAGGCAGAGAACGGCAGCGGGCTGCCTCAGGGGGCCGCCGCATTCCGTCCTGGAGCCGGCAACGCCAAACCGCAGAAGGCGACGGTTGCAGACCAGATCGCAGAACTGGACCGGCAGATAGATGCGATAAAGGGGCAGTGGAAGAAGAATAGCCGCAACCAGGGCTGGATTGAACGCATGCGACGCGAGATCGATCGCCTTGAGGACGTGAAGGCCGAATTGAAGCATTCATTGGACCGGCAGATGCTAAACCAAACCCCCGAGTGGCGTTGGTAGTCGGGGATTGCAATGGTTAGAGGGCTGTCGCTTTTCAGTCTGTTGCACACACCGTGATTTCTGCAACACGACGCTTCGAATTCAGCTGGAAAAGCTGTTACCGCACTCCCTTTCTTCATCACCCTGATGCAGTGTGTGGCGAATCAAGGAGGAGCGATGATGACCGCTTCAAAAGTAGCGCGGACAACGCGCACCACGTTCACAGTCGATACCGACGACATGGTTGAGCTTGAGGCTATCGCCGCGCAGCAAAGGGTGTCAGTCGCATGGGTGATCCGCGATTGCATCAAAGAATATCTTGCCGGTAAAGCCCCTCTGCTAGCCGACCAGAGGCGCCCCAATCAGGGCCGCGGTGATTCACGGTGACGAACCACGCCCATATCGCAGTTGTGCCCACAGGAGGCCATGCCTCCCCTCGAAAGGGCCACGTTCTATCGACCGTCGTGGAAGAGATTGCTCTGCCGGCGCGGCGTGCGGTTGCAGCGCTACAAAAACTCAGCATTCCGTCAGCGGTGCGCGAAGTAATTGGGCTTTCACAAAACGCTAAAACACCGTCATTCACGGAAGATGAAGCATGGCATTTGGTGAGCATATGCCTTATCGCGGTTAAGAATTCTGCCGGGCTTGATAAGGGTGGTGTTGCCACAGTCATTGAGTGGTTTTTCGGAATAGGCCGGATCGAGCTCGGCGCCGCACTTGCACCCCTCGCGGAATTTTTCGAGCGGATCTCCGCCGATAAAAGAGTGGGAGATCTATTACCCTACATCATCGACGCGCACGGTCCTGGCAGCAGATTAAGCGTTAGAAAGGCACCGGAAACGTCGCACTCCCGCGCGAAAAAGAAATCTGCGGGCGTTTTTTACACGCCTGCCGATGTTGCCGAATACATGGCCAACACAGTTTTAGCAGCCCTTATAGGTCGCGAGCCACCAACTATACTCGACCCTGCCGTCGGCACAGGTGTTTTCTTACGTGCCGCGCTGTCGCATTTGCGGGGTCTGTATCATCACGTCTCTCTTTTTGATTTGGCGTCTAAACATCTGTATGGCGCGGACATTGATCCTTTTGCGTTGAATGGCGCCGCGTTCGTGCTTCTCCACGACGTGATGAATCACCTCCCGGCTGATGTTACGCCCGCGAGAGCGTGGGCTATACTGCGGTCCAATCTAGTTAGGGTAGATAGTCTGTACTTGGACAAGGAAGATGGGTCGCTCGGCCTACACTTTCCCGCATTGGCCGATGGCGCAGATGTCGTCATCGGCAATCCGCCGTATGCGCCCATTGGAGATCGTGATGACCTTGGGCAACTAGCGAAACGGTTTAAGACAGTAGCGGCGCATCAGCGTTCAACTGCCGACCTTTATCCTATTTTTGTTGAGCAAATGGTACGCCTAGCGCGATCAGACGGGTCGGGGGCAATGGTCGTGCCCTTGTCTTTGGCTTGCAACAGCGGCAAACAGTTTCGCGCTTGTCGTGCGGTTATTGAGGAAACGCCCGGCGTTTGGAAACTTGCATTCTTCGACCGGGAACCGCACGCCCTGTTTGGGGAGGACGTAAAGACACGGAATACTATCGTATTCCGGAATAACTCCCCGGAAGGCGAGCACCAGTTAATGACGGGCCCGTTGCGTCGTTGGCGGGGTATTGACCGGCATATTCTGCTGTCTTCCATTGATTTTACTGACATCAGTGGCTTTTCGATTGCTTCAGGTGTTCCGAAAATTCGGGGTGTGTCACAGGCACAAGCGCTACAAGCGATGAGTGGTAAGACCACCCTGGGAAGCCTCCTGATAAATTCCGGAAAGACCGAGCTGAGCCAGCTACCTAATGCTCATCGGACAGAAGTACTTGTTGGTCCAACCGCCTACAATTTCCTCAATATCGCGCGGTCAACAGTACTGCCTTTGTCGCCAGGCGAAGAGCTATCCCAAAACGCCCTACATCGGCTCATGGCGCTGGATGACGAAATGGCTTGCGTGGTCTACGCACTACTCTCCACCGACTTTGCGTTCTGGTGGTGGTATGTCCATGGCGACGGCTTTCATGTGAACTTGTCGCACCTTTTGAATTTGCCCGTAGGCAATCTGGGTGAAGCGACCGTAAGTGAGCTTGCTGATGTGGGACGCAATCTATGGGCCGAAGCCCGCAGAACACCAATCAAGAGCTCGAACAAGGCGCGTGTCACCTTTTCCTTTCCTACTCGTTCCTTTGGCCATTTGCGGCAAAAGGCCTTGGAGATCCAGTTGCGTTCCCTGACTCTGGGTGCCGAATTTGCCGCCAGCTTGGACGTATTTGTGTCAGCCGTCGTAGACGCCCGCGTATTTCCACGCCACAACCAATAATAATTAGGAGACTTTTGAGTGGAACGCCAAATTACCCCTGAAATAAAAGAGAAGAGCAAGATCACAGCTGAGGAATGGCGCGAGTATACTAAGACCGTGTGGTCAATAGCCAATAAGGGGCGCCCCGAACATCCTGCCGTATTCCCACCTGAGATACCTCATCGGCTAACAAAGCTCTTCAGTTTTCATGGAGAAACCGTATTAGACCCATTCGCGGGAACTGGCACGACTGCCCGCGCGGCAATTCCGCTCGGTCGTAAAGCCATTTGCGTGGACCAAAACGAAGAGTATGTGAACATCATCCGCAGGGAATGCGCAGACCTTCACAATGGTCATGCCGATGACTTCAATCCGCTCGAGGTTGTTCATGGGGACAGCCGCAAAATGAGCTTCGTCGAAAGCGACAGCGTCGGGCTGGTCGTTACAAGCCCTCCCTATTGGGACAAGGCCGACTATGGCAGCTCACCTGAGAATATCGGCCAGCGCCAGACATACGCGGAGTTCTTGTCCTCCATGCTCCCGGTTTTTCAGGAGTGCTACCGGGTTTTACAGCCGGGAAGAAAAATGTGCGTGGTGACGGCCAATGTAAATCAACAGACCGAGCATGGGCTTCTTACATTTCCGCTGGCAACCGACTTTGCCATACAATTGCGAAGCCTCGGCTTTGTCATGGTCAATGAGATCATCTGGTCAAAGGATGCCACTGGTGGAAAATGGGGTTCTTATGGAGAACAGCGCCCCATTTTCGGTAGCTACCCGTATCCGCCAAACTTTCTGTTCAAGAACATTCACGAGTATATTCTCATATTCGCGAAGCCCAGTAAGACCAAGAAGAAGGGGCCCAAGGTTCGCAACTATGCCGACATGATAGAAGGACTCGATATGGCCTTGGCGCCGGACGACATGAGCGTCGAACGGCTGAGCCTGGATTAAGGGGAAGAGTGGATGGACATCTCGTTTTCTCTACAGGACCCGACAGACCCAGCCACTACCTACCTTTACGAGGCAATCGTTACAGCAGTTGAGGGGGCGACCCGTTGGCGAGGCATGTATGCATTCGCCTCGCGAAATGGAGTTGATAACCTATTAGGTGATGCTGCTATGACGACGTTCCTGCATGATGGCGGGACTGCCGAAGTCGTGGTCGGCATGGATGCCATTACAAACCGGGTCACGTTGGAACGTCTCCAGCATTTCGAAGGTAAATATCCGACCTTCCAGCCAAAGGTGTTCTGGAACACTTACAAGGGACTTTTCCATCCTAAACTCTCACTGTTTGACTATGTTGATGGGCGCCAAACGCTGATTGTCGGCTCCGGAAATCTCACGCCTGGCGGGTTCCGGACAAATTTTGAAGGCTATACCGTTGTCAATACCGAGCCCGGCGAAGCGATAGACCTTGCGAGCCTCGATGCCTTCATGGTTCGCCATGCATCATCCATACGTTCGATTGACGATGCTGCCCTTCATGAAGCGGCAAAAAACATCATAAAGGTTTCAAAAAAACAAGCTCCGGTACCGCCGCCGTTGGCTGAAATTCCAGCCGCATTGCCGGACGATCAGGCGATCGGGCGGGCGCTAGTAGCTCAGGTTCCAGCAGCAGGCGAACGCTGGCAACAGTTGCATCTCAACAAGGCGGTGATTGAAGAGTTCTTCCGCGTCACGGACCCCAAAACACAGCGCATTTTTCTTACGCCAGTTAAAGCTGACGGCACGAGGGAAGACGAGCAAGTCCGCCAAGTTGTATTCAGCAATTCCAACAAAAACTACAAAATAGAAATCAGCCAAGGAAAAGGGTTGGCCTACCCAGGGACACCGCCCGTCATCGTATTCTTTGAGCGCCAGCTTCGCACCTTTGACTACATGCTCGTCATGCCAGATGACGTTGGCTACGCCGAACTCATAGATCTAAGCACCGCGTACCCCGCCGTTGGAAAGGGCATGCCCCGGGTCATTGTTGATGCTGCGTCCCTCCAGGTTGCCTGGCCAGCAGCGCCGTTACTATCTCAAGCCGCAGTTGCCGAGCAGGATGCACTGTAGGCCTGTACCTAAGTGGAGCTGACCACAAGCCTTAGCCCACGAGGTACTTCACGTTCGTAGTAAGTAGGCCGGCCATGACGCATGAGCCTCAGCAGGGCCGACCAGGCGTAAGCGCTGTCCCACGCCCATCTTCTGCCCTGCTGTGAGCCATGAGATTGCGCACTGATTGATGTCAGTGCGGGAGTTTCTCCATGGACGCTCCAATGGAGCTTCTCACAAGTGGCGGGAGGCGGCGTC
>Ga0065721_10050057_pt1 | contig 23755 bp, 15 predicted proteins | sample Mesricmetagenome_FD_59108 | JGI IMG/M metagenome (GOLD analysis project Ga0065721, IMG submission 59108) | Mesophilic microbial community from rice straw/compost enrichment Sample: eDNA_1 v2 (version 2) | ecosystem: Engineered > Solid waste > Grass > Composting > Bioreactor | place: USA: Davis...
CGGGCGCGGCGGCCTGCGCCTGCGGGCGCCAGCCCCGCCCGAGCCGGGCCGTGAACCAGAACAGGCTGCCGCTGGGCAGGGCCTCCGCTCCCGCGCTGCCGCCCATCAGCTCGGCCAGGCGCCGCGTGATCGCCAGCCCCAGGCCCGTGCCGCCGTGCTCGCGCGTGGTGGAGCTGTCCGCCTGCTCGAAGGCCTCGAACAGCCGCGGCAGCTGCCGCGGGTCGATGCCCGCGCCGCTGTCCTCGACCTCGAAGCGCAGCAGCAACTCGTCCCCGTGCTCGCGCAGCAGCCGCGCGCGCAGCACGACGTGGCCGGTGGCGGTGAACTTCACGGCATTGCCCGCGTAGTTCAGCAGCGCCTGGCGTACGCGCGTCTCGTCGCCGCGCAGCGCCGGCGGCACCGCGCCGGCATCGATCTCCACGCGCAGCCCCTTGGCCGCGGCGGCGCCGTTGACGATGGAGCGCACCTGCTCCAGCAGCGCGGGCAGCTCGAAGTCGCGTTCCTCCAGCTGCAGCTTGCCGGCCTCGATGCGCGAGAGGTCCAGGATGTCGTTGATCACGCCCAGCAGGTGCCGCGCCGCGTCCTCGATGTGGCCCAGCCGCTCGGCCTGGCGCGGCGTGGGCTGCTCGGACGCGAGCAGGTGCGTCAGGCCCAGGATGGCGTTCATGGGCGTGCGGATCTCGTGGCTCATGTTGGCCAGGAAGGCGCTCTTGGCGCGGCTGGCGGCGTCGGCCGCGTCGCGCGCGGCGGACAGCTCGGCGGTGCGCTCGCGCACGCGCCGCTCCAGCGTGGCGTTGAGGGCGTGGAGCTCTTCCTCGGCCCGCTTGCGCTCGGTGACGTCCATGTTCACGCCGATGAGTCGCAGCGGCTGGCCCTCGGCCGAGAAGCTCATGCGGGCGTGGTCCACGAGCCAGCGCCAGCGCCCATCGGGCGTGCGGCACCGGTACTCGATGATGTAGGCGGGCTGCGCGGGCGTGAGGGACTGCAGCCGTGCCTGCAGCCCGGCGCGGTCGTCCGGGTGCAGCAGCGCGAAGAACTCCTCGGCCGTCCCCCGCGGACCGAGGCCGAGCAACGGGTACAGGCTGCCGCTGCGCCGTACCTGCCCGGAGGCCGGTTCGTACTCGAAGGCGTCCATGCACGCCACGTCCAGCGCCACGCGCAGCCGGGTCTCGCTGTCGAGCCGCTGCTCCACGGCCTCGCGCAGCGCCAGCGCCGCGCCGGTGGCGCGCGCCAGGGCTTCCAGTACGGCCAGCTGCTCGGCGCTGGCCTCGTGCACCGTCGCCCAGTAGGCGCCCAGCGTGGCGATCGGCTCACCCTCGCCGACCGGCACCATCGCCATGCCGCGCACGAAGGTGGGCTCGTACCACTTGCACGGCACGCGTGGGTCTTCGAAGACGTTGGGGATGACCACGGTCTGCCGGTGCAGCATGGCCCAGCCCGCGACGCAGGACTCCATCGGGAAGCGATGCCCGGTCCACAGCGTTCCAGCCGGCGAGTCTTCGCCGACGTACCAGCACTTGCCCTCGTCGCGCAGCACCAGCGTGACGCCGTCGGCGTCCGAGAGGCTGCGGGCGGAGTCCAGCAGCACCTGCAGCAGCTGCTCGCGCGTGGCGGCGCCCGCCAGCCGCTCCAGCGCCTGCGCCAGCCGCCGGAAGCGCTCCAGGTTGTGGTCCAGCGCGGCCTCGGCTTGGTGCCGCCGCTGCGCCTGTTCCGTAACGTCGGTATCGGGTAGCGCCCGTAGCGCCGCGCGTGCGTCGCGCCCGGGGGCTTCAGTCACCGTCACCAGCACGCCGCCGACCGCGGCGCCGTGCGTGCCGCCGAGGGGGATGGGGCTGTAGGCGAAGGACAGGAACCGCTCCTCGGCCACGCCGTCGCGCCGCGGCGCCAGCCGCTGGTTCTCCAGGCTGACGGCCTCGCCCCGCCGCATCACGGCCTCGCAGGCCGACACGTGCATGTCCCAGGCTGGCGGCAGGCCTTGCGCGGGCTGTCCCTGCCCGCCGGCGTGTCCGGCGCCCAGGAGCTCGCGATAGCGGTCGTTGTGGATGTGCACCAGCGACGGGCCCCATGACACGGCCATGGCCAGCGGCGCGGCCATGGCCACGCCGACGATGGCCTGCAGCGCGGCGGGCCAGTGCTCGACCGGGCCCAGGGGGGTGCGGCTCCAGTCGAGGGCGCGGCACTCGGCGCGTGCCTGGCCCGCGCCGGCGAACAGCGTGGAGGCGTCAGGCATGGCGGCGTCCTGGGTGACAAGGCCTGGAGCCGCGGGTCCACCGGTCCGTGGACCCGGTCGGCCAAGGCCTGGGGCGGCTGCTGAGATGAAGAGAACTGCGCAACATCCGGGCAGGGGTGCCGGCGCCACGTTGTCGCCGGCAGGGACGGTAAGGCCCCCGACTCTAGCGGTCACGCCGGCCGCGCCGCGGCGCGTGGTCCCGCTGCCGTTACGGATTTACCCGGTGCACCCGGGCCGGCATCGGGTCAAGGCCAGGGCTGGCCCCGGCCACGGAGGCCTTGCGGCGCGGCGGTGGTGCCTGGCCTCAGGCCGCCCGCGTCCGGTGCAGCGGCTGTACCGGCGCCAGCGCCGCTTCGGCCAGCGAGGAGGAGGTCGTCACCAGCGGCTCGGACATGTGCCAGGCCTCGGCGATGGCTTCCATCACGGCCGGCGTCGCGGTGTGGTGGACCATGTGCCCTTCGCCGGGCACCAGGCGCAGCCGGCTCTGCGGCAGCCGCGCGTGCAGCCGCTGCGACTGCCAGCGCGTGACCACCAGCAGGTCGGCCGCGCCGGCGACGATGACGGTGGGCACCGCCAGCTCGCGCTCGTGGCGGCGCTGCTTGATGCCCTCCCAGATCATCATTCCCGCCTCCGCCGCGCTGGCCTGCAGCGTGTGCGGGCGCAGCGACATCCAGGTCGGATAGTCGCGCTTGAAGGCCTCGGTGACGGGCCTGGGCGCGAAGATGCGCCGCGTCAGCAGCGGCCAGATCGCGCGGCTCAACAGCGGCGAGATGGTGTGGCGCATCAGCGTCCCCAGCACCGGCAGCGCGGCGATGCCCATCAGCGGCGCGTCCAGCCGCAGGCTGGGCGTGTAGTAGCCCGATGCCAGCACCAGCGCGCGCAGCGCCTGGGGTTCGGCCAGCCCCATGGCGAAGGCCACCATCGAGCCCCAGGAGTGGCCCAGCACGATGGGCCGCTCCACCTGCAGCTCGCGCAGCGCGTGCAGGAACAGCCGCGCCTGCGCCTGCGGCGTGTAGCGGTGGCCCTGCGTGGGGCGCTCGCTGTGGCCGTAGCCCGGGCGGTCGAAGACGTAGACACGGAAATGCCGCGCCGCCAGCTCCACCAGGCCGCTGATCTCCATCTCGGTGGCCGAGGCGCCGTTGCCGTGCAGCAGCACCAGGGGCGGGTTGTCGGGGGCGCCGTGCACCGTGTAGTGCAGCCGCACGCCGTCCACGCTCACGAAGTGGCCCCGCGGCGGGTTCTCGCGCTCGGCCTTGCGCGTCATGGCGCGCGTGACCAGGGCCGAGACGCCGAGCACGGCGGCGGCGGCCACCAGGCCGGGCAAGAGTTTGGATCGGGCTTGGTCGGTCAGGCCGATGCTCATCGCGGTTCTCCTCGGAAGGCTTGCATGGCCCCCGCTGCGGCAACCGACGTTCCCGTTTTGCTGCGACGCACAAAGCGCGTCGCGGTGGCGGGCCTGGATCAGCGCTTGAGCCCGCAGGTGTTGATGCCCAGCATCGTGTAGAGCGGGCACCAGCCGATGGCCGCGGTGGCCAGCGGCACCACGCCGATCCAGCCCCAGTTCCCGATCACGCCCGTGGCGGCCAGCCCCAGCAGGGCCACGCCGGCCACCGCGCGCAGCGCGCGGTCCACGCCACCTTCATTCGTCCTCATTGCTTTTTCTCCTGCGACCCGGCCCCGTGCCGGACGGCGCCACTGTCGCGCCGCGGCAGGGTCGCGGTCTGTGACCGCGGTCACCGAGGCTCAGCCGGCCGGCCCCTGGGCGGCGCGGCGCAGCGCGGCGGCGTCCAGCACTTCGATGCGCTCGCGCCCCAGGGCCAGCCAGCCGGCGCGCTCGAAGCGGCGCAGCAACCGCGTGACGATCTCGCGCACGGTGCCGAGCTCGTCGGCGAGCCGCTGGTGCGTGGTGCACAGCACCGCGCCGCGGCCCAGCAGCGCCGCGGCCAGACGCTGGTCCAGGCGCTGGAAGGCCACCGCCTCGGCCAGGCTGATGACCTCGGCCAGCCGCCCAGCGAACAGCCCGAACACGTGGCGGCGAAAGGGCGCGTGCGCGGTCCAGGCCTCGAACACCGGCGGCGACAGCAGCACCAGCTCCGTGGGCGCGGCCGTCATGCCGTGCGCGGGCATGGGCGCCTGCCCGAACAGCGAGGCCGCCGACACCACGCAGATCTCGCCCGGCACCACGCGGTAGAGCTCGATCGAGCGCCCGCCCGGCGTGCCGCGCGCCACGCGCACCGCGCCCTGCAGCACCAGCGGAAAGCCGCCGCAGGGCGAGGACTCCTCGAACAGCACCACGCCGGCGGGCACCGCCACCGGCGCCGGCAGCGCATACGGCGCCTCGCCGGCAACGGCCTGCGGCGGCACGGGCAGCTCCGGGTAGAGCGAGGCGATGCGCTGCAGCAGCGGCAGCGCGGCGGAGGCGTCGGCGGGGCAGGGGTCCATGCGGGCACTGTAACCAGCGGTCAGCGCCGGGCCGGCGCCTTGCACGATCCCGCCCGCCCGCGCTACGGCGGTTCCACCCGATGGCCCCGCATCGGGGCGGGTCGGTACCCTTGGCATATGTCAAGCCCGCAGTCAGGTATCCGCCGTAGCCTGCCAGGCGCCATGGACCGTGTTTCGCGACGCTTGACCACCCTTGCCCTGCCAGGGGCCCATGGGAGCCTGCCGTCCTCCACCGGGTGCCTGGCCGTGGCCGGGGCGCGCGGCGGAGTCCGGGCGGAAGGCGGGTGTCGATGACGTCGCGCGGCCTGCTGGCCCGGCTCCTCCTGCTGTGCGGCGGCGTGCTGCCGCTGCAGTCCTGGGCGCTGGAGCAGGTCACGCTGCAGCTCAAGTGGAGGCACCAGTTCCAGTTCGCCGGCTACTACGCGGCGCTGGAGCAGGGCTACTACCGGCGCGCCGGGCTGGACGTGCGCATCGTCGAGGCCGAGCCCGACCAGGACACGGTGGCGCAGGTGCTGCAGGGCCGGGCGCAGTACGGCGTGGGCCATTCCAACCTGGTGCTGCTGCGCAGCCAGGGCAAGCCGGTGGTGGTGCTGGCGGTGATCCTGCAGCACTCGCCCTACGTGTACATCGCGCGCGGCGACATCGACCACGTGCACGAGCTCGTGGGCAAGCGGGTGATGCAGGAGCAGCAAGGTGATGAACTCTTCGCTTACCTGCACAAGGAAGGCGTGCACCCGCGGCGGCTGCAACTGGTGCCGCACAGCTTCAGCGCAGCGGACCTGCTGGCCGGGCGGGTGGACGCCATCTCGGCCTACTCCACCGACGAGCTGTTCGAAGTGCGCGCCTCGGGCCAGCCGCACACCGTGCTCACGCCGCGCTCGGCCGGCGTCGATTTCTACGGCGACAACCTCTTCACGACCGAGGAGGAGATCCGCCGCCATCCGCAGCGCGTGAAGGCCTTCCGCGAGGCCAGCCTGCGGGGCTGGCAGTACGCCATGGCGCATCCGCGGGAGATGGCGGAGGCCATCCACGCGCGCTGGGGCCAGCGCCACAGCCGCGAGCACCTGCTGTTCGAGGCGGGGGAGATGCAGCGCCTGATGCAGCCGGAGCTGGTGGAGATCGGCCACATGAACCTCGGGCGCTGGCGCCACATTGCCGAGACCTACCAGGAGCTGGGCATGCTCGACAGCGCCCGGCTCGACGGATTCCTCTACGACCCCGAGGAGCGGCCGGATCGCACGCAGTTGGTGGCGGCGCTGGCGCTGTTCGTGGCGGCCACGGTGGTGCTGGGGCTGACCGTCGGGCACCTGCGCCGGCTCAACCGGCGTCTGAGCCAGCGCGAGCAGGCGCTGCGCGAGGCGCACGCGGCGCTGCAGGCGCGGGTGTGCGAGATCGAGGGGCTGCAGTCGCGGCTGCAGGAGCAGGCGCTGCGCGACCCGCTCACGGGCCTGTTCAACCGCCGCTACATGGACGAGACGCTGGAGCACGAGCTGGCGCGGGCGCGGCGCGGGGGCTATCCGCTGGCGCTGGTGATGCTGGACGTGGACCACTTCAAGCGCATCAACGACACCTACGGCCATGCCGGCGGCGACGAGCTGCTGCGGCACCTGGGGCGGCTGCTGCGCCAGCTCTGCCGCGAGGGCGACATCGCCTGCCGCTACGGCGGCGAGGAGTTCCTGCTGTTGCTGCCTGGGCTGCAGGAGCCCGCGCTGCGCGAGCGCGCCGAGTTCTGGCGCTGCAGCGTGGAAGCGATGGTGGTGACGACGCACGCCGGCGCGGCCTTCAGCGTGACGGCCTCGCTGGGCGCGGCGGTGTTCCCCAGGGACGCGCAGGACGTGCGCACGCTGCAGCGCAGCGCCGACCGCGCGCTCTACCGCGCCAAGGAGAAGGGACGCAACCGGGTGGAGTTCGCGCTGGCGGCGGGGGAGGACGAGAGCCGCGAGGCGAGCGGGGTGGTGGGGTGATGTGTCGCCACCCTGCGCAAGGGTCCCGTTCGGGCCGACCTTGCCCAAGGGCTTGAGGACGAACGGGGAAGAGCTCAGGCCGGCGTGCCGCCCTGCGCCGCCTTGTCCTCCAGCAGCCGCACCAGCGCGTGCAGCACGCGGTTGGCCGGCGTGGCGATGCCCAGGGCCTGGCCGCGGCGCAGCACGTAGCCGTTGAGGTGGTCGATCTCGCTGCGCTTGCCCCGCGCGAGGTCCTGTGCCGTGGAGGAACTCTGCGCCGGCATGGTCTCGGCGATGCGGCGCACCGCGGCCGGCACGTCGCCGCTGACCTGCACGCCGTCGGCCCGCGCCACGGCCAGGCACTCGGCCACCACGTCGGCCATCACCTCCGTCACGCCCGGGCCCTGCACCAGCCGGCCGTAGGGCAGTTGCGTGATGGCCGACAGCGCGTTGTAGGCGCAGTTCAGGATCAGCTTGGCCCACAGCGCGCCGCGCACGTTGCCGGAGACCTCGGTGGGCGCGCCCGCCGCCGTGAGCAGTTGCGCCACGGCCTCGGCGCCGGCGCAGGGCTCCATGACCAGTTCGCCGCGCCCGTGGTGGCGCACGTGGCCGGGGCCCGCCATCTCGGTGGCGACGTACACCACCGTGGCGGCCACCGCGTGGTTCGGCAGCGCCGCGCGCAGCCGCTCGGCGTTGTCCACGCCGTTCTGCATCGACAGCAGCAGCGCGCCCGGCGCCAGGTGCGGACGCAACTGCGCGGCGGCGCTCTCGGTGTCGGTGGACTTGACGCAGAACAGCACCAGCGACGCGCCCCGCGCCGCCGCGGCCTCGGTGCTGGCCGCCACGCGCAGCCGCTCGTCCAGCCCCTGCTTCTGCAGCCGCAGGCCCTCGCGCTGCACGGCCTGTACGTGCGCCGGACGGCCGATCAGCACCACCTCGTGCCCGGCGCGCGCCAGCAGCGCGCCGTAGTAGCAGCCCACGGCGCCGGCGCCCATGACCGCGATTTTCCAGGGGCCGCCCGGATGGGCTCCCTCGCTCGGCAAGGTCGCAACGGACGACGGGGGTACGGACGGCATGGCAGCTTCGGCAGTGAATTGAGGAACAAGGCGCGGATGGTACCGGGTAACGAATGGCATCCCGGCGGGATTTGGCCGTGCTTTCGCATCCTGAAAATCAGGACGCAAATCCGGATATTCGAGCGCGATATGGATCAACTGGTCTAATTACTTGAAGAATCATGATTAACATGCGGCCACAATCCACGTGGGATCATGGGGTGTCGGCGGGGGTGGATGCTGCGCAAGGTAGGGACACGCCGCAGTCTGAAAACAGGCTGCAGTTCGTCCATCGCCATTTCAGATGTTCAGTTCATGACTTATGTCAAGCCCCATGATTCGCCGGCATCCGCATTTCCCCGCCGCGCGCTGTCGATATTGTTTTTGTTTGCGCTGACTGCTTGTGGCGGCGGTGGTGGAGGCGGCACGCCAGCCTCTGTCCCCGCGCCGCCCCCGCCCCCGGCCACGGACAGCGGCAGCAACGGCGGAACGCCGATGCCCTCCAATCCCGATGTCAGCGAAGACGACACGGACGCCCCTGTGGATTTGGGCGTCGGCCCCGTGACCACGGCGGGCCTTCTCACCGATGTACTGACGGAGTTGGCCGCCAGCGGCGAGCTGATGACCATCTACAAGCCTCGGGACGTCACGCCGCAGGCTTACACGGCCGGCGTGTTCGGCCCTGCCTTCTCTTGGCCGGTGATGCCGATCCACATGGTGTTGCTGCCCGACGGCCGGGTGCTGGCCTACGGCACCGACGACAAGGGCGTGCAGGGCGCGCAGTTCCACTACGCGGTGTGGGACCCGAACTGGAACCCCACGCTGCTGGGCGCGGACAGTTCGCCCTTCCAGTTGCTGTCCCACAGCACCGGGACGGACCTGTTCTGCAGCACCCAGCTCGTGCTGCCCTCTTCGGGCGAGGTGCTGCTGGCTGGCGGCGACCGCACCGTCAACGGAAAGCGAAATTACGCCACCGCCGACGTGAATTTCTTCAACCCGTCCAACAATTCCGTGCGCCGAGATTCCGCGTCCATGGCCTACAGGCGCTGGTATGGTACTGCGGTAACCACCGACAAGGGCGAAGTGGTGGTGCTGGGCGGGCGTGACAACCTGTATTTCGCCGGCAATAAAAACACCCCGGGGACCGCCGTCAGTTATTCCACGACGCCTGAAATCTATGTGCCCGGCACGGGCTGGCGTGCGCTGCCCGGCGCGGAAAGCGGCGAAGCCTTCGGCGTGACCAACGGCAACAACTGGTGGTATCCAAAATCCTGGCTGGCGCCCGATGGCCGGATCCTGACCATCACGCATGAGGGCAATTTCTACACGCTGGATACCGCCGGCGACGGCACGCTGACGAAGCTCGAGGGCAAGCTGCCGGGCGCGAACTGGAACCTGCCCGCGGTGATGTACGCACCCGGCAAGATCCTTTCGCTACGCAACAACGCGGTTGCCTCGCTGGTGGACATCAACGGCGCGCAGCCCGTGGTCACCCGCACCGAGCCGTTGAGCGCGTGGCGCAAGTGGGGCTTCGGCACGGTGCTGGCGGACGGCACGGTATGGGTCAACGGCGGCTCGGTGGGCGCCAACGTCAATGCCGACGCGGTGTACACGTCCGAACTGTGGGACCCGGCCACGGGGAAGTGGACCCTGACCGCCTCGGCCCAGAAGCCGCGCCTCTATCACAACAGCTCGCTGCTGCTGCCCAGCGGCGCGGTGCTCACTGGCGGCGGCGGCTCGCCCGGGCCGGTGCGCCATCTCAACGGCGAGGTGTATTTCCCGCCCTACCTGTTCAACCCGGACGGCAGCCTCGCAGCCCGACCGGTAATCACCGGGCTGTCGTCGCAGGTAGTGAATTGGTCGGGCAGCCTGCAGGTGTCGCTGGGCAGCGCCACGGCCATCGAGCGGGTGATGCTGGTGCGCACCGGCTCCTCGACGCACTCCTTCGCCAGCGAGCAGCGGGCCAGGGCGCTGGAATTCAAGCAGGACGGCCAGACGCTGACCGTGACCGCCCCGGACAGCGCCACCGAGATGCCGCCTGGCTACTACATGCTGTTCGTGTTCCAGCGCAACGCGCAGGCCCCGGCGGACGCCAAGCGGCTGGTGCCCTCGCAGGCGAGAATCATCAAGCTGGGTTGAGCGGCTGGCCGCCACGGCGGTGCCGGCGGGCAGGATCGTGACCTTCGGCCGGTGCCGCCGGTACGTCCGGTTGCAGCGCCTACGTTCAGCCAAGCTTCGCGGCGCGGGAGCCTTGCGCCAATGCCGTCTCGCGGGCCCATGGGGGCCCGGCTACGAGGAGGCTTTCATGCAGCGTCTTGTTCATGGCGTGGTGGCGGCCACGCTGGCAGCTGGAACCTGTGTTGGCGCGCTGGCGGCGGAGCTGCGCTACCGGCTGCAGGATCTGAACGAGCTGACCGGCCTGGAGAACATCTGGGTGCAATCGCTCAACAACCAGGGCGACTTCACGCTGGTGGACCGGGACAGCGAGCGCAGCTACCTCTGGCGCGGCGGCCGGTTGCACGACCTGGGCGCCTGGGGCTTCGGCACGCTGACGCTCAACGAGCGCGGCGAGGTGGCGGGCACGCGGCTGATGGACGATGGCCGCCGCCTGCCCTTCGTCTGGCGCGACGGTCGTTTCATCGACCCGCTTGCGGGGCTGGGGGCCAGCGCCGGCGAGGCCCATGACATCAACGAGTCGGGCCATGTCGTCGGCGAGGCCGACGGCCGCGCCTTCGTGTGGGACGGCACGCGTTCACGCTACCTCGATATCCCGGGCACGACGGCGGCCAGCGCACTGGCGATCAATGACCGGGGCGTGATCGCCGGCGGGCTCAGCCGTGCCGGCGACCAGTGGCTGGAGGAGCGGGGCTACCTGCTGCGCGACGGCCAAGTGCAGACGCTGCCCGAGCCGATCCTGTTCGAGTGGACCGGCGCTTACCGGGCCACGGAAATCAACAATGCCGGCAGCACCATCGTGAGCTGGGACGACCACAACTGGGGCGAATATGGCTCGACGCTGTACGTCGGCGGCACGCGCTTCGACCTGGGCTACGGCACCTTCGCGCGCGACATCAACGAGCACGACTGGGCTGCCGGGTACAGCGTGTTCGAGGTGCAATGGGATGAGTACGAGTTCTCGGCGCTGGTGTTCCACGACGGCCAGCGCTTGAGCGTCAGCAAGATGCTCACGCCCGAGGCGAACGCGCGCTGGGACTGGCTGGAGTACGTCAGCGCCATCAACGACCGCGGCCAGCTGCTGGGCGATGGGCGGCTGGCCGACGGGCGCACCCACGCCTTCATCGCCACACCGGTGCCCGAGGCGCAGGCCGTGGCGACGATGCTGGCAGGGCTGGGCGTGCTGGGGGCGGCGATGAGGGGGCGGCGCCGGGGCCAAGGCCGTCGCGCTTGACGTTGCTCAAGGTGGCGGGTGCCGGCATCCAGGCACCATGCCGGCGCGCCGCGCCGGTGCGCGGGTTGCGCGGCGGCGGAGCGCGTGAAAGGAATTGCCATGCTCCCTAGCCACCGGACGCGGGCCGAGCGGGCCGCCGGCCGGGCTGCCCGGCTCGCCGTCTCCATCCCGTTCCTGGCGGCCGTCCTGGCCGCGTCCCCCGCCCATGCCCAGCCGCGACCCGAAACCGAGGCTCCGCTGCGCGTGATGAGCTGGGACCTGGGCGAAGGCACCGACTACCAGCCGCTGTACTTCGCCATCGACGCCCCGGGCTTCGCCGCCGGCGCCGGCCAGGTGCTGCGCGAGGTGCGCGCCACGCGGCCCCATGAGCGCATGCGCGCGGTGGCCTGGCAGATCGCCCGCGCGGCGCCGGCGCTGGTGAGCCTGCACGACGTGGTGCGCTGGTCCACCGGCCCGATGGCGGGGAACATGCGCTGCGGCCCGATGAAGGCCGAGATCGACATGCTCGCTGCGCTGCAACGCGCGCTGCGCGGCCTGGGCACGTCCTACCGCGTGGCGGCGCAGGTGGCGCAGTTCAGCATGCCGCCGCTGCCGGCGGACCTGGGCGCGGGTGGGTGGCGCTGCGCGCAGGTGCTCAACCGCAACGTGATCCTGGCGCGCGCGGACCTGCCGCCGGGCCGCTTCGGCTGGTCCCATCCGCAATCGGGCCGGCTCGATGCGCCGGGCGACGCGCCGCGCGCCGGGGCCGCCGGGGTGGCGCAGCTGGGGGTCTATCCCGGCGGGCGGGCCTGGGTGGCGGTGGACGCGCAGGTGCAGGGCCGCTGGCTGCGTTTCATGGGCGCGCAGATGGCGCACCTGGACCCCTTCATGCCGCAGGAGCGGCGCCAGGACGGCGAGCTGCTGCGCGCCCTGGCCGACGCCAGCCCGCTGCCGGTGGTGTTGGCGCTGGCCGCGCACGCGCATGCCGTGCCGCCGCCGCCGGACGACCGCTACGTGGACTTCCTGGTCGCCGGCTACCGCGACGCCTGGGCGCAGGCGGTGCCGGGCCAGCCCGGCGCCACCTGCTGCCAGGCGCCGTCGATGGACAACGAGGATGTGCAGCTCTCGCGCCGCACGGACCTGGTGTGGCTGCGCGGCGCGGTGCAGGCCCGCGCCGCGGCCGTGGTGGGCGGCCGCCCCGGCGACCGCACGGCCGGCGGCCTCTGGCCCTCGGACCACGCGGGCGTGGTCGTGGACCTGGTGCTGGAGGCGGGGCCCTGAGCGCCGTCCGGCCCCGCCTCAGCCCTTCACCTTCTGGCTCAGCCAGTACGAGGTGTTGACCACGATGTTCTCGTAGAGCTGCACCGCGCCGGTGGTCTGGTCGCTGATCAGGGTCTGGGCCTGCTTGACCAGGTCCATCTCCTGGCCCACGTATTTGGAGACGGTGTTGACCTTGCGCAGCTGGCCCATCTCCTGGCCCAGCGCGGTCCACTGCTCCAGCCATTGCGCCTGCAACGACCACCATTGCTGCACCGCGGCGCCGGCCAGGGCCCAGGCCTCCCGCAGCGTGTCCGGGTCGGTGGCCAGCGACGGCAGCGCGGCCGCGGCCTGCGTGGCCTGGGTCGTGGCGCTGCTGGCGCCGTGGGTCAGCAGCGCCTGCAGCGACTGCAGCCGCGCCAGCGGCACCAGCGTCAGCGGCACCCGCTTGGGGTTGCCGGCATCGGGCAGCGCGGCCTTGGCCAGCTGCACCTGCGCCTTGAGCCAGTCGTCGGGCCGCGAGCCCGTGGCTTTCATCATCAGGGATTGGGAAATCGGCATCGCTGGGTCTCGCTAAAGGGTTCCGGGGAGCGCCGGCCTCATGCCGCCACGGCCGTGGTCTTGGAGCGGCCCGCTTTCGCGGCCGGAGCCTTGCCGCCCAGGCGCATCAGCATCGCGTGGATGGCGCGGATCTGGATGGCGTTCTGCGAGTAGTAGTCCGGCGCCTGGACGTTGGGGCAGCTGTAGCCGAACCAGTCCCAGCAGCCGTCGGGGTTCTGGACCTCGGCGTCGTCCATGCCCTGGGCCTGCGGGTACAGCACCACGATGTTGTTGCTGTCGGCGATCTCGTTGTAGCCGGTGGTCGTGTAGTAGCGGTTGCCGTAGGGCGGCTCGGTGGCGGTGTCGGCCTTGCCCGAATTGCGCGTGACGTAGCTGTAGCCCTGGGTGCAGCCGTGCAGCGCGACGTGGATGCGGCAGGGGGCGCCGTCCTCCACCGCCTTGGGCACATAGGCGTAGCCGTAGGGCGCCATGCTGGCGCGCGCCTCGCCGCCGAAGAACTCGCGCTGGTCGAAGCGCACGATGCGCCCGCTCAGCCGCTCCGAGGGCGGCTTCAGCGGACCGTAGATGTGGCGCAGGATGTCCCAGCTCTGCATCCGTCCCCAGTTGTTGATGTAGGGCGGGGCGTTGACGCCCAGCGGGTTGTCCTCGTCGTTGCTGGTGAGCAGCGCATGGCCCGCGGGCACGTCGTCCACGAACTGGATGTCCTTGGGCGCCACGCCCAGCAGCTCGTAGAACTGGCGCGTGGTGCGCACCACCGAGGAGTCCACGACCTTGTCCTCGCTGCCGGTGAAGATGTAGAGCTTCTGCCCGGCCAGGTGCTTGAGCGGGTCGATCAGGCCCTGTGCCTCGGTTTCCCGGGCCAGCTTCACCAGCCGCTCGGGATTGGGGCCGACCTCGGGGATCAGCGGGTTCATGCAGATGAACAGCGCGTTCTGCACGTAGGCGTCCTCGGCGATCAGCGAGGAGGCGCGGAAGGTCTCGACACAGCGGTAGGGGCCACCGGCCACCACGCCCGCGCCCACGAACAACGACGAGTGCGCCACGTGCAGCTGCACCGTCATGAACGCCCCGGACGACAGCCCGGACACCGAGCTCTGGCTCAGGTCGGCATTGAAGCTGGGCAGCGGAGTGGCCGGCGGCGCGGCCAAGGGATCGAGCATGGTTGCCTCCAGGGGATTCATCGGCCAGGGGAACGGCCGGTTTCGAAGCGCAGGCGCACGCCTGACTTCAATGGCGGCGTGCGGCTTGCGTTACAACGCCTTACTGATTGCTGCATTGCAGCATGGCCCGAGCGCCAGCGTCAAGACGCTTTGGCGGCCGTGGCGAGCGGGACACGAACGGTCGCGGGCCAAGCGCGGCGCGTTACAACCTAGGCATGCTCGGGAGGACGCTCGTGACCACGCTGCTGTTGCTGGCCGTCGCCATGCTGCTGTTCCTGGCGGCGATCTGGCGCTGGCAGGACCGGCTGCTGTATTTCCCGGAGCGCGCGCCCATCGGGCAGCTGGCCGGCGGCGGGCTGCGGGCCTGGCCCTCGGCGCGGGATTTCCGGGGCCTCGTGGCGGAACCGCCCGGCGCTGCCCGCGGCACGGTCGTGGTATTCCACGGCAACGCCGGGCATGCCGGCCACCGGGCCTTCTACGCGCACGCGCTGCTGCCACAGGGCTGGCGCGTGCTGCTGGCCGAGCATCCCGGCTACGGGCCCCGCGGCGGCACGCCCGGCGAAGCCCGCCTGGTGGCCGATGCCCGGCAGACGCTGGCGCTGGCGCACCAGGCCTGGCCGGGGCCGCTGCTGGTGGTCGGCGAATCGCTGGGTGCAGCCGTGGCCGCCGGCGCGGCGGCGGGGCAGCGCGAGCGCGTCGGCGGCCTGCTGCTCATCACGCCCTGGGACCGGCTGGCGAACGTGGGCGCGATCCATTACCCGTGGCTGCCGGTGCGCTGGCTGCTGCGCGACGACTACGACAGCGCGGCCTACCTCGCAGGTTTCGACCGCCCGGTGGTCGTGGCCGTGGCCGAGCAAGACCGCATCGTGCCGGCGCGCCTGGGCCAGACGCTGTACGCGGCGCTGGGCGGGCGCAAGCGGCTGCTGGTGATGGAAGGATGCGGCCACAACGACTGGCCGGAGCGGGTGGATGCGGCCTGGTGGCGCGAGGCCATCGGCGCGGCGGTGAGGGACGACACACAGCCCTGAGGCTCTTACTGAACTGAGAGGCGGGCGGCGTGGGCTCCGATATCAACCACAACTCAGCGAATCCATGACGGCATGGCTACCGTAGGCGTGTTGTAGCCCCCTTGGTGGATTCACACACTTACTGGTTATCGCACTAATTGGCCTCTTATCTGAAAGGTGAGAGGCTGGCTTGCGCGCATGGAGAAGCGCGTCAAGGGTGTGCATTGAGGCCGCTGCGGCCTTTCAAAGGAAAGGAGCATATTGTGAAGCCAAATGTCTTTATTGGTTCCTCGACTGAAAATAATATGAATGCGCTTGCATTGCAGAATGGACTCTGGACCCATGCGCAAGTCAAGGTGTGGAATCAAGGCGTCTTCAAAATGAACAGGGGTTATCTGGAGAGCCTGTTGAATGAACTGGCTGAGTCTGACTTTGGCGTATTTGTATTTTCTCCGGATGATCTTCTAAAAATTCGGGGCAAAGATTACACGGCAGTTCGCGACAACGTGCTGTTCGAACTAGGGCTTTTTATGGGTAAGCTCGGGCGCGATAGGGCTTTTTTTGTGGTTCCGGCGAACGAAAAAGGCCTGAGATTGCCTTCCGACCTACTTGGTGTGGCCAGCATCAGCTTTGAGACGAATACGGAGTCCATTGAGGCTGCGATGGGCCCCGCATGCTTCGAACTCATCAAGGCGATTCAGAAGCACGGCATCCGACAGGATCGCCTTGTGCAGCCTTCGGTGGAAACCTACAGCAAGCCGAGCATTCTTTGTGCCTGTTCGCGCGGATTCCATCAACTGGATTTCGACGACGATGTGGCCTTGATAAGGACAAAGATGGAAAAAATCGGGGCAGAGATGACGGAGGTGCATGATGCGACGTTGCCGAAACTGGAAAAATGTTTGAATAAGAAATTTGATGTGGTTCATTTTGCCGCCTATGTTGATCCAAGGAGCGGAGCAGTGCATCTGGGTGACGCTGATGAACATGGGGTCGTCCCCGCAGGGGGTAAGGCTGATGTGCTGCCGGCTGAAGGTTTCTTCAAATTCATCGAGCTTACAGAAGCAAAACTGGTCATTCTTGCGACTTGTGATTCTCTCGTCTTGGCCGCGAAACTGGCGAGATTGACCAACATGATTGCAGCCACCAACCGGATCAATACTGAGTGCATGCTTTCGTGGGTCGAGAGCATTTACGAGTGCTTATCAAAAGGTGTTTCCTTGTCGAATGCCTTCGAGACAGCGTCGGCATTCCACCGAGCACCGATGCTGCTGCTGTTGAAAAAGGATTTGGCGTTCACGGGCTGAATGCACCTGCTCCAACTGAGTTGGGGCTTGATTGAGTCAACAGCACCGCATCCCGCCCCCGCCCCCATAGCGCCGGTCGATGGCGCGCTTGCTGAACTCCTCGCGCGAGAGCACCGGCGCGCCGGGGTGGCGCGCGGCGGCGTGCGCCAGGTAGCGCTCGTAGTCGGGGATGCCGAAGAGCTGGCGGCAGCCGCCGCAGACGCTGCGCCAGCGCGCGGCCCAGCCGCTGCCGCCGGCGTCCGCGGCCTCGTCCGCCACCGGCGCTGGCGCGCGTTCAGGTTGCGTGCTCATACCGGTGCCTGGCGCGTGGCCGCGGGCGGGATCTCGTGCGCGGTGGGCTTGGCCTGCTTGAGCGCCTTGGCGCAGATGCGCAGCGCGAAGAAGCACATCGCCACCACCAGCAGCACGAAGAAGCCGCACACCGCGGCGTCGAGGTAGTTGTTGAAGGCCACGCGCTGCATCTCCTCGATGGTCTTGGCCGGCGCCAGCACCGTGCCCTGCGCCGCCGCGTCGCTGAACCTGTTGGCCAGGGCCAGGAAGCCGATGCTGGGCGAGGGATGGAAGATCTTCTGCACCCCGGCCGTGAGCGTGGTGACGAGCAGCCACGCCGTGGGCACCAGCGTGATCCACACATAGCGCTCGCGCTTCATCTTCACCAGCACGCTGGTGCACAGCAGCAGCGCGATGCCGGCGAGCATCTGGTTGCCCACGCCGAAGAGCTGCCACAGCGTGTTGATGCCGCCCAGCGGATCGACCACGCCCTGGTACAGGAAGTAGCCCCACAGCGCCACGCAGGCCGCGGTGGCCACAAGGTTGGCCGGCAGGTTCTCGGTGTTGCCGAAGGGCTTGTACACGTGGCCCAGCATGTCCTGGATCATGAAGCGGCCCACGCGCGTGCCGGCGTCCACCGCGGTGAGGATGAACAGCGCCTCGAACAGGATGGCGAAGTGGTACCAGAACGCCTCCATCGCCTTGCCGCCGAAGGCCTGGCCCAGGATCTGCGCCATGCCCACCGCCAGCGTGGGCGCGCCGCCGGCGCGCGAGAGGATGGTGCTCTCGCCGATGTCCTTGGCCGTCTGCGTCAGCACGTCGGGCGTGATGACGAAGCCCCATTCGGAGATCACGCGCGCGGCGTTCTCGGCCGTGGTGCCGATGACGGCCGCGGGCGCGTTCATCGCGAAGTAGATGCCCGGGTCCAGCACGCAGGCCGCGGTGAGCGCCATCAGCGCCACGAAGCTCTCGGTGAGCATGCCGCCGAAGCCGATGAGCCGCATGTGCGATTCCTTCTCGATCATCTTGGGCGTGGTGCCCGAGGAGATGAGCGCGTGGAAGCCGGAGACGGCGCCGCAGGCGATGGTGATGAACAGGAACGGGAAGAGCTTGCCGCTGAACACCGGGCCGGTGCCGTCGATGAAGCGCGTGGTGCTGGGCATGGACAGCAGCGGCGCCACGAAGTAGATGCCCAGTGCGAGCGCAACGATGGTGCCGATCTTGAGGAAGGTGCTGAGGTAGTCGCGCGGCGCCAGCATCAGCCACACCGGCAGGCTCGCGGCGACGGCGCCGTAGATGATCAGCGCCCAGGCCAGCTGCTCTCCGGTGAGCGTGAAGAGCGGGCCCCAGGTCGGGCTGTCGGCCACCAGGCGGCCGAGGAAGATGGAGGCCAGCAGCAGCACCACGCCGAAGGCCGAGGCCTCGCCCACGCGCCCGGGGCGGATGACGCGCATGTACAGCCCCATGAGCAGCGCGATGGGGATGGTGGCGGCGATGGTGAACAGGCCCCAGGGGCTGCCCGTGAGCGCCTTGACCACCACCAGCGCCAGCACCGCCAGGATGATGATCATGATCGCCAGCACGCCGATGGAGGCCAGCGTGCCGGCCACGGGGCCGAGCTCCATCTTGATCATCTCGCCCAGCGACTTGCCGTCGCGGCGCACCGAGGCGAAGAGCACGATGAAGTCCTGCACCGCGCCGGCGATGACCACGCCGGTGAGGATCCACAGCGTGCCGGGCAGGTAGCCCATCTGCGCCGCCAGCACCGGTCCCACCAGCGGCCCGGCGCCGGCGATGGCGGCGAAGTGGTGGCCGTAGAGCACCCACTTGTTGGTGGGCACGTAGTCCATCCCGTCGTTGTGGCGCATGGCCGGCGTGGGGCGCGCGTCGTCCAGGCGCAGCGCCTTGTCGGCGATGAACTTGGAATAGAAGCGGTAGGCGATGAAGTAGACGCACAGCCCTGCCGTGACCAGCCACACCGCGTTGACCGGCTCGCCGCGGTGCAGCGCCAGCGTGGCGAAGGAGAAGGCGCCCAGCAGGGCCACGGCGGGCCACAGGAGCACGGATGCCAGCTTGTTCATGAAATGTTTCCTCTGGCGTTGGCGGCGGCAAGCGGGGCCGCGTCGGGGCCCGGCTTGAGCGCGGATGCGCCTGGAGGAGGGGCAAGCGGCATGCACAGGGGCGCTGGATGCCCTGTTCCGGCATGGCGCCGTGGAAAGTCCGCGCTGCGCCGTCAGCCGTGGCGTCTCGCAACCGCTGGCGTCTTCAGCCCACCCGTGCCTGTCCCAGTTGCATGAGCTTCTTCCTCATGCCCGCGTAGCGCCCGTCCAGCGTGACCACCACGAGGGGCACGGGCCAGTCCAGGGCCGCGAGGCGCTTGACGATCTCGCGCTGCCGGCCGCGGCGCCGCGCCCACCAGCTCAGCCGCACGCCCAGCACCAGTTGCAGCACGGTGGCATCGGCCGGGATGACGCGGCGCGCCAGCCAGGCCTCGGTGATGTCCTCGCGCGCCTTGGCGTCGAGCAGGGTGCGCACGGCCGCCAGCCTCTCCTCTTCCAGGCCGTGCGGGGCCAGCGGGTGCGCCGCGTCCAGCGTGCGCAACTGCTGCTCGCGCAGCCGCTCCAGCGCATGGCGCTCGCGCCAGCGCCGCGCCCATGCCTCGGCGGCCTCGCGCTCGCGCCGCTCGGCCAGGAAGGCATGCGCCCGCTCGCAGACCAGCTTCGTCGCCTCGGGGTCCAGCGCGATGGCGCGGTCCAGCAGCGCCAGGCCCTCGTGCTCGCCGTGGTTCAGGCGGGCTGTGCCTTCGAGGTACAGGCCCAGCGGATGGTCGGCGTGCGCGGCGTTGAAGGCGGACAGCGCCTCGCGCACGTCCGCCTCGGGCTCCAGGCGCAGGCTCAGGTGCAGCAGCTCGATCTGCTGCGCCGCGTCGCGCGCGTCCAGGGCCCGCAGCTCGCGCAGGCGCTGCCGCAACTGCCGGGCATGGGCATGGCGCTCGGCCCAGGCGGGCATCACCTCCTCGGCCCAGCGCGCCTGGAGTTCGCGGCGCAGCGCCTCGGCCAGCGGACCCAGCCAGGCGCGGGCGGCGGAGTCGCCCAGCAGCGGCGGCGGGGGCTCCTGCAGGGTCGCGGCATCGCACTGCAGCGCCGACAGCCGCGCGCGCAGCGTCGGATGGCTGTCGGTGAAATGGCCTTCGCTGTCCAGGGCGTCGTCCAGACAGCGCCGGGCATCGGCGGGCACAGGCGCCTCGCCGGCCTGGGCCGCCCAGCGCTGCAGCAGGTCGGCCGGCGGCGCCGCGTCGTGGTCCATGCGGTCGAAGGCCTGCTGCATGAAGCGCTGGTGCGACGACGTGAGCAGCTTCACGCGCTTGAGCGCGTGCGCGACGTGGGCCGGACCCACCAGCGTGGCCGCCGCGGCATCGGCCTGGTACTCGTCGGCACGCGCCAGCACGAAGGTGTAGGCGTTGAAGTAGGGCGCGTACCAGCGCACCAGCGGCGCCGCCATCCGCCCAAGCCGGCCCTGGAGCCGCTCCGTGAACTGCTCCACCGTGCTCCAGGTGTGGCGCTGCCGGTAGATGAAGGCCGAGAACTGCCCGTGCGAGCCGGCCAGGTGCCCGTACTCGTGGCCCACCACGGCCAGCGCTTCGGCCGGGGACAGGCCTTCGAGCAGCGGCAGGCCCAGCAGCAGGTGGTTGCGCGGCCATCCGATCATGCCCAGGGCCGGGCGCTGCACCACCGCGGCGTTGACGCCGTCCACGACCAGCACGTGGTGCACGCGCGGGCCCTTGAGCCGGCGCCGCATGCCGTCCAGCGCCTCGAACAGCGCCGGCGCCTCGGCGCGCGTGATCTCGCGGCCTTCCGGCCGCGGCAGCCGCACGAACAGGGCCCGCACGCCGGCATGCACGAAGAACCACAGCGGAAAGGCCAGGAGCAGCAGCAGCTTGCCGAGCTTGACCAGCAACAGCAGCGCCGCGCCGCCGCTGAAGGCCAACCCCATGGCCAGTCCCACCAGCACCAGCAGCCCGAAGCCGACGGTGGCGAACAGCAGCGCCAGGATGCCGAAGCCCAGTGCGGTCAGCGCCGCGACCTTGGCGCGGTAGCGCCCGGGCGCGGCTGCGCTTTCGCGCTCCAGGCGGGCCACGAGCTGCTTGAAGCGGTCGGCGTCCACGGCGGCGGACCTTTCGAGGTGAGGACAAACAGGGTGCGGGCGTGGGGGCTGCCCGGTGCATCCAACTGCACAACCCCCCGTGGTTGTTACTGCATGTTAAGCGAGCAAGGGTGGGCCTTCGCCGGAGAGCGGGCTGGCCCAGTCCGACGTCGATGCCGGCTTCGCGCGGGTGCCGCCTGCTGTCGCAAGTCACTCCAGCCCGGCATGGGCCCGCACTACGATCCGCCCGGGCGGCCTCCACGCAGCACTCCAGGGCCGCCCCGTGCCGGTTGCGTCTCGTGCAGCGCGGCCCGAACCCATGGTCAGCGGCCGGCTGGCGCCGGCGGGGGGTCGAAATGGGCATCGTGTTCAACGTTCCGGGCGAGCAGGATGGCGGGAGCACCCGCCGTGGGGAGGGCGCAGCCGCCCCGGCGGCGGGGCCGCTGGGGGTGGTCAAGCAGGCGGTGCGCGTGAGCGCGCGACGCGGCGACGGCGCCATGGTGAGCGTCGAGGCCGAGCCGGGGCAGGACGCGGTGCTGCTGCAGCTCGCCGGCGGTCCGGAGCTGCTGCTGCATCCCGCCAACGCCCGCGACCTGCTGCGCGCGCAGGCCGGCACGGTGCGCAGCCGCGGGCCCGGGGGCGACGAGGTGCTGGGCGTGCCGGCACAGCTAAGCTGGCAGGGGTTGCGGCAGGGCGGCGCGGCGCGCGGCTTCGGCCTCGGCGAGGTGGTGCTCTCGGGCTTCAAGCTGCTGGGCATCGACGTCCGCGGCGAGCTGGCCGATCTCACCGTCGATGCGCTGCTGGCGTATTTCGACAAGAAGCCCAAGGCCGAGCTGCACCGGCTGGACCGTGACACGCTGGACGAGAAGAGCCTGGACGGCACCACGCGGCTCGACCTCGCGGCCGAGGCGGCGCCGGGCGCGCCGATGCTGGTGCTCGTCCACGGCACCTTCTCCACCACCTGCGGCACCTTCAAGCATCTCTGGGGCAAGCACCCGCAGTTGGTGGCGCAGCTCTTCGACGGCTACGGCGACCGGGTCTACGCGCTGGAGCACGCCACGCTGGGCCAGAGCCCGATCCAGAACGCGCGCGACCTGGCCGAGGCCCTGCCCGCGGGCGCGTCGCTGCACCTGCTCACGCACTCGCGCGGCGGGCTGGTGGCCGAGGTGATGGCGCGCGTGTGCGCGCATGCCGCCTCCGGCAAGCCACTGCGGCTCGACGAGGGCAACTCCGATCAACCCCGGCCCGAGGACGTGGAGGCGCTGGCCAGGCTGGTGGAGCTGGTGCGGGACAAGCGCCTGCGCGTGGAGCGCGTGGTGCGCGTGGCCTGCCCGGCGCGCGGCACGCTGCTGGCTTCCAAGCGGCTCGATGCCTATCTCTCGGTGCTGCGCTGGCTGCTGGAGAAGGCCGCCCTGCCGGTGGCGCCGGAGCTGGTGAGCCTGCTGCGCGAGGTGGCGCGCCGTGGGCTGGATGCCGACAAGGTCCCGGGCCTGGCGGCGCAGATGCCCGACAGCGCGCTGGTGCGCTGGCTGCACGCCGCGGACGCGCCGCTGGCCGGCTCGCTGCGCGTGGTGGCGGGCGACATGGAGGGCGACTCCATCACGTCCTGGCTCAAGACGCTGATGGCCGACGCCTTCTACTGGACCGACAACGACCTGGTGGTGCAGACGCGCTCCATGTACGGCGGCGCGCCGCGCGCCGATGGCGCGGCCTTCGTGCTGGACCGCGGGGGCGAGGTGTCGCATTTCGCCTACTTCGGCAACCGCGGCACGGCGCGGGCCATCGTCGAGGCACTGCTGCAGGAGCGGCCCGCGGACTTCCGGCCCATCGGGCCGCTGTCGTGGGCCGGGCGCGACGCCGGCGGCGTGCGCGCAGCCACGCGGGCCGCGCGCTCCGGCCCCGAGACGGCCCGTCCCGCCGTGCTGCTGCTGCCCGGCATCGCGGGCAGCAACCTGAAGGTCCACGGCGAGCGCGTGTGGCTCAGCGGGCGGCTGGTCAACGGACTGCTGCGCCTGAAGTACCAGCCCGGCGTGGACGATGGCGTCGCGCCCGACGGGCCGGTGTCCCTGGTGTACGACGACCTGGTGAGCTACCTCTCGCGCACGCACGAGGTCATCGAGTTCTCCTTCGACTGGCGCAAGCCCATCGAGGAGGAGGCGTTGCGGCTGGGCGGCGTGGTGCAGGAGGCGCTGGACGCGCGCGCGCAGAGCGGGGAGCCGGTGCGGCTGCTGGCGCACTCCATGGGCGGGCTGGTGGCGCGGGCGATGCAGTGGCGCTGTCCGGAGGTCTGGAAGCAGTTGATGAGCCACCCCGGCGCGCGGCTGCTGATGCTGGGCACGCCCAACGGCGGGTCCTGGGCGCCGATGCAGGTGCTCTCGGGCGACGACACCTTCGGCAACACGCTCACCGCCGTCGGCGCGCCGTTCCAGGACGACAAGGCGCGCGCGATGCTCGCCGGCTTCCCGGGCCTGATGCAGATGCAGATGGGCCTGCTCGACCCCGAGCTGCGCCTGGACCAGGCCGACACCTGGACCGCGCTGGCCAAGGAGGACTTGAGGCGGGTGCAGGAGTTCAACAGCTGGCACCACGACCTGCTGCAACTCAACGTCTACCGCTGGGGTGCGCCGCCGGACGCGGTGCTGAAACAGGCCGTCGCGTTGAGGCTGCGGTTGGACAAGCAGCGCGACGAGGAGCTGCCGCGCTTCGCCGACCGGCTGCTGCTGGTGCTGGGCACGGCGCCGGGCACGCCCGATGGCTTCGAGATGGGCAACGAGGGCCTGGTGTACCGGGACGCGCGCAACGAGGGCGACGGCCGCGTGCTGGACCGCAGCGCCATGCTGCCCGGCGTGGCGGCCTGGCGCGCGGGCTGCGACCACGGCGCGCTGCCCGAGCTCGCGACCGCCTTCCCGGCCTACCTGGAGTTGCTGGAGACGGGACAGACGAAGCTGCTGCCGTCGGTGCCGGCGCCGGGCGGTGCGCGCGGCGCGGTGGC
>Ga0065721_10050058_pt1 | contig 23737 bp, 26 predicted proteins | sample Mesricmetagenome_FD_59108 | JGI IMG/M metagenome (GOLD analysis project Ga0065721, IMG submission 59108) | Mesophilic microbial community from rice straw/compost enrichment Sample: eDNA_1 v2 (version 2) | ecosystem: Engineered > Solid waste > Grass > Composting > Bioreactor | place: USA: Davis...
CCGCCGCTGCCGCGCCCCCGCCCCGACCGGGGTCAGTAACGGCGGCCCGGGACCGGCGGGGTCCACTCCGGTTCCGCCAGTTCCTCGGGGGAATAGGCGAAATCCGGGTTGGCCTCGATCGCGGCCAGTTCGGCGGAGACCTTGGCCACGACCATCGCGTCGGCGATCGACACCTGCATGGTGGGGGAAACGTCGGCCTTGTCGCCGGCCATCTTGTTCCTGGCGGCGATGAACGCGGCGGCGAGCGCCTTCAGCTTCGGCGTCCAGCCGAACTTTCCGACCGCGAACTCGAGGCGGTCGCCGATGGCGTCCATCTCGAGGGCCGCGTCCGCCGTGTACTCGCCGCCGTCCGCCAGGGCCGGGTCATAGCCGAGTTCGGTCTCGAACGTGGCGAGACGGGTGCCCATCGCGGTCTCGCCGCCGGGGACGGGCCTTGCCACCGCGGCCAGCGCGGCGACGGCGGGGTTGGGCATGCGCGGCGCCATCTCGGGGGCCGGCTTGTACTTGTCCGCGACCTCCGGCTCGCGGCCCCGCCCCGGACGGAGCTCCGGGTGCGGCGGCTGTACCGGGCTGCCGTCGGTGACGGCGTCGGGACGCCCGATCTCGCCGGGCTGCGGACGGAGCTCGGTCAGCGATTCGGCCGTACGGACCTCGTCGTCCGCGTCGTCGGCGGGCGTGGCGTCGGGACGGGGCGACGGCGGCGCCATCTCCTCGACCCGCACGTCGTCCGGGCCGGCGGGCGCGCGGATGGCGTTCACCATCTCCTCGGCGGGGATGCCCTTGCCCTCGGCATAGCGGATCGCCCGCACCAGCAAGGCCACGGGATCCCGCGCGTGGCCGGTCGAGGCGTCGAAGGTCTGCAGCGTCTCGCCGAGGTCGCGGATCGCCTCCGCCATCTTGCGGGGTTCGCACTGGAAGCGCCAGTGTCCGGGAACGGACCCCACCGGGGCCGGCGCCAGCCGGCGGGCCGCCTCGACGACGGCAAGAGCTTCCTGAAGCATTTTTCGCCAATCCTTGTTTCGTTTGGCCAGCATGGGGGATATTCTGGGAAGCGACAAGACAATCATCCATGGAGTCGCCGAGGGATGCGCAGGATAGTTCTGGCCGCTGCCCTGGCCCTGACGGCCTTTCCTTCCGCCGCCCCGGCATCCCCACCGGCGCCGGAGGCGGACTGGTCGGCCTGTGCCGCCGTCGCCGTCGACCCGGGCACCGTGCGGCAGGCGCTGGGCAGCTTCGACGTGGTGTTCGGAAAGCCGGCCCTCGAATGGCGCGACCGCGACTACCGCCAGCTGATGGAACTGGCGATCGCCTGCGACGGCACCTCCGTCGACGGCCAGGTCATCGACGCCAGGGCCTGGCACGACGCCGTCGAAGCCGCCAAGGAGGACGTGTTCGAGCTCGCCGGCATCCACCAGGAAATCATGGGCAAGGGGAAGGACCTCCTGACCGGCAGGGTCCCACTATGCACAGAGCTGATGGCCTGGAAGGCGGACAAGTGGGCCATGCAGGACAACTCCGCCGAACTGTTCGGAACCTCATTCCTGGCGATGCCGCCCGACGAGCTACGCGGCGCCATCCAGCACATCAACAACTGCCTCGGGTTCCTCCCCGAGTACCTGCGCCAGACCAGGTCCGAGCGCGAGAAGGACACCAAGGACTTCGTCTACGCCATCATGGACACCGCCCTGCTGGTCGAAAAACGCCAGAAGGACTGGCGCTTCTGGCGCGGCAAGCGGTCGACGGACGTCACCGTCACGGAGGACGGGGTCCTGATCCCGCCCACCTTCACCTCCGAGAAGGCGAGGAACATGGTGGTCAGGTTCAACCGGGCCGCGAGCTTCAAGGGCGGGTTCTCGCTCGACACCGTGTCCGCCCTGATCTCCATCGCCGACGAGGTGATCGAGGCCAACGCCTCCCGCGTCGACATCCTCTACGCCGAAGAGGTGAAACGGCTCGTACAGGAGGACATCTTCAACAGGACCGAATACAAGCTGAACTGAACCTCCAATCCTTGTCGATGGCGGGATTACGGCATACCCTCGGCTCCGCAACCAGATTCCGGGCGACACCCATGAACATCAAGACGTTCCTCGCCGCCACCGCCGCCGTCCTTCTCGCCTCGGCGACGCCTGCCGCCGCCCAGTCGCAGACCTTGCCGCAGAAGGCGATGTCCGTGGTGGCGGACATGGAGGCCGTCACCGGGCGTATCATCGTGGTGCTGGAGCGCTCCGACCACGACCTGTCGGCCTTCTACTACAAGGCCATGACCGCCATGTGCGAGAAGACCGGCGACAACTGGTGCGAGGACCAGGTCATGCGCCTGCTCAGCGACACCACCAACCCGTTGGGCTGGGCCCGGGTGATCCGCTACACCAACGACGAAGGCGTCGACAAGACGATCTGCGCACTGCTGCCGCCAAAGCCGAACGTGAACGTCGCCTACGCCGCCACCGGGCTGACCGGCGGTATCGTCGTCGGCATGGACAACCTGCCGGATCTCGACGAGATGGAGGCCTATCTCTGGCTGCTCCACACCGCCGGATGCCAGTCCGACAGCGGCAGCCCGATCGAACGCCGCCGGGCCAATGTCTTCGCGGTCATGGCCCTGGCCCTGGTCCAGGGCGACACCCAGTTCGTGGGCGCCTACGCCCCGACGCCGGCGCGGCTGTTCGTGCCGTTCCGCGACCCGACCCACACCCGCTGGGGGGTCAACGTCGCCGAGCGGCTGCTGCTCGAGCACTGGAAGGCCCAGACCGCCGACGCCCTGACGCAGATCGGCTGCAACGCCTCCATGGTCGCGTCCACCGACCTCAACACCGACTACATCCAGCGCGCGCCGAGCCTTGGGACCATGGATTGCGCCCAGGAAGGGGCAGGCTACAGGTCCGCCACGGTGACCGACGCCAACCTCTGGCTGTGGTCGGCCCAGCAGGGCCAGAACGCCAGCGTGGCGCTGCCGCCGCAGCCCTACCAGCCGTTCGCGATGTTCCCCACCCGCAAGGACGGGGTGACCTACATGTGGCAGACGTCGCTGCAGCTGGCCCAGTAACCTTTAGCGGTAGCGGGTGGTGACCTCGCCCAGGGTGGCGCGGTCCACCCAGTCGGCGGCGATCCGCCCGAACGTCTCGGCGTTGTAGTTGCCGTAGGCGTCCAGCCAGGCCGCCGTCACCGCCCGCAGGTACTCGAACCGCTGGCCGCTCTTGCCGCTGGTGCCGGCCCGCGGCCCGGAATAGAGCAGCCGGTCCCCGGACTTGAACCAGACGAGGTGCTTGTTCCCTGCCGGGGAGAGCTCGAACGGCGAGACCTTGTGCTCCGGCGACTGCAGGGTGAAGTCGGTCTCCAACGCCCCCTGGACCACCATGAGCGGACGGGTGACGCGGGACCAGGAATCCTCGGCGAGACCCATGATCCCGGGCCCCTGCGGGGAGAGCATGCAGCCGGCGAACCAGCGCCCGTCCTCGAAGTTGCGGCGCACGCCGTTCTCGACCTCGACGACGGTGCCGAGCAGGAGCTGCGCCACGAAGGCCCCGAACTCGTGGCCGATGATGATGGGCCGCTCGGTGTCGATCTCCATGTCGACGGTGTTGCCGAGCCGCTCCGGCTGGTCCAGCGGCGACCGGCATGCCTCGCAGCGCGCGTCCCAGGCGGCGGAATCGTTGAGGACCTTGTCGATCTCCCAGGTGGTACTGCCGGTGACGCTGGTCCGCCGCGCGAGGAGGCCGCGCTCGAACACGCTGTCGTCGTGGATCGGCGCCGCCACGACGAATCCGTGGGACACCCAGTGGTCGATGAGGAGGCGATAGACCTGGGGGTCGGCCAAGGCGCCGTGGCTGAACACAACCAGCCTGGCCTTGCGCGTGTAGCGGGGGTAGTGCACCACCACCCGCAGGGAATCATAGGAGACGATCAACGGCTTGCCGTTGGGGATGAAGTCGCCCTGCTGCCCATAGCGCACGAATTCCGGGTCCTCGCCGGGCTCCGGCGGGCGCCGCAGGATCATCTCCTGGGCCGTCGACAACGCTGGCGACATCGTCGCCAGAACGGCCGCGGCCCCCGTCATCAGCTGTCTGCGGTTGATCACACTCGGCACCCGGTTTCGATTCGCCGGTAATGGTAGCGGAAAAGAGCGTAGCGTCGATTGGTTTACGATGAATTCGGCGTGCGATTGCGCGGAAACGCCTTTGACGGCAAGATACGGCAGTATTCCGGTGCCGGAGGTCCGGGCGATGATCGTACAACGAGACGAACTGTTCTCCCTGATGGGGCTGGACGACGCCTTCGCGTCCGGCACCGTGCGCATGCTCGAGACACCGGACGGACGGCGCCGCGCCACCCTGCGCTGGGACGACGACGAGATCACCGCCGACGTGTCCGACGCCATCGAGGGCGAAAGCGGCGACACCCTGGTGACGATAGCCGGCACCTACCTTGCCGACGAGGACAGCTTCGAGGTCACCGCGGAAGACCTGCGCCACGAGGCCAGCGACCCCCGCGACCCGCGCGGCGTGGCCAGCGCCTTCCACTTCCTCACCCGGGGAATGGAAGTCGTGGCCTGAGGCTGAGGACCGAGGCACCATGCAGGCATCCTTCGAAACCCACGGCGTCCTCGTGACGTCGACTTCCCCGGCCATGCTGGTGCCGGTGTCCCGCCCGCACGAAAGCGACACGCCCGCGCTGTCCCCTGACCTTCCGGTCACCGCCGTCAGCGGCGACGACCTCGCCGCCATCCAGGCCGGGGCCGGGACCGCGGATGACGGCACCTTGCGCGGCACCTTCTCCGTCAAGGGCGGCAAGGTGGCGCTGGTCCAACCGTGGGGCCACGACCACCGCGATTCGCGCATCGCCCGCCGCGCCGCCGCGAAGGCCTCCGGACAGCGCCATCCCTTGCCGTCCGGCCCCTACGGCGTGCTGACCCGGTGGGGCGAGGAGATCCATTTCACGCCGCTCGTCGAGGACGAACGCGGCCTCCGCGCCGCCGCGGAAGGTTTCCCCGTCACCCTGTCGACCGGCGCGGCATGGCGCGTGATCAAGGCAGGCCTCGTGGCCCCGGACGCGGATCCGGCAAGCTCGATCGCCGGATTTTTCGTCCTGACGCACACCCCCACCGGAGACGTATCCGTCAAGGAAGCCAAGGATGTCTGGAAGGCGAACCGCCTCGAGGTCGAAGCCGCCGTCCGCGACCACCTGGGATGGGAAGGCCGCGAGCTGACGGCGTCCGACCTGCACAAGGCCGTCGCCGACGGCGACGACGAGACGGTCGACGCGTTGAACGCGATCCTGTGCACGGGCGGGAACGCGCCCCTGCCGGCGCCCTGAACCGTCAGCGCCTTCCCGCTTCCGGATGCGGGTGGGCGTCCTCGCCGACGTTCGTCACGGTGACGCCGTACCGACCGCCGGATCTCGCGACCGCCAGGTCCACGGCGCGGAAGTCGAGTTGCTCCACCATCCCCTGCTCCGCCATCCAGGTCACGAAGGCCCACTCGTCGTCCCTGCCCAGAAAGGACGCGGCACCCTCCGGTTCCGCCCCGGCAGGCTCGCTTGCCTGTCCCGCCCAGGTCTCGAATTCCGTCACCGTCTCCTCGACGGTAAGGTCCCTGAGCACGCGGACGGGCGCCAGGGTGTCGTAGTCCTCGAAGGGCAGGTAACGGAGCAAGACGATCTCGCCTTGGCGCGCGAACAGCATGACGGGATACTCCGGGTTTCGCGGACGCGCCACAGGCGCAGGGAGCGGCTAGAAGCTGTCGCCCCACTGGGCCGCCGCGCCGCGGGTGTCGAGATGGACGAAGCCGTCGTCGAGATAGAGCCCGGTACCGCCCAGCTGCAGGGCCTTCACCGCCTTGGCGACGCTGCGCAGGTCCGCGCCGGCGATCGAGAAGTCGACGGCCTTGGCCTTGAGGTGCTGCGAGTTCACGGCGGGATTGTAGCCCATCTCGCGCAGCAGCCGGTTGGTCGCGTCGGTCCGGTAACCGGAATGGATGCGGATGCGTTCGGTCGGGGCGAAGTAGCGCTGCATGACGTAGAGCGAGGCGTAGATCTTGCGGTCGCAGGTCGTGGACGCCTTCTGGCGCCAGTCGCGCATCAGGTAATCGCAGACCACCAGGGCGTTGGGGTTCCACTGACCGCCCGTGAACAGTTCGACGTCATACGCCTCGTTGGTGTTGACGTTGACGAGGCGCAGCGGGATGGCGGCTTCCGCCGCCGCTGCCGCTGGGGCCACAAGTTCGGCCAGCGGCCCGCTCGCCAGCAGGGACAGTGCCGCCACCGCGCCCGCACCGCGCAGGAACCGGCGGCGCCCATCAAGGAACTGGATGTCGTCGCGCATCTTCGGAGTTGACCCGGCAAGGATTGGAATGAATCTCGTAACGAGTTTGCAAGGATTTCCTCGCGCGCGCAAGACGGGTTCGACATGGGCATGGACAGGAACGCGGTCCTTGGGCAACCTGTGGGGAGAATCTGGAGGACCGCCATGATCGACGTCATCGTAAGCACCACGGGCGAACTGGTGATCGCCCACGACATCGGCGAGCTCGGCGTGGTCTCGGAGATCCGCATCAACGCCTCCGACCGCATGCTGTCGGTGGTCCTTGACGGGGGCGAGGAGCGCGACATCGGGCGCCTGCAGCCGTCGATGATGACGCAGGCGGACGCCCTGACCCGCGCCAGCGTGGTGGCGCTGGACGGCTGGAACAGCCAGGCGCCCTATGAATGCGCCATACGGATGACCGGATCCTAGAGCGCCTCGACCACCTCGATGTCCACCAGGGTGTAGCCGTAGGCGCCGAGGTCACTGAAAGCCGGGATGACGATACCCTGGTAGAGACCCGACACGGTCGGCGTGCCGGTGAAGTTGCCCCACCATCCCAGCGGAAGCCCCGGCGGCAGCGTCGCCTGCGGCGGGATGTAGTCCAGGTACTCGAGGCTCGGGTCTTCGTAGTCCGGCTCGGAGATCACCGCCAGGTTCAGCGGCTCGGACACGATGTCCACCGCGGTGCCGCGGACCACCCGGATGAGCGGGCGCCCGTTGCCCTGCGTCAGGATCTCGTAGCCGTTCCCGCTCCCGGGCTGGAACCCCCAACCCGGCGCGCCATGGATCGTCACGCCGATCGCGGAGCTGTAGCCCTTGACGCCATAGGGGTCGATCTTGGCCACGCGGAAGGAATACTCGCCCGGCGTCCAGCCGCTGTCCGGGGCGGGGATGTAGATGTCCACCTGGTTCGGGAAGGTGTAGGGCAGGATGCCGTTCGGGATCGCGGAAAGGGTGGAATCCTCCACCATCCACGTCTCGTAGGAGCCGTTGTTGTCGGTGAACGGGCCTGTCGAGGTGATCCGGATAAGCTCGTCCCAGTAGTTTGGCAGGCCGACCTGCCACTCGAAGCTCGGGTAGTTTGGCGTGACGGTGAAGGGGCCCGTGACGACGACAGGGAAGTCGAAACGGACGGACGGACCGCCAGGCGGGGTCGCGACGACGCCGAAGGGGTAGGCGTCCTGATGGAACTCCAGGGGGATGCCTGAGATCTCGCCCGTCTCAGGGTCCAGTTCGATACCCGGCGGACGCCTGCTTCCAGGCGCCCACGACCATACGGTGCCCGGGGGTACCGTGCCGCTGACGACAGGAGCCGCCTCGTATTCCGTGCTGGCGACCGCCGAAGAACCATGCGCCGGGTAGCTGAAACTGAAGCTCTCCGCCTCCCCGGGATCCGCCGCCTCCGTGGCGCCCCCGCCGTAGCCGATCCGGAAGTAGGCCTGGGGGCCTGCCTCCTCCTGGGCCGATACGGGAAGGACGGCGACGCCGGCCAGCAGCAGGGGGAGGATGCGACGCATGGGGAACACCTGTGTTCGGACAGGGAAAGTGCAAGGACTATATATCTAGTCCTACAGGAATCACACCCCGGCACGAATAAAGCAAGCTCTCATCCCGCGAGGCGGGCGCCCTTGTTGTTGAGCCCGGCACCGGCCTGGTAGTATGAAGCCGCCACCTGGTAGGTCCGGTGGCCGGACAGCAGCATGGCCTCCTGGATGTTGATCCCGCGCAAGCCGGCCTCGGTCATGTATCCGGACCGCAGGCTGTGGCCACCGAATCGGGCCGGATCGAGGCCGGCGCGCTTCGCCCGGCGGCAGACCACCTTGGCCACCGTCTCGGGGTGGATGGCGGACTCGGAAATGGTCCCGTCAGGCGCGATGCCCCGGAAGATCGGACCCGATTCGCTTCCGACCACGGCGAGCCAGGCGCGCATCGCGTCGGCGGCGCGACCGGCCACCGGAACCGTGCCGGAATCGCCGTCCTGATGGGTCTTGGTCACGCCCAGGCGGTAGACGAAGTCATTCCCGTGCACCTCTAGGCGCTCGATCACCGCGGACGCGGCCTCGGACCGGCGGCGCCCGCCGCTCGACCAGGCGAACAGCAGCAGGGCCCGGTCGCGGATGTCGTGCAGGGAGTTGCCGTCACAGGTCGCCAGCATGAGGTCCAGCGTGTCGCGGGGTGCCGCCACCTTCTTGCGCGGCGCCCACCCCTTCCTCACCGCCGCCTTGACGGCCCGGGAGAGCAGGTCGGTCACCCTGGTGTCGGTGCACGGGTTCGGCAGGCCGGCCACCTTGTGGGCGGTGGACATGGACGCCATGCGCCGGCGCACGGTGGAAATGGCGGGAAGGCCGAAGTCCCGCTTCACCCCGGACCGGACGAGGCGGCGCTCCACCTCCTCCGGCAGCTCCTCGACATGGTCCACGAGGAAGGTGACGGCTGTCTCCACCGAAAGCGGCAGGCTTTCCTCGAGCCCGCGTGCCTTGCACCAGGCCATGATGTACTTCATGTCGGTGCGGTAGGCGTGCCTGGTGTTGGGCGGCGTGCCCTCGTCGATGATGCGCCTGGCGCCGCGGAGGGTGCCATCCTCGAGCGCCAGCGCCGACGGGCCGGAGGGGGACGGGACCGTCAGGTCGCGCCCCTCGCCGAGTTCCGTGTCGAAGCCGTCTTCCGTCCGCAAGGCATCCGTTCCCGTTCCGTTTCAGGGTAACCGCAGCCGTCGCCCGCCACAAGCGGCGCAAATCACATGCAATCCACCAAGCGCTTGATTGTTGCCGGCATCCTTGGTTCCCTTACGGTTGAAACGAAGGGCCTCCCATGGACATCTCTCAGGTCGTCACGCCGAAGTCGTTTTTCGTCCAGGAACGGGACCGGTTCTACTCGTCCTGGCTCGCCAGCTTTTGGCGCGAGCTGTTCCAGAACTCGGTCGACGCCGGCAGCAAGACCATCGACATCACCGTCTCCATGGAGCCGGGGAAGGGCTCTTTCGGGCGCGACCGCGTGGTGGACGAGGTCATCCGGGTGAACTTCAACGACGACGGCTGCGGGATGACGCAGGACGTCCTCGACAACGTCTACTTCCGTCTCGGCGAATCGACCAAGCGCGAGGCCGGCGGCTCGGTCGGCGGCTTCGGACGCGCCCGCCTGATGCTGGCCTATGCCAACGTCCGCTACTCGCTGCTCACCGGAGACCGCGCCGTCGAGGGCGACGGGCCGCACTACGCCCACCAGAACGTGGCCGAGATGGCGGAGTCGCTCGCCGCGCTCGCGGACCGCATCCGGCAGGAATCCCCGGACGACCAGCGCGTCGCAGACCTGTTGGCCGAGGAAACAAGGCTGCGGGCGATCGCCGCGCGGGGCGGGGTGAAGGGCTGCCACTTCCAGGTCGACATCAACCCCAAGGAATATCCGGACCGCCCCAACGCCAATCCCAGCGTCGACAAGCTGATGCGGACCCTGAGCGAGTACCTGAAGACCAGCCAGGTGCCGTGCAAGGTCATCGTCAACGGCGAGGAACGCAAGGAGCGCCTGCTCAAGGGACCGGCCAGGCGCACCCTTTCGGCCACCCTCGAGGACGGCACGGAACAGCAGTTCGCCACCGTGCACACCAGCCAGGGCGAGAAGGCCAGCTTCAAGCGGCAGGTCATCGTGCGCGTCGACGGCGCCACGATGTTCACCACGCATATCTCCAGCGACGTACAGGTGGTGATCGAGCTGGACAAGGCCCTCGCCAGGGACGTGTTGACATCCAACCGGGACAGCTTCCGCGAGCCATACGCCGCCGCCTTCGACGTGCTCAAGGAAGAGCTGATCCTGGACGTCAAGAGCGCCCTGGAGAAAGACAAGGTCAAGAGCTATACGGTTCCCGGATCGCTGGGCAAGATGCGGGCAGAAAAGCCGGCCACCATCGACCTCAAGGAGGTCGGCGGTGACGGATGGGCTCCGGACGGGGCTGACGAGATCCGGCAGGCGGCAGCCTCCCTACCCGCCGCACGCCCTTCGGCCACCGCGGCGTCGGAACTCGAGGCCAACGGCTTCGGCGGCGTGCCGTACCACGTCCTGCTCCGGTTCTTCGAGCAAACCCGGTACTCCAACACCTTCCTCGCCGAATACACGCTGCGGGAAACGAGAGACAAGGTCGTCTCCGCCACGGAGGGACGGACGGGTGTGCAGATGGTCCGCAGCGCGATCGAGGCGCTGGATCCGGACGAGCTCGCCTACGTGACCGGCCAGTTGCTCGAGCGCCTCGCCGAAAGCCGCCGCAAGGCACAGGAAGAGCTGGACAGCAAGCTCAAGGGGATGCCGGACATCCGCATCGCCACCGACGGCGACGTCACCGGCAAGCTCCTGAAGTCGATGCGCCGGAACGACCCCAAGAACTGGGATCCGGCGACCGGCCAGGGATTGAAGGCGCGCGGTATCTTCGCGGCATGGACCGTCCTCGTCGACGAGGCGATCGACACGCTGGTGCGATACAGGCCGACCTCCGTTCCCGACGATTTCCAGTGGACCACCGGGTTCGTCTACTCCGCCCCGCGCGAGGACTACCGCTTCAACCGCTTCCACGAGGCGCTGGTCACCGAGGCCCAGCACCAGAAGGACGAGGACGACACCCACTACCTGCTCCTCAACCCCGTCGATTCGGACGGCACGCTCCGCTACAACCCGCGCGATCCCGCCGACCTGCACTACCAGGCGGCCCTCGCCGCCCACGAGGTGGCCCATATCGCCGAGTCCTGGCACAACGAGGAGTTCGCCGAGCTGCTGACCACGATCGTGGGACGCATGGACATGCGGCGCGCCGCCAAGCGCGTGAAGTCCGCCCTCGACGAGATCCGCGACATCTACAAGGAAGGCAAGGTCCGCGCCCAGGCCATGGACGACGAGGCCGGAGCCCGCCCGTCCGAGCGGCTGATGGCCGGCTCGGCGCCGGCCGCCTTCGTGTCCGCCGGCGTCATGTCTTCCCCGGAGAACCGGCACCTCCCGTCCGCGGTGAGAGACACCCTTTCTGCCTCGATAACCCGGCACGAGGACGGCACGGTCGAATCCGATTGCGACGCGATCCAGACCCTCGAGCATGCCGCGGTCTCTGGATACGATCCCGAACCCGAAGCCGAGTCCGCGTTCACGTATTGAGGCCGGCCACATGACGAAGCAGACCAAGGAAGCCACCTTCGCCGAGCTCGTCCGGGCGGCACAGGACTGCGCGGGCGACATCTTCGACAACTGGGCCACGCATCCGGTCACGGCACCGTTCAGCACCGAAGACCCGTCCCAGATAAAGACGGGCATCCGCCGCATCGGTCAGAGGGCCGCACAGGCGGTCATGCCCGCAATGGACCACGTGGACGGGCCATGGGCCGCCAGGATGCTGACGGAGCAACCCGACCTGACAGGAACAAGTGTCGACGGCACCGGGGATATCCTCAACGCCGTCTATTGGGCGGTGAGCGACGCTGTCGCCGAGGAGGCGTCCAGGCATGTCTCGCGCCGCACACCGGAACCGGCACGACCCGCACCCTCGCCGTAGCGATGCCGGTCAAGGCATGGTCGGCGCCACGGCGTCCTCGACCTGCGGCCCCGCCTGCCTTGACTTCACCGCTTCCGCGACACCACGGATGACGTCCGCCGCCCCCAGGATATAGCGCCTCCTGTCGTCCGCGTAGTTCGGCCCGTACCCACGCACCACCGAGACATTGGACTCGCAGGTCTTCAGGGCACCGAGCTCCTCCGCCGACAGGACCGGCTCCGGTCCTTCCACGAACACCGTCCTGCCGTAGCCGTCCGGGGCATCCGCGGAAACGGCACCGCATTCCCGATAACGCTCGATCGGCTTGCCGGTCAGGTAGCCTGCCAGCGCTCCCACCCAGCCGCGGCCCACGCCGAGCGCCACCCGTCCGCTACCGTTCCAGTCACCTGGAAGGCCGAAATTACCGAGATGGAGCGAGAAGAACCCGTCCCGGGGAGACGCCCCTGATGAGACGAAGAAGTTACCGATCGCCTCGACGCCTCCCTTCGCGTCCGCGGCGATCTCCAGCGCCCGGATACACCAGGTCAGCGACGAGAACGACCGCCCCTCCAGGGAACGGTCGTCCACCGAAGCCTCCAGAAGGGCGGCGATTTCGCCGAGGTGGTCGAGCAACCGGGCGTGGCCGTCCGGCTCCCCGCCACGCACGAACACCGCGTGGCCATGACGGACCTCGCCTTCCACCCGGGTCGCGGGCGCCGCGTCCGGTCCCACCGCATGGAGCCAGTCCACGTAGGCCTTGGCGCTCCGAAGATCCGGCATCGTGCCGAGGCTGCCTTGCCCAGGCCATGCCCTGGCGTCGGCGACGTCTTGCGCGTAGATCCAGATGCCCCGGCCCGTGACCCCGCGTTGGAGGGCCATCCCCCTGTAGAAAGTCATTGCCTTGTCTCCGTGACGGCCCGCCGACTGACGGGCCCGCATTCATTCTGACCGCTCGTCCCCTCCCGGTCGACGAAGGCGAAGGCATCGTAGCGCTCGAGCGTCGTGTCGCCGTCATCGTCGGGCAGGCCCATCGGGATGCGCTCCCCGTTGGCGAGTTCCTCGAGCAGGACGGACACCGGGCGGACCCCGGCCTGGCTGGGCTCCGTCATGGCAAGTCTCCTTCCCGGCATCCTACGACCCTGCCCGCCAAGGAACGACGGGAAAGTCTCGCCAGGCGGCGCTTCCGGTAAAACAGGCAATTCCCTTGTGGACCCCGTGGAAAACGACCCGCCAGGAAGCCCGCTGACTGGCCTTGAGCCCCTTCGATGGACTTCCGGTCATTCGTACCCCCGAAACCGCCCTGCAAGCCCGCCGTTTTCCGCCGTGTGGGAAGTTAACAGCAGTTAGCTTCGGTTTCCAAGTATCGTTATCCAGGCGATTTCACCCAGTTCCAAGGGGCTCCGACACCCCCAAAACACCCCGAAAACCACTACGCGTTAAGTGAAGGTTAACACGTAGTGCCGTTTTGGCGTCCGAAGGCCCAAATCCGGCAAAAACAGGCGATTCTCAGCTCAAAAGCAGTGCATATAAACCGAAGCTATGAACCGTTAACTTCGCTTGCAACCGTGACCGCAGCATCTCCGAGGGGTAAAGACAGCCGGGAAACGGGGTGGTAATATCGTTTCAGATCGTCGGGGGCCGAACCATCCGACGCAAAGAAAACACATAAAATACAACAGGTTGAGACAAGAACAGGCTGCGGGCACAATGGAACCAGGCACACCCCCCGATTCGATCCCGATCGTTTCCGTCAACACAGACACGGGGAGGGTCAAGGCGACGGGCACCGCCGACCCCGTTCAGGACGCCCCCGTCTTCGAGGTGGCGCGACGCTACCTCGCCAAGGCGACCGCCCTGGTAGGCGGCCTCGACGGCGCCATCCACGTCGCCTACGACCCCAAACTGGTCGCCCTCGCCGGCAGCGCTCCCAGGTTCCTGGCGATCGCCTCGCTGGACCGGCAGTTCGCCGAGGTCCTGTCCACGGCGACGGGCCGCGACGTGGCGGGCTCCGACCTCATCCTCGTGATGGGGCCGGGCTTCGTCTATTACGAGATGGACGACCCGCGCATGACCGAGATCGTGGCGGGCGACCTGACCACGGCCTTCCATCGCCTCCACCCCGTGCGTTGCCAGGGCCCGATCGCCCAGATCATGCCGTGGCTGGTACAGATCGCGGGCAACATCCTGATCCCGGGCTGGACCGAGGCGGGCGACGGCGACATCTCGCCGCTGGCCGAGCGCAGGGACAAGGCGATCGGACGCGCCATCCGGAGCTTCGTCGAGCAGAACTACCGCGACCACGTCAACCCGGAGGGGCAGGCGGTCACCGACTTTCCGGCCCTCTCGCCGGTGGCGGAGATCGTCGGCAACGAAGCCTGCTTCTTCGTGTCCCGATCGGGCGGCACGCCCCTGACCCGCCAGACCACCGTGTCCTCCATCCACGAGGTCATCAGCCGCGCCATGCGCGACGCCGGCGTCTCAGTGGTCCGCGACACCAAGGCAAGCTTCGGCTAGATGGACACGCTGGCACCGCACGACGGACAGGACGAGACCTCCCGCGCCTTCGCCGCGCTCAGGGAGAGGGAGGCGGCGCTGGAGGAACTCCACGCCACCCGTCTCGCCTCCATGGCCGCCGACATGCGGAACCAGCACCAGGCCTCGTCCAGCCTCGGTCGGCTGGACGAGCTGCTGTCGCGGGACCCGGATCTCAGGCCGCTGGTCAACGCATGGTCAATCCGCCGCGAGGCGCTGGCCATCGCGGCGGCGGAACAGCTCGCCTCCGACGAGACCCGTCTGGCCACCCTTCTGGCCGGCGGCAACGGAATCTTCGGCAAGCAGGACCGCACCGCGCAGGACATCCATGCGGCGCTCGCGACCGTGACGGAATGGGGCGAGGGGGCGCCGACCGCCGCCGACATCCAGGAGCTGTGGGAGACCTGCGACGCCGGCAACGTCCGCGCCCGCGGCCCCGACTTCGCCTGGAAGCTCGAGCAGGACTGCATCCGCGCCGCGGAAACCCTGCGGGCCATGCGCGAACGCGCCGAACCGTTCACCGCCTCCGAGACCACGCGGTCGCTGATCGCCGGCGGCGGCTTCCACGGGCTGTCCGGACGGGTGGCGAGGATCGCCTCGCTGCACTCGGTCCGCCGCGGCTTCGGCTGCGGCTATGTGTTCGTGGGCATCTCCGGCGAGCTCGCCTCCCGTCCGGAACGACTCGCATCCGCGATCGAGGACCAGAACCTGTTCTTCGGCCTCTACCTGGAGGCGGTGGCCGAGGCGGCGGCGCGCACCTATGCCGCCGCCCTCAAGATCTCGCGGCTGTCCAAGGAACTGGTGGACATGTGCCGGCCCGAACGCACCACCTCCAGCCTGGGTGCCGCCGTCCGCTCGCTCCTGCGCAACCCGGTCACCTCCCAGGTCCGCCTGTCACGCGACGTCGGCTGCACCGACCGCGGGGCCGCGATCCTGATCGAGCGGCTGGTGACCTCCGGGTGCCTGCAACCCCTCGAGGGCAACACCCAGAAGAACCGCTGCTTCATCTGCCACAAGGCCCTCAACCTCTGATCCGAGCTTGCACGCCGGCACGGATTGGGTGACCATTCCTTGAGAAAAAATCCTACCGGGACCGGCTGCAACATGCGATTCGCATCCATCCTTCGCCTTGCCCTCGTCGCCGCAGTGTTGACCGTGATGTCGTCCGGCGCCGCCTTCGCGGACTGGCGCGGCACCCGCGACAAGGCCATGCAGATGCGCGAGGCCGGCAACGCCGCCCAGGCGTACCAGTCCGTCGCCGGCTACGGCGCCAGGTCTGCCAAGGACATCAACGACCGCGACTTCCTCGCCGGGTTCCTGGCACTGCGCGGCCTTGGCCGCGCCGACGTGGCGCTGGCCCATTTCCAGGCCATGGCCATGTCCACCTCGGGCCTGCCCGCATGGCAGCAGCCGGAGCGCCGCGCCCAGGCGGGGTACTGGCTAGGCCGCACGCTCGACGCCCTGGGCCGGGCCCAGGACGCCCGCAGCATGTATGTCGCCGCAGCCGCCTACCGCGACACCTTCTACGGGCAGATGGCCGCGTCCCAGGCGGCCCTGGACGACACCACCTCCGTCCTTTCCGGCTACGCCTCGTCCTATCCGGACATGGAGATCTTCTGGTACGACTCGCGCATCCGCAAGGAGCTCGTGCTCTCCATCATCCGGGCCGAGTCCTCGTTCAAGCAGAACGCGGTGAGCCCCGCCGGGGCCAAGGGCCTGATGCAGATCATGGACGGTACCGCGTTGCGCGTCGGCAAGGCCTCCGGGGTGAACATCGACCTCAGCCTGGTCGCGGCCAACCAGCACTACAACGTGGCGGTCGGCAGCAAGCTGGTCGCGGACCTCCTCCAGCGCTATGGCGGCAACGTGTTGCTCATGGCCGCGGCCTACAACGCCGGAGAGGGCAAGGCCGACGAGTGGGTCCGGAGGTTCGGTGACCCGCGCGGCGGCCGGATCGACCCCGTCGACTGGATCGAACTGATCCCCTATGGCGAGACCCGTGAATACGTGAAGAAGATCGTGTCCGGCTACGTGACCTATATCGCCATCTCGTCCGGCAGGTCCTCGTAACAAGCAGGCAGGCTAGATCCGCGGCGCCGGCCCCCGGATCTCGAGCATGGCTTCCTCGACGATGCCGGCGAGCCGGTCCTCCAGCGCGCTGTCCCGGAAGGCCCCCGGGAGATCGCCCTCCGCCATCTCGCGGTAGGACACGCAGGCGGCCATCTCGGTGTGGTTGAACCGCTCAAGCAGCGCTTCCGGCGCGGCGGGTCCGTCGTAGTCCATCAGGGACACGCCGTCCGAGAGGACAGCGTGCTGGGCCCGTCCGGCGGCATCGGTGAGGACGAACACCTCCCCGCCGAAACAGCGCCTCAAGACGTTCGCCACGACCACACAACCGCCGTCGAAGGCACCGCATTCGGCCGTCTCCACTAGGTCGTCGTAGAACCTCTCGTGGATGCGACCCCTGATGAGACGCCACTCGTGTTTTTCTGGCACCCGTTCCGCTCCGGCTTGGTTCCCGTCCTGCCTAAGCCGGGGCCGGGAAAGCCACAACCGGTCAGAAGCGGACCGGCGCGAGGGGCTTGTCGGAATTTACGGTCGGCGGCTTCGGGGCGGACCAGGCCGGAGCGGCTGCCGTCCGCTTCTGCCGGATGGATGCCGGCATCGCGGCAGGGGCAGGCGGACGGGCGGGGCCCGTGGTCCGTGGCGCCGTCGGGCGCACCGCTCCCGGGCCCGAGATCACCACCGTCTCCGTCACCGGCGGCGGTGGGGGCAGTATCCCGGACGGGATCGGCGCAGGCACGGCCCCGCCGCCGAAGCTCTGCGACGGCAAGGTCAGGTCCTGCGGGATGGTGAGCTCGTGTCCAGCGATCACCATGTTCTCCGGCAAGACGCCCACCGGGGCGTTGTCCAGGGATGTCACCACCAACGGCCCCTGCGGCGCCGGTACCATCGCCGCGGCGGGCTGCGCCTGGGCGGCGTCGGGCGTGGCGCCCGGAGGGGGCGGCAAGGACGGCAGCGCCGGTGTCTGCAACGCGGCGGCGACCGGCTGGGAATCAGGCGGCGGCGCGGGGGCGATGTCGATGCCGCCGGCGCTGAGGATGTTCTGGATGTCGGTGTCGATCGCGGGGGCCTGCGCCCGGGCGGCTGGTTGGCGGTTGTCCGCCTGCGGCTGTCCGAGCGTCGTGCATCCGGCGGCCATCAGGCACAGGCACGCCGCTGCAGGCAACGAGAAGACCGTCCTGGTAACCATCGATTCGCCCTTGCATCCCGATTCTCGGCTGCCACGACGAGAACACGAAAGCGCCGGGTTTTCAACGCACGGCAGGCAAGGATTGCTGGTCTATCCTGCGATAGGTGCCGTCGCGATACACGTATTCGATGATGCCGCCGTCCGGCTCGAACTGCGCCAGCGCGATGTCCTTGGATCCGTTCTGCCCTTCGCGGATGCCCACCGCCAGGCCGCCGCCCTCGATCGCGAGGCGCCAGCGCCCGCCGTCGCGCACATAGACCAGCCACGCCACGCCGTCGAAACCCTCCGGTGCGATGAGGTCAGGGATCTTGGGGCGCAGGACCAGGTCGTCCTCGCCGTCTCCGGTCAGGTCCATGAAGGCGAAGGAGAAACCGTAGGGCGAGCCGGGGGAGACCGATTCGGCCAGGGGCGCGACGAACAGCCGCCCGACCTCTTCGCGCAGCTCGGTTCCGAACTGGTCGCTGGTATTGACCTGACGGTAGTCCCCGGCGGCGAGCGCCTCGAGGTCGGGGCCCTCGTACTCCCACTCCTCGATGGCGGAGGCGGACGAGGCGACGGCCAGGAAGGCCGCCGCGACCAGCCCGATTATTTCAACCTGTATCCGCGCCCGTCGCATGTGGTGGTCTCGCCTGACTGGAAGTGCATGTGCTTGTAGCCGCCGCCATAGAACTGGAAAGCGAGCGTGCCGTCAAACACCGTGCAGCTGATCCGCAGGAGTTCCTCGAACAGGGCCTTGCCCTCGCCGCCCTGCCACCACTCGGAAGTGTTGCGGAACCGACCGTTGATGGTGAACCCGGAGACGTCGATCGCGTCTCCCGTGGAGTGGGTGCTCAGGCTCGACAGCACGCCGTTCTGGTTGTTCTTGAGCTTGCACACCGCCGTGCCGAGGTCGACGAGAGCGGTCACGCCCAGGCCCTTGGTCTGGCGTCCGTATTCCTCGATCTGCTCGGCGAGCCGGCAGTTCATCTGCAGCTGGCGACCGAAGTCTATCTCCTTGCCGCGATAGACCAGCGAGTTGGGGATGATGCAGGTCAGGCCGCCTGTGGAGATGTTCCGCATCCCCTGCTCGACGAACTCGACGCCCTGGGCGCGCAGCCGCTCGTAGCACGCCGGGTCGTCGGCGGCGCCGATGGTCTGCTGCTGCGAGTTGTCCTTGCCGCGGGCTCCCATCGGCGGTTCCGCCTTGGCGCAGGCATGCACATAGGCCCACGAGCTCGTCCCGTCCCGGAAGGTCTGGGTCTTGCAGCTCTCGAGGTGCGGGCCAGACGGCGGCACGTTCTCGGCCCAGGTCTCCGCCGCGACGCACATGTCCATGTTCATCAGCAGCGGCTTGTAGCGGTAGCAGAAGCCCTTGAGGTTGTCGGGGTAGATCTCGCACGGGGTGGCGGCCAGCATCGGCACGGTGACGTTGCAGGTGCGCGAGGTGGTGTCGCCGTTCCAGGGCTCCTCCTCCTGGGTCGGCGGGGTCTGCGGCGTGCAGGTGCTGCCGTCGACGTCGCTGGGTTCCCCCGTCAGCGCCGAGACGTTGAAACCTGGCGCGCTGCGCATGTAGGTGCCGGCGCAGACCTGGTTGCCGTCACGTACGCCCGGCGCGTTGCAGTTGCCGCCTGCGTTCAGGTAATTCTGGACCGTGCCGACGCCGAACTGGCTGGCCTTCAACAGGCCCGATTGGGTGACGACCGTCCCGTCGGCGAGCTGGGTGCCCACCATCTCGGTGATCTTCTTGCCGTTCTTGAGCTTGATGTTCTTCATGTACCCCCAGTTCTTGGCGGCGTACTCCTCGTAGATCGCCTCCTGGATCGCGGGGTTGGTCATGAAGGTGTTGTAGTCGACCGGGATGCCGTTGACCTTCTTGCCGGTCCAGGTCAGGTTCCTGTTGCCGCCGCTGCTGTTGGACACGTACCCGAGGTCGTGCATCGCCGACCGGGTCATCTGGTACTTGCCGAACGCGCCGTTTTGCTGGTTCACGGCGGAGTAGCCGCCGGCGCCCGACGACTCGGAACCAGCAACGTTCTCCTTGAACGCTTCCGCGTCGCACTGCTGCCCGCCGGCGGACGGAGGGGTGCCCTGCGCCCAGGCGCCTGCGGTCGAGAGCGCGATAAACGCCACCGTTGCGAGCGCGGTGCGTGCGATTCGGTTCATTGCGGAAACCCCTGATCTCTCGACCCGATTGTCAAGGATAGCCGGGATTAACGCAAGGTTTAAGATGGATTGGAAGTGAGGGCGAAGTGCTAGAACGGCGCGCCGAACTCGACGATCTGTCCGCGCAGCTCCTCGACGTCGAAGGACACCCCGCAGGCATAGAAGGACTGCCCGTCAGCCGAAATGGAATGCTCCTCGAGGAGGTTGCACGCCATGAAGTCGGCGATGATCCGGCCGTCCTCGAAGATCCGGGTCGGGCAGTCGTTCATCCCGCACCAGCCGCCGGCCATCAGCACCGTGACCGTGTAGCTGCCGCCGCCGGCGGTGGGCATGCTGGCGACATGGATCGTGGCGGGCGCGGCGTCGGGGAAAAGCTTCGGCAGGTAGTCCGTCCAGTACGCGGCGGCGTCCGGGTGGGCGACCGTGAACTCGTCGTATTCGAGGACGATGTCTCCTTCCTGCGCGGCGACGGGGGCCGCGAGGAGGACTGCCAGGGCGAAGATGGCTGCTGTACGGGACATTCCTGCCTCACTGTCTGGCGGCGGCATGGCCGCGTGCCGGTTGTCGTGCAATATACACTTCCGATTCGTCTTTATCCACAAGGGCCTGCCCCTATGCCTAAGAAATTCGCCGCTGCCGCCCTCGCGGTCCTTGCGACGACCGCCGCCACGGGCGACGAGATCCTCATGATCCCGGCGGACGGCAGCGAGGTGGCGATCGCCATCCGGGACCAGTTCGTCTCCCCCATGACCGGAACGGCGGAAACCGCCTTTGCCTGGGCCCGTCATGACATCGACGGTGACGGCTACGACGAGCTTCTGGTGCGTCTGGACGGCCAGTTCTGCACCGAAGGCGGTTGCGCCACCTTCGCCTTCCGGCGTGCCGAGGGCGGTAACTGGCCCGCCATCCTTACCGTGATGGCCGACACCGTGGAAAGCGCGCCCGGCGGCCTCGTCACCGTGTCCGGCGGCGTCCCGACCGAGTGGGCCTACGACACCGAGGCCGGGGCGCTCCTGCCACCGGTCAACTGAACGACGGCAACGCCTCGGCGGACAAGTCCATCTCCTTCTCCCGGCGGCGGTCCGAAACCCTGACCACGTCACGGGTCCCCGCGAGACCGAAGCCGTGGCCGGCCTTCTCGAGTTCGGCGCACATCGAGACCAGCGCGTCGCGCAGCATCCCGTCACCGACCCGTCGCTCGCGTGACTCCCGCAGGTCGCAGTATGCGGACATGGCGTCCAGCGGCAGCTCTGGCAACAGGCCGGCGGCACGGGTCTCGATCTTCCCCGCCTCCGCCAGCAGTGCCTCGCCGTCCGGGTCCGCCTTCAGGAACGCCGGGTCCGGGACCCGTACGGACGGGACCATGACGTCCGCCGGCGCGACGTCACCCAGGAGGGAGGCCCTCTCGACCGCCTTGTCGAGCTCGTCGAGGCGGAACACGTCGGCCAGGTCCTCGTAGTCCGGTTTCCGGAAGCTCACCACCACCCGCCCCGCCTGGGCGATGTAGACGGGTTCCGGACAGGCGGAATAGACCTCGCCGTCCACCACGAGCAGCGAGTCGGCCACCTTCTTCACCGCCTGCAGGGCGTAGTCGCGGTCGCCGTAGTCGACCGTGGACGGACGCGGCGGACCCTTGCGCTTGACCTCGGCGCCCTTGCGGACCGCGCCGAGGTCCCTGAACATGTTCTCGGTCTCGGCAAGGGCATCCGCCCTCACCGGGCAGGCCACCCAGCCGTCGTTCCGGTAGGTGTCCCGCTCCATCAGCATGTATGCCTGCCCGCCGACCTCGCGGACCACCGGGCGGAAGGCATCGCCCCCGCCGACAGCCTCCGCATAACGGACGGACGCAGGCTGGCCGAGCTCGTGCCGCGGGCCGCCCGGCACCACCATCACCCGGACAGGGGCCTGGTCGCCGGCGAATTCCGGGACCTCGAACTCGTAGTTCTCCACATAGTCGCGGCTGACCTTGTCGCCGCCCGCCGTGGTCACACGCATCGTATAGCCGAACTTCAGTGAAGCCTTCACGGGAACACCATGTCCATTGCCTCGAGGTCCTGCGGGGCGGGTTGCGCCAGGTGCCCCTCCGCTTCCATCCTGGCCAGCACCGCGTCCATGAGCTCCGGGAGGTGCCAATACATGGCGCTCTCCGAACGGAGCAGCTCACCCAGCCGCCGCAGGTGCGGCACCAAGGCGGGCCAGGCGACGCCGGAGGCTTCCTGGTCCCTGAGTTGCCCGAACGCCATGATGCAATCCCGCCCCAGCGTGGAGATGTCCGGCAACCGCCCGCGGCCGGAGTTGTTGCGGGACAGGACCTTGAGGACATGACGCGACGTCTGGCGGATCAGGAAATCCTGTTCGTCGAAGCCGAGCAGGTCGGGCCTCTCGATCTCCGGACGGAATTTGTCGAACTCCGAAGGCTTCTGGTAGGACTGCATGACCTTCGCCACGAAGGCGGCCCTGGCGTCGGCGAACCTGTCGATCGCGAAGGTGAGTGGCAGGTTGTTGCCGTCGACCCTGTCCGAATATTCGAAGGAAAGGCCGCTCCCGACGTGCTTGCGCACCACGATGACCGGGCAGGGGCGCCGGACGTGGAGCAGGCCGTCGACCAGAAGCAGGTCAGAGAATTCCCGGCGCGCTTCGACGAGCCGCTCCTCCCGGTCGTGGGACCTGACCTCGGCGATACCGGTCATGTCCCCGAAGGGAATCAACTCCGGCTCCCGCCCGAGTCGGGTCACCTGGCTCACACGGCCCGAGGCCGCCATGGCCCGCAGGCCCTCCGCGTCGACGAACAGCGGACGGTCGTCGCGGTGGATCCGTCCGGCCTTGCGCCACGCGATGCCACTGTCGTCGGCGACCCCTTCGAGCCCTTTCATCGCGGAGGGCGATACGGGCGCGTATAGATGGCCCTCGAACCCGCGCATGCAGGTGCGGACGCTGTCATGGTCGGAAGGGGTCTTCCACCAGACCGCGGGCGGGGCGTCGGAGGCGGAGACCTCACGGACCTCGAAGGGGACGGAGTCGACGAAAAAGACGTCTTCGGTGGTGCGCTTGCGCGAGCGCCGGACTTCGCCGTGGAACTTGAATGCGAGATCGACGATCATGACGCCACCCGGTCAATGGTCGGACAACCATGGACCGGGTGGCGGAAAGCCACAAGTCTGCGGGACTAGCGCATGAAGGGCGGGAGGTCGTCGTCGTCGTCCGGCGCCTCCGTACCGAACACCTGCTTGGGTTCCGTTTCCGGTTCGGCGACGGCTTCGTCCGCGACCGGTGCCTCGGCAGGCTTCGATGCCACCGCCGCAGGGCGGTTGGTGCGCGCCCCGGGGGTGAAGGAGGGACGCTTGGGCGCGGCAGGCTTGGCCGGCTCCTGGCTTGGTTCCGGAGCGGCCACGGGTTCGGCTTCGGGTTCGGGATCGGGAGCCGGAGCCTCGGCTTCCGGAGCGGCGGTGCCGTCCTCCGGGTCGTCCCAGATCTCCGTTTCCTCGTCGCCGCCCGCAAGGAACGGCGGGAGGTCGTCGGCGTCCCCGCCGTCGTTCCCCGTGCCGCCCTCTGCCAGGAACGCCGGCAGGGCGTCCTCTTCGGCGGTTGCCGCCGGAGGTTCCGACGCTTCCGGCGAAGGCGTCGCCGCTTCCTCGGCCTTGCCCGTCACCGGAGCCGTATCCGCCTCGGCTTCCGCGGCGCTTGCCGGGGCCTCGGCGCCTGCGGGCTGGGAGTTCCCGGGATTGTCGTCGTTGGCCGGCGTTTCAGCCGCGACAGCCTCCTCCTGAACCGGGGCTTCGACCGCGGGTACGCTGTCCGGCGTCTCCGGGGCCGGGTCGCTCCCTTCGACGACGGGCGGCGCCTCGGAGGCAGGTTCCGGGGCAGGGGCGGACGCGGCGGGAGCCGCCTTGCGCGAGCCCGGACGTGGCTTCGCCTTCTCGCCGCCCTCGGCGACGGCAGGCGTCTCCGCGGCAGGCGCCGGGGGCGCGACGGCCAACAGGCCGAGCGCCGCCAGCCCGGCGAC
>Ga0065721_10004834_pt1 | contig 23731 bp, 18 predicted proteins | sample Mesricmetagenome_FD_59108 | JGI IMG/M metagenome (GOLD analysis project Ga0065721, IMG submission 59108) | Mesophilic microbial community from rice straw/compost enrichment Sample: eDNA_1 v2 (version 2) | ecosystem: Engineered > Solid waste > Grass > Composting > Bioreactor | place: USA: Davis...
TGCGGACCGCGAAGTTGTTGGCGCGGAACTGAGCGCCAATGCCGACCAGCGGCTCGGTGCTCTTGTCGCTGGTCGAGCCGAAGCCCCGCACCCGGAAGTCCGCGTCCAGCCGGGCCACGCCCAGCCGGCCGAACAGGTCGAAGTTGCTGCCCAGGGGCAGCATGCCGAGCGCGCTGACCGACACCGCCGAGTAATCGGCTTGCAGGTCGACGCCGAAGATGCGGTCGACCGGCTTGCCGAAGTCGGTGTAGTTCAGCTCCACCGCGACCCAGTCGATGATCCGGTAGCCCGCCGTCAGCTTGAAGCCGGTGTCGTCGGCGTCGAACTCCTGGCGCGTCTGGTCGTCCTTGAAGCGCACGGTCGAATCGCCGATGGAACCGCCAATATAGGGCCCGGCCAAAGCAGGGTCTCGCGCAAACGCGGCGGGACTCGCCGCGCACAGCGCGATGGGCAGTGCCAGCCAGCGCAGAGGCAAACGCATGTTATTGCTCCGTTGCAATTCTTGTAGCGGATGTTTTTAGAGGAACGTGTAAGTCACGCCGAGCGAGAGCATGTTGGCGTCTTTCACATCGTCGATATCGAATTTCTCATACTCGGCGCGCACGCTCAGGCTGAGCAGGCGGAATTGCACGCCGACGCCGTAGGCGAACTCGGTGCCATCGTCGCGGATGTTGCCGATGCCTCGGAGCGTGACCTCGCTGTCGTAGCTGATCACGCCACCCTTGGCGAAAACGTCCACCGGCCCGACGGGGAGGAAGAACACGCCGAAACCGCTGATGCCGTCGGCTTCCGCCGACACCTGGCCTTGCTTCGGCTCGCCGAAATTCACGTAGTTGGCCTCGATGCCGAACCAGTCCAGCGGCCGGATGCCGGCGATGATCTTGAAGCCGGTGTCGTCGCCGTCGACCCGCAGCGGGCCTTGCTCGATGTCGACGTTGGCATTGCCGAGGCTGGCGCCGAGATAGATGCCGTTGTCGGCGGCCATGGTGGCCGTGCTCGCCAGCAACAGTGCGGTGGCCAGGAGTGCTTTGCGCATGTTTAGAAGTCCTTTGAAATTACCAATGACATGTGACTGACAAACAGTCGGGCAGGGCATCAGGTTGCATCAGCATGCACGAGCAACCTGAATCCGATATGAAATGTTGGCGAGGGGTGCCGCGTATAGCACGGCGCCGATGAAATGATCAGTGCGCTTCGTCCCAATTCGCGCCGATGCCGGCATCTACTTTGAGCGGCACGCGCAGCTGGGCGGCCCCGCTCATCAGCTCACGCACATGAGCGATCAGATCCTCCGCCAGGTCGCGTCGCACTTCGAAGACGAGCTCGTCATGCACCTGCAACAGCAGGCGCGCCGGCAGCTTGGATTGCGTCAACCAGTGGTCCACGTGAATCATCGCGCGCTTGATGATATCAGCTGCCGTGCCTTGCATCGGTGCATTGATTGCGGCGCGTTCGGCGGCCTGTCGCAAGCCGGCGTTGCGTGCGTTGATGTCGTTTAGATACAGACGACGGCCGAACACCGTCTCCACGTAACCACGCTCGTGCGCGAGTTGACGTGTTTCGTCCATGTAACGTCGCACGCCCGGATAACGCTGGAAATACAACTCCACGTAACGTGCGGCCGTGCCGCGCTCGATGCCGAGCCGCGACGCCAGGCCGAACGCCGACATGCCATAGATCAAACCGAAGTTGATCATCTTTGCCGTGCGGCGCTGATCGGCTGTCACGGTGTCGAGAGTCATGCCGAACACTTCGGCGGCAGTCGCCAGGTGGATGTCACGGTCTTCGCTGAAAGCTTTCAGCAAGCCTTCATCGCCCGACAGATGCGCCATGATGCGCAACTCGATCTGCGAGTAGTCGGCTGCGACGATGCACATATCCTGCGGGGCTACGAAGGCCTGGCGGATGCGGCGGCCTTCCGGCGTGCGAATCGGAATGTTCTGCAGATTCGGATCGGCGGAGGACAATCGCCCGGTCGCGGCGATCGCCTGTTGGTAACAAGTGTGCACGCGCTGCGTGGCTCGATTGATCTGCAGCGGCAGCTTGTCCGTGTAAGTCGATTTCAACTTCGCGAACGCGCGGTAATCCATGATGAGCCTGGGCAGCTCGTAACTCGCCGCCAGTTCTTCCAGCACGTCTTCCGCCGTCGACGGCTGACCCGTCGGTGTTTTGCGAATGACCGGCAGGCCCAGCTTGCCGAACAGCACTTCCTGCAGTTGTTTCGGTGATTCCAGCGAAAACTGTTGACCGGCAGTCGCGTACGCTTGTGCTTCGATCTCGCGCATGCGCGTGGCCAGCTCGCCGCTTTGTTTCCGCAGCAGATCGCCGTCGAGCAGCACACCCGCTCGTTCCATCTTCAGCAGCACGGACAGGAGCGGCTGTTCGATGCTGTCGTAAAGCTCTCGCAGCGGCGGCAGGGCTTCGAGCCTCGGCCACAGCAGACGATGCAACTGCAGAGCGAGGTCTGCTTCCTCGGACGCGTAGCTCGTCGCTGTGTCGAGCGCGACTTGATTGAACGCGATCTGTTTCGCGCCCTTGCCCGCGACGCTCTCGTACGGAATGGGATCGATGCCGAGATAGCGGCGCGAGATCGGCCCCAGCTCGTGCTTGGTCGCGGTGCTGTTCAGCACGTACGACTCGAGCATGATGTCGAACTTGTCGCCGCGCAGCTCGATGCCGGCGCGCTTGAGCACGTGGCCCTTGAACTTCAGGTCGTAACCGACCTTCAGCGGTTGCTCGGCTTCGAGCACGGGCCGCAGCGCGCTCAGCACTGCGTCGCGCGACAATTGTTCCGGAGCACCCGGATAATCGTGACTGATCGGCACGTAAGCGACGGTGCCAGGTTCGACACTGACGGCGATGCCGACAATATCGGCCTGCATGTAGCCGCTGTTCGTCGTCGCCACGTTCAGCGACATCACTTTCGCTGATTTCAACTGCGCGACCCACGCCTCGAGCGCCGCGGCTGTCAGCACCGTTTCATAATTGCGCGGCACCGGGGCGGGCGGTGCGCCCTCTGCAGCGGGTGCTTCTGCGGAAGCGGCGGCCGGTCCGGCGGAGGCGCTCGGACCTTCATCGCCGACGAGCTGACGAAGCAGCGCGCGAAACTCCAAGCGCGTGAACAGCTCTCGCAGACGATCGCGATCCGGCTCGCCGACGCGCAATGTTTCAAACGGCTGGTCCAGCTTCACCTTCAGATCGATGGTCGCGAGCTTGCGCGACAGCTCGAGCTCTTTCATGCCGTTGCGCAGATTCTCGCCGACCTTGCCAGTGATGGCGGCGGCGTTCTCGACCAGCTTGTCGAGCGTGCCGTACTCGTTGAGCCATTTCGCCGCGGTTTTCGGCCCGACTTTGGGAATGCCGGGAATGTTGTCCGAGGTGTCGCCGACCAGCGCGAGATAATCGATGATCTGTTCGGGATAGACATCGAACTTGGTCTTGACGCCCTCGCGATTCAGGCGCGAGCCGGTCATGGTGTTGACCAGCGTGATGCGCTCGTTCACCAGCTGCGCCATGTCCTTGTCGCCGGTGGAGATGATCACATCGTAGCCTTGCGCCGCGGCGTCGCACGCCAGGGTGCCGATCACGTCGTCGGCTTCCACGCCCTCGATGCGCAGTAACGGCAATCCCATGGCACGAACGCTGTCGAGCAAAGGCTGCAGCTGCGAGCGCAAGTCATCCGGCATGGGCGTGCGCGTCGCTTTGTACGCTTCGAACAGCTCGTCGCGGAATGTCTTGCCGGGTGCGTCGAACACGACGGCGATCAGGTCCGGCGACTCTTCCTTGCGCAACTTCTGCAGCATGTTGAGCACGCCGAGCACCGCGCCGGTCGGCTCGCCACGCGAGTTGGTCAGCGGCGGCAACGCATGGAATGCGCGATACAAGTAACCTGAGCCGTCCACCAGGACGAGCTTGCGTTGTGCGGTCATTACGGGCCTGGCGGTGGTGGAGTGGTGGCGGGACGATCGGGATCGGGCGGGGACACCGTCGAGGGCTGCGATTGTCCGGGAAGCGAGCTGGGCGGCGACTGCTCGATGCGATCGCGATCTTTCTTTTGCGCCTGGGGCGCCGGCGGCAGCCTCAGAACTTTGCTGCCCTCGAACACCGGCTCGGGCGGCGCCGCCGGCGGCGGCACTGGCTGCTGTCTGTCGTCAGGTAAATACAGCGGACCTTTCAGCCCGCATCCCGCCAGGCTGAACAGCAGCACGGCCAACCCGACTCTGCGCGCGGATGATTTCATCGGCGCAGTATAAATGACCCTCCGGTCCGGGTCAGGCGTCGGGCTCGATCTCGATCACCGCCATGGTCAGGCGCGAAATGCACACCAGCTTGTCGCGTTCGTCGGCGATACGAATCTCCCAGACGTGACTGCGGCGGCCGAGATGCAGCGGGCGCGCGGTGCCGATCACGAAACCGCTGGCGACGCCGCGGATGTGATTGGCGTTGATCTCCTGGCCGAGGCAGCGGTACTTGCTCGGGTCGGTGGTCAGCATGGCCCCGTAGCTGCCCAGCGTTTCGGCCAGCGCCACCGACGCGCCACCGTGCAGGATGCCGTAGGGCTGATGGGTGCGATGATCGACCGGCATGCGGCCGCGGAGATAATCCGGGCCGATCTCGGTGAACTCGATGCCCAGATGCTCGGCCATGCCGATGCGCAAGGTGAGATCGGCGAGCGTGTAGGGTTTGAACCAGATGGACATGCAACTTCTCTGAATCGGAACAGCTACTTTTTACGCAGCTGAGCGCCGATGCGTCTATAGGCTTCGCGGAAAGAGATTCCTTCCTTGACGACCAGTTCATTGGCCTGAGCCGCCGCGTGGATTGACGGATCGAGTCGGATGCGGTCTTTGCGGAAGGTCACGCCGGCCAGTGCCGAAGGCAGAATGCCCAGCGTGTCCAGGCACAGGTCGATGCCACGGAACAGCGGCACTTTGATGAGCTGCAGATCGCGCTGATAGCCCGACGGCAGCTTGGCGACGATGCCCATCACTTCGAGCAGACAAGCCTGCGCGCTGGCGCTGCGGCCGCGGATCAGCTCGAAAACGTCCGGGTTGCGTTTCTGCGGCATGATCGACGAGCCGGTGGTGAACGCATCCGGCAGCGCGACGAACGAGAACTCCTGCGTGTAGAACAGCAGCAGATCGGAGGCGAGGCGCGCCACGTCCTGCATGACCAGCGAGATCTCGAACAACAGCTGCGCTTCAGCCTTGCCGCGCGAGAGCTGCACCGAGGTCACCGGCTGCTGAACTGACGCGAACGCCAGCTTGTTCGCCGTGGCTTCGCGATCGATCGCCAGATTCGGCGAGCCATAACCGGCTGCGGAGCCGAGCGGGCTTTTCTGCAGACGGCGATGCACCTGCTGCAGGCCTTCGGCGTCGTCTCGCAGCTCGGCAGCGAAGCCGCCGGCCCACAACTGCACCGAGCTCGGCATCGCCTGCTGCATGTGAGTGTAGCCTGGCAGCGCGACATCACCTTCGCGTGCGGCCAGTTCGTCGAGAGCCTGTGCGGCGTCCTCGACGCGTTGTTTCAACTCGTCAACGGCGTCGCGCAGGTAGAGCCGAAGCGCGGTGAGCACCTGATCGTTACGAGAGCGACCGAGATGGACGCGCTTGCCGGCCTCGCCAATGCGTTCGGTCAGCAGATTCTCCAGCGCCGTCTGGCCGTCCTCATGTTCGAGCAGCACCTGCCACTTGCCGGCGGCGTGCTCGGCAGCGATGTCGGTCAGGCCGCGACGGATCGCTTCCAGATCCGCCGCCGGCAGGAACCCCTGAGCGTTGAGCATCTCGGCGTGCGCGATCGAAGCGCGCACGTCGTATTCGACCAGGCGGTTGTCGAGCGCGTGATCCTCGCCCGCCGTGTAGCGCAAGACACGTTCGTCGAGCGGCGCGCCTTTGTCCCAGAGCCGGCTCATACCGACATCACTCTGGTTCTTTCCAAAAACAGTGGCGTTGCTGAATCAAGCATGCTGTTCGGCCGCGCTCAGCGCGCTGATGTTCTCGACCACCAGCGTGCCCGTACCTTCATTCGTGAACACTTCGGCCAGGATGCTGTCGGTGCTCTTGTACGAAATCACGTGCACGCGACGCACGCCGCCGCGAATCGCCTCTTCGATGGCCTTGGCCTTCGGCAGCATGCCGTCCTTCAGGCTGCCCTGATCCTTGAGCTTCTGCAGACCCGCCAGATCCGTGTACGAAATGATGGAGCGCGGATCTTCCAGCGACTCGAGAATGCCGGGCGCACCGGTGACCAGCATCAGCTTCTCCGCTTTGAGCGCGGCGCCGATACCAGCTGCTACCGTGTCCGCATTGATGTTGAGCAGCGTGCCTTTGTCATCGGCGGACACCGGGCTCACCACCGGCATCAGGCCGTCGTCCAGCAACTGCTGCAGCACTTTCGCGTCGATCAAATCGATGTCGCCGACGAAGCCGTAATCGACGGTCTCGCCTTCGACCTTCACCGGCGGACGCTTGTGAGCACGCACCAGGCCGGCATCGACGCCGCTCACGCCGACCGCGGCGATATCCAGCTCGCGGCAGATGCCGAGAATCTGCGTGTTCACCAGGCCATTGAGCACCATGCTGGTGACTTCCATGGACTTCTCGTCGGTGACACGACGGCCCGCGACCATGCGCGGCGTGATCCCCAGCGATTCCTGGATCTGCGACAGCTGCGGACCGCCGCCGTGCACGAGCACGACGCGGATCCCGACCTGGTGCAGGATCGCGACTTGTTCGATCAGCGTGCGGGTCGACTCGAGGTCGCCGAACACCCCGCCGCTGGCCTTGATGACGAACACCTTGCCCTTGTACATGCGAATGTACGGTGCAGCGCTGCGCAGAGCGCGAACGGCAACGGAGGGATCAGAGCGAAGCACCACGGCAATATTCCTTGGAAAAGACTGATGATGGAGAACGAACGAGCGGTCTGAAAATCTCAGCCGCGCAGCAGCCGGTACAGGACGGCCATCTGCACGACCATGCGGTTGAACGCTTCACGGATGACCACGCTGCGCGGGCCGTCCAGAACTTCGTCGGAAACCGCGACATTACGCCGAACTGGCAGGCAATGCATGAAATGACAGCTTGGATCCGCCGTCCGGAACCAGCTTTCCTTGATGCACCAGTCGCTCAAGTATTCGCGCAGCCGCTTGTCGGCCTCGTCGTCGCCGTAGTGCTGCGGCGAGCCCCATTCTTTGGCGTAGATCACGTGCGCGCCCTCGAGCGCCTCGGCGCGATTGTCCGTCTCGCGTACGGAACCGCCCGACGCCCTGGCGGCCTGTCGTGCTTTTTCCATGATGGGCTCGGGCAACGCGAAACCGTCCGGACGCAGCACGACCACTTCCATGCCGCGCATGGCCGCCATGTGAACCGTCGATGACGGCACGGCCAGCGGCAGGGCGCGAGGATGATTGGCCCAGCTCAACACGAACTTGCCTTTCTCGGGCACGCGCAATTCATCCATCGTGTGCCAGTCGGCCAGCGCCTGGCACGGATGCGCCATCGCCGACTCCATGTTCACCAGCGGCTTGTCGCAAAGGTCCGCCATCATGCGGAAGCCGGTTTCGGCGAGGTCGGCGGCGAGATTGCGGTGTTCGGCAAACATGCGAATGCCGATAGCGTCGCAGTAGGAGGCGAGCACCGGCACGGCTTCGCGCACGTGTTCGGCTGCGGCGCCATTCATGATCGCGCCCGAGCGCGTTTCCATCTGCCACGTGCCCTGGCCCGGCGTGATGACGACGGCCGTGCCGCCCAGACGCATCATCGCGCTCTGGAACGAAGCCAACGTACGCAGCGAGGGATTCAGGAACAGCAGGCCGAGCACTTTGCCCGCCAGGGCTTGCGGCTGCGGTGTCGTTTGCAGACGCGCGGCAAGGCCCAGCAGGTCCTTCACGTGCTCGCGCGGGAAATCGCCCAGGTCGAGAAAACGATTCATGATTGTTGCTCGTTGAGTTTACGACCCATGCGTCGTGTCATTGCGGCAGTCGGGCCAGGGCCTTGCGCAGCAACTCGACGTGCTCACTCTCCAGAACGAACGGTGCCAGGATGCGCAGGACATTCGGATCGGCGCTGGTGCCGGTGAGAATGTCGAGCTTCAACAGCTCCGCCTGCACGTCCTTCGCGGGACGCGACGTGCGCAGGCCCAGCAGCAAGCCGGCACCCTGCACGCCGATGACCGGCCCGACCATGCAGGTCTCGCGGATTTCCGCCGAGCGCTGCTGAACGTTCTTCAGCAGACCTTCCGATTCGATGATGTCCACCACGGTCTCGACGATGGCGCAGGCCATCGGGCCGCCGCCGAAGGTCGTGCCCAGCGAGTCCATCTTCAAATACGACGCGACATGATCCGCTACCAGCATCGCCGAGACGGGGAAGCCGCCGCCGAGCGCCTTCGCGGTGGTGATGATGTCCGGCGTCACTTCATACATGTTGGCAGCGAACGGATGGCCGGTGCGCCCGAAGCCACACTGCACTTCATCGAAAATCAGTACCGAGCCGTTCTCGCTGCAGCGGAAGCGCAGTGCCTGCAGGAATTGCTTCGGCAGATCGACCGCGCCGGCCACGCCTTGTACCGGCTCGACGATCACCGCCGCGGTTTGGTCGTTGATCAGCGTGCTCAGCTCGGCCGCGGTGGTCGTCGGCTTGATGAACTTCACTTCGAACGGCGTGTTCGGGAAGCCATACCATTTCTTGTCCGCTCCCCAGGTCACCGCGCCAGCGGCGGCGGTGCGACCATGAAAGCTGCCTTCGACCGCGATCACCTGCGTGCCGCCGGTCATCTTGCAGGCAAGCTTGAGCGCGTTCTCGTTCGCTTCCGCACCGGAGTTGATAAAGAACACGGTGTCGAGGCCGAGCCCGCAGAACTTCGCCAGCCGCGTGGCCGCGCGACGCCGCACCTCGAGCGCAACGGCGTTGCTCTGGAAACAAAGCGCCTTGGCCTGCTCGGTCAGCGCCTCGACCCAGCGCGGATGACCATAGCCCAGCGCCGCGACGGCGTGACCGCCATAGAGGTCCAGCACTTTGCCGCCATCGGGCTTGTGCAAGAACACGCCGCGCGCGTCCGTGATCTGCAATGGAAACTGCGCGTATACGGGCGCGAGATGATCGGCGGGTGCGTTCGAAGTCGTAGTAGCTGCGTTCAAGGTGTTGGCACTCTTCCAGGCATCAGGTCCAGCCGGCGGCTGGCGTCATCAAGCCAGTCGTTTCGTCCAGGCCGAACACGCGATTCAACCATTGCAATGCGCCGCCGGCCGCGCCCTTCACCAGGTTGTCGATGGCGCACATCACGGCGACGGAATCTCCGTTGGCCGCCGCGCTCAGGAACGCGTAGTTGCTGGCCGCCACGTCTTTTACATGAGGCATTTCGCCCACGACACGCACGAAAGTCTTGCCGGCGTAGAACCCTTGCAACGCTTCGATCAGTTCGGGGGTCTTGATCGGCTTCACGGCTTTCGCCTGCACCGTCACATGGATGCCACGCGCGAACGGACCGGAGTGGGGCACGAAGCTGAATTCGGCCGGCACTTGGGAGGCAACTCGTGCCAGCGCCGTGACTTCCGGCGTATGCCGATGCGACAGCGGGTTGTAGGCGTACAGGTCGCTGTGCCGCTGCGGATGATGAGTGCCGGCGCTGGGCGTGCGGCCCGAGCCCGTGCTGCCGGTGATGCCGGTAGCAAACAAACGCGGCTCGACCGGGCCGAGCGACAACAGCGGCACGCTCGACAGCAACAATGCCGTCGCAAAGCAACCCGGGTGCGCCACGTGCGGCGTCGTGAGCTCTTTGAGGTGCTCCGGCACGGCGCAGCTGAACTGCGCGATTCGATTCGGCGCACCGTGCGCATGCTTGTACACCGCTTCATATGCAGCCGCCGTGTTGTAGCGATAGTCCGCCGAGATATCGATCACGCGCGGCTTGGTGCCTTTTGCTTCGGCCGCCGTGAGGATGTCATCGATGAGCTTGGCCGCGACCCCATGCGGCGCAGCCGACACGATCGCCGATGTCGGCAGCGTGCCCACCAGCTGTTTCACTGCGTCCAGGCTGGAGAACTTCAGCTCGGGATAGATCGGCGCCAGGTGCGCAAAGAACTTCGCCACCGACTCGCCCGGCTGGCTGTCCGACAGAATGGCTTTCAGCTCCAGGCGCGGATGGCCGGCGATCAGGCGCAGCAGCTCACCGGACACATAACCGGTGCCACCGAGGACAATGACTGGAACTTTCGCGTCGCTCATTCTTCGGTCACTTCCGCTTTGGCCTTCGGCTTCAACTGCAACGAATCGATGACGCAGTCGCCCAGCGCCGCACCGTCGGTAATGGCGTTGAAGGCCGGCACGCCGAACTTGTCTTTGATGATGTTCACGCCGACCGCGTTATCCGTCGCCGGGCCCGTCACGACCGACGGCTCGATGCCGAACTGCTCGCGCAGCAGCTTCACGCCGCCCCATGCCGCGACCGGATCGTTCGCCGACAACACGACAGACGTGAGCGCGGTGCGGATATCCGGCGACGACAGGATCGCTTCGACGCCATACGCGCCGAGAATGCCGTCGCCCAGCTCGAACACGATCACATCGGGCTCGCCTTGCGCCATTTCGGTCAGCAGGGCACGCGTAATCGCCGGGCCCGTCTTGGCGGTGGTCGTGACGACACCGAGATCGGTGAAGATCATGCTCTTGCGGGCGCCGGCGTCTTCCATCGCGAGAATGTCACGACGCAAAGAAACGCCGGTGGCCTTGAACGCATGCACGTTCAGGCCACGATGCCGCATGCGAGCCACGATGGCGCATGCCGCCGCCGTCTTGCCTGCTTCCATGCAAGTGCCTGCGAGCGCCACCACGGGTACATTGCGAGTGTTCACAGCGACGTTGTAGTCGAGGCGACGATAACCGATGCGCGCCGGCACGCCGATGCGCTCGCCCAGATACGGGAACTGCAACACCACGCCGATGACCTTCGCGTTGAACGGCGTGCCTTTTTCCGGGTTCACCGATTCGACCACGCCGAGCACGCCGCCGATGTTCAGCACCTGGATGATGTCGCCTTCCTTCACCGAGGTCGGCAGATGACCCGAGTAGCCGAACAGCGCCTGACGATGACCGAGCGCGCCGACGATCACATCGCCTTTGGAAACCTTGGCCATGCGGCCGCTGGTCAGCTCGAGCGTGTTGTAGTTCGACTTGTTGTTCAGAATCTCGACAACCAGCACCACGCCTTCCTCGCAAGGAATGTTGTCCGTGGCGACGCGCAGCTCATGCCCCAGGTTCAACGCCTGGGTGATGGACGCGATCTTGTCGACGACTACGGTTTTCATGGCAGTGTTCAAAGCACCTGTTTATAAATAAAGACAACTGACGAGCAAAAAGCGGCCATCATTTGCCGTGACCGGCTCGCGCCCAGAACATGCCGGGCAGGCCGACCATCTTGGAGAAGCCCAGCGCATCGGCCGCGGTCCATTCGCCGGCCGCTTCACCATAAACGCCCTTGGAGGCCGCCATGATGGAGAAGGGCGAGGTCACGCCGGCGACGAACGCGCTGCCCGGGCGATACTGCACCTTCACTTCACCAGTGACGCGCGCCTGCGAATTCACGAACAGCGCTTCCATGTCACGGCACACCGGATCCAGATGCTGGCCTTCGTGCACCAGATCGCCGTACGGACCGGACAGCATTTCCTTCACGCGCTGCTGACGGCCGGTCATCACCAGCTTCTCCAGCTCGCGATGCGCGCTGATCAGCACTTCAGCGGCGGGCGCTTCGAACGCGACGCGGCCCTTGGTGCCGATGATGGTGTCGCCCAGGTGAATGCCGCGGCCAACGCCGAACTTCGCGCCGATCTGCTCGACCTTCTCGATCACGCTGACCGGATCGAGCTTCACGCCGTCGAGGCTGGAAGGAATGCCCTTCTCGAAACCGATGGTGTGAGTTTCCGGCGCCTGCGGATTCGAGAACGCATCTTTCGACAGCACCCACGCGTGGTCCGGGATGCTGCCTTCGGACGTCAGCGTCTCCTTGCCGCCGATCGTCACGCCCCACAGGCCGCGATTCACCGAATAGGCGGCGCCGTACGGCGGAATGGTCAGATTGCGGTCCTGCAGATACTTCAACTGATCGGGCCGCTTGAACGCCTGATCGCGCACCGGCGCGAGAATCGTCAGCTCGGGCGCGAGCGTGCGCAGCGCGACTTCGAAGCGCACTTGATCGTTGCCGGCAGCGGTGCAGCCGTGAGCGATCACTTTCGTGCCCAGCTTCTTCGCGTACTCGGCGATCGTCTGCGCCTGCATGACGCGCTCGGCGCCGACGCACAGCGGATACATCTGGCCGCGCTTCACGTTGCCCATGATCAGGTACTTGATCACCTGCTCGAAATAATCCTGCTTGGCTTCGACCAGGATGTGATCCTTCGCGCCCAACGCACGCGCGCGCTGATCCAGCACCTTCGCCGCCTCGGCGTCGATGCCGCCCGTGTCGACGGTCACCGTGACGATGGGCCGCTGGTAATGTTCCGACAGCCACGGCACCAGGAAGGACGTGTCGAGACCGCCGGAGAAGGCCAGCAGAATCGGTTCGTTGCCAGGAGGAAGTGTGCTCATGTTGTGCTCAGCTTCTAGATCAAACAAATAATTCGGTCAGCTCAGTGGCTCGCGGCGGCTGTCGGGGGAAGTGTCCTCCCGGCACCGGTCACGCCCGCAGCGCATTGCGCTGCCAGGCGCACGTCCCTGATGAGCCTGTCGGAAAACACGTCCCTGTATTTCCAACTGCCGGGAGGACACTTCCCCCCAGACAGCCACCGCCGAGAGGTGGTGGCATGTGTATTTGTAATCACGACTTAGATTCCGAAGATGCCGCGGAGTCGTTCGCGCAGCTTCTTCTGATCCTTCGGCTCGTCGGTCGCGATGAAGATCGTGTCGTCGCCCGAGAGGGTGCCGACCACTTCGGGCCACTCCGAGCTGTCGATGGCGACGGCCACGCTCTGTGCCGCGCCGGTCATGGTCTTCAGGACGGTGAGCGAGGGGCCGGCCGTCTTGATCTCGAGCACGAACTTGGCGACGGCCGCGAATGGGTTGTTGAGCGCGGCCGCATCCTGGGCGGGGAGGATGTAGCGGTCGCCGGCCTTGGCCACGCCGAGCTCGCGCAGGTCCCGGCTGACGCTCGACTGAGTAGCGTCAAATCCCTGTTTACGCAGGATTTTTACCAATTCGTCCTGATTGCGCACGGTCGACTCTCCGATGATCCGGAGGATCGCGGCCCGGCGCTCGACGGATTGATGAATCTCTGCAGCCATGTCGGTCGGATTGCCCTTTCGCAGCGCGCACGGGCGCAAACGCGCTGTGCATAAAAAGGCGCGCATGGTGCATAATTATGCAGAGGCTGTCAATGCCGACGGCGTGCGGCCAATACCCCGTCGAGTGCGAACAGCGCGAGCGCGGTCCAGATCATGGCGAAGCCGATGACTCGGGGCCCGCTGAAGGGCTCGCCGAACACCAGCACCGCGCACGCCAGCTGCAAGCTGGGCGCGATGTATTGCAAAAGTCCGACAGTGAACAGCGGAATGCGACGCGCCCCCACCGCGAACAACACCAGCGGCACGGCGGTCAGCGGCCCACCCAGCAATAAAAGCGAAGTGGTGCCGAGCGAGCCGGAGCTCATGGCGCCGCTGCCGGTCAGCTCACACCACAGCACGTAGCCGGCCGCGAACGGCAGCAGCAGCAACGTTTCGCCGGTAAAGCCGGGCAGCGCTTCGACGTTGGCGGTTTTTCGCACCAGCCCATAGAGCCCGAAACTCAATGCCAGCGCGATCGACACATACGGCGGTTTGCCCGCCGCCCAGGTCAGATACAGCACGCCGGCGGCCGCAATCGCCACGGAGAGCCATTGCAGACGGTTGAGCCGCTCGCGAAAGCACACCACGCCGAGCGCCACGTTGAGCAGCGGGCCGATGAAATAGCCGAGGCTGATTTCCACCACGTGAGCAGTGGCGATGCCCCACATGAAAATGAACCAATTGATGGCGATGAACGTTGCCGACGCGCACAAGCGCAGGCGCACTTGCGGATTTGCGAGCGCATTCCACATCTGGCTGGTGTCGCTGCGCGCCGCCAGCCAGCCGAAGCCGACCAGGCAGCCCCACAACATGCGATGGGCAGTGATCTGCAGCACCGGCACGGCCTGCAGCAGTTTCATATATAAGGGCATCAGCCCCCAGATCAGGAAGGCGGAGACAGCGGCGCAGAGGCCGCGGCCGTCGATGCTTTGAGCGGCGGAAACAGCCACGGGCTGTGCGGGAGCGTTCATGGACGGGGGACAGTCAGCAGGGCGGCAATGATAGTGCAGGACGCACCGGCGTGTCGGTCTTTCTGAAGTTGCGCGAGCAGCGCTGGCGCGAGAAGCTTCCGATCCGCCATCCATTCAAGTTGTCATCGCCATGTCCGTGCTCGATCTTTCACGCCGCCTGCTGGCGCTGTCACAGACCGGTCTGCATTTTTCGAACGAAGAATACGACCGCGAGCGGTATCGCGAGATGGCGCAGATCGCCGGCGAGCTGCTGGCGCTCGAATCGGAGCTGACGCCGGATGAGGTGCGTGCCACCTGGATGGTCGAAGAGGGTTACTCGACACCGAAGGTCGACGTGCGTGGCGCGGTGTTTCGCGGCGATCAGGTGCTGCTGGTCAAGGAGCGCGTCGATGGCAAGTGGACCTTGCCCGGCGGCTGGGCCGATGTGAACGACACGCCGTCGCATGCGGTCGAAAAAGAGATCGAGCAGGAGTCGGGATTCACGGCGCGGGCCGTCAAGCTGGCCGCGGTCATGGACCGCAACAAGCACAATTATCCGAAGTTTCTGTTCCACATCTGGAAACTGTTCTTCATCTGCGAGATCACTGGCGGCGATTTCCGCACCAGCTACGAAACCACCGATGTGAAGTTTTTTCCGATTGCCGAGCTGCCGGAGCTCTCGACCGGCCGCACCACGGTGGCGCAGATCGAGTGCGCGTACCGGCATCATCTGGATCGTTCGCTGCCCACCGAGTTCGATTGAGGTGCATCGGCCGCCGGCCGGTCGCGACCCTAAGAGCGCTGCTGTACTCAGCGCATCACTGTTCGATCGTATATTCCAGATCCGCGCTCTGGTTCTCGCCGGCCTCGGTCTTGAACACCCATTTGTCGCTGATCGTGTAGCGCAGCTTCAGGGTGTTGATCGACTCTGTCAGCGAGATGCCGTAGCTGATGAACAACCGGGGCGAGAGGAACTTGCCGAGCACGAGCGCCGTATTCGCCGTGCCGTCGCTGCCCAGCGAGCTTTCGACGCCGACTTCCTCCAGGCCCAGGCGACGGCCGATCTGCGAGGCGAGCAGGCCACCGCCCTGCATGGTCAAGGTATCGCGAGCCGAAGTCACCGCGGCGGTATCGCTGCGAGTCATCGAATCGGGCGCCTTGCCGGTCAATAGATAAGTGACGATCTGGGTCTGTGGCATGGTCGGATCGGAGAAGAACGACAGCCGCGGCTGTTGCAACGTGCCGCGCACGTTCAGGCCCACGGTCACGGTTTCGATCTTGCGGCGGGCTTCGATATCCAAGCCCGGGTCGTCGAGCGGTGAGGCTTCGAACAGCAGCTCGCCTTTGTTGATCTCCAGCTTCTGGCCGTAGGCTTCGTAACGTCCGTCGACGACGCTGAGCTCGCCGCGACCGATCGGAATCTCGCCCGTGACCACGGTCGTGCCCACGCCGCCCGTGAGCCTGCCTTGCAAGCCGAATGCGTCGACGCGCACGTCATCGCCGATCGTGACTTTGACTTCACTGCGAACGACGGTGCGACCGGCGCGCTCCGCTTCGGTCTCGTGAATATAACGAGCATCGTCGGAGGCGCGTACGGCGCCGGAAATCTGGTTGGGCTGCACCCGTGCGCTCGGAATGAGCACGTCGCCGGCGACATTGATCTGGTTGCCATCGATGGCGAAACGCAGGTCGGGGGATGCGATCACGCGATACTCGGGCAGATCGGCGACGAGCAGATTGCTGCCTCGCAGGTGCAGGTCGCCTCGCGACGTTCCTCCGCTCCAGGTGAATCTTCCGTCCGCTTCCAGCTCGCCGTCGCCGGCGCGACCGGTGCCGCGGAAATCCAGGCCATTGCTCGCCAGATCGGCGACCACGTCCAGATTGCGTAACGCGAAGTTCACCCGATACGAATCCAGCTCGCCGTTCGCCAGCTCGATGCGGCCGTTGACCTCGGGCTCGGCGAGCGTGCCACGAACGGTTGCATTCGCGGTCAGCAGGCCAGCGGCATTGTCTACTTCGGAGAACAGCAGCGGCAGAATGTTCGCATCCGCCGCGCGTGCGCGCATGTCGCCGGTCAGCGGCAGATGCATCAGGTCGTTGCTCTCGTTTCGTTCCAGATGCGCGTTGGCGAACAGATAGGTGTCGGTGAACGCCTGCACACCGAACGAGAAATCGATGCGTTCCGGTTTGGCGGTGGCGGCGAGACCGCCCGTGCCGAGGTTCAACGTTTCAGGCTCGCCGCCTTGCGGGCGATAGATGATGGCGGCGTCGATGATGCGCATGCCGGCTTCGCCTTGCCACGGCTGATTTGGCGCGCCAAACGCATGCACCCGGCCTTCGATGCGCCCGCCGTACTCCGCTTCTTCACCCGCGGGCGGCAGCAGCAGCGCCAACGGAATCTCATAGCCGGATACCGTGCCTTCCCACGAGCCGGCACGTTGCCACTTGCCGCTGGCGCAGATGCGACCGGCGCCGGCAATCAAACAGAAGTTGTCGAGCCGGGCCTGGTCGCTCGACGCCATGATCGTCGCCGGCTCGGCAATCGACAGCTTGTCGTCGGCTTTGCCGGTCACGAGCTTCGTGGTCGTGACCGTCGCGTTCCAGACCTTTTGATCGTAAGTGCCAGTGATCTGCATTTCCGCAGTTGGCGGAGTGTCGCGAGGCGTGGCGGCGGCCCCGGTGACATTCATGTCGATGCGATGATCGAGCGCCGTCCCTTGGCCGCTGAGCTGCAGGGTCTCGACGATCGGGGTGCCAGCGCCGAGTCGGCGGGCGGATGCGACCAGTCGCGATGGCGACTGACCGCTTGCATCGATGTCGCCGTTGATGGTGAGTTCACCGGCCTGCCATTGCTCATAGCGAATCTCGTTCGCGCTCAGCTCGCCAGTGATATGCACCGATTTCAGCGGTCCGCTGGCCCTGCCGCTGGAGACAATCCTGCCTTTGGCTTGCGGCAGCAGCCGATCCAGCGATGGCGCGTCCAGGGACCAGGTCGCTTCGATGGTTTCTTTCCAGATGCCATCCAGTGACAGGCGTGCATCGGCCAGGCCGACGCTGGCATTTCTCACCGTCCAGCCACGACGATCTCTTTGTACGTAGCCGCGGCCGCGGAGCGGTTCTCCCCGCAATGTGCCGCGCAGCTCGCTCACGTCCGCAATGAACGCGGCTTTCTTGTCGAAGCCTTCGCCGGAGGCATTGGCCGTCAGGTTCACGCTGCCGGGGAAATCCTTGAACAGTCCGGCCGGATTTACATTTGTCGCCTGGGTCGAGAGCCGCCACGCGCGCGGCTGCGCGAACTGCAGCTGGCCGGTGCCGGTCAGCGATCCTTCCAATGCATTCACCGAATAGCTCGTGACAGTGATCTGTTCTTTCGAGATCACGCCGGTCGCCGAGCCGGCACCGGACGGAATGTTCGGTCCGGCCAGGCTCGTCGTGACGGCAAAGTCATACGGCAACGGCCCGCGCAGCGTGCCGTCACCATTGGAGCTCGTGACGATCGCTTTGCCTCGCAGCGGCCACTGCAAGCTTTGCCATTGCGCGGACAGGTCGAGCGTGGGTGTCGAACCGCCAAAGATCAGCTTGCCTTCCGCTTGCAGCGCCGCTGGCGAGTCCTGCAGCTTGATATCGGAGTCGGTGAGGAACAGCGTGCGATCGGCATAGCGGCCGCGTGCATCGACCAGCAGTTCCCGCTCGTCGATCTCCGGGACGCCCACTATCCCTTTGGCATGCACGCCTTGCGGGTCTAGCTCGACGTCCAGCGCGATGTTTCGAAGCGACAGCGGCGGATTGCTCAACCAGGGATCGAGCAGGAACTGCGCGGAGGTCACTTTCCCTGCGATCTTCCAGCTGTGCTCCGGGCGCGTCAGGACGGCGGAGGCGATGACTGCGCTGGGCCCGAGCATTTCGCCCTTGAGATTCAGGACATCGATGGTGCCATCGACCGCGGCCTTCAAATCCAGGTCGACATTCGGCAGATGCAGCTGGCCGCTGGCGTTGCCTTCCAGGCCCATGGGCAAGTCCACCGCTGCCGCTGCGCGCAGCAGCACGTCGCCGGTCGCATCGAACAGATCGGAATCCACGGCGAAGTCTCTGGCCCGCAGCCGCGTCGAAGTGATGGTCACGCGGCCGCGAACCGTTTTCGCATCGACGGCTGTGCCGTTCATGTGCACATAGCGTACGTTCTTGAGCTCGACGTTATGCGCGTCGACACGCAGGAAGGACGGCAGGAAGCGTGGCGGCTTGGTGCTCGGTGGCATGTCCACGTCGTGCAGCTCTACCAGCGACTCCCGGGCAGTCACCGATCCGGCCCGCAACGTCTGAATCAACAACCCGCGAAACTGCGGGTCGATGACGATGTCGTTCACCAGAACGTGGACGCGTGGATGATTCAGCTCGAAGCGGGCGACGCGCAGCGGTCCGGACAACGTGCCCGACACGCCTTCGATCTTCACGTTGAAGCGCTCCAGTCGCCACAGCTGAGCTGCGATGATCTGCAGGCCCGCTTCCGAATACATCAGCACGCCGACGGCCGCCACCGGTACCAGCAGGATGATCGCGACGATGATCAGGATGAGGCGCGTGCGCATCAAAACTGGGTCGCGATGTAAAGATGAACACGCGGGCTGCGTCCCGACTCGGACAAGGCCTGCGCCACGTCGATGCCGAAGCTGGCGACGGCGATGTTGTAGCGCACGCCCAGGCCGGTCGAGTACTGCAGATCCGGCGCGCTGAAATCGTCGAAGGCGTTGCCGATGTCATAGAACGCCGCGACGCCGAAGTTGCGCGGCAGATCGCGAACGACTTCGACTGTGCCGGTCACCAGATTGCGTCCGCCGACGCCGTTCGGTGACAGCTCGTTGAGGGCGAAGCCGCGCACGCTGTTCTCACCGCCGGCGAAGAAACGTTGCGAGGTCGGCAGATCGGAGGTGGCGGCGATGCGGCTGATGCCGAGCTCGCTGCGTAAATGCAGATGCCACAGCTCGGTCATGTCGAAGATGCGCTCGCCCTTCAGGCGCAGCTGCAAGAACGAGGCGTCCGAGCCCAACGTTTCGGGCGAGCCGCGCAATTCGGCCGAGAAGAAGTAAGGACGCTTGCGCCCGCCGATGATATAGCTCGGCAGCGTCGAGAAAGCGATGCTGGGCACGATATAGAGATTGGTGGTCGAGCCGATGCCTCTTTCGATGCTCTCTTCTTCCGCCACAGCAACTCTCAGCACCCGCTGCCAGCGGCCCAGCACCTGCGTGAGGCCGGCGCTGACTTCGGCTCGTCTGGAACGCGTATCGCCGCGCTCTTCGTCACGCAGCGTGCCGGTGAACTCCAGTTTCTCCAGCGCGATGTCCATGACCGGCACGATGTATCGACCGGTTAGATCGGTGACGATGGACGAGCCGAGCAGCTCGAGCTTGAACTTGTGCCCGTCCTCGTTGACGCGGCGATTGTCCCAGGTGAACTTGCCGCGCGCCTTGGTGTCGGTGCCGTAGCCGATGGCGGCTGCGTAACGATGTTTTCTGCTCGGCTCCGCTGTCACCGTGATCGGAACGGTGCGCGTCTCGGGATCGGGATCGCCGCTCTCGATGTCGACCACCGAGAAATATTGTGTGTCGTCCAGCACGTACTGCGTTCTGAGCAGCGTGTCGAGGGTGTACGGATCGCCGGGATGCATGCGCAACAGGCGGCGCATGGCTTCGTCGGTGATCACATCCTGGGCGATGTTGATGTCTCCGAACAAATAGCGCTCGCCCGTGTCGGCCTCCAGGTCCACATTGGCGCGCCGCTCGACCCGGTCGATCACCAGATCATGTCTGGTGAGCCTGGCATCGAGATAACCTTCGTTCTTGGCGACGCGCACCAGGTTGCCTTTGACGCGCTCGTAAGTGCCGTGGTTCAGGCGCAGGCCGGGCTTGATCTCCTGCTCATCGAGCAGCTCGCGGATCGCCCGATCGTTCGCGCCGGGGCCGGTCACGTCGATGTTCACTTCGGACAGGCGCACCGGGCGGCCGGGCTGGATGTGAATGGTCACGTTCCAGACGTCGCCGTCCTGTTTCACTTCGTAAGTGATCTCCGGCTCGTAGAAGCCGAGAGGCTCGAGGGCTTGCCGCGTCTCGGCGACGATGCGCCGTTGCAAGCGGCTCATCACTTCGGGAGTCACGTCGTCGCGATCGGCGTAACGGGTGAGACTCAGGAAGGCGCGGACGTTGGTCTGGATCGCGTCGCTGACTTCGGGGATGGCGATCTCGATCTTGGCATCGGCGTGCCATGGCAACAGCAATGCCGTCGCCAGCACTCCCGCCATCGCACGCATCCTCGCTGTCACGAGAGCGCCGTCCGGCTGGCTATTCCGGCGAGGAATCGAACGAAGTATCGGCCGCCACGGTCTCGTCGGGATCCTCGGCTTCGAACCACACCTCGGGCACCTCGGCGCTGGTGAACTCGAACCGCGAGTTGCCGCTCTGGATGCCGGCGGCATCGAAGCGACGTTCCTGCAGGATGGTGCGACCGGTGCGCTCCACCAGCAGCACGCTGGAGCAGCGCGTGCCGTAGCGCTCGTTCACGATGAATGGCGCGGACACGACGCGCTCCCAGTCCTCCGGCAACCCCGTCGACGGCAGGTCGGGGCCATTGGCTTGCTCGCGATCCCCGAGCATGGTGAACAGATCTTCGGGCGAGACTTCCGGTTGCGACAACAATGCGTTGAAGCGCTCGCGCGTGCGCGCCAGCTTGGGCCACGGCGTATCGAGCAGATGATTGCTCAACCCGTACACGCCCGGTGCCAGCGCCGTGGGATTCGGGCCGCGGTTGGAGAAGTAATAGAGCGCGCGGGTACCGCCGACCAGCAGGTTGAAACCCGAGTAGCGGGGCGCGGCGCCGCGCAGGTCGTCCAGGAATTCCTTCGGGGAGGTCGCCCCCGTGAGGAAGCGCGGAATCAGCTGGCCGCGGGAGGGCGCGTTTTCCACCGGCGCCTGCAGATCGCGATAGTTCGTCACGACCCCAAACCGCCCCGAGCGGGCCACGCCGAGCCAGGTGCCGCCCGCTTTCAAGTCCCGCCCGCCGAGAATGCGCGGGTCGTCCTGCCACCAGTTCAACGGCGCGGCCGGACGGTCATGAAACTCGTCGCGGTTGCCGGCGAGGATCAAGCGGTAACGAGGGTGGTGTTTCCAAGCAAGGACGAGCAGGCACATGGTGAGGATTGTAGTGCAGCAGTTCCAACCGTGGATGAACACGCACTGAAAATAGGCGCGGGAGTTGCGCCTGTCGACGGTCAGCGTCGAGGTACTTGCCACATCCGCACGCCCGGCTCCTCGCGCAGCGGGCGCTTGGCGCCGGAGTCGTACCAGTCCTCGACCAGCCGGAAGGAGATCGAATGCGTGATCGGCAGCGCGACCGCCCCGCCGGCGATCTCTTCGCGCGTCCACCAGCGTACGTCCTCTAACTCGTCATCGACTCGCGAGATATCCGTGCTACGGGCGTATGCCGTGAATCCCAGCATGAGCGACGACGGGAACGGCCAGGGCTGCGACGAATGGTAGTCCACCGCGCCCACGTCCACGCCGGTTTCCTCGTGCACCTCACGCACCACCGCGTCTTCGAGGCTTTCGCCCGGTTCGACGAAGCCGGCGATCGTCGAATAGCGACCCGCCGGCCAGCTCGCCTGACGGCCGAGCAAGGCGCGTTCGCCGTCCGTGACCAGCACGATGACGGCCGGGTCGATGCGCGGAAATTGCTGCGAACGGCAGGCTTCGTTACTGCATCTGAGCACATGGCCGCCATCGACCGCCTCGGTCGGCGAGCCGCACCGACCGCAGAAGCGGTGGGTCTCGCGCCAGTGGATCATCGCCCGCGCATACGCCAGTAAGCCCGCCTCTTCGGGCGGCAGCGCGCCGGCGAGCATGCGCAGATCCTGAAAGTCCACGCTCGGATCGTCCAGCTGCGGGCGTTCGCCCGACAGGCCGACAGCAAAAACGGAGTGGCCGCGAAACTCGCCCAGGAGCACGTAATCGCTGGCTTCGGTCACGCCGAGTGCCTGCATCCCAGTGACGAAATGGGCGGCCACCAGATCGCCTCGTCGAACGATGAAGTTGCGCGTCTGCCAGACCGGCACGAACCACGTCATCGGGTCGGCCAGTGCGGCCCGTACATGCGCCTCGTCCTTGCGACGGTGCGAGGCACGTTCCAGGTAGGGCCCGGCGAGTGTGTTTGGCGAGCGCGATGGCATGCCGCCAGTTTATCAGCCACGTGTTACGGGGCGTGAACTGGAACACGGCTGTGTAGGGTCGCGCCGTGGCTGCGTGCCTGCTTCAGTCTGCATGTCGGACACGTGTGCCTGCACAGGTTGAACTTGTCGCGCAGGTAATAGCTGTCGCAGTGTCGACAACGGACGGCGCGCAGGTCGCCGCTGCAGTTCAGTAGGCGAAGCAAGAACCACGCGTGCTCGAACGAAATGGTCTGCGCATTGAGCAGCTGCTGGTGGGTTTCGTAGGCGTCGCAGAACAGTCGGCCGTACTCGACTGTGTCGATGTCAGTCGGCCCTTCCCGTTGCGCATGTAACAGACCGAACGCCGCGAAGGCGCTTGCGAGCAGTGACGACTCGAACTGCGCGCGCGTATTCCGTACGAAGAACGTGACCTGCCGTGGTGATTTACCGCGGCGTCGACGCACGGGCGCTTCGCTCAGCTCGTGTGCATAGGATCGGTAGAGGCGGCGGATGCGGTCGTCGGTGAGGCCGGTGCATTCGCGAATCGTGCACGTGCGCGCTTCGTGACGAATCATGCGGAGTGCCAGTTCCTGACGATGGCGCTCGTGTCGATACGACTCGTTGCTGATGTCCATGCGAACTCCTTGTTCCCTGATCCATCCATGGTTGTTGACTTGTCTGCGGTTCGACGCGATTTGTTTGCATCGATCGCGACCAAACGGCGCGCATAGTGTGCTCCGCCATTGACGTTCCCGTAAAGCCCCGATTAAATCGCGGGCCCCATTCACTCGCAGGAAGCGACATGTCACAAAATCACACGGAAGGATGTTTAGTTAACGATGCAGGTGCACATCGGATCGCAGTCGAGAGCGACTCACTCGATCGCGAAAGCGAAGCCCGCTCGCCAGTGCTCGAACCCGCGCTGCTCGCGCGCATTCATCAGCTCAACGTCGACTATCTAGAGTTGCTCATAGGCGAGCGCGAGAGCGGCGCGCAGACGACACAGCTGCAGCACATTCCACTACGAGAGCGCGCGGCTCTGGCAGAGTTATCGCCCCGCGCGATCCGCGCGCTGGCGGAGTTGCCGTACACGTTATATTCGCTGGGCTTCGAGGGCGAACACTTCTGGGACGCGGTGTGCCTGGAAGCCACGCCGCCGACATCGCCGTCGGTGGTTGATCGCTACGGAACCGTGGGCGACTCCTCGCCGCAGTATGCGTTCTGCAAGCTGGCGCTGTTCCACGCGTGGCATGTCGTGGCGGCAAATACGATGGC
>Ga0065721_10004826_pt1 | contig 23709 bp, 5 predicted proteins | sample Mesricmetagenome_FD_59108 | JGI IMG/M metagenome (GOLD analysis project Ga0065721, IMG submission 59108) | Mesophilic microbial community from rice straw/compost enrichment Sample: eDNA_1 v2 (version 2) | ecosystem: Engineered > Solid waste > Grass > Composting > Bioreactor | place: USA: Davis...
TCTCTTGTTACAGGCGCGCCTGCGTGATGCATGGAAGTTCGACGGCTACGTCGTCTCCGACTGCGATGCCGTCAAAGACATCAGCGACAATCACAAGTTCGCGCCCGATGCGGTCGCGGCAGTCGCCGCCGGGCTCAAAGCGGGTGTCGACAATGAATGCACTACGGCCACGTTGTTCGACCTCGGCGGTCTCGGCGACCGTTACAAGCAGGCGTATGAGCGCGGCCTGATCAGCATGGACGACATCGATCGAGCGCTGATTCGATTGTTCTCGGCGCGTTACCGCAACGGCGACCTGCCGGGGCTCGAAGGGCGAGCTGCGGTCGATATTTCGCCCAGGCCAGTCACGACGCCAGAGCGTGATGCTCTTGCGCTGAAGAGTGCCGAGAAGACGCTGGTCCTGCTCAAGAACGATGGCGTGCTGCCATTGAAGGGCACCGAGCGGATCGCAGTGATCGGACCGCACGCCGATGCGACGCGCGTGCTGCGTGGGAACTATTCGTCACCGCTATCGAGCCCTCCGATCTCGCTGGTCGATGGTTTGCGCCGCGCCTTGCCGAACGCAACCGTAACGCACGTGCCCTGGTCGGCTTCGATCACCGATGGCGATCCGATCCCGACGTCGGCGTTGCGCTCGCCTCGCGGCGAGCCCGGATTGCTGGCGCAGTACTACGATGCCGAGGGGCCCATGCCCAAACGCTACGCGACACACGCGGAGTACGCAGAGCATGCAGGCAAGGTGAAGTTCAAGAGCAAACCGGCGATCACCCGAGTGGAGCCGGGCATCGCGATGCGTGGCAATGAGCACGCGCAACTCTCGGATTACTACCGCGTGGTGTGGACGGGCTTTGTAGTCCCGCCGGAGACCGGCACGTATCGAATCGGCCTGAGCGGACCCAATGCCGAGCTCATGCTGGATGGAAAAGTGCTCGCTCAACATCGCAACCAGCCGTGGGGCACGCGCTCGGAGATGGTGACACTCGAGCTGGAGAAGGGGCGGCGTTATCCGATTCGCGTCACGACGGACGCATTGCTGCTGGCCGGCGTCGAAGTGCTGTGGAAACGAATCTCGACACAACCTGAAGCAGACCTGCGTGCCGCCGCCGCGCAATCGGATGTGATCGTTGCCGCCGTGGGCCTGAATTCGGATCTCGAGGGAGAAGAAATGAAAGTCGAGCTGGAGGGTTTCTCCGGCGGCGACAAAACCTCCATCGATCTGCCCGCCGATCAGCGCCGGCTGCTCGAACAGGCCAAAGCGACCGGCAAGCCCTTGATCGTCGTGCTCATGAACGGCAGCACGCTCGATCTGTCTTGGGCGAAGGAGCACGCGTCGGCCATCGTCGAAGCCTGGTACGCGGGGCAGGCCGGCGGGCTTGCGATCGGTAACGTCGTTGCCGGCAAGACCAATCCCGCGGGCCGATTGCCGCTGACGTTCTATCGCAGCGTCGCCGATCTGCCGCCGTTCGAGGATTACTCCATGAAGGGCCGTACGTACCGGTACTTCGCCGGCACGCCGGTCTACCCGTTCGGTTACGGGTTGAGCTATTCGACGTTCGAGTACGGCACGCTGAACATACAAGCTGTGGAAGGCGCTCCGGAAGGCGGGCTGCGTGTCACGACGACCGTTCGAAACACGAGCAACCGTGCGGGCGAAGAAGTTGCGCAGCTGTATCTCGACCCGCCCGACTTCGAAGGCGCGCCGCGAATTGCGTTACGAGGCTTTCAGCGCTTCGAGCTTCGGCCAGGCGAGCAGCGGACCCTCACGTTCGAGCTGACTCCACGCGATCTGAGCTTCGTGACTCGGGACGGAGTCCGGCAGATCTTCCCAGGCGAGCACCGCGTGAGCATCGGATCCGGGCAACCGGAATCGGGAGTGCCAGTGCAATCCGGGACGTTCACCACGACGCGGGTCGTACCGCTGGCTCCGTGAGCCCGGCGTCATTCTCGCCAACAAGTCACAAGTACGAAGAGACTGAAAATGAATCGGAAGTCCGCACTGTCTGCGCTCTTGATCTCGGTGACGGCGTCCCTCGGTGTGGCGCATGCGCAAACGCTGACGCTGAAGGTCGAGACCGACAAGCCCGGCGTCAAGATCGACCGGCAGTTGTTCGGTCAATTCGCCGAGCATCTGGGCCGCGGCGTCTACGAGGGCGTCTGGGTCGGTCCGGATTCGTCCATTCCGAATACTCGCGGCATCCGCAATGACGTGGTTGCGGCGCTCAAAGAGCTGCGTGTGCCCAACGTGCGCTGGCCGGGCGGCTGCTTCGCGGACGAATATCACTGGGGCAACGGCATCGGGCCCTTGGCCGATCGTCCCGCGACGCTCAATCCGAACTGGGGCGGCGTGATCGAGCCGAACACCTTCGGGACCCACGAGTTCATGGACTTCGTGCAGCAGATCGGCGCCGAGGCCTACATCTCCGTCAACGTCGGTTCGGGCACGCCTCACGAGGCCGCGGACTGGTTCGAGTACCTGACGACCAACCAGCCGACCGCGCTCGCCAAGCAGCGCGCGGCGAACGGACACCCGGAGCCGTACGGTATCTCGTTCATGGGCATCGGCAACGAGAGCTGGGGATGCGGTGGTTCGATGACGCCAGAAGAGTACGTCAGCCAACTGCGCATCTACGCCCGTTACACACGCAACTACAACGCCGAGCACCCAACCCGGAAGATCGCAGTCGGTCCGGATAGCGCCGACACCGGCTACACCGAAGCGGTGATGAAAGCCTGGAAGGAGCGCAACTGGAGCTGGGACATCGATGGGCTCTCGCTGCACTACTACACCGTCGGTGCCGGCTGGCCGCCGAAGTTCACCGCGACCGGCTTCGGGACGCAGGAGTATGCGACCCTGATCAACTACACGTTGCGCATGAACGAGCTGCTGCGCACGCACGAAGCGATCATGGACAAGTACGATCCGGAGAGGAAGATCGCACTGGTCGTGGACGAATGGGGCGCCTGGCTCGCGCCGACCGAAGGCAGCAAGGAAGGTTTCCTGGAGCAGCAGAACAGCGTGCGGGACGCGATCATCGCCGCGCTCAACATCAATATCTTCGCGCGCCACGCCGATCGAGTGCGCATGGCGAATATCGCGCAGATGGTCAACGTGCTGCAGGCGATGATCCTGACCGAGCGGGACAAGCTCGTGCTGACGCCCACCTATCACGTGTTTCACATGTACGTTCCGTTCCAGGATGCAACGTTCCTGCCGGTGATCTTCGATGCCGGCACGTACGTGAATGGCGATATCAAGCTGCCGCGCATCGATGCGATTGCCGCGAAGGGCAAGGACGGCAAGACCTGGCTGGCCGTCACCAATGTCGATCCGACCGGCCCCACCCAAGTGGAGCTGACCACTCGCGCGAAGCGGGCTGCGGGAAGGATTCTCACCGCGCCGAAGATCGATAGCGTGAATACATTCTCGGCGCCTGCCACCGTCGCGCCAAAGCCATTCGAAGCGCGGGCGAGCGGCAACAAGATCGCACTCAAGCTGCCACCGCATTCAGTGGCGGTGATTGCCTTGGAGGACTAGGCGAAGCTCAGCAGCGGGGGCTGCGGTCGAGCGCCAGCAGGATTTTCGCCTCCAGGTCGGACAGTACGTACGGCTTGGCGAGGGAAGGATAGGACTGGAACTCGGCCGGCACCCGGCTCACCCCGTAGCCGGTGCTGAAAACGAACGGAATGCCCCGCCGGTGCAGGATCTGCGCTGCGGGCAGCGAGCTGCAGCCGCCGATATTCAGATCGAGCAGGGCGAAATCGATATTCTCGCTGGCAGCCAACCGGCAGGCCTCGTCGACATCCGCCGCCGACGCTGCGAGCTCACAGCCCAGCTCGAGCAGCATGTCCTCGATCAGCAATGCCACTGGTCCTTCGTCCTCGACCACCAGCACCCGCAGCCCGTCCAGTTCAGACATTTGCTGCGCAGCTCGCAATGGGGATCATCATCTGACATCGCAGGCCTTCGGCGTCGAAGTTCAGATCCAGAGATCCGCGCAAGTCNGTCTCGATACACCGCTGCATGAGCCGCCGTCCAAAGCCACGGCGGGTCGGAGCAAGCACTGCAGGGCCGCCGTGCTCGCGCCACTCGATGGCGAGCATCGCCCGACCCTCCGGGCTGTCTCGCAGAGACCATTGCAGCAACAGGGTTCCCTCGTCCGAGGACAGCGATCCGTATTTCGCCGCGTTGGTCGCGAGCTCATTGATCGCCATCGTCAGCGCTACGGCCGCGCGAGGCGTGAGGGCGATCGGCGGGCCGCCGATCGAGACGCGTCCCGGGGCGGCGTCGGCCATGGGTGCCAGCAACTGAGACGCGAGCGCCTGCAGTGGTGCGTGTTCCCAGCGACTCTCGGTCAACAAGTCGTGCGCCCGTGCCAGTGCCATGAGCCGGGCCTGAAATTTATCGACGAACCCGGGCAGCGATCCGGCGTGCCGCGCGGTCTGCATCGCCAGCGACTGCACTGTCGCGAGCGTGTTCTTCACGCGATGATTCAGCTCGTCGATCAGAACCTTCTGCCGGTTCTCCGCGTGCTTGCGATCCGAGATGTCCACCAGCATGTTGATGGCGCCGATGAGCTTGCCGTCGGCATCGTGCAAGGGGGTCGGGAAGGGCACAAATGGGACCCGAGTGCCGTCCGGCCGTTCGGCGATGGCCTCGGCGCCGCGCACCGGCCTGTCTTCCTTCAGCGCGATGGCCATTGGGCATTGATCGTGCGGTAAAGGTACGCCATCCGGCGTATACAAACGCCAGGTGACACACCACTGCTCGCCGGCCGACGGAGTGCGACCGGCCATCTCGACAGCGGCTTTGTTGTAAAAGGTGATGCGACCCGCCGCGTCCGTCGTGTATACGGCGGCCGGCAGAGCCTCCAGCAGATCGCGCATCTGCCGCTCGCTCTCGCGAAGTCGATTCTCGGCGTTCTGTGCTGCCGTGACGTCCTGAAGAACGCGAACGCCGTATTGGAAGCGTCCGTTCGCATCGCGCACCGATGAGCTGTGCACATCGAGATACAACATCGTGCCATCGATCCGGTACGCACGCTTGCGGATCGCGTAACTGGGGATTTCTCCCCGAACTTGCCGCGCGTAGTGGGAGAGATCGTTGGCCCGGTCGCTCTCGTGCGTGTAGTCCGCAAAGTTCATCGACAGCAACTGTTCGCGTGTGCGACCGAGCATCTTGCAGAACGCATCGTTCACTCGCAGCAAATTGCCATGCTCGTCTGCTTCCGAGATGCCGATGGTGGCCGCGTTGTACGTTGCCGCCAGGCGGCCTTCACTGTCGCGCAGCGCGTGCTCGGCCTGATACAGATCGGTTACGTCCGAAGTGAAGCAGCGCGTGTTCATCATGCGCCCCTCGGCAAACCGGCCGTTGGAGGTGATGAGTACATGCTTGATGGATCCGTCCTTGGCTCGAAGTCTGGCAGGCTGACGCACCAGTTGCTGGCCGAGCGCGAGCCGCTGCAGGATCTCGCCGATCACTGGCGCGTCGGCGTGGAATTCAGCAATGTGACGGCCGACATACTCCTCCGCCGTGTAGCCCAGCATTTCCAACTCGGCTTTGTTCGCGCGCAGGATGATTCCTTCGCCACTGACGACGTGCAGCCCCACCGCGCTGTTCTCGAAGAAGTCCTCCAGGTCGCGATTTCTGTCGCGGAGCTCCTGTTCCATGGCTTTGCGGGCGGTGATGTCCTGGAAGCAGTTGACCGCCCCCTGGATTTCACCACGGTGATTCTTCAGCGGCCGGATATTCACCATCACCGTGCAGCGGCTGCCGTCGGGTCGTTCGATCACGACTTCTGCATTTCTGGTTTCCGTGCCTTGGATCACCGCCGCGGCCATGGGGCAGTGCTCGTGCGGCAGCGGGGTTTGGTCCGGCAGGAACAAACGATGCGAGCCGCAGAAACGCTCCTGGCTTTGCAGGTCCGGAGCCCGCCCCCACAGCCTCGCCGCTTCGGAGTTGTAGGAGACCAGGACGCCGGCAGCGTCGCAGAGGTAGGCCGCCGCGGGGAACGCTTCGAGCACGGTAGGGCCGCCGGCAAGAAGCAGGTCGTATTCCGTCGGCCTTCGCGCCGCGAGGGGGAATTCTTCTACAGTGGACATGTCGCACCCTTGCTGGGTCTGGTTCGTCGAATGTCGCGTGTACCCGATGCAGGCACGCATACGCCCGTTCGCCTCATCCCTGGTCAGCGCCTGCGTTCCGGCACCGTGAATCGTGGAGTGGGCAACCAGATCTATGCGGTCAAGTATAGCGTTCGCAACCGGCGCCGGAGGGCTGATTGAGACCGGACGCAGAATTGCGTCGTATGGGGGAACAAAAGCTCGCGCAGAGCATTTATATCGTCCGGCTCGCGTGGGCGCGCGGAACGAAGGTCCGGGCTGGAAACCGTCGGGGCAGGGCGTCATCCATGACGCCAATAGCCACTTTGCTTTGCTGTCGTTCTCGCCTCAGAACGTGCTCACGATGTTCACGAACGGCCCGCGGCTGCGATACGACAGGTCGGTCAGGTCATCCGAGAAGTCGGTGAAGTTGTAACCGACGCCCATCTTCACGTGCGTGTTGAGGTGCCGATAGATCGCGGCGAGCAGGCCGGTACGCGAATCTTGCGCCTCGTGCACGCTGAGCCGGCGGCCCTCGACGAGCATGTCCCATTCGTGCACGAGATGCAGGTCGCCGCGCACGACCCACAGATCCGCGCGACTGGAGTACCAGTCGCCATCGGTGCGAGTGTCGCGCAGTTCGCCGAAACGCTGTGCGTATTTGGCCCCCACCGACAACCACGGCAGAACGTCGTAGATCGTATCGATCGAGACGACGTGGCTGCGCTGAGCATAGTCGAGCAGGTCGTCGCTCACGCTCACCTGGCCTGGAGAAGGCAGGGTGTAGTAGTAACGATACTGCACGAGCGTGTTCCAGCGATCGTTCGCGATCGGCCGGAACGCGCCGCCCAGCGCGGCATCGACGAAGTCGCCGTCGAAGAAGTTGCCGGCGCTCGCTTCGCTGAAGGAGAAGTTGAGCTTGCCGATCAGGCGCCAGTCGGGCGTGACCTGGTAGCCGGCCGTGTTGCGCGCCAGCCAGGTCTTGCGCTCGCCGTTCGTTCCTTCCTCGTCGCGGTATTCGACGTTCGTGGTGAATTTCACATCGCCGTACTTGTAAGCAGCGCCGATGCCGCCGGCGCGGCGCTCGAGGTCGCCCGCAAGTGGATCGCTGACAGTGCCGATCTCGGCGGTAAGTCCGTAGGTCCAGCGATCGTTCGGTGCGAGATCCACACCAAACGCGTTCGTCAGGCTTTCCGGGCCGGCGCCGCGAGCATTGCGAGCTTCATCGTAAATGCTCACCTGATCGCTGAGCTTGGTGCGCGCGCCCAGCACGGTGTTGCCGAACCGGCCGCGATAGGTCGAATCCTGTCGCTCCGTTTCGATCGTGTGCCCGAAGTACACATTGGCGCGATCGTCGATGCGGTAGTCGCCGGTGAGTTTGCCGCCAGTGCCGCCGGTGCCCTCCGACACCTCGGCGCCGAGCCGGAACCGATCGTTGACCTGTTTCTCTGCCCCGATGCCACCGCGATCGTTGGCATCGCGTGCCTCCGTGCGTTCCACTGTGCCCTGAGCGAACACGTAGGCTTGCCACGACGCAGGTCGGGACGCGACATCCGCGGCGAAGCTCGCTGGCACCGTCGCGTGTGTCACATCGAACTGGTTCGGCGCGGCACTGTTGTTAGATGTGAGCGTCAACGGTTTGCCATCGTCCTGCTTGGGCAGCGGCTTGTAGTCGAGCCGGACGATCGCATCGGTCCGCTTGCCGTTCTGCGACAGCAGCGGACTGGCGTTGGCGAACGCATTGCGCCGATCGTCGTATCGACCGCCGACGCTCAGGCCCCAGGTCGAGCTGATCTGGTAGTGCAGCGCCAGCTCCTGCGCCTCGATGCTCTCGCTCTGCGCATCGCGCGCGTCGGTCTTGGCATCGATGGAAACACGCTGGCCGAGCGGGATGCTCAGCGCGGCGCCCATCTGTTCGATCTCTTGACCGGCCGCGAGCGCACCCGCGCCCGAGAAGCCCGCCTCGCGATTCTGCCAGTACACACTGCCACGACCACGCAGTGACTCCGACATCTCCGCCAGATCGAACACGCCCTGCGCGCGGAACGCATCGGCACGCGTATCCGGCGTCACGCTTTGATTGAAGCCGAAGCCGCCGTCGATCGAGCCGAACTGCGAGCCGGCGCCATCGGAGCGCGCCGCTTCGATATCCAGGTAAGTGGCGGGTCTGTAACGGAAGGTCATGTCGACGCCGCCGAGCTGCTGCCGGTCGAGCGCTTCGCCTTGCTGATAGCCGCTCAGGCCGACGCGCACGTAGTCGTTCAGCCAGGAGCTGTGGCGCAGTCCATAGACGTTGCTGTCGAGCTCGTTGAGCCCAGGCGCATACTCGTAGGTCGCGACGAGATACATCGGATTGCCGCTCAGGCTGCCGAGCTGGACGAGCGAGTTGCTCGCCGCAATCGAGGAGAGCGGCGCACGCAGCAGCACGCGACCCTGCAGGTAACTCATCTCGTAGTCGAGGCCCGGAATCAGTTGCGCTCGCTGTAACGTGATGCCCGAAGTCACATCGCGAACTTCGACCCAAAGCCGTTCCGAGCCACGCGTGATGTCCTGGCGACGCAGGTAGTAGAGCGATCCGCCGGTGCCGCGGAATTCTTCGCGAGAGTTCAGAGTTCCGGGCTCGGCGGCGAACATGTCATTGGTCACGCGGCGCTCGCCGAAGGAAGTCGAAGCCTCCGATTTGTACAGCAGGTCCGCGCCATACAGCCCGCGGCTGAATTGATTGAATTCGAGGCCGGTCCAGGCGGTCTGGAAATTACCCCAGACGGCGCGCGAATCCTTGTAGTCGACCCGCGCATAGAATTTGCCGTTCGTGGGTGCGTCCCACACGCTGCTGCTGTCGTCGCCGTACACGGGATAGGCGCGTTCCTCGTCGATGCGCTCGAGCAGATAACGCGGATCCTTCGAAGCGAAGTTGCTGAACAGATCCTCGATCGGTTGCTCGCGAGTGTCCGCGCTGAGCGTGACGAACCAATCCGTGTTGATCTGACCTTTGGCGTAGAACGCGCCACGGGCCGTGATCTCCGAATCGTCCTTGTAACGATCGTAGTCCTGCGTGACGAGCAGGGCAGGGCCGGTCGTGTCGTTGCGGGCGGCGGTGAGCTCGCCGAGCGCGACATAGAACCAGTTGTCGTCGTGCAGTTCGAGGTTGCGGGCGAGCTTCGTGTATTCGCCGGTGGCCGTGGTCGTCTGTACTTCGACGTGATGGATGCCGGACGGAAGCATCTGCCGGATCACGAACCGACCCTGATCGTCCACCGGGACCTGTTCGCCCAGGGCCTTCACCGTGGTCCCCTTCGGGACGTTGCGGCCGCTCACGGTAACGCTGCCGCCGCTGACCGAAATGTTTCTGATGCGCAAGCTGCTCTCGCCGTAGCCGGTGAGCCGTTCGCGTTCGGCGCGCTCGAGATCGCCGGGCGGACGCTCCCGATCGACGATGGTCAACGGCTTCGGCGCCGTTTCATCGAACCGACCCTTCTCGTCATAGACGCGCAGCACGTACACGCTCTCGGCAGGAATGCGCCGGTCCGGGGTCCATTTCAACGCGCCGCCGATCTCCACCGGCAGCACCGCCATCGGCTGCTCGCGCGTGTCCTGGCCGGGCAGAAACAATCGCACTTCAGCGCTGTCGATCCAGTGAATGTAGTTGCTGTAGGTGATGAACTCGACCGGCTTGCCGGCAACCACACTGGCCGGCCAGGCCGTAACGTTCAACTCAGGCTGCGTCTTGAGCGGGTCATACTGAATCTGGATGTCGTTGCGATTCGCGGCCACGTCGACGCAGCGCTGCCGGTCCGCTTCGGTCAAGGTGTCATTGCCTTCCAGGGGACGGCCGTCGACCGTGATCCGCAGCGGGGACGGGAGCAGCGCCGTGCTCACCGAGCAGGCACTCGCATCTTCGGCGTTGAGATCTGGAGCGGACGCCGGTTTCTCGACGTCGTACCAGACCTGCAGCTCGACACGGCGGTTGCGGGCCATTCCTTCAGCAGTAGCGTTGCTCGCGACCGGCTCGGTATCGCCCTTGCCGACGATCGTGAACGCGGTCGGAGTGAGGCCCAGTTTCATCCGCAAGTACTGGGCGACCTGGTACGCGCGCGCCTCCGACAACCGTTGATTGTCTCCGAAGCGTGCGCGCGTCGTCGGGCTCAGGTGCTGCGCATCCGCGTGGCCAAGAACGAGCACACGCAGGTTGCGTCGGTTTTTCAGGCGAGCCGCGATTTCGTCGAGGCGCTTGCGCGAGGCTGGCAGCAATTCGTCCCGGCCGGACTCGAACAGAGCCCCCTCGTCTGCGTCCGACAATGTTTCCTCTTCGGTAGCTTCCGCTCTGGGCAGGGTCGCGGCCGATTTGCGCATGGCTTCCAGGTCGCGCACGCGCACGTCCGAAGGGCCGGTCAGGCCATCCAGCGGCGTATCGAATTCCATGTTCGACGTCGGCCCCGCTTTCAGCGACGGGCTGCGGTCGACCATTTTTCCTCGCACCAGGGCTTCATCGGCCGTGGCATTCGCCAGCATCAATACGTTGGCGATCGTGAGCGCCAGCATCTTGGAATGGTTGTTCATGGTTGCACCTCCGCCTCGTCCTCGACGTGCAGCGGATATTCGCGATGCAGCGCCTCCCATAGCTCTCTGATTTGATGGATCAACGCCCGCTTGCGCCGCTTGGCGAGCTTCGCGTCAGCTGCGTCGGCATATGCCACGCGCACGACGGAAGGCTGCTTTGCCAGCGTCTGTGGCAGCGACTCGATGCGGGCACGCCATTCCGGCAGCAGCGTGGTCGTGCCGTTCTCGAAGGCCGTGTCATTCACCTCGACGCGCACGACCCGATGAATGGTCGCGCCGAAGTTCAACTTCGTGAGCTTGCCGCGAGTCATGCGAACGTCGCGCGGGTTCTCCGTCGTGACGCGATAGCCGGACGGCAACGTGCGCTCATCGAGCTTCATCACGAAGTTCGAGCCGCGATATTCATTCGGGATCGCGGCGCAGGCGACGTGGAAGCGGCCGTCTGCATCGCTCGTCACGAGAATGCCGTTGAGCGTGACCACGCGAACGTTCGGCAGGCCCGGCTCGCCGTCGTCCTGATAGCCGTTGGCGTTACGGTCGTCGAACACCTTGCCGATCAGGTCCGAACAGTCGAACACCGGATCCGGGACGATGCGCACCGTCGCGGTGGCGATGTTGGAAATGGTCGGATCGAACACGCCCGGATCGACCAGGTTGTTCACCGCGAACGCTTGATTGACGTACTCGCCTTCGCTGACACCCGAGCCCACCACCAGCACCAGCTTGTAGATCCTGGTCTCCCGCGGCGCGAACGTTTGATCTCGCCACGACAGCTGCCGGCCGACGCGTTCGGGTTCCTGAGAACCTCCGTTCAGCGTCGCGGTGCCGGTGCGATACGCGAAGCCGGGCGGGAGCAGATCGCGAACGTCCACGTTCGTGAGCGTCGCCGCGAGCGTATTGGTCACGGTGATCGTGTACGGAACGAGATCGCCGCGCGTCACATTCACCATCGGAGTCGTCTTGGTGATGGCGAGCGCGCCGCCCAGGATCGGGTCGATCGGCACGTGATTGTTCAGCACGTCCGCCGACACGCCCGGCGTGAGCGCGAATGTGAAGAAGTGCTGTGTGGTGCCGAGCCCCGCGGCCAATCCGGAAGAAGCGGTTGGACACGTCTCGACATCGCCGATGCCAATCGCAGGCGCCGACGCAGAGCTCTGCATCAGAGCGGGATTCGGCAGCGCTCCCACTTGCAGCGTGCCGGGGCACACCGGAATGAGAGAAGAGGGCCCGGGCATGTAACGACCCGTCGGCGGTGTCACCGCGATCGAGTAGTCGCCTGCCGGTGCGCCAGGCAGCAACAGGAATTGATAGAAGCCGTCGTCGCCCGTGACTTGCGTCGCGTTCGGCGCGCCGCCGAGCAGATGAATTGCAGGATCGAAGCCAGCCGGACCGGTGAACACGACCGTCGCTCCGGCGATCGGCTCGCGACTCACCGCGTCGTAGACCACGCCCATGGGATCGAGCGGCAGACTTTGTTCAACCAGCCGTCCACCGGGCGGCAGAATCATGCCGCGCAAAGTGCCGCCACGCGCATCGGCGCCGCCGGGATTGGCAGGCGTGATGACGCCAGGCGCCGCGTCGACGCCGGACTCGTTCGTGACTGCCTTGCCGTACACGGCGTTGCTGGTGGGCTCGCGGAAGCGCACTTCGTAGCCGCTGCCGGGCGCCACGTTCAGGAACTCGTAGCTGCCGTCGAGGTTGGTTCTCACGGTCTGGACCAGCAGCGAGCCCTGATACAACTCGACGATCCATTGCTCGAGCAATGTTTCGTTCGGGTCTCGCATCCGGTCGTGATTGATGTCACGCCACACGTGGCCGACGATGCTGCCGAAGTCGCCGCGTTCGCCGAACAGATAGTCCACTGCATCGACGGCCGCGCCGAGCGCGATCCCCGTGATCGTATCGTTGCCGGCGGTACCGCCCGCGGTGCCTGGAACATCGATGCCGTCGTCGTAGCCGGCAGGTTGCACTTCGCTGAGCGCATAGCTGCCGCCGACCAGATCGTCGAAGCGATAGCGGCCTTCCCGATCGGTGACCGCATTGAGCGCGACAGGATTGCCACGCGCGTCTGTGCCGCTCAACTGCAGAGCGACTTCGGCAATGCCCGGCTCGCCCGGATCGACCGTGCCGTTGTTGTTCGTATCGTTGTAGACCCGTCCGGCGAGGCTGCCGACAGTGTCGCCGAAGTCGATGGTGGGGGGCGGCCCGCCAGCGACCAGCTCGATCTCGACACTATCGGGCGTGGAGCTGCCGTAACCCGCCGGCTGGGTTTCTTCAACCGTGTACTGTCCGGCGAGTACGTTCGTGAACACATATCGGCCATCGGCGTCGGTGACGGTCGTATCGACGACCGAGCCGCCGCTGCGCAAAGTCACGGTGACGCCAGCGATGCCGATCTCGCCCGCATCCATCGTTCCGTCACGATCGCTGTCGCGCCACACGCGGCCCATCACGGATTGACCCACCTCGGCAAACGTGTAGCCGGCGGCGGCGGTGCCTGGCGGCAGTGCGATTGCAGAGATTGTGTCGTTGGCGACCGTGCCGCCCGCAGTACCCGCCGCGTCGACGCCGTCGGCATAGGCGGCCGGCTGCGTTTCGCTCAGCGTATAGGTGCCGCTCAACAGATCGTCGAACAGGAATGCACCGGTCGCGTCGGTCGTGGCCGTGCGGTTCACTTCCGCGCCGGTCGCGTCCGTTCCGGTCAGCGTGATGACTACGCCTTGAATCGCAGGCTCGCCCGCGTCGCGCACGCCATCGTTATTCGTGTCCGTCCAGACGAAGCCGGCCAGGCTGGAAGTTGTCTCGCCGAAGTCCGCGCCTGCGGAGTTGCCCGTGCCCACCGTCACGGAGACCGAGTTCGGTGTGCTGCTGCCGTACCCGACCGGTTGCGTTTGCTCGATCGTGTAATTGCCCGCAGGCAGACCGACGAACGTGTATGTGCCGTTCGCATCTGTCGTGGTGGTCGCGACAACGACGTTCGAGGCATCACGAGCCACGATCTCCACATTGGCGATCGGCGTGTCCGTACCGTCACGCGTGCCGTTCGCGTTCACATCCTTGAACACCACGCCGGAAAGGGTCGAGCCTCCTTCGCCGAACAAATACCCGGTCGCATCCGTGTTGACGGCGAGGTGGATGGCGCTGATGACATCATTACCAACGCTGCCGCCCGCCGTGCCGGCGGCGTCGAGGCCATCGGCATAGGCGGCCGGTTGCGTGGGCTGATGCAACGAGTAACCGGCGGGGTTCGGCGTAAGCAGGTCGATGAACATGAAGACGCCGGTCGCATCCGTGCCGACGCTGCGACTCACAGCGACGCCACTTGCGTCGGTGCCGGTCAGCGTGATCGTGACTGCAGCGATGCCGCTTTCGCCTGCATCGCGCGTGCCGTTGCCATTCAAGTCGACGTACACCGAACCCGCGAGGGTCGAGAGCGTGTCCGCGAAGGAAGCCGTTGCCGCTCCGTTCACCGGAACCACGACTGCAACAGAGTCAGGCGAGGTGGCGGCAGAGCCGTAGCCCAGCGGCTGTGTTTCCACGACTGTGTAATTGCCCGCGGCAATGCCCGGGAAGAGATAGCTGCCATCGGCCGCGGTCGTGGTGGTGGCGACGACCGCGTTGCTGTCATCGAGCAAAGTGATGGTCACGTTCGCGATCGGTGTATCGCCGGGCTGTTGCGTGCCGTCTCGATTGAAATCGCGGAACACGACGCCTGTGACTGCCGCGCCGGTCTCGGCGAAGTTATAACCAGTCGCGCGAGTGCCGATCGGCAGCGCGATGCCACTGTAGACATCGTTGCCCACCGTGCCGCCGACGTTGCCGGCGCCGAGCACTTCCAAGCCGTCGCCGAACGCGGCGGGCTGAGTTTCGGTGATGGTGTAGGTGCCCGACAACAGATCGTCGAAAACGTACTGGCCCGATGAATCCGTGCTGACAGTCGCGTAGACCGAGTTGCCCAGCGCGTCGGTGCCGTTCAGCGTCAACGCCACGCCAGGCAAGCCCACATCGGCAGCGTCCTGCACGCCGTTTTCATTGACATCGAGGAACACGGTGCCCGCGAGCGAGCCCGTGCTCTCGCCGAAATCGACCACACCTGGCGTGCCTGCGACCAGTGCCAATGCAACGCTGTTGCTCGCGTTCTGCGGACCGCTTGCGTAACCGGCCGGCTGATCCTGTTCGACGGTGTAACTGCCTCCGGCCTGCGGCGGGAAGCTGTAAGTGCCGTCAGCAGCCGTGGTCGTGGTAGCGACGACGGCATTGCCAGCGTCGCGCAACGTGATAGTGACATTCGAGATGCCGGCTTCCGACGGCTCGTTGACGCCGTTGCGGTTTGCATCTCGATACACGGTGCCGGAGATCGGCGTGCCGAGCTCGGCAAACCAATAGTCGGTTGCAACCAGGCCGCTGCCGAGGGCAATCGCACTGATTCGATTCAGCCCTTGGTTGGTCGTGCCGCCGGCCGAGCCGGCCGTGATCTGGCCGTTTGCATACTCACTCGGCTGTGTTTGAGTCAGCGTGTAACCGGAAGCGTTCGGCGCCACCAGGTCATCGAACGAGAACGCGCCGCTCGCGTTGGTGGTTGTCGTCAGGCTCACGGCGCCGCCGCTTGCGTTGGTGCCAGTGAGCGTGAGCGTCACGCCGGCGATGCCGGTGTCGCTGCCGTCGTTGACCGCGTTCGCGTTCCGATCGAAGAACACAGTGCCGGTCAGCGCCGCTGTGGAATCGCCGAAATCATGGTTATTGGTCGTGCCCGCGGCGGAAATCTGCACACCCGAAAGGGTGTCCGGCGTGGTGCTGCCGAAGCCCGCGGGCTGCGATTCGGTCAACGTGTAGGTGCCGGCGGGCAGATCCGCGAAGCTGTAGTTGCCGGTCGCGTCGGTCGTCGTCGAGCGAGTGACGGGATTGCCGAGCGTGTCGTTGCCGGTCAGGGTGATGGTGACGTTGGCGATGCCGACCTCGGTGGCGTCGAGATTGCCGTCGCGATTGGCATCGCGCCACACGCGGCCGCTGATCGAGCCGGGCCGCTCGCCGAAGTTATAACCCGTGCCGTCCTGATCGGTGAGCACGATGGCACCGATCTGATCGTTGACGCTGGCGTCGCCGCCACGATCGCCCGCGGTGTCGATACCGTCGAGGTACGTTGCCGGCTGGGTTTCAGCGAGTTGATAGGTACCGGGCAACACATCCGTGAAGCGGTAGATGCCGTTGGCATCGGTGGTAGTCGGGCGATTCACGGCGGTGCCGCGAGCGTCCGTTCCGGTCAGCGTGATGGTGACGTTCGCGATGCCGGTGTCGCCGCTGTCCGGCGTGCCGTTGTTGTTACGATCCGCGAACACGGTGCCGGATAGCGAGTTGTGACGCAGCTCGCCAAAGTTGTAACCCGTGGCGACCTGTTCGCGGCCGAGCACGATGTTGGAGATCGTGTTCGTGCCGACGGTGGCGGACACGGTGCCGCCCGGCGGCGCGCCAGTCGAGGCGGTACCGACCGTCTCCAGGCCGTCATCGAAGCCGCTCGGCTGCGTCTCGGTAATCGTGTAGCCGGTGACGTCTGCCTGCTCGAGGCTGCTGAAAACGTAGTTGCCGCTGGCATCCGAAGTGGCGTTGCGGCTCACTGGATTGCCGAATACATCGGTACCGGCGAGTGTCAGCGACACGCCTGCGATCCCTCCTTCGCCGGCGTCGATGACGCCGTTGTTGTTGTGATCGCGGTAGATGCGACCCGCGATGCTCGATTCCACGAGCGTCACGGTGCCGGAGCCGGAATTGTTGTTGCCCACCAGGTCGACGCTGAAGGTGTCGACGGAAGCCGTGTTCGTGTACTCGGTCGGATAGGGGGGCGCGGGCGGTCGACGGATCACCACGTTCACGGTGACCGTGCGGCTGATGCCCGCCGCAACGGAACCGAGATTGCACGAGAAACGTGTCAGGCCGCTGTTGTTACAAATGCCCGAAGGACTCACCGACGCGGTGAATGGCTCCGTCAGCTGCATGTTGGCCGGCAAGGTGTCGGTCAGTACCGATTGATGCGCGGTGCCCGGACCGTTGTTGTTCACCACGATCTGCCATTGGAATGTCTGGCCGTACTGCAGCGGCGGCGAGCTGACGACGGCGGTTTTGCTCGTGACCTGCAAGTCCGCTTTGGCCCGCACCGCCGTCGGCTCGGAGGCGTTGTTGTTGGTGCTGTTCGTGTCCACCTCGTTCGAGCTGACAGTGACGGCGCTCTGATAGGTGTCGCCCGTATCCGCCGGCGCCGTCTCGATTCGATAACGCAAGTAACGCTGCACCGCTGCGCCAGCTTCCATGTCGCCGATCGCGCAGTTGACGACGTGCTGGGTCGGTCACACGACGGTGCCTGCGCTCACGTTCGAGCACATCGGCGTGCCACTGCAGGAATACTGGTCGGCCGAGTCACACAGGAAGGTGACCTGCCGGCCGGTGGGCGGCGTGTAGGTGTTGACGAAACGCGCCGAGGTCGCCTCGGACGGTCCGAGATTGGTGATCGAGACGCGATACGTGATCAAGTTCGACGTCGGGGCGGTGCCGTCGTAACCCAGCGGATCGGGCGGCACGCCCGTCACGCTCGATACATCCGAGATGTTCGAAAGCAGGTCGACCTGCGCGCCCGTGATCGTCAGGGTCGCGCTCTGCGCGTCGTTGCTCGGATCGGAATCCGTCGTGGTGGTCGCGATCGTGGCAGTGTTGGGAAGGTTGCGTCCGGGCGGCGGCGAGGCCATCCACAGCGGGCGGATCACGACTTCGAGTGTTTGTACTTCGGTAGCCGCGAGCGTGCCGATATTGCAAGTGATGCGATGGTTGACGTTGTCATGCGACGAGCACGTGCCTTTCGACGGAGTGATGGAACGGACCTCATAGCCGGCATCGCCACCGAGCGGGTTGAACTGATCGGTGAGCGTGACGTTGTGCGCCGTCGATGGGCCGCGATTGCGGAAGGTGATGACGTAGGTGGCGTCCACGCCCGCTTCGACGGCGGCGGGTGTCACGGTCTTGGTCTGTACTTCGACGTCGGCGATCGGATCGACCGTCGTGTTCACCGACGAGGTGTTGTCCGCGCGATCCGGATCGCCAACGCTCGTCGAGTCGATAGTTGCCGTGTTGGTGAATGCACCGTCTGCCATGGGGCGTGTGACGGTGATCGTGATCGTCGCGGTCTCGGGCGTTTCGGGCGCGCCGGTGCCGGCGCTTTCATACAGCAGGGTCGGGTAAGTGCACGTCACGACTTCCGAGGCGACGCTACAGCTGCCAGTGGAGCCTTTGCTGCCGGGGCCAGCGAACGCATTGATGCCCGTGGCGCCGGCGAGGCCCGTGCGCATGGGAATGATGTCGCGCACGATGACGTTCGTTGAGTCCTGCGGACCGTCATTGCCGATCGTGAGCGTGTACGTGATCGCGTTGTGAGACGTGGTCACGGTCGAGATGTTCTGGGACTTCACGATCCGCAGGTCGGCGTGCGCCTCCGTCGAGCTGGAATTCGCAGTGACACAGTCGTTGCCGTTGTTGGGATCGGACTGACTGCCGGTGGAAGAAACACAGGCCTGGCTGGTGAGTGACGTGGGCATTGTCGCCGTTGTGACCAGCGTCAGATCGGGCAGGGTCGCGCCGACCGCGAGCGGTCCGGATCGCGAGCACGTGAACGTCGGCGCCGCGAACGTGCAGTTCCAGCCGTTATTGCTGAAAGACGACGGGCCGGAGTAATCCTCGCCTGCCGGCAAGGTGTTGGAGATCGTGATCGTGTCCGAGCCAGTGAGCGCGCGCGGACCATGATTCATCACTTGCATGACCGTGGTGAGCGGCGCGCCCGAAGCTACCGGATTCGGGCCCTTGCGCATGGTGATCGACAGATCGGCGCCGTCGCGCTGGATCGTGAAGTTCACCGTGTCGCTGTTGTTGCTGGTGTCGGGATCCGCGATGGCGGCGCTGATGTTCGCCGTGTTGCTGGCTGCAAGCCCGGTGGTCGGCACGATTGCGTTGTCGGGCGCGGTTGCGGTGATCGTAATGTTGTCGCTCGCTCCGGCCGGCAGGGTCGCGCGCGTGCACGTGACAGTGCGCGAAGCCTGGTCTGCAGAGCACGACCAACCTGGGCCACTCGCCGCAATGCCTGTGAATCCGACGGGCAGTGCATCCGTGACGGATACGTTGGTTGCTGCATCCGGTCCGGCATTGCGCGGTTGAAGAGTGAACGTGGCCGCCGCGTCGGCGATCATCGGCGTCGGCGAGGCGAGCTTGGTGATGCTCAGATCCGCACCCGCGATGACGTTGACGGGCGCAGTCGTCGTATTGTTGTTCGGCAAGCCGTCGCCGATCGCGGCGCTCACGGTGGCGGAGTTCGTGATCGTGCCGCTGATCGAGCTTTGCACGCGTGCAACGATCGAAAGCACATCGTTCGCGCCGCTCGCGAGCGAACCGCTGCGGTTGCATGTGACCGTGCTCGAGCTCGCGGAACAGGACCATCCAGAGCCGGAGAACGAATCGAAAGTGACATTGGGCGGCAGGGTGTCGACGATCTGCAGTCCCGGTGCAGCATCGGGCCCGAGGTTCCGGGTCGTGAGCGTGTAGGTGACCAGGCCGCCGGCCGGCACGGGACTCGGACCTGCGGCCATGGTGAGATCGAGATCGGCGCCCGCGACGACGGTGGTTTGTTGTTCGATGGTGCTGGGACTTTCGCCAGGCGAGGTGGAAGTGGCCGTGGCCGAGGCGTTGAGCGTCGAGCCGCCCGGGGCAGTCACGCGCGTGAGGATGTCGATCAGGATGTCCTGCTCGGGCTCCATCGTGCCGAACATGCACGAGACGGTGCCCGAGGAGTGCGTGCAGTCCGTGTTCGATGTCGAGATGAAGCTCACGCCGCTGGGTAGCGCGACGCTCAGTCTGACGTCGCTGGCCGCCGTCAGCGTATTGACGTTACTGACCTGGATCGAATACGTGAGCTGGCTGGTGGCGGCGATCGGATCGGCCGAGTCCTGCAGCGTCAATACTTCGATCAGCGGCGAGGCCTGGGGCGTGCTGGCTGCGAACAGCGCAACCAGCCCGGCAAGTTTCGGCAGCAGAGCGGCGCCCGACAAAAGGTCGGCGCGCGCTCGTGACAAGCGCGTGAGTGCGGCGGTGAGCATGGGTCCTTGTGTGAGTCGTGCGTTGACGCTTCGTGTAGGCCGAAGCTGTCAATACGCGTTAATGGCGGGAGCAACGATATATAGACGTACTCGTTGCGAACCGCGACGACCGTCACGCTCGCTCGGGGGATGGATTCAGAGTGGAGCCGATTCTCGACGCAGCGGCGCAATCGGCCGCAGATCGATTCAATTTGAATGTGATGCCGCTGCCTGGTCGTGCGACGGAAGCACGCGAGCGCGCGCAAGCCACGGCTCGATGGCGGCGTGCAGGCTCGCGCGATTGAAGGGCTTGCCCAGATAGCCGTCCATGCCGGCATCGAGGCAGGCCTGGCGCACGCTGCTGGTGGCATCGGCGGTGAGCGCGATGATCGGAACACGGCTGTCCGGGCCTTCACGCCGGCGCCATTCGGCGGCCGCGGTGAAGCCATCCATCACGGGCATCTGGCAATCCAGCAGCACGACATCGTAAGAATTCGCGCCGAGCTTCTCGAGCGCCTCCTGGCCATTGGCGGCGCCGTCCACCTCCAGCCCGATCGCCTTGAGCATGCCTTCGGCGACTTCCCTGTTCAGTGCCTGATCTTCGACGACCAGCACGCGCCCGTGCAGCGGAGCCAGCTGCCGGGTCTGTGACTCGAGCGTGGCGCGTTGCTTCGCCGCGCCGATGGTTCCTGTCAATGCTTCGTGCAGCTGGCCGATACGCAACGGTTTGGTGAGCTGCGCGTCCACGTGCTGCTCGTCGAGGATCTGCTTTGCCACACTCGCGAAGCTGGTCAGGAGGATCACGCGCGGTTTCGTCGCCTGCCCGCCGAGCAGGGCTGCGAGCTGTTGCGCAGCCGATTCATCCAGTGCGGAGTCATCGATGAGGAAACAGTTGTATGCCCGCGAGCGCAGCTCCTCCAACGCTTGCGTCGCGTGTGCCACACCGACCGGATTTGCGCCCCATTGCCACAGAGCGTTGATCGCAAGAGTGCGCGCAGCGGCGTTGTCATCGAGCACCAGCACGTGGAGCCCGTCGAGCCGCGCCAGGGCGGTCGGCGCTTGCGCATTGGCGGCGGCGAACGGCAGCAGCAGGTCGAAGTAGAAGGTCGAGCCCGCGCCCGGAGCACTCACCAGGTTGAGCTTTCCGCCCATCAGCTCGACCAGCTGACGTGCGATCGCGAGGCCGAGGCCCGTTCCGCCAAAACGGCGCGTGGTCGAGGCGTCGGCCTGAGAGAATTCCTCGAAGATCCGCGACTGATTCCCGGGCTCGATGCCGATGCCGGTATCGATGACCTCGATACGAATGCGGATCGCATCGGTCTCGATGCAGAGCGGAGCGGCGCGCAACGTGACCTCGCCGCGATCGGTGAACTTGACCGCATTGCCGCCGAGATTGACCAACACTTGGCGCAGCCGAACGACGTCCGCGCGGACCAGCGGCATCGGTATCGGTGGGCAATCGCAGATCAACTCTATGCCTTTCGGCGCGGCGCGCGCGGCCAGCATTTCGGCGGTCTGCTCGAGTATTTCCGCCACATCGCAGTCGATGGGCGAGAGCTGCAGCCGGCCTGCTTCGATCTTCGAGAAATCGAGCACGTCATCCACGATCGCGAGCAGCGACTCGGCGGAGCGATGGATGCCTTCGACGAACCGGCGCTGGGTCGGATCCATGCGCGTATCGAGCAGCAGCTCGCTCATGCCGAGAGCGCCATTCATCGGCGTGCGCAATTCGTGGCTCATGCGCGCGACGAAATCGCTCTTGGCTCGACTGAGCACCTCCAGCTCGCGATTGCGCTCCTCGATCTCGCGGGTGCGCAACTGGACCGTTTGCTCCAGTTCGATGCGCCGGAACAGCTCGCGGCGACGATTCTTGCGCTGAATGTGCCACCACGAGCCGAGCAGCAGCAGGGCCAGCGTCACGTACAACGCCTTGGCCGCCGGTGTTTGCCAGGGCGGAGCGGCCACTTGTATTGGAATCGTCAGGTCGTGTTCGCTCCAGATTCCGTCGGCGTTCGAGGCTCGGACCCTGAACACATATTTACCGGCGTCCAGGTTCGTGTACGTCGCCCGCCGCTGCACGCCCGCCTCGTTCCAGTCGGCGTCGAAGCCGTCCAGGCGATAGCGATAGCGGTTGTTTGCCGGCGATGCGAAGTCGAGCGCCGCGAACGTGAACGTGACGAGCTTGTCCTGATAACTCAGCCGCAGCGGCCGCGACGCCGTGGGCAGGTCTCTCGGCTCCAGTGTGCGATTCAGGATGGTCAGGGAAGTCAGAGCGAGCGTCGGCGGCGGCGCATCGGTCGCAATCGCATCCGGACGAAAGGCGTTGAAGCCGTTGTTGCCGCCGAAGTACAGCTTGCCGTCGCGGCCGCGGTAATGCGCGTTGAAGTTGAATTCTTCGGCCTGCAGCCCGAGCGCTTCGTGAAACACCTTGAAGGAGCGATTCTGCGGATCGAAACGGACCAGGCCGTTGTTCGTGCTCAGCCACAGCTGGCCGTCGTGATCCGACTCGATGCCATACACGACCTGGTTCATCGCGACGCCTCGCGACTGGCTCTCGAAACGAATCGACTCGGGCTGCTCGGACGAGCCGACCACGAGATCGAACCCGCCGCCGGCGGTGCCTACCCACAGCTTGCCGGAGCCGTCGACGTGCAAGGCATAGATCGTGTCGTCGCTCAGGCTGTTCGGATCGTTGTCGTTACGTCGGAAATGATGAAAGCGACCGGTGGCGCGCTCGAGCAGATTGAGGCCGCCGCCGATCGTGCCGATCCACAGGTTGCCGTGCGTATCCTCGGCGATCGCGCTGGCACGTGGGCTGCTCAGGCCGGCGGAATCCGGCTCGCTGTTCGGATAGCGTCGGATCTTGCCGCTGGCACGCGGGAGCAGGGCGACGCCGCCGCCAAACGTTCCAATCCATACATCGCCCGCCCGGTCCTCGTGCAATGTCATCACGCCATCGGCGGGGAGCGACTCAGGATCGGCCGAGTGTCGATACGAACGCAGCGTGCGCTGCTCGGGATCGAACCGCGCGAGGCCACCGGACATCGTGCCGATCCACAACGCGCCAGCACGGTCGTAGAGCAGGGCCATGACACGATCGTCCGGAAGTTGCGGTGAGCTTTGCGCCGAGCGTCCGTAACGGCGCTCTTGCCCGGTGTGCGTGTCGATCTCGACGAGTCCGTCGGACGTGCCGATCCACACCCGCCCTTTCCCGTCGTCGGCGAACGCATTCACGCCTTTGTTACGAACCGCAGCGCTCAGATAATGACCCAGCGCCCAGCTGTGGGGATTCCAGTGACTGGCGCCGCCCGCACGCGTGCCGACCCAGAGCACGCCGCCCCGATCCTGATACAGCGACATGATGTCGTCGTCGCGCAAGCTGTGGGCATTGTCCGCGTCGCGGCCATAGCGAACGAACGTTTCCGAAGCGCGATCGAACAAGCCGAGCCCGTCCGAGGTGGCGACCCACAGCCGGCGCTCATCGTCTTCCAGGATCGCAAGCACGCGATCGCCGGGGAGGGTGCGCGCGTCGCCGGGCACATGGCGAAACGAGACCACGCGGCCGCTCTCCGGGTCGAAACGATTGACGCCGCCGGCGAGCGTACCGATCCACAGCGCGCCCGTATGGTCTTGCTGAATGGAGCGGACTCTCACGTCGCTGAATTCGGCGCCGCTGCCCGCAGTGCCATAGTTGACGAATCCACCCGTCGCAGCATCGTAGCGGCTGAGGCCGCCATCGCTGCCAACCCACAGTCGACCCGCACGATCCACGTGCAGCGCGAACACCGAGTCCGAAGCAAGCGAGCCGGGATCGTCCGGGCGGTGGCGAAAGTGACGTACACGGCCGGTGCGTGGATCGAGCATATCCAGACCGTGCTGCTGAGTTCCCACCCAGACGTTGCCGTCCGCCGCGATGTGCAGCGTGCGAGTGGCATCGCTCGCGAGGCTG
>Ga0065721_10050059_pt1 | contig 23687 bp, 21 predicted proteins | sample Mesricmetagenome_FD_59108 | JGI IMG/M metagenome (GOLD analysis project Ga0065721, IMG submission 59108) | Mesophilic microbial community from rice straw/compost enrichment Sample: eDNA_1 v2 (version 2) | ecosystem: Engineered > Solid waste > Grass > Composting > Bioreactor | place: USA: Davis...
CGAGGCGCTGCGCCATTGGGAGCTGGAGCGGGCGAGGGCCGATGCCGCCGGGACGGCGGGCGTACCCGCCGCCGCATCCGGCCGCAGAACGGCGCTGATGCTTGCCGGAGCCGGGACGGCCGGAGGCGCGCTGGTTGCGGCGGCGGCCGCCTGGAGCGGGGCGATGGGCGAGGCGGGCTCGGCCGTATGGCCGTGGGCCGCCGCCGCTGGGGCGGCTGCGGTGGCATGGACGGCGCTGGTCTCGCAGCGCGGCGGACAAGGCCGGCGGCGAATGGTGAAGCCCAAGCGGGGAGGGCCGCCCGGACTGGAACAGCGGGAGGCGGACGTGCGCGAAGCGCTCGGCGCGCTGCTGGTCCGTCCGGATACGGCGGCAAGCCGGCTGCTGGGGGCCGGCGGGACGGAGGAGCTTCGCCGGCAAGCGGAGCAGGCCCGCGCCGCGCTCCAGGCGGCCGTTCAGGCGCAGCTCGAGGCGCTGGGCGCAAGCGAGCGCGCCGCCCGCGATCTGGCCGATCAAGAGGCTCGTTTGGCCGAATGGGCCAAAGCGGCGAAACGGAAAGCCGAGGAGGCGGAGGCGTCGGCGGCCATTCGACGAAGCGGCGAGCTGGAATGGCGCTCCTGGCTGGAGCGGCGCGGATTGCCGGGAAGTCTGTCGCCGGCCGCCGCGCTGGAGGTGCTCGAATTGGGCGGGCAAGCGCTGGAGAAGCTGCGCCAGTACGACCGGCTGTCGGCCAAAGCCGCCGCCGCCCGGCGGGAATCGGCGTCTTACGCCCGTCAGGCGGAAGCGCTGTGCGACGGCTGCGGAGACGTTCTGCGCCATGCCGCAGGCGATCCCGTGCTGGCGCTGCGCCTGCTGCAGGCGGAAATCCGCCGTCATGCGGAGGCGCGGGCGGAGCATGACGCGCTTCGCCGGGAGCTGGAGGAGCTGCGTTCGGCAAGCGAGGCCGTCCGGGCGAAGCTGGAGGAGCTTGAGCGTCAGGCAATGCAAATGATGGAGGCGGCGGGGACGGAAGACGAGAGCCGGTACGCCGCCGCGCTGGAAGACCGCCGCAAGCTGACCGGACTGGATGAGGAGCTGATAAAGCTGCAGATCCAGCTGCATGCGGGACATTCGGCGGAACGGCTGAACCGGCTCGAGGAGCTGTGGCTCGGCCATGACGAGGAAGAGCTGCGGGCGGCTTGGCAAGAGGCGCGGCAGGAGAAGGAACGGCTGGAGCAGCGGCAGCGGGAGCTGCTGGAGCAGCGGGGAAGCTTGCGCCAGGCCATGGAAGCGCTGCAGGAGGAGGACAAGCGGCAACGGCTGCTCGTCGAGCGGGAGATGGCAGCCTCCCGGCTGGAGCGCGGAACGGACCGGTATGCGGTGCTGGCGGTCAGCCTCGCGCTCATTCAGCAAACGAAGCGCATATACGAGGAAGAGAGGCTGCCCGTCGTGCTGCGCTGTGCGTCCCGGTATGTCGAGCGGCTGACCGGCGGAAGATATCGCGGCGTTATTGCGCGGCGCGACCGGCCGGAGCTGGCGCTCGAGACGGCGGACCGGCGGCAGATCGACGCCTCGCTGCTGAGCCGGGGGACGGCAGAACAGCTATATTTGGCGATGCGGCTGGCGCTTGCCCGGGAAGCTTCCCGCAGCGCGGCGCTGCCGATGATGCTGGACGATCCTCTAGTCAACTTCGACGGAGAAAGATGGGCCGCTTCGGCCCGGCTGCTGGCGGACATTTCCTCCGAACGGCAATTGATCTATTTTACGTGTCACGAGCATGTCCGGGACGGACTGCTGTCCGTGATCCATGACGCCAAGCTGGTCGACTTGAGCCCTGCAGGCATGCCGGAAGCTCCGCCGTTTCAGGAGCGCCGGTAGGCGACCCGCTTGCGGATCATAAGCAGCAGCCAGCCCAGGCTGATCAGGCCGAACATTGGATACAGCGTGGAGAGCAGCGGGCCGAAGCCGACCTGGCTGGCGATATAACAGATGACGAGCACGATCATCGTCAGCAGCTCGCGGTTCCATTTCGTTCTTTCCTGCAGCTGAAGCGTCAAGCCGTAAATGTCGGCGATCAGCGTCGTAAAGATTTCGGCAAAAATAAGGAAAACATAGATGAGCTGCACGTAGTAGCCCAGCTGTCTCGCAATGCCGCCCATTGGAATCGCAAATTGCTGGATGCCGGGCATATGGACCGACAAGGCGATGTGTCCGGCGAGCAGCATAAATCCGATGCCGATTCCTCCGAACCATGAGCCGATCAGAATCGTTTTTTTGTCGCGAATTTCTGCGCCGAGCGGCACGAGCACGGCTTGAGCGAGGGTCAGATTGAAGGCGGTATACAGAAACGGAGAAGCCCATGCGGCCCAAGGAGAATAATCGGTAGCCAAAATCAAAAATTTGTTGGAGCCGGGCGTTTGAAACGTATCGATCATAACCAGGACGGTAAAAAGCAGCATGACGGGAACGACGACGGCGTTGACGGCGAGAATCGCTTTCATGCCTTTGCGGAGCAGGAGGAAGCTTCCCGCGATCGTAATGAGCAGCCCTGCCTGATACGAGATGTTCCAATGTTCGTAAAAGATCGTCCCCGCGCCGGCCAGCATAACCGCCGTTACTCCGAGCAGGATGACCAGCATAAAGTGGCTGATCAGCTTCCCGTAACGCTGGCCGAACAACTCCAGGTTCAAATCCTCGTAAGATTTGGCGCGAATTTCTCCCGCTATGATCATCATTTTGGTTCCCAGCCAGATGAACATAGCGGTGGATACGGCAATCGTCGCCGTCCCCCAATAGCCGAATCTTGTAAAAAACTGCAAGATCTCCTGACCGGTTGCAAAGCCGGCCCCTACGATCGTTCCCATATAAGTCGACGCAATCTGCAGCACATGTCCCGTCCGTTTCCGCATGGCGCTTCTTCCTTTCCATTCCAGCTTGCCTATAACTTGTCTATACTAAAAAGGTATGTCCAAGCCGGACGGAAGATGACTCCAATTATGAAAGACGAAGGCGTCGCGAAAGGTTAGCATAAAAAAAACCGGCCGTCGGAAAGACGGCCGGCTTCAACCGCCGCGGCGGTCGAGAGGCGTGAAGCGCGATATGGCGAATCTTGCACGGGCGATTATCCTTGCTGAGCCAGCAGCTTCACCGAAACGATCTCGTTCCGTTTCGGATCGACGTCGAGCTTCAGGAGGCCGCCCGTTGCTTCATAGGCAATCAGATAGTCGGTCTGCTTGCTTGGCTTGCCAAGCTCTTGCAGCGCCTTGTCGGGATGGTCTCCGATCTTCAGGCCGTTCACCCCGGTTCGCATGCCGCTGCCGAATACTTCTACAAAGCGGAGGGCGTCTTTATCGGAAAATCCGACCGAGAAGCCTTCATAATCCAATACGCGAATGCTGCCGCCGCTTTCCTCCAGCGTGTAGCTGTCCTGTTCCTTTCCGTGGCGCTTCCGGATATCGGCGATGCTGTCGCCGAACGAAATGCCGTGCAGCAGGGGCTTCTTGGCATTCCAGCTGCCGTCCCGCTCCTGCTCGCCGCCGTCGCCCGCGCCCGCCGCGTTGGCGTAGGCGGCTTCCGGCGACGAATCGCCAATGTCCGCCGGATCGGCGCCGGAGGAGCCTTTGGCATTTTGCAAATACGATTGCTGCGGGCCGTTGGCCGCAATTTCGGCTTCGAGACCCGTCGCGGACAATGGGCCGGTACCGTTATTGGCGGGGGTGGCGCTTTGACAGCCGGCCGCAAGCAGGGTCAGGACGGATGCGGCGGCAAGCCGGACAATGACGGATTGCTTGGAACGTTTGCTCAGGGTCATCGGTAAGCCTCCTCTATGAACCGGTTCAACCTATATACCTAGTTAAACGCTTCAAACTGGAATAATGTTTCTTTTTTTTGAAAAATAAACGATGCGGCTGCCGGAAGGGCGGTTGCATGATTTGCCCGACCTATGGTAATTTATCGAAAAGGGATTTTTGGCGGAGGTTATGTAACATGGAAAAGTTAAAGCAACGCATTATCGAGGAATCGTCCGTATTGTCCAACGACGTGCTGCGTATGGACGCCATTATCAATCATCAGGTCGACCCCGAGCTGACGATGGAGATGGGCCGGGAATTTGCCAGCCGCTTCGCCGAACAATCCGTAACAAAAGTGATCACGGTAGAATCGTCCGGCATCCCGGCGGCCTTTGCGACGGCGCTTGTGCTCGGGGTGCCGATGGTGTTCGCGCGCAGGAAAAAGACGGTGATCGCCGATCCCGACGCTTACAGCGAGCGCGTGCCTTCCTTTACGAAAGGGATCGTGACCGACCTGCACGTTTCCAAGCAGTTTCTGAGCGCGGATGATCGCATCTTGTTTATCGACGATATTATCGCCAACGGCGACGCGGCCAAAGGGCTGATCAAGATCGTCGAGCGGTCGGGCGCGACGCTGGTCGGCATGGGCGTCGTCGTCGAAAAGTCGTTCCAATCCGGCGGCCGGCTGCTGCGCGAAAGCGGCGTTCGGGTCGAATCGCTCGTACGCATCGCATCCCTGGCGGACGGCGCGATCAAATTTGAGTAAGATGTACCAGGCGCGCCGCACTTTTCCCGTGCCTGGATTTCGACTATAATAAAGGTAGTGACCGAGGGGAGGCACATGCGATGGGAAACATATCTGCGGATTATTTGAACGGAAAGCTTTCGGATGCCAAAACTCATTTCGAGAGAGCTTTGGATTGCAAGCATACCGAATTTGACGACCTGTATCCTTATATGATCGAGCATCCTCAATTTTTCTGGTATAAGCGTTACGTCGCCTGGTCCGAGCTGCTCACGATCGTGAAGCTGTGCGAGGATTTGTCCGTTGCGTGGAAGGATTCGTTTACGGAGAAGCAGGCGCAATATATTTCGAATCGCGTCATGTCATCGCGCGTCCTGGACGAATGGTACGAAACGAACGATTCCAGGGAGCATGTCGGTTAACGGATATGCGGCGTTATTCGGCGCGACGATAGAAAGCAAGCCTCGATGATTTGCGTATGCTGTCATTGAGGCTTTTTTTGAACATAATTAATAAAGTGCGACAGGAGGAGGGTAACGTGCGGGTTACGGAAGAACAGCTGGACCGGTTTCGCCAAAGCGGCGAGCAGGTACGGGTCGTACGCGATGAACTGGAAGCGAACGACGTGCTTGGCATTGTCGTCGCCTGGGACGACAGCTCCGTTATGGTGCGCAAGCCCAGCCGAAGAGTAGTGAAGCTGAGCCGGGATTACCTTTATAGGCCGGCCGAGGAGCCGCGTGTCGGCCCGCTTGGACTGGAACAAACCAATTTACATAAGGAGTGATGGGAAATGAAATGTCCGGTTTGCGACGATATTAGAATGAAGGAAGTCGAAAAGGAAGGCGTTCTGATCGACATCTGTCCGCAGTGCAAGGGAGTATGGCTCGATCGCGGAGAACTGGAAAAGCTGCTGCAAGGGGTCAAGGAAGTGCAGGCCGATTATGAGCGCCTGGAGCGGGAAGCGCAAGACTTTGCCGGACAGGCCGACCCGCATGGGACGGGAGACGGCGGCGGATTTGCCGGCCAGCCGCCGCAAGGACCGCCGCCCGGCGGTCAGGCGGCGTTCGGTCAAGGCGGCCAAGGCGGCTTCGGCGCGCCCGACGCCGGCCGCCCGGCGCCGGGTTACGGTCAGCCGGCGGCATTCGGGCCGCAGGGCGGCCAAGGCCAGCCCGGCGCTTACGGCCAGCCCGGCCCGTACGGCCAGCCCGGCCCGTACGGCCAGCAGCCGGGCTCTTACGGTCAACCGTACGGCCAGCAAGGCTCGTACGGCCACGGCTACGGCAAATACGGCTACGACAAGCACGGCCGGCCGTACAAGAAGAAAAAGACGGTATTGGACGTATTCGGAGATTTGTTCGACTAACGAAAGCAGGCATTCCAGCAAGGGTTCGCCCTCGCCGGAATGCCTGTTTTGTTGTCGTTCGGATCAGCCTTTGACCGCGCCGGCCACGACGCCTTTGACGATATACTTTTGCAGGAAAATAAAGACGATAATCGACGGCAGCACCGCCATGACCATGGCCGTCATCGCATATTGCCAATCGGACGTATATTGGCCCACGAACGTATACGCAGCCAGCGTCAGCGTCTTCGTGTCCGGCGAGCCGTTGACCATGAGCAGCGGGAGCAGGAAGTCGTTCCATATCCACATCACGTCGATAATAATGATCGTTGTCGTGACCGACTTCAGCAGCGGGAAAATGACCGAGAAGAACAGCCGGAAGCCGGAAGCGCCGTCGATCGTCGCGCTTTCGTCGATCTCGCGCGGAATGCCCTTGACGAAGCCGTGATAGATGAACACCGCCAGCGGCGCCCCGAAGCCCCAGTACAGCAGCCCCAAGCCCCAGGTGCTTTCGGACAGGTTCAGCTGCTTGGCCAGCTGCAGTACGGTGAGCATGATCGACTGGAACGGAATGAGCATCGGCATGATGCACAGCAAATACAGCAACGCGCTCGTTCTTGTCCGTGTCCGGGCCAGCTTGTACGCGGCGATCGACGAGACGAAGATGATGCCCGCCAGTCCGAGGCCGGTAATGATGAAGTTGTTCAGAAACAGCTTCGGATAGTTGATAAACGACCAGACGTACGAGTAGTTTTCGAAAGCGAGCGCCTTCGGAAGGGCGATGACGTCCGTCATCACCTCACCGAAGCTCTTGAGCGAGTTGTTCAACGCCAGAAAGAGCGGGTACAGAAACAGGATCGACAGCAGAATCATGACGATTTCCAGCAGCAGTTTCGGCAGGCGCGCGCCGGAGCTCCGATTCGTTGCGTTCATTAAGCTTCAACCTCCCTGCGCTTGAATACCGCCAATTGGATAATCGTGACGACGAGCACGGCAACGAACAGAACGAGCGCCTTGGCCGTGCCGTATCCGTACAGATTGTTCTGGAACGTGTCGCGGTAAATGTCGTAAGCGACGCTGTAAGTCGTGCCGCCCGGCCCGCCGCCCGTCAGCGACAGGATGACGTCGAACACTTTAATGGAGTTCGTCAGCGCCATAAAGACGGAAATCGTAATGGACGGCGCCAGCAGCGGCAGCGTGATGCTGATAAAGCGGCGCAGAGGTCCTGCGCCGTCGACGGTGGCCGCTTCCATCAGATCGTCGGGAATCGACTGCAGCCCCGCGATATAGATGACCATGTAGAAGCCGACGGACTGCCAGATCGAGACGCCCAGGATCGATATAAACGCCAGTCCGGGTTCGCCCAGCCAGCTCATGCTGAAGATCGGCCATCCCGTACTTTCGTACAGCGATTCGAAGCCTTGCATAAAAATGAACTTCCAAATAAAGCCGACGATAACCAGACTGAGAATATACGGAATAAAAAACGCCGCCCTCAGCCAGGAGGTCGATCTAAGCTTCATGTTGAGAATGACGGCCAGCCCGATGGCCAGCACGTTGATGATAACGATGTAAAGCAAAGCGTATTTGACCGTAAACCAGGAAGCCTGGGCAAAGTTGGCGTCCCCCGAAAAAATTTGCCTGAAATTGTCCAGTCCGACGAAGGTCGGATTTTGCGCGATTCCGTTCCATTTCGTCATGGAATAACGGGCGGTCATGACAAACGGAATATAAAACGCGACAGCGATGCATAGAAGCACCGGAAGCGTGAACAAGCCGAATTCCAGCCGTTCCCGCCATGTTTTGCCCATTGATTTAAACATCCTCAGCTGCACCTCGATTCTTGCGTGTTGGTTCGATTTCGAATAAAACTATAATGTGATTATAAAAGCGGGGATATCCCCTTGAAATGGATTTATCCAATCAGTTAAGGGTAAAATCGTGAACATCAATCGACAGGAGCGTAAAGGATGATCGAGCGCGCAACGAAGCCGTTTCGGACGCTGGCCAAGCGGATATCCGGACGGCTGGCCAATAAGCTTATTTTGTTGTTTTCCATTGTTATTATTCTGACCGTAGGCTCGCTGACGATGATCTCCTTCGGCATGCTGCAGAAAGAGTCCGTCCGCAACATTATCGACAGCACGTCCAACAATTTGCTGCTCGTCAACCAAAATTTGGAGGACTACATGGCCGGCATCGAAACGCTGTCTCTGCCCCAGATTCATTACGACGAGCTGGCTTACGCCATTGTGCACGAATCCGAGGAGTACGCTTCGAGAATGTACTTGGAGCAATACTTGCGGAATTTATTTTTTTCCAGGTCCGATCTCGAGGCGATCGTCTTGTTCATCGAAGGAACGGGCGGCTATTATTCCGTCACCCGGGAACATTACGACGTTCAGGTGCGCACGGGCGAAAGCGCCGACGTCAGGTCGCTGACCTGGTACAAGGACGCGATGAGCAGCCCGCGCAACCGTTCTTACCAGTCGCTCTCCGCGTCCGAGGCCGCTGCCGGCTATCCCGTCGATACGGGAGACAGCTTTATGGCTTATCACCGCGTATTCCGATCGATCGCGACCCGGGAGCCGCAGGCGGTGCTGTCGCTTTATTTCAATGCCGGCGTCAAAGACGAGCTGCTGCAGGACGTGCCGTTTCAGGAAGGCCAGCATTTGCTGTTTTTGAGCGGCGGCGATCTTACGCCCTTTCATGCGGACGATCTGGACTTTTATAGACGCATGGTCCGATCGGAAGCCGAGGGAAGGCTGACCGGATCGCCCGGCGGCCGGTTCGAATGGTCCGACGGGAATACCCGCTATTTGATCGTCTTTGACCGGGGCGCGCGCGAAGGGTGGCTGCTCGTCAAGCCGATTCCGTACGACCAGATCGACGAAGCGGCGAGACAAACCCGTAATTTCAGCTTGCTCATCGGCGGCTTGTTTCTGGCGGCGGCCGTCATCCTGGCGGGATTGCTTGCCCGCGCGACGACGAGGCCGCTGTTTCATCTGACCCGGCAGATGAACCGGTTCAGCCAAGGCGACTTTCAGGCGAAGGCGGTGGTGGCCGGCACGGACGAGGTTGCTTACTTGTCGCGCCACTTTAATCAGATGGTGGAGAGAACGAACGAATGGATCAATGAACGGTACAAGCTGAAGCTGGCCGAGAAGCATGCGGTGCTCAAAGCGCTCGAGTCGGAAATCAACCCGCACTTTTTGTACAACGCGCTGCAGGCGATCTCGACCAAAGCGCTGCGGCACGACCGGACCGACATCGCCGATATGGTCGACGCGCTTGCCCAGACGCTCCGTTATTGCATCAGCGGCAAGGAAACGGTGCTGGCCAGGGACGAGCTGCAGCATATCGACCGGTATATGTCGCTGCAGAAGGCCAGATTCGGCTCCAGGCTCGCGGTGGAATACGAGTGGGAAGCCGAATGGATGGATCTGGAAATTCCGAAGCTGTCGGTGCAGACGCTGGCCGAAAACGCGATCAAGCACGGGCTGGAGCGCGTCTCCCGGCCGGTCCGCATCGTCATCCGGGCTTCCGGAGCCGGGGATGCGGTCCGCATAACCGTTGCGGACAACGGGGCGGGATTTGAGCCGGACCGGATCGAGCATGTCAGGAAATCGCTGGAGAGCGATTGGGAGGCGAGAGACGAAAGCGGCGGCATCGGTCTCGTTAATTTGTCCGCGAGGCTGAAGCTGCTGTATGGAGAACAGGCCGGACTGGACATTCAGTCGGACGGAGATTGGACAAGGTTGACGATGACGATACCGCTGGGAGGGGCCGGACATGTACAAATTGCTGATCATTGACGACGAGGAGCCGGTGCGGGAGGCGATCCGGCTATTGGGAGACTGGAACGGCCTCGGCATTGCGGAGACGTGCGAAGCGGCAAGCGGCATCGAAGCGCTCAGCCTGCTGGAGCGCCAATCCGTCGATATCGCGCTGGTCGATATGAAAATGCCGGAGATGAGCGGTTCCGAGCTGCTGCAGCGGCTGGAGGACGAATATCCGAACCTTCTGACGATCGTCATCAGCGGCTACGACGATTTCGAGTTTACGAGGCAGGCGATTCGCTCGAAGGTGGTCGATTATTTGCTGAAGCCGATCAACCGCCGGGAGCTGAACGCCGCGCTCCGCAAAGCGACGGACGTGCTCCGCGCGCGCAAGCTCCGGGAGGACGAATTTGTAAGCCGCAATATCGCCCTCAACTTGTCGCTGCCGAAGCTAAAGGAAAAAATATACGGCTCCATTATCGAACGATCGTTTCATTACCGGACGAACGAGGCGTTTCTGTCGCTTATCGGGGCGGAACTCGACGAGTACCGGTATGCGGCCGCCGCGGTCCGGCTGCTGAACGAGGATCGCATTCGGGAGGAGCGGTTTCGGGGCGACGCGGAGCTGCTCCAATTTGCGGCGGCCAATGTGCTGAACGAGACGGCCGGCGGCACGTTTCAAGCGTTCAGCTTCGTCCATCCGCGAAGGGAACGGGAAATGGCGGTTATTCTGACGGTCCGGGGCGGCTATGAAGAAGATATCGCCTATCACGCGTATCATAAGCTGGTCAAAGCGGTTGGCGCGCTGCGGGAACTGTTCGGCATCGTCGCGGCGGCGGGCGTCGGCAGGGCGTATCCGTCCATCGACGGGCTGGCCGACAGCTATGAAGCGGCCGGCGCTCTTGTCGACGGGCTTGATCTGCTGGCCATGAAGGACGAGCCCGCGGTAACGGCCGACAAAGGAGGGACGGCCGTCGCGGCCGTCCAGGAAAGGCAGGATTCGGCCGAACGGGAAACGGCGCCGATCGGCAGCCGCATTCGCGCTTTCCGGAGCGCGCTCGAATCCGGGAACGCCGCGCTCGCCGCTTCGGTCGCGGACGAGCTTCTCGAAAGCTGGCGCGCTGCGGGCCGGTTTACGTTAGGGGAAGCCCAGCGGAGCCTGGCCGAGCTGATCGTATGGCTGAACGACATCGCGCTGGAGCTGGGCGTTCCGGCGGAAGAGCTGCCGGCCGGAAGGGACCATCCGTTTCGATTTATGGGGCTTCGGGCCGATTATGCCTCCTTCGCCCAATACGGCCGCCTCGTAAAGGATATCGCGTCGTATTACGCGGAGCGGATTCGCCGGACGCTAGCGTTGAATCAATCGTTCCGGATTGGAGATATTAAGGATTACATTGACAACCATTACTTCGAAGACATTAAAATTTCCATGTTCGCCGACAAGTACTTTTTGAGCCGGGAATATTTGATGAAGCTGTTCAAGTCGGAATACGGATGCGGCATTCACGAATACGTGCAGCAGGTCAGAATGGGCAAGGCGAAGCAGCTGCTGCGCCATCCGGAGCTGAAAATTCAAGATATTTCCGAAATGCTCGGCTTCAAGGACAAAAACTATTTCAGCAAAGCGTTCCGCAACTACTGCGGTCTCTCCCCTTCGGAATACCGCGCCTTGCAGGAAGAAGGGGGAGAAAAGTGAAGCGGCGCCCGGCGGCCGCTTTTTTACCCTTAACTCGCCACTTAAATGCATTTTTCTCGCGGCCTCGTTTCTTTACAATTAGCAACGAGCACGACAATCACGTTAAGGACTGGGGGATGTGTATATGTTCAAAAAGAAATGGATGCCGCTGCTGCTTAGCTTTGCGCTCATGGCGGGTCTGCTGTCCGCGTGCGGCGGAGGGAAAGCCGGAAACAACGGTCAGGGCGAAGGCCAGCAGGGGGGCGGCGCCGGCGGCGACAAGCCGGTGACGATCAATATGTTTACCGCTTCGCCGGAATATACCGACGCCTTTAACGCCTATATCAAGGAATACAAAAAAGTGAAGCCGAACGTGACAATCAATCTCGAAATTATGCAGGCCGACTACAACACGGTGCTGAAATCGAGAATCGCGGCCGGCAGCATTCCCGACGTCTTCCAAACGACGGCCGGGGGCGACATCGACACCTTTGCGGAATACAGCGCCGACCTGACAAACGAGCCGCTCGCCGCCGCCATGACGGACGCGGTGAAAGCGAATATGAGCTCCACGGACGGGAAAGTGCTCGGCTTGCCGGTCAAGGGCAACCTGATGAACCTGGTGTACAACAAAAAGCTGCTGGCCGACGCAGGCATTGCAGAACCGCCGGCAACGATGGCCGAGCTGGAGGACGCCATCGCCAAGCTGGAGGCGAAAGGCATAACGCCATTTGCGAACGCTTATAAGGAATGGTGGGTATGGAAGCATATTTTCCAGCATTTCTTGAACGCTGCCGCCGCGGACGCGGGAATGGAGCCGAAAGCGCTCGTCGACGCGTTTATCGCCGGAGAGACGACGTTCCAGGACCATCCGGTCTTGTACGACAATTTCTTTAAGTTTATCGATCTGACGGTGCAGCACGGTACGAACAAGCCGCTCGAGCGCGACAGCAACGCGCAAGTGAGCGATTTTGCCACGGGCAAGGCCGCCATCCTGACGGGCAAAGGCGCATGGGACGAAGAGGCGATCAAAAAAATTGCGCCCGACTTCGAGCTTCAAATTGCCGGATATCCCGTAAGCGACAAAGCGGAGCAATCCCAAATCGTAACCGGCGCGGACCAAGCGCTGCGCATTCACAGAGATTCGCCGGTCGTCAACGAAACGATCGAGTTTTTCAATTGGCTGTATACGTCCGAGTACGGCAAGCAATGGTTCTCCGCGGTGGCGAAGGTTATTCCGCCGATTCAGGATGCGCCGCTGCCGGATCTGGACATGCCGAAGCAGATGGATGAAATAATGAAAACTCAGCCGTCCGGCGATTTGTCCGTCAACTACTCCCTGGATACGTACCATCAGAAATTCGGCGAGCTGATGCAGGCTTATATCGGCGGAAGCAAAAAGAAGGATGCCGTGATCGAGGAAATCCAGAAGGCTTGGACGCAATTCGGCACCGCGCAATAACAAACGGTCTTGCTTAAACCAGACAACCTCGAGGCATGGCGCCGCGAGGTTGTTTTGTTGGATACTACAATTATGATCGGAAAGGCGGAACGCCCCATGACCAATCGTTACCATATTGAGGAAAATGGCTTGCACTTGACGTTCGAGACGGCGGAAGACGGCGACGTGCGGCTGCTTCATTTCGGACCCGCTCCATTCAAGGAAGAGGCGTTGAAGGACCGTCAGGCGAAGGCTTGCCGGTTGATGGAGCTGCAGCTTAGCGGCGAGGACCGGGAGGAATACCATGGCCGCATTCATCGCGCATCCTATCCGGGATTGCGGATGAAATACGCCGGTCATTCGGACAATCGAAACGGCCGGGGACGCAAGCTGGAAATTGCGCTATCGGATGAAAGGACCGGATTGAAGGCCGTCCAGCATATGCAATTTTACGACGGCGTTCGCATCGTTCGCTGCTGGGTCGAGCTGATTCATGAAGGCGCCGAGCCCGTCGGCGTCGAATATGTATCGTCCTTTGCGCTGACCGGCTTCGGCAAGGAAGCGGACGGCCGCCGCGACGAAGCGAATTTGCTCCACATTCCGCATAACGGCTGGCAAAGCGAGCTGCAATGGCGTTCATACAAGCTGCCCGAGCTCGGCTTGTCGCATTTGACCGACCGCGGCTCGAAACGGATCGCCTGCAGCAATACCGGCTCCTGGTCCGCGGCGGAGCATATTCCAATGGCGGTGCTGGAGAACGAACAGCTGGACGAATGCTTGTATTGGCAGATCGAGCATAACGGCTCCTGGCATTGGGAGCTGTTCGAGCAAGCCGATCTGCTGTCGCTGCTCGTCAGCGGTCCGACGGAGCATGACAATCATTGGTGGCTGGAGCTGAAGCCGGGCGAACGATTCGAATCGGTGCCCGCAGCGGTCGGGGCAAGCGCAGGCGGCTTCGAGGAAGCGGCCGGGCAATTGACGCTGTACCGCCGGATGCTGCGACGGCCGAACGAGGACAACGAGCTGCTTCGCGTTATTTTTAACGACTATATGAACTGTTTGTGGGGTTCCCCTACGACGGCCAAGGAGCTGCCGCTTATCGATGCGGCTGCCGAAATCGGCTGCGAATATTATTGCATCGACGCGGGCTGGTATGCGCCGGGCGAATGGTGGGACGGGGTCGGCGAGTGGCTGCCCTCCAAGGAGCGGTTTCCGGAAGGAATCCGTTACGTGCTCGATTATATCCGCTCCAAAGGGATGATTCCCGGCTTGTGGCTGGAGCTGGAAGTGATGGGCGTCAACAGTCCGAAGCTGGCGGAAACGGACGATTCCTGGTATTTCATGCGGCATGGACGCCGGGTGAAGGACCGGAGCCGCTATCAGCTGGACTTCCGCCATCCCTCCGTCGTGCGCCATGCGGACGAGGTGATCCGCCGGCTGGTGGAGGATTACGGCGTCGGCTATATCAAGATGGATTACAACATTAACGCCGGCATCGGAACGGAGCGGGACGCCGACAGTCCCGGCGACGGCTTGCTGCAGCATAACCGAGCTTATTTGAGCTGGCTGGACGGCGTGTTTGCCCGGTATCCGCAGCTGGTCATCGAAAATTGCTCCAGCGGCGGCATGCGAATGGACTATGCGATGCTGAGCCGCCACAGCATTCAGTCGACGAGCGATCAGGAAAACTATGTCCGCTACGCGGCCATCGCGGCAAGCTCGCCCGCGGCGCTGACGCCGGAGCAGTCGGCGGTCTGGTCATACCCGCTTCGGGAAGGCGACGACGAGGAAGTCATTTTCAATATGGTGAACGCCTTGCTGCTGCGCGTCCATCAGAGCGGCCATCTGGCGGAGCTCGCCCCGCGACGCCGCGCGCTGGTCAAGGAAGGGATCGATTATTACAAGGCGATCCGCGCCGACATTCGCCAAGCGCTGCCGTTCTGGCCGCTCGGGCTGCCGAAACAGCAGGACGGCTGGATCAGTCTCGGGCTGCGGCTGCCCGGCCGGGCATATATCGCCGTATGGCGCAAGGACGGGGAGGCGGATACGGCGATTGTGCCGCTGGGCGATTACGTTAGCGGCGCCGGCGTGGCGGCAGCCTGCGCTTACCCGGCTTCCGCGCCGCTTGCTTGCGAATGGCTCGCCGAGGAACGCGCCTTGCAGGTCGTCCATCCCGAACGCCGCTCGGCGCGCGTGTACGAGGTGCGGTGGGACGAGGCGGAGAGGCACACCGGGAAAGGTTGACGTGTAAATACCGGATAAACGGAGAGCAGCCGCCCAACGGCAGCCGCTCTCTTATTTTTTATCGTCTTCTGCCTCGGACGACCCGGGTCGTCAGGACGTTAAGCGCGTCTTTCGTTTTCCTCGCAAACGCCACCGGATGGTCGATCGATTCCCAGTGCATAAACATGAGGCGGGGACTGTCGAACAGCCAATGATTATGGATCGCCGTAACCTTGATGCCGTGGCGGCGGAGCCTGCTCGTAAACCGGTTAATTTCCGACGACAAAATTACCGTTTCTCCGCTGCAAAGCGCCCTGCCGTCTCTCGTCATCGATTCAAAGGTGAACATTTGCGGCACAAGCAGAAACGATCTTCCTCGCCGGCCGAGGACGACGGGCCGAATATTCGTTCTCGATTTCATCACGGTGCATACCCCATTGGCGGACGTATGCATGCCTCCAAGAATGCGGCCGAATTGCTCGCATGTTCGTTGGAATGAATTCGCCATGGATTACCCTCCTTATCTGCGTCCGCGGATAATGCGCGACGTCAATACACGATTGGCAAACCGTACCTTCCTGGCGAAGGCAAGCGGTCTGTCGATGGCTTCGAAGTGGATGTACATGAGCCGGGGCGAGTCGAACAGCCAATGGTTATGCGTTGCGGTCACCTTAATCCCCAGTCTCCGAAGGCGCGAAATAAAAGGGTTCAGCTCGGACTGCAAAATCACCGTTTCTCCCAAGCATAGAGCTCTGCCCGAGCGATCCATGCTCTCGAAGGAGTACGCCTGCGGGACAAACATAAACGATTCCGCTCTTCGACCCAAAACGATCGGTTTAATATTCGTCCGCGACCGTGTAGCGGTGCAAACGCCGTTAATTACTGATGGCGTCGCGTTCAATATGGCTGCAAATCTTCTGCATAACTCGGAAGGCTGCATACTATGCATCGCCATTATCATCACCTCAAGGGCAATATATGTCAGTGCCGTCGATTTGCATGGGATGAACATCCAGCAAGCCCCGTCTAATTTTCGCGGAAAATATTCTATTGGTTGGGCCGTGCTGCTGAGTCGATTTGAACGATTTATCGTCCATCCTCATAATTTGGGCCGAATTGCTTTGTTGATTAGAGCGATTTATCGTTCAAACTTTCCCTTTTGGCTGGTCTGTAGAGCTGATATAAACGATTTATCGTTTACTCGCGCCGATTTCGCAGTACTGCAGCGATGATATGAACGATTTTTCGTCCATGTTTGATGGTTGGCCGTTTAAAGCTGCTCAAAGTTAGGAACGATACGGAGTCAAAGCGATTGGAGATGTGTTGTGCCTTGAAAACGAAAGTTGATGCGCCTGCAAATATCGATGCAGCAGGATTGCGAGGACGATTGCGTTTATAGCCGTTTGGGAAAACGTTTCAAAAGCTGATTAAAGGCCGAATGAAACGGTCATGATATCGTTATGGTTAATTGCGGGGACGGTGCAGTGTGCTTGCTCGATCCCCAGCACAAAAAAGGGATGTCCCAAGGCCTCAAGACCTTCGGGACAACCCTTTATCCATTTAAAAAGTCATTGTAAAGCTGATGGTGCGGTCGAGAGGACTCGAACCTCCACGGGTGTTACCCCACTAGAACCTGAATCTAGCGCGTCTGCCAATTCCGCCACGACCGCAATTAATGTGTCAACAGAAAATAATATACCACATGGTCCATGGCGAGGTCAAGCTTTAATTTATAAAAAATTTTGCAGGGTGTTTCTAAGCATACAAAAAAGCTCCTGATTTCCATGACAGAAATTCAAGAGCCGGTCATTGTAAAGGTGATGGTGCGGTCGAGAGGACTCGAACCTCCACGTCATTGCTGACACTAGAACCTGAATCTAGCGCGTCTGCCAATTCCGCCACGACCGCATGTCTTATCGACGAAATTTATCTTAGCATGCTGAACGCTGCAACGTCAATGCTTTGGACAAAGTTTAAATTTTCAGCCTATTCCATCATTTACATCTCTTCATAATCGGCCGGTCAATGGGGAATATTAACAATAATGACGACCAGGAAAGGGCGGGACGTGCCAGTGCGGACAAAAGCGAACGGCGGATTACAACGGAGCATGCAAGGCTCGGCGGAAAAGAATGAGCGGCGAAGCTTCCGGGGCGCGAAGGCGGTTGCCGCGGCGCTTGTTCTTTGCGGCGTCTTATATGGCGGCGGAGTGAAGGTACGGGCGCTTGCGAAGGAAACGGAAACGGCGGAAACCAAACCGCGGGCCGTGGCCATCGTCATTGACGACTTCGGCAACGGGATGTCCGGAACGGAGGCGATGCTGGAGCTGCCCGTACGGTTCACGGCGGCGGTCATGCCGTTTATGCCGACGACAAAGCAGGACGCGGAGGAAGCCTACAAGCGGGGGCACGACGTCATCGTCCATATGCCGATGGAACCGAACAAGGGACTGAAAAAATGGCTCGGGCCGGGAGCTATCACCTCCGATTTGAGCGACGAAGAAGTGCGGAAAAGAGTGGAGGACGCAATCAATGACGTGCCTCATGCGATCGGGATGAACAATCATATGGGCTCCAAAATTACGGCGGATGAGCGAATCATGCGCATCGTGCTGTCCGTCTGCAAAGAGCGCGGCATGTTCTTCCTGGACAGCCGAACGACGCACAAGACGGTGGTTCCGCAAGTGGCTCGGGAGCTCGGCGTTCCGCTGCTGTCGAACGACGTTTTTCTGGACGATGTCTATACGGTGCAGCATATTTCCAAGCAAATCGCCATGCTCCAGAAGCATCTGGAGACGCATGAAAGCTGCGTGACGATCGGACATGTCGGGCCGCCCGGTCCGAAAACCGCGTCAGTGCTGAAGAGTACGATTCCGAAGCTGCAGACCAACGTGCGATTCGTCAAAGCCTCGGATATGGTGCGTTCCTTATCGGGCGATCCATTTATATTGCCGGATGCCTGATGCGATAGCCTCGGCTACTTGCTTCTGGCCGGCCTCATCCGTCAGCATTCGGCGGTCCGAAGCGTTGCTGATAAAGCCCATCTCCACGATAACCGCCGGCTGCTCGACCCGCCTCAGCATATAGAACGTGCCGCCGGTCTTCGGCAGCGCAAACGTATGCTGCTGACGGTTTAACGCATCCTGCAGGCAAAAAGCGAGCAGCGCGCTTTCGCCGGTCGGCTGGTGCAGCACGAGAGGGCCCCGCTTGGCGCTGTTGCGCGCCCAATTGACGTGCAGGCTGACCAGCAGCTCGCTTTCGATTTCCTGCGTCAGCGCTCTCCGCTGCGACAAATCCCGGCGATGCCGGGACGAGGTGCGATGCCACCGGTTCTCGTCGCTTAACGCGTAGTCCCCTTTCCGGTTCATCGCCGCCTGGATGCCTTGGCTTCGAAGAAGCAGGTACAGCTTGCGGGCGATCGACAGATTAATGTCTTTTTCCATCAAATCGCCGTGAGAAGTTCCGCCGTCAATGCCGCCGTGGCCAACGTCGATAATGACCGTCGTACGGGGCATCGTCCAGCTGTGATCGTTGCGGACATCACCGGAACTTGCAGGAGACGCCGCAGCCGACCCTCCGTGGAAACAGGCGGCGGCAAGCAGCGCGGCAGCGCAGATAAATCGAATATGGCGTTTCATAGGCGCAGTGCCTCCGTATTATGAATGATGGAGCGTACCGGTGCAGGAGCCGAAAGGCTTCGATTCCGGGAATGTAAGCATAGGGTGGCTGTTCGAAGCGAAAGTCATGCATGATTAATTTTGATGCCGCCGGGGAACAATGAGAATAAGCCAACGTCGAAGGGGGAATCTAGATGGCGAGCGACGATCTGGTCAAATATTTAACGGAGCAATTCGTCCAATATATCGAGACGCCCAAAGATGAACGCAAGCAAGCCAAAGCTGCGGCGAAAGCGAGCCGCGAGCCTTGGCTGACGCGATGGTTCGGGTGGGGGCCGGCCAGCTTCCTCATCTGGTGGCGAAGCAAAGGGCCGAAGGGACGATAACCGAACCGCAGACTGTACCCGGCTGTCCGGTACGGTTATGCTCAATGCTTGACGTTGCCGATCGATAAACGCTATGATCGAAAGGATAACGACGAGCGGGTGGTTGATAAGCATGAAATTTTCGAAAGCGACGGATTACGCACTTCATACGATGCTCCTGCTGGCGTCGTCTGCGCCGAATACTCCGATCGGGGTGCAAGCGCTGGCGGAGCGTCAGAACGTTTCTCCCACTTATTTGTCCAAAATATTGACCAAGCTGGTGAAGGCCGGCATGATCGAGTCCGCATCCGGCGCCAACGGCGGGTACAAGCTTAAGCGGAACTGGGAGCGGATTTCGTTTCTGGATATTATTCACGCGATCGAAGGAACGGCTTCCATGTTCGATTGCAGCATGAATCATGAGGAATGCCTAATTCGCAAGGTTGTATTAACGGCCGAGGCCAAGATGGAAGAGCATTTGAAAAATATAACGATTGCGGAGCTGGCCGGGACGATGAAAGCGAGCTTTCATGGCTGAAGCGCTCCTTCATGCCTGTCGGTCGCGCACGGATAAATGGACGATCGCTCTTTTACCGGTAGAAGCCGCCGCTTCGTTTCAGCTCCTCGAAGGGGATGTAACGGCGGTCCGTGCTGTCCTCGTCCGCGTCGAGGGCGATGAACAGCTCTTGTCCGTTCCACTCGTGATAGCCGACGACGGACCATACATACCGGATTTTGCGGTCGAACAATTGGGTCGTATAACGGATCTCTTTGCCGCCGGCAATGGCGGATTTTACGTTCGACGCCAGCTTCGTACCGCCGGCCATCGGCTTCGACGTCAGCCATGGCATCGTCGCATAAGGATCGTACGACGGAATCGAATAAGCGGCCTCCAGCCGGGCATCGGGCTCCTTCAAGCCGTGTCCGGCTTTTTCGTTCTCGGACTTAACCGCGGCTTCCCAATCGCCGGGTTCCATCGGCAGCTGCTCGCCGGTAACGGCGTCCGCATAATAGACCCGGCTGCCGTGAGCGAGCTTCCAGACGGGCACAAAAGGCGTCGCATACAGCTTCTCCGTATGCGTGCGCGATTTGGCGAGCTCCAGTGCGGATAAGGAAAAATCGAGCGACCGTTCGCTGAAAGGCGAGTAGGCGCCCAGACCGTATTCTCCAAGGCGAAAGCCGCCGTCTTCCGTCGCATGGATAATCATATAACCGACCGTTTCGCGCTGCCGGCTAAACAGCGCAATCCAGCTGTGCGTTCCCGGGCCGAGCGCCGACACGGCGAGTTCGGCGTTCTTCCAGCTATGGAACGGCTCCTGCTTCGACAATTCCTCGCCCCAGCTCTTCGCTTGCTGCATCACCCGGGACTGAACCGGCTCGCCGACGACTCCGGCTGCTCCCGCAGCGGCCCCTGCCTGTCCATGCGCGACGGCGACGGCGACGGCCAGCCATACGCTTGCGGCGGCAAGCTTGATCCACGATTTTTTCATTTGGCGATCACCTCGGATCTCATTGTAGCGGACAAGCCGCAAAAAGGCTGTTGCTTGCTGTCGGGCAATGTTTGCGCGAAGCGCGGTTTTTTTGGCGCATGAAAGCGATTGGCGTCTAACCGTATTCAGTCGATCCCCTCCAGATGAAAGATGCCGCAATTAATGGCGGTTGCCGTCACCCGCGGCTCGTATTGCCAGCGGATTTCCGCTTCGCGCTGCCGGCGCTGCTCCTCAATCGCCTGCTTGTTGTCCTCCGCGGCGTGCTCCAGCAGCGGCTTGTAATAGGCGTTCATCCGCTCCAGCTCATCCTCCTGCCTGGCGGCGGCCGATTGTGCCCAGCTGTAGTCGTACCCCTTCAGCTTGCGCTCGAGCGTCTGTTCGACAATCGACAGCGCTTTGGCGAAGGTGATGCCGTTGGAGGCGACGTGGATGTTGGCAGGCAGCCGGGGCGTCAGCTTCAGCCCCAGCAGCCGTTCATGGAATCGCTCGGCGCAGTGGCCGGTGACCATCGAAACGCCAAAGCTGTGAATTTCCTCGCGCTTGCGGTCGCAAGCAAACTCCACTTTTATATTGACGCCGAGCCAGGCGGTGTACGGAATCGAGCGGAACAGATTGCCGCCCCGCCGGCTGTCGGGCTCCTGGAACATATGGACGAAGCTTCCCCGCGACTTGACGGCGTCGAAAATTTGCTCCAGCCTGCGCGATCCGAAATATAAATCTTCCCGGGGAATCCACGGCACGTTCAGGCTGTTGTTGACAAATCCGAATGAACGCGCCAAGGCCGCGTCGGCCGCCGCCGTCCGGCTGTCGGCCGCAGGAGCGGCCGGACCGGGCCGCACAGCCGCCGAAGCCGCATCCGCTTCCCGGTCGTACCGCACCTTGTCGGTTACAAACAGAAACGACATCGTCTCGGGTTCGGCGCCGACGCGGTCGACGAAGCTCCAATAATAAGGCCGGTTCGTCAACTCCCGGTCGGCTTCGGGGGACAGCTTCACCTTGAAATGCGCGGGCGACTTTTCCAATATGGTGCAGCCGGTCGCTTCCAAATACCGGTTCACGTAACGATGCACTTGCTTTTCGTTCAAGGTCCCATCTCCACCGTTTCTCCAAGTTTGTCCAGCCGGACGGGCATGCCGCCTCCGGCGGCGTACCGGTTCGTCTTGCCCGTCAGCGCTTCGCTCCGAAGCTCGTTGATCGAGCTGCCGAGCTCCTTCAGCTGCCGCTGCAGCTCGGCCTCATTGCCTCCCGAGGCGAGCAGGGCGCGCGCCAGCTGCTGCTCGATCGAATCGCCTTTGTCGAACTTTTCCAATATATGATCCAATTCCCCGATGACCAGCTCGAACAAGTTGATTTTTTCGTGCAGCAAATTGACGATGTGCTCCTCGATCGTGCCAAGCGTGCACAAATTGTAGATGCGGACGTCCTCGGTCTGACCGAGCCGGTGAACCCGGCCGATCCGCTGCTCGACGCGCATCGGATTCCACGGCAGGTCGAAATTGATCATGTGGTGGCAAAATTGCAGGTTAATCCCTTCGCCGCCCGCCTCCGTGGCAATAAGCACCTGGGCGCGGCCGCGGAACAGGTCCATCATCCAGTCCTTTTTGCCCCGGTTCATGCCGCCTCTATAGGGCACGGCCTCCATGCCGTGCGAACGGAAAAACTGCAGCAAATATTCCTGCGTAGCCCGGTATTCGGTGAAGATGATCACCTTTTCGTTCATTTCCTTGACCAGCTCCAGCGCCTTCTTCGCTTTCGTATTCGCTTTGATGCCGCGGATCACTTCGACGAGCTCCCATATTTTCGGCCGAAGGGGAGAGTCCTCCGCCGTTTTCTTAAACAAATTGACCAGCGTCAAAAAAACGGCGTCCCGGCTGCTGCACACCTCGCGCTGCAGCGTGACGAGCGACAGCATGCTGTTCATGTCGCCGCCGCTTTCGTCGTACCGCTCGCGGACGAAGCCCGTTACCGCATCGTACAGCGCTTGCTCCTCCGGAGACAGCTTGAGCGGCACGTTCTTGACGAACCGCTTCGTAAAATGGATGCCGCCGTCTCCGCGCCGGTTGCGAATCATGACGGTCGACAGCGCTTCCTGCAGCTGATCCTCGTTCTTGGGCAGCCGCTTGTCGACGACAAAGTTGGCGGCGAATTCACTTTGACCGCCCAATTGTCCCGGCTTGAGCAGAGTAATCAGATTGAACAGCTCGTCCAGATCGTTCTGGATCGGCGTGGCGGTCAGCAGAAGGCAATATTTTTTGCGAAGCTGGGTGGCGAACTGATAGTTCGTCGTTTTTTTATTTTTCAGCTTATGCGCTTCGTCGATAATGATCATGTCGTAGTCGGTTCCGAGCACGCGCTCCCGGTGCGGCTCGCGCTTGGCCGTATCGATGGAGGCGACGACGACGTCGTAGCCCCAAGTATGCTCTTTCTTTTGCGCGACGGCGGCAATGCCGAATTTCTGGTTCAGCTCGCGCACCCATTGCAGCACCAGGGAGGCGGGTACGAGAATAAGAGCGCGCTTGACGAGTCCCCGCACCATATATTCCTTCAGCACGAGACCGGCTTCGATCGTCTTGCCGAGTCCGACCTCGTCGGCCAATATCGCGCGTCCGCCCATTTCATGCAGCACTTTGCCGGCCGTTCCGATCTGATGGGGCATCGGTTCCAGACCGGGCAGCGAGCGCAGGCATTGTAGCTCTTCAAAGCTTTCGACAATTTGCGCCTGTTCCGCTTCCATCGCTAGTTGATACAAGGTCCAGTCGTCCCAGGGGCCGTTGCGGGACAGGCGCTGCTGCAGCTCGTCGAACCAGGAACGATCCAAATTCAGATCGACCAGCGGATGCAGCTTGCGGCTGACCGATTGACGTTCCGGAGTAACGCTGCGCGGCGTATCATGGTTGGCCATTCGTTTCCCTCCTTCGGAACGATATGGAATACAATTGTCATTAGTATGGCCCTGTTGCGCCATATTAATAAGGCGGGATTGTTCGAGATTCTGTCAAGAAGCGGAAATAAGAAGACTGAAATTCTATATATAGTATGTTATAATCAAATTACATACAATATATTGATCATTAAGCAGTCGCAGTCGTTGCATGATCCATGTCTTGATTCGGTAAAGTCCAGCGGTATAATGTCAAGTCCCTAATTCGGTCGAATTGGAAATTACCATGGCCCTAGGAGGCGGGAGTACCGAAAAATAGGCGCATCAAACCAGACCCAGTCGAAAATCAAGTAAAACACCAG
>Ga0065721_10050060_pt1 | contig 23674 bp, 20 predicted proteins | sample Mesricmetagenome_FD_59108 | JGI IMG/M metagenome (GOLD analysis project Ga0065721, IMG submission 59108) | Mesophilic microbial community from rice straw/compost enrichment Sample: eDNA_1 v2 (version 2) | ecosystem: Engineered > Solid waste > Grass > Composting > Bioreactor | place: USA: Davis...
TTACTCATCAGATCAAGGTTGTAAACCTTCTGGCCAGATCCGTACTCCCGGTGGATCATAACACCGGCGATACCCGCGTTAGCCGTGACGTTGTCGTTGGCAGTTACAGCGGCAAGAGATCCCATTTTAGAAGGGAGCACCTTCAATACTTCACGCCCGATGATAACATCGAGATCGTTCAGCATTTGCTGCATGGCAAATCTTGCGTCTTCCAGATTTCCAGCAGAGTACGAACCGCGAGCTGATGCAATATTCTTTTCAAAGTCCTGTCCGAAGCTGAGCGCCGAGACTGACAAAAGCATTATCGATATATAAATTCTTTTCATAGTAGTATCGCGATTCATTTTTCACCCAACATATTCATGATGCCGTCTATATTGAACGACTCGGCAGCTGACATCATATCCTGCTCACTTGAGAAGTTTATTCCTTCAAACATAATGAGCGAAGTTTGTCCAAGAGGGACAGTCAGTTTGTAACCGGAGTCATCACTGTATTCGATGACAGCTTTGTGCCCTTTCACTTTAGTCTGTTTCCAATTTTGTTCGCCATTAGTCGTTTGCGAGTAACCCGTGCTGGCGAGATACATATTCACCGCAGCCATCATTGCCGAATTGTTCGCGACCGTAGTCGTAAGTTGTTTATCATCTTTCAGGTACTCGCGTCTGATGGTGAGCCCAACCCAGCCATAACCGGAGCTGGTAACCTGATCTGCTTCCGGAACTTTGGGGAGTCCGCTGACGGATTCCGGCATGCCTTCGAGTACTTTCTGCCCGATGAGCATTTCAACTCCGAGCATTGCCTGACGGACAGCATAGCGCGCTTCGCCATACTTGCCTGCTTTGTAAGATGTTTCCGCATCGGCCAGGTTGCGGTTAACATCCGGCGGTGTCGCGATCAATCCTCCACCACCTTTGTTGGTAGGCCTGTTCCGCGATTGCGAGTTCTGCGGTGTGTCTCCCGCGTTGCCACCCGTGTTTCCGGAATTTTGATTGTTGCTGTCGTCAATTCCAATTTTTTCTTTGGCCTTTTTTTCCAGGGCTTTTGAAGCTGCCTCGTCGGCCTTCTGTTTCAGTTTGTTCACAATTCCTTGCGCGTTCGTCTCAACGGCGTAACACGCAATAACCAGACACGCCAGTAGAAATTTGATTTTCATGATTAACGGATTAGTTCGCCAAGTTACATATTTAGACGTTGTCCGGGAAAAGTGAGAAGTTTTTAGTGACGCCGGACATGAAAGATCATGATCATTGAGACGCTCGTAACCCGATTGCACAAAATGGTCATGCTCAACAAAATTGCTGGGATCTCTATTTAGGAAACGCTTAAGAGAACTTTGATCCGCGTGAAGAAGATCTTGGTCGTTCCTTCGACGGTGGAGTCAGCACCAATGATGAGCCACAGTTCACCATTTGCGTTGGTGCGCGCGACATAGCGCGTTTGTGAAATTGTGTTGCTTCGTGTGATAAGGGTGTAGTTGCTGCCTGTTGCGTTGGCAAACAGATCGCCAAGGGTTACCATATCTTCGCCGGCGAAGTCTTCATCTCCCTTGTCGATGTTCAGGACATATTTCCCATCATCGATCACGCTCTTTGGCTCACGGGAGGTCGCGCCGGCCTTTAGAAAAACTGAACCTCCGGATGAGATCTGAACAGACTGCAGATCGGATGCGAGCTCGACGTTAAATGTAATAGTGTAGTCGGTATTTGGCTGCAGGTTTTCAACCTTCCGCTTTATATACATGAAGAGGTCGCGATTGATGTTTTTGCCGGAAAGCATCAGGGAACGTCGCCCGAGTTTGGAGTTGACCCCTTCCGTGTATTTGAATTTTAATTCGAATGCGGCAGAGTCATCGGAATTGGCCGGGTAATCAGCAAAACCAGCTGTCCAACCCTGAATGCCATCATTAAAATCAAAATCGGCGGATACCAATGAAAGTTCGGGTGCATCGTCCCCATCCAGGCTGCAACCCAACAAACTAAAAAACGCAATAAATAATACTAACCTGCACAGTTTCATATGCCTATCTCGTCCAATAGACACCGACATTTTTGAAACGGTTGGAATCACCATGCACACTTTGAGTCAACCTATTATTTTATCAAATGAAGGCCTCTAATCCAATAAAAGTTTTAAAAATCCGTCTCCCAAACTGGAACCCTTTCCATTATTCCTCGTTTTGGATACGAAACCCGTTCAGATGCCCAGGCCCTTAATAGAGAGACGCTTTCCATTCCGGACTTCACTCAGCTTGAAGCTGCTGGTGCAGTATTGGGAGAATGCCATCGAGTCGGGGAAGGTACCCTTTGGCGACGCTTTACTCGATCACATCCGCCGGGTACCTGAATTAAAGGACCCTATCACCGATATGGCGGTAGTGGAAAAGAATCGCGCGCTGATCAACTACCTGATGTCAGCCGTTACTGCACCTTCCCAGGACCAAAAGGAGCTGACTGCAGCAACTGAACCGTTCCATTTCAAGGCCGTTTACGAGACCGCAGCGATGCGAAAGCAAATCGGTGGCCTCGAATCCCTTGAAGGGACAGCAGTAGTCAATATTCCAAGTCGCGACTTACATACCGGTAGGACTATCCAGGCTTGCCTGATGATCCTTCAGCAGTTTTATTCCGTAAGTCTGAATTTCGACAAGCCCATTCTCTTCACCGTCCGGAACCCCGACAACGGTCTGGATAAGGTCTATAAAGTTGAGGTGGGGAGACAGTTCTGTGAAATCATCAGCAAGGGTCGGATCCAACCTATCGATGCGAGGATTATCAAGTTCCTCACAGAAAAGGTTTACGACGTTGACCTATGGTTGCAATATATCAACCCGGACAATTTCGAATTCCGGGGATTTATGGTGTTCCGGATGATCGACGTGACGGAACAGGAAATGGTGTCTTCAATCAAATACGACCTCTTGGAAAAGGACGCCGTTTCCCGAAGGGATTCATTCACCGCGATCCAGCACAAACTGCGTTCGATTTTCGGGATGCCGGAAATTCGTCTCGGTCTGGCTTACTTCGATGAAAGCAATAATATCGTTGTCAACACAGACCGGGAAAGTGAATGCTGGAAAAGTATCGCACAAGGCGACGCCCAGCGCCCGAACCTCAGTGACTACGCGGGCTCCATATATGAAAGGAGCTATATGGAAAAGCGGTACATCGCTATTGAAGACCTCGAGGCGTATCCCTACAAGAGCAGAGTTGAAGAAGAACTTTTGTCGAAGGGTATTCGGGGAATCTTGTTGGCTCCCCTGATCGATTCCGGAGAGATCGTTGGTATGCTGGAGTTGTCAGCGCCTGACACTGGTACGCTCAACCCTGTGACGGCAAATAAAGTCGAAAGCGTATTGCCTATGTTCACTTCGGCCGTGAAACGCGCGAGGGAAGAAGCGATCACTGAAGTGAGGGCGCTTATCCAGGAAGAGTGTACCAATATCCACCCCGTTGTGCAATGGCGTTTTGTGGAGGCAGGAAGGCGGGTACTTGAACAACGTCGACGCGGAGAGCCTGCGGTATTTGAAGACATCGTGTTCAAGGATGTCTATCCTCTCTTCGGCATGGCGGATATCCGCAATTCATCTATCGAACGGACTGCCGCAATCCGCGAAGACCTGCTGGAAAATCTCCAGCTCGCAAAAGATGTTCTTTGGAAAATCCAGGCGCACACACCGCTACCCTTGTTGGAAGAAATTCTCTACAAGGCGGATGCACAATTTCACAAATTAAACTTCGGCCTGGCCGCAGGCGACGAAATCAGCGCGCTCGATTTTCTCAGGCGCGAAATTCATCCCCTGCTGGAGCATTTCGAATCTGAAAGCGCAATCCAACCTGCAATCGCTCACTACAGGTCTCATCTCGATCCGGCCTCGGGCATTGTCTATCACCGCAGACGCGATTTTGAGAACAGCCTGGCCATGATCAACCAAATGATCGGCAACTACCTGAATGAGGCCCAGACCGCCGCGCAGGAGATGTTCCCTCATTACTTCGAGAAGTATCAGACTGATGGCGTAGAATACACGATCTATCTCGGAACGTCGCTGACGAAAAACAGGAAGTTCAATTCACTGTTCCTAAAGAATTTCCGGTTGTGGCAACTGCTTTTGTCGTGTGAGATTGAAAAAAGAATGGAAGCGCTCAAACCGCAGTTGACACTTCCGCTTGACATCACTCAACTCATACTGGTGCACGACCAGGCGTTGTCGATCCGATTCAGGCCGGATGAAAAACAGTTCGATGTCGACGGAGCCTATGACATCCGATATGAAATTATCAAGAAGCGGATTGACAAGGCTACGATTAAAGATTCCGACGAAAGGCTTACTCAACCGGGTAAAATCGCCGTGATTTACAATCAGCCAAAAGTCCGGGAGGAGTATAAAAGATACTTTGAGTATCTCGCGTCGAAAAAAATTCTGGATCCAAAGGTTGAAGATCTTGAACTGGACGACCTTCCCGGCGCCACAGGCTTACGTGCACTCCGTGTTGAGATCGGTGGCAGGAACCTCGCTGGCCAGAGCGACTCCAAGCAATTGCTCCACGACCTGACTGCTTCGCTCCAGCTGCATTAATCGGGAGACTCTTATTCTAGAGTCTCTTCAATCTCAGCCATCTTGCTTTCACTGTATTTTCCGGAAGTAGCATAGACAATCTTGCCCTCCGGGTCCAGAACAAAGAAATAAGGGATGTCTTTTTTCTCAAAGTCAAGCGCGTCCTTGTAGGGCTTCAGCTCTCCCTTGTAAAAGAGCACATATGGAAGAAGTTGAGGATCAATGTTCTTCGCAGCTTTGCGTTTTGCAGTTCCCGTAGCCGCCGCGTTGACCCCTGTGAACATCGGAACAAAATAAACGTTGACGTCATAGGTGAAACCGGAGAACAACCCGTTCGACTTTTGGATAAACTTTCCGAACACAGGTTGAAACCAGGAGTTCAACTCCGATTCTGACTTCTTCGAATATGCGAGACCAATCAACGTGTACTTGCCCTTGGTGCTCGTTGGCAGTTCGACCTTCTTGTCATCCACTGTCTCAGCTGTCATGGAAGGAAAGGTCTTGCCAATTACCTGGCAATAACCTGCGCTGGTAACGGCGACAAAAAGTAATACGAGCAGACGCGTTTTCATAAATGGTTGGGTTAACAAGTACCGGTTGTACAATAAGTTAAGCTACAATGGCGATCGCAATTCTGAACAAAGGAACGCATAAGGTCAACGAACAGTATCGGCTATCGCAAAAAACTTATTATAAGTACGCACCTTCGTTGATTAGTAACCCGGCTGATCGATCACTTGATCGAATCCTCGGTAACCCAGCGGGTTACTTCTGCCAGTTCCTTGCGTTTGCCGTCGGGGTATTCCCGTTTCGGAACTCCTATGTGGAAAAAGCCTATCAGCTGGTCTTCTTTGTCGAGACCGAAATACTCTTTCGTCTCTTCGAAGTAGGTAACCCCGCCCGTACTCAGATAGCAACCCAAACCGTACGCAGATGTTGTGAGGTACATGTTCTGGATTGCGCAGAACACTGCGCCGACCTCTTCGATCGCCGGTAACGAGCGCCTTTCATCGCGCATCATGAGGACTGCGATAATATGGGATGAAGACAACGGTTTTGTTTTCAGCTTCTCATAATTTGCTTCCTTGAAAGTGCCATCGCGTTCTGTGACCCTCTTGTACACCTCCGACTGAAATTTTGCAAACGCCTTGACTCCGTCGCCGGAAAATACCACGAACCTCCACGGTTCCGTCATCTTGTGCGTAGGAGCCCATCGCGCGTTTTCAAGTATTTGACGTACAATGTCATCACTGACTTTTTCGCCTGTGTAATCCTGCGGAAAAATTGACCGCCGGCGGCGGATAACTTCATTCAACTGGGTCGGATCTATCATCTTTATCAATTAGTCTATTTTGGAAACAACGATGCGTCAATATTAGGAATTACCTTCAAGGCATTCTTGTAGTAGATCTTCTTTAACACATCGTCGGGCAAGTCCAGTCCATACATTCTCCAGAATGCGTGGTATCGCTTGTGGTATGGGAAGTAGTCATCCGCCGTCTCAAGCACGCGGAAGTAGGTGGTGTATTCTTCGGGTACCCAACTATCCTTGCCAAACATGACACGATCCTGGTACTTGATCAGGAACTCTCTCCCATAACGCGGTTGACGCCCGAGTTCAGCAATTACAGCACCGATCTCGGTGTACATATTAGGAAACTGATCGAGCAGCGAGCCCAGCGTCTTCAGGTCATTTCCAAACCAGCCGAGGTGAGCGTTGATAAATTTTGTCTTCGGATGTCTCCGGAAGACATTGTGTTGTTCGGCTATTATTGTTTCCCACTTCACAGGATCATCGTCATGTCTCCGACCGGGCCGAAGTTTCAGTTCCAGCCAACGTTCATTGTTGTGGTCGAACGGTTGCCAGAATTGTCGTGGATCTGCCGAGTGAATCAGAACAGGTATACCGAGTTCGCCACATTTATCCCAGATAGGGCCAATCCTCGGATCGTCGACAGGAATGCGAGCGCCTTTGCTGTCGCGGGCCGAAGTACCAAGACTTTTATAGATCTTCAGTCCGCTCGCGCCCAATTTCACATCATTCTCAAGTTGCTGAAGTGTGCGACTCTGCCAGTTGGGGTCATCGATGCCTGAGAAATCTATGTTGGTAAAGACAATAAACCTCTTCGCATTATACTTCTTCGCGTTGTTAATCGCGCCCGCGAGATGATCAGATCCTCCTCCACCTCTGCCACTAAGGTTGACCATCACAGCCATGTTCAACTTATCCATCTCCGCAAGAAGGTTGTTGAGATTAGCTGTCGGCATCCCGAACTGGTGGTTGTGAACATCAATGAACGGGAATTTTGCGCGCGTGAGTTTGTGCTCGGGAACCACAAGCGAAGACGGTGGATCGTACAGTTCAAAATCCATCCTGTCACCCTGATCCTGGGCGCACGAAGCGAAGGGTATAACGAGGGCGCAGATGACGACAGCGATGCAGGAAGTTTTCATGGGATAAGTTTTTCTACAAGATACACGTTATAGAAGCACTGCTGCAAAATCTTTATGTCAAATGAATTATCGCCAATGGCCGCCGGCATTACCGCCGAATTATCTAAATTCGCTGATGAAAATGATGTCCATGCGCACGTACAGCCTCATCTCCTTCTTCTTCCTGACTACGTTTCTTACCCTCGCCCAAGACAAACTGGAGCAACCCAGGAAGAAGTTGGAAGCCGGAAATTTCAAGGAAGCCAATGCTGAGCTTACGCGTATCCTCAATGCAGAACCCAGAAATAAGGAAGCGTTAAATCTCCGCGGAGAAGCGCGCGCCGGACTTGGCGACTACTATGGTGCCATAAGCGATTTTACTTATGCACTCGAAGTCGACTCAACATTCGCTCCTGCATTGAATAATCGCGGTCTCGCAAAGATGAATCTCGGCGATGACCAGGCGGCAATCCTCGACCTTGACAAAGCCATTCGTTTCAATCAGAAGTTCGCCGAGGCTTACACTAATCGCGGACTTGCCAAGTACAACATTGAAGATCTCCAAGGCGCGTATTTCGACTTTTCAAAAGCACTTGAACTTGGTCCGCCGGACGCCGACAAGTTCTTCAATCGCGGTGTAGTGAAATCGGAACTGGGTGAATTCGTCAGCGCCATTGACGATTATACCAAGGCAATTGAGTTGGACAAGAATGACCCTACTCTTTACAACTACCGCGGAATCGCCCACTATAGCCTGGGAAATCTTGATAAGGCGATCGCCGATTATGACCAGGCCGTAAAGCTCGACGCAAAAGATCCGGTGGTTTTCGAAAACAGAGCATTGGCCAGGACCGCACTCGAAGACTACAATGGAGCGCTTGAAGATTACAACAAGGCTATCTCGCTCGACGACCAGCAGCCAGAAACTTATTACCTCCGCGGGATCGTCCACTATTATCTCGATGATCACGACAGCGCGATCAACGACTACACCAAGGCTATCGCCCTCGATGACTCGAACCCCATCTACTTTGACAACCGCGCGCTCAGCAAAGCTGCCAAAGAAGATTACGCAGGCGCGGTCGAAGACTTTACCAAATCAATCGAACTCTACCCCAACGATCCCGAGACATACTACCAACGCGCATTGGCAAAAATCAACCTGAACAACAAATACGACGCTTGCCTTGACCTCAAACGCGCCGAAGAGCTGGGTTCTGAAGAAGCGAAAGCCGACCTCAAGAAACATTGCAAGTAACTAGGAAGCCAGCTGGCAAGGCCTTTGCTGGAAGGTCTCGGAAAAATCCTATACAAAATCCTTCCAAAAATGTCGACAATGAGTAATTTGCCAAAAGCAACATCTATTCCACCTACTATGCGAGCAGCCATTCTTTTCCTCTTTTGCGCACTCTTCACTATTGAAGCGAATGCTCAGGGATCTTCCCTCGCCGCCAAGGCAAATGAATTCCTTTCGCTGCTCAACGACGATCAGGTAAAGAAAGCACGATATGAATTCGACGACGAAGAACGCCACAACTGGCACTTTGTTCCTCGCGAGCGGAATGGTCTTTCCTTCAATGACATGAATGAGAAACAACGCCAGGCCGCGCATGCACTTCTCAAAGGCAGCTTGAGCGATCAGGGATATCAGAAGGCGACCAACATCATGGCGTTGGAGAATATCCTCCGGGAAGTCGAGAACAGGCCGGCCGATGACAAGTACCGCGATCCTCTCAATTACTATATCACAATCTTCGGAAATCCCGATGGAAAAAATGTCTGGGGATGGAGACTGGAAGGTCATCACGTCTCAATAAATTTCTCTTCAGCCGACAACCAAATCGTTTCCTCTACTCCGACATTTTGGGGAAGCAATCCCGCTATCGTTCGAAGCGGTCGTCATACCGGGCGACAGATACTCAAACAAGAAACTGACCTCGGATTTACGCTCGTGAATTCCTTGAACACAAATCAGCTGAAGGAAGCTGTGATTTCTACAACCGCACCTGCGGACATCATTACCGGGAATCAACGCAAAGCGGAATTGCAGGATCCAAAGGGATTGCCTTACACATCACTGACTTCTGATCAGAAGAAACTTTTCATGCAACTGTTGAACGTGTATGTCAAGAATTACCAGCTAGGATTTTCGAAACGCCTGATGGAGAAAATCGAAAAGGCGGGGATCGATAACCTCAGCTTTGCATGGGCTGGCAGCCTTCAGCCTGGGGCTGGGCACTACTATCGCATCCAGGGCCCGATGTTGCTTATCGAATACGACAACACTCAGAACAATGCCAACCACGTGCATACCGTCGTTCGCGATCTTACCAATGACTTCGCGGAGGACATTCTGCGCGAACACTATGAGAAGGAACACCGGTAAAAAAATGGCAATTGGCAAAATGGCATGCCCTGCTAAGAGTCCGCGATAGCAAAGGTTGTATCAATCTAATTCGGACTAATCTACTTGTCTTTCTTCCGGCGTTTTTTGCCTTCATCAACGCCGGCGTCCATCTCGATGGTTTGATTGACTTCGCGGACTGCTTCGACGGCGTTTTCAAGTGAATCCTTCAAGGATTGTATTTCGCGGTTCAGTTCGGCGACCTGGTCGGACGTGTAGAGCCGACTCTTCAACTTCATGATGCGATTGTAACTTGCATTGATTCGTTCCTCCGTAATGATACCCTTCTGTACCAGGTCACGAATGATAGAATGAACTCTGTCGACTGTTCTTTCCTCACTCCCGTAGATGTTGTTGGAAAACGTCATGATGTCAACTCCTGCGAGAATCGCGAGTCGGATAGATTCTTCCAGTCCGTAGTGTTTGGTGATCGCATGCATTTGCATGTCGTCAGTGAACACCACTCCATCGAAGCCCAATCTTTGACGAAGTATTCCAGTGATCACGTCATCAGACAGGGTCCCGGGATGTCCTTCCTTATCAAGTCGCTTGTTGACAATGTGTGAAGTCATTACTGCGTCGACGTATCCGGAATCGATAAGCACTTCGTATGGTTTCAGTTCCCGGTCTTCCCACGTGTTCGTTACATCCGCGATGCCAAGGTGGGTATCAGCCTTTGAGCTTCCGTGTCCCGGAAAGTGTTTCAGCGAAGTAAGCACGTTAAACTTTCGGTGGCTTTTGACAAATTCCTTTGCCAACAACGCGACGGAATCTTCGTTCGCGCTGAAGGCCCGGCCGTAACGCGCAATGATCGGATTTGTCGGATTCGAAGCAAGGTCAACTACCGGTGCAAAATTCATGTTGATGCCGAGCCCGGCCAATGTTGCTGCGGTTGCCTCGGAGTAGAATTGTACGGAGTCAAGTGTTCCTGCTTTACCCATTGCTTCCGCCGTGATGGAACGAGGGAAGCCGTACTTATCTTTCAAGCGGTTGACACGACCGCCTTCCTGGTCGATACATATAAAGAGGGGAATTGGGGCGGCCTTCTGGTATGTCCAGATAATTTTCTTTAACCCCACGAACGAGTTGGTCGGAGGAATGTTTTTTTCGAAGATGATAATCGATCCAACCTTTCCCTTGCGTACTTCTTCAAGTACAAGCGGATCAAGCTGTGCTTTTGGAAACCCTATCAATAACATCTGCCCGATCTTCACATCCAGCGGAACATTTTCTCCTGACATCATTTGGGCTTTGCCTGAGTATCCAAAGCACAACAGCAACATCAACAGTATCCGGCAATTCATCTTCATGTGTTCAGTGTTCAATAATGTTCGTAAATCTTCTCCAATATCTCCTGCATATTCCTTCGAATCGCCGAACCCGATTCGGTGAAGTTGCTGTTCATGAACGAAAAGATCAGGACCTTCCCTTTCTTCGTGACCAGGAATCCGCTAAGGCAATGGTTGTTGCTTAACGATCCTGTCTTTCCAAAGATATAAGGTTTCTCCGCGCGGTACCAGTTTCGGATAGTTCCGTTGACACCCCCGGTCGCGAGCAGTGGAAACAGGCGATCACGCGGTACAGTCTCAGAAATCTTTTCCCACAGCCGAACGATTGATCGCGGTGTGAACAGATTGTATCTCGACAACCCCGAACCGTCGACCCAAATGGGTTCATCGGGAAGGTCGTTGAGATGATTTTCCTTCATGTATTCAATCGCGATCTCCGGCTTGAGTGTGTCACTGAGAACATTGGCAGACATCAGCAACAACTGTTCCGCAATGAAGTTGTCGCTTTCCTGCATCATCACGCTGTAGAGGCTATCGACATGTATGCTGAACAGCGTACGCGCATCCCGCGAAAGCGGAGTGGTAGTTGGACGCACCTCCCTTTTCAATGTGTCAGACAGCAGCGCGCAAATAATGTTCGGGTCAACACGGAAAGGAACTTTGACCTCACGAATTTCGGCCGGAGCAATCGCGGGATGGATCACAAACTTGTTCGCGTGCTGATCGCGGTCAACCCTCACACTCTTGGTAGGGTCACCGGATATAAAATTCGGTTGAAAATAGTCTGGAGTAATTCTGAGTAGTTGGTGGTCTGCTGCAACAGTTACAACATTGCCGAAGATCGGAAAAGCGGAGCGCTCTGGAGAATATCCGTAACTATAATCATCCCATGCCCATCCCTCCCCGAAATGCTGCGTGTGAAAATTCGAAGGCGAGAAGTACAACGGAAATTTTGATGAAGCGAGGAAGTAGTACACCGATGAGTCGTGGAATACTTCACTGTAGAGAAATGACGGATCGCCTGTTCCCCAGAATATGAGTGAGTCGCCTCGTTCTATGTATCGAAGAGCCGGAACCGAGTCGCCGAGAATTTTGAGCCCGGCGTAGAGTGTGAAGATCTTGGTATTGGAAGCTGGCGTGAAATACCTATCCCCCTGGTAGTCGAAGACCGTCTTCTTTTCTTCGGGATCGTATAGAACAAAACCGGTGTGATCTTTAAATCTCTGTTCGGTCGCCTTGAACGTTTTTGTCAACTTCCCCCTGGAAATGGGAGAACAAGAATGAAGCAGAACAACAGCCAGGCATATAAGGAGGAAGCGCATATCACGATTTCAGATAACGCTCGCGCAATACCTTCAAGTGGTGCAATTCATGTCCGGCGATAATGTATCCGATGTTCTTTACGGATAGTCTATTTTGTCCCGACGTCCCTTCGCGTTCAAGCATTTCAGGCGTGAAACTTGAGAAAAGATCAAGCGTGGTTTCACGAAGGCGTTTCATTTCGCGCGCGAGCTGTTGAATATCTCTGGCGTGAGCATTCGCTTCGGGTGCGTAGTCGTTTTCTTCAAATGGATGAAGCGGTGTTTGATCTTTACGTGCAAACCTCAATGCGCGGTATGCAAATACACGTTCCGCATCCATCATGTGATTGACCACTTCCTTGATCGACCATTTGCCAGTATCGTAACGATACGTGCCCATGTCTTCAGGTATATAGGGGATTGTTTGCTGCGTTACTTTGGCTGCGTGCCTCAACGCATAGAACAAATCCATGTCCTTGACAAACTCTACGTAGCCGGCGTAGAATGCCGGGACTCTTTCAATATCCGGTCTGAGAGTGGCCATGCTTCTGTTGCTTTGTGAGAAAATTTCTCAAAGCCAAATTTACACGAACAGCAATCAATTGAAATGCTTCAGTCTGATTATTTCCTCTTCGGTAAGAAATCTCCAATGACCTCTGCCGAGGTCTTTCTTATCGAGTCCTGCGTAGACGGTCCGGTCCAGCTTGATGACTTCATAACCGAGGCTTTCGAAGATACGGCGAACAACACGGTTCCATCCTATATGCAATTCGATGCCTACTGTTTTTCCGTCCTCTGACACGATTGCGAGATCGTCGACGATGGCCTTACCTTCGTCCAGGCGAACTCCTTCGACGACTTTGGTGAAGTCGTTTCGAGTGAGTGGTTTATCGAGTTCTACCTTGTAAACTTTTCGAACGTTATACGACGGGTGCATCAGCTTATCCGCGAGATCTCCGTCGTTGGTAAGCAATAGCAACCCCGTGGTATTCCGGTCGAGTCGACCAACCGGATAGATTCTCTGCTTGACCGCCGAACCGATCAGGTGCATCACGGTCTTGCGATCTGATGGATCATCCGTGGTGGTAATGTATCCTTTGGGTTTGTTCAGGAGGATGTAGACGGGCTTTTCCGCTCTCAAGACTTTGTTCTCATAGCGCACCTCATCACCCGGGTTGACCTTATAGCCAAGTTCGGTGACAACCGTTCCGTTCACCGAGATCAGTCCCATCTTAATGAGCTCGTCCGCTTCCCTCCTCGATGAGATGCCACTGTTCGCAATGTACTTGTTAAGGCGAATCTTTTGACTGCCGGGCTCAGCCGCGTCTTTCAGGTGTCGGCGGTGTTGGGAAGAACCTTTGGGCGCTGACTTAAATGGGCGAGATGGTCGGGTAGATCGTTTCGCAGGAGATTCGGATCGGCGTCGTTCATCCATTGGTCGGCCGGATTTTGTCGGCCGCTCAGGACGTGTATTGGATGGACGCGAAGATCGCCCCGAAGACTTCGGTGTCTCTCGGTTCCCCGTCTTCTTCGCCGGGGGTTGTTGTCTTGATGTCCTCCTTCCGGAAGGTCGATTCTGATTACGCCTGGGCATCGGGTTCTTTCAATTCAGAACTTTCCCCGATAGTGTTTGCTGCCTCGGTGCTGAAATCTTTCGGTGTAGGCAACTCCGTGAGGTCGTTTATTCCGAAGTATTCCATGAACTTCGCCGTCGTGCCATAGAGCATCGGGCGCCCCACAGTCTCAGCTTTGCCTGTAATTTCAATGAGGCCTTTGTCGAGCAATTTTTGAACCGCGTAGTCGCAGTTTACGCCGCGGATGTTTTCGATCTCAGTCTTTGAGATTGGTTGCTTGTATGCAATGATCGACAATGTCTCCATCGCCGATGTCGAAAGACGTTTCTTTGATTGTTGTTTCAGCAAGATGCTGATACTTGCCTGGTACGCCGGCTTTGTCAGAAATTGATAACCACCCGCTGCCTTGTACAACTGGAAGGCAAATTCCTCCGCGGCATAACGTTCCTCAAGGCGTTGGATAGCTCCGAGGATGTCTTCTTCCGGAACATCGGCGTTAAACATTTCCGACAAGCACGCTTTGATGTCGGCGAGCTTGATTGGTCCGGGAGAACAAAAGATCAGGGCTTCGATGTGATTCTGTAAAAAATCCATTGACAAAAATTTCTTTTACTCGCTCTTCTATGCTCTCCTACGGCCAAAGTTTGACAGCTTAATCCTGCTGCATCAACTTGGCTTCAATGGATTGTGTGGTGTGCGGAACTGCGATCAGCCTTTCCTTGGAGATTAGTTTTCCGGTCACCGAACAGATACCGTAGGTACCGTTCTTAATCCTTACCAGAGCATTCTCCAAGTTAGTAATATATTTCTGTTGACGAGCTGCGAGCTGCGACAGATTTTCTTTTTCGGCGGTCTCAGCCCCGTCTTCGAGGACTTTTGTATTTCCGCCTGAAGTCGCATCCGTACCTTCGTCGTTATTGCGGTTCAGAGTTTCCTTAAGGATCTTGTACTCTTCCCTCGCTTTCTCCAGTTTTTGGATGATCAGTTCTTCGAATTCCTTCAACTCTTCGTCTGTGTACCTGGTCTTGTCCTGGGAAGTGGTAGAAGGTTTCGCTGGTTTATGGGCTATTGGACGTTGATTCGGCATTTGGAAAAAATTCAATTGTGCTGCAGCCGCGATTCTTGCAGCTGAAGTCGCTTGCGCACTTGACGATTCAACCGGAGCAGGCTTAGGAGCGGGAGCTACCTTTTTCACCGCGACCTTTTTCTCAACCGGCTTCTTCTCGACTACTTTTTTCTCGACGGGCTTTTTCTCAACTACCTTCTTCGCAGTGACTTTTTTGCCCGCTGTTTTGGAGGCCTTCGAACTGGCTTTCGCTGACGCTTTTGAACTAGCTTTCGGAGCGGCCTTTTTTGCTTTCGCCTTCTTAGGCGCCGGCTTGCTCTTCTTTGCTACTTTTTTGGATTTGGCTGCTACCGGTTTCCTCGACTTCGCTACTTTCTTTGCTTTCTTAGCTGCCTTGGGTGACTTCTTGTTCTTGGCCATCGTGGATCCTCCGTTTGATAAAGATTCGCAAAATTATAGGAACACGCTTAAAACAAAAAATATTATGTAAAATTCCCGCCCCCAAACCGTTCTTTTTCAAAGTTTTATTCTCCTGGTTCCGGGGATATTCCGCAGTATCGAGTTAAGTCGGTCCGCAGGAAGGGTCTCAGAATCGCTTTGTGCTGGATACCACGCACATAGACGACTTGACACAACGGTGGGTATACACAGTCGCTGGGGTTGCGGGCGCTCTTGTCAGTTGATGGGTGCCGGTGTTTCGGTGACGAAGTCTCCGCGGAGAGTGCGGAAGCGCTTACGGGCCTCCGCGGCATATACACTTCCAGGAAATTTCGTGAGGAACTCGCGGTAAATCTCCATAGCCTTGTCCTTGTTGCGGAGCTGTCGCTCATAGATCTCCCCCTGGAGGAAAAATGCGTCATCCGACAGGACATCGTCGGGAAATTCTTTGCAAATGCGATCAAGGAGTTTGAGAGATTCTTCGAACTCCCCACGCTTCATGCGGATATTAGCTTCGAGCCAATAGACGTCATCGAGAATTCTTTGATTCGAAAATGCGCCGGTGGGAGAAATTCCCTGCTTCAGCTGGCCGATCCTTGAAAGAGCGGAGTCAACTTTGTTTTGGTAGAGTAGTAGTTCGATCGAGGCGTATTGTTTTAGCGCTTCGCCGACTGAATCGAACGCGATGTTCTCCTTGATCCGCATGCTCAGGTCCATGGCGTCATTTGCGATCTCACGAGTTGTCGCTTCTTTAAGAATGTCGAGATGCTCTTGCGCAAGCCGAAAGTTTCCGCGGAAATAGGACAACTTCGCGTTCCGCAACTTTGCTTCATAACCCACCGGGTTTTCTTTCTGCGTCTTTTCGACCTGGGAATAAAGCAGCGTCGATTCCCAAGCTTCCCCTTTCAGAAGGTAAATGTCACCGAGATCTAACTTCGCTCTTGACTTCAGATAAAGCGTTGCCCGAGGGTTTTCAATCAGCTTGTTGAGAATCGCAATAGCTTCATCCTTTTTGTCGAGATAATTCGCGTACAGCAAGGCTTGGTTTCGAGCTGCTTCGAGCGAATTCGGATTGTTCGGGTATTCTGCGATGAACTCATCGTAGTCGACAATCAATGCTCGCACGGAGTCCGCGTTGACGGGAAACGTCTGCTTAACTCTTTCTTCGCGTGTACGGATCAGTCCGAGGCGCGCGAGGAGATGATTCGGGGTTCCGCGGTACTCTCGAATCACGTAGCGGTAAATACGGGATGCGTTGTCATAGTCCTCATTGTCGAGAGCTACGCGGGCGACTTCAAGCGACTTCTCCCCTTCTCGCTTGTAGCGCTTGTCGTAGGCACGGGCCTGAATAAACGACGCATAAAAATTCTTTTGTTGCATCGTTACCCAAATCAATAGATCGGAGTAGACCTCAACGTCCGGGTGTCGCTGTATCTTATCATACAACAGTCGTTCGAGGCTTTCCAATTCTTCAGGTTTTGTCAGGAGAGCCTGCATGACATTTTTCACGTACTGGATATTCGCCGAGCTCTGAGTGACATAGCTAAGGTATTCCTGCACCATCTTGTCCTGTTGACCCTGGATACGGTATAACATCGCAAGTTCAAGGCAGAAGAGATATGGATTCCCGAGGTAATTCCGGCATTCGTTCAGTACAATGATCGAATACTCCGACAGCGACCTCGCCGCGAGATAGTCCGACATCATTTTCGCCTGCTGCATATTGGCTCGTACTTCAGCCGTCATTTCCTTGAAGTAGCGATCAGCCTTTCCAACTTCGCCGGAACGCACATACACTAGCCCTACGTCGAGCTTGTATTGCATGTTGCCAGGATCGCGGCGGATGATTCGCTTGAGGTAGTCCTGAGCATCGGCAAAAGCGCCGACATCAATCATCAAGTTTAAGTAACTATTGTGGATTAACGGGATATTCTGCTCAGACTTACTAAGGTCTTTGTAAAGATCCAGTGCCTTCTTTTTGTCACCCTTAACGAGATATTCATTAGCGAGCTGTATGTCGGCATGATTTTGTGCGGATCCGGGAAAAGAGAAAAGAGAAAAGAGGACAAGAGCTGTCCAGAAGATCGATAGCCTTTTTATTAGTATTAAATATATAGTAATGTAACTATAATTAGGCATGTTGATTTGTTGATAAATAATCATTCCGGGATACTGTGGAGAACGTGTTGACGAAAGTTAGTCATGAATTCTTTCTGTTTCAAAGAGTTGTGATGTTATCAACAATCCTGGAGTGTGTGGATAGTTTGAGTGTGCATAAGAAGGCCCGTGGATGACTGTTGGCAAACGTATGTTTAATCAACAGGCATTAACAGGTGGTTCTTGATGTTACGTATTTTGTGGGAAAGTGATTCAATTTTGTGGAGTTGTCCACAGCCCGTCAATAGGTTATAAACATTGCACCATCGGTGCCAATGACCCAGTTTGCTTTTACCCCTTTAATATTTGTGGATCCGTCTGGCGCCCGGTAGTAGACAATGGGCTCGGGTTCGAGCATTTGGAAGTAGTTTCCTGGATCCCATTTGCCGTTTTTGTTGAAATCGATGACTAAGCGAATCTGATAGTCGCCGGGAATGACGTCGCGGAAGACTGGCTTGGGATTGTCTCTGATTTGAGCCACGATGTTGTAATTGTTGTCAAGCAGCTGTACAATGAACGAAGGTTGATCTGTACGGATGGCTAAGTTGATTTCAGAGAGCTCGTCAGGGCGGAGTGGTTTGACGGATTGACTTGTCTGGGCAGAACTGTCTGCCTCGACTGTGATGAAGGCTGCTTTTCCAAGATAGAGTTGAGGTTCTTGGGGAGCCGTGGGAGTAGCTGCGGTTTGCTGGCCTTGTTGAGAAAGTCGCTGGAACCGGGAGGCCCTTGATGACGATCCGTTGGGTTCGTCCTTGTTAAACAGACGGGGGTCGAGTTGCTTGCGGAGTTCTAACTTTCGAGGGATCGGGTCCCAGGCAAAATCTTCGGGTGCGAATTGTATCTTGGTAAGACTATCTATCTGGAGATAGATGCTGTCGTAGAGTATGGTTTGGAGTGGTTTGCTGAGTTGGAAAGTTGCTTTAAACTGTCCAGTCTGTGCGAGCAGTGAGGTGGATGGCACTTGCATCTGGAATCTCTCTGGAGTTACGTCTCGGGTGAGGAACTTTGCGTAGAGGGTTGTGTCGATGGCGTTGCCGAGACTGTCATGTGCGATGAGGTGGACGGCAGCACTGTCGGCGTCGAACGTATCGTAAATGCGAATGTTGGCTTGGTTTTCTCCGAAGGTGTACGCGAGTTTTAGTGAGTCCGCGGACGCGATTGTAAAAGTTCGGAGATTTTTGCTCGTCCGGATATTGTAATAGGTGTTGTAAGGACGGGCGCTCGTGATTCGGAGTGGGCCGGCGTCGAGTCTGATGATTCCTATATCTATATCCTTGACATTGCTGCGAAGGTCAATGTGTTCTGCCCGGAAACCGTATGACTCTGTGCGTGAGTTGACGATGAGATTTCGGTTCTTGTCTTCGAAGGCGTAAATGAAGTATGCATTGGGTTGGAGGTGACTGATTTTGAAACGTCCCTTGTCATCAGTTTTGGTGAAGTAAACTGCTGGGTGGAGAAGGATGTTGAAAGTATCATTGCGCACATGTAGGGCTACGGTTGCGTCCTTGACTGGCTTGCCTTTAAGGAGATCAAAGACGGTTCCTTCGACGGATAGTGAGTCGATATAGTTTCCAGTGCTGTAGGCGAGGCTGAGATTTCGAACGGGATTTCTTTCGGTGAGATCCTGAACGGCGTCGCGGAAGTTGAGGGTGTAAGTGGTACTGTCTTTAAGGGGTTCTTCGAATTGAATTTTAACCGTGTTGCGGCGGTAGGTGATTTTATACTCCTTTACTCGGGGTGTGATGATGAGCTGTTCTTTAGGCGAATTGAGGTTGACATCTTCGGAGAATTGCAACTCTATCTCGTTCCCGCGAAAACGTATGGATTCATTTGGTGGAGAGGCTTTGACGAGCACCGGTGGTATTGTGTCTTTTGGCCCGCCGGTGGGTGACACTTGTTTTGCGCAAGAGAAGGCAAGCGCCAGGATCGCGAGGATAAACCAGTGAAGATGTTTGGTCACGGTCATTTTCTGGCAACGAATATTAGACTGGAATATTCTCCGGTTTGTTTCGCTTTGTGATTCGAATTGAATCCTGCGAATAGGGCGCGCACCATGGAGCCGACTGTTTGGCGACCATGGAGATATTTTTCGCTCAAGAGTGATACGTAGTACGCATCAAGTCGCATTGGTATGACGTGCGCTACCTGGAGTTTGTGTGTGTTCAATGCGCGTGTCATCGTTGTTTGTGAAAAATGCCAAAGATGGCGAGGTACATCATATGCTGCCCAGTGTTCCCGGTATTTTGTTGCATCGTAACTCTTGAGGTTCGGAACTGCAATAAACATTGTACCATTTTTTGCGAGTAGGTCGCTAAGTTGTGTCAGGGTTGAATGTAAATCGCTGACGTGCTCAAGGACGTGCCAGAGAGTTATTGCATGGTATGTCCCTTGAACTGCTTGAAGACTGGGCGCGATGGGGACTTCGGTTTCATGAGTGGCAATGGACCTTGCCCCTGAATCAGGTTCTATTCCGTTGATAGTGAGGCCTTTATCCTTACAAGCTTTCAGAAATGCACCTGTTCCGCATCCATAATCCAGTAGGCTCTTTGGTGTTCCGAGCGAGTATCGGTGTATGAGTCTCAGCTTCCAGCGGAGTGTGAAGGCTCGGGCTATTCGGTAGATACGATCGGTGATCGTCCTGGATTTGTCAGAATGAGAGATGTAATCTTCTGATTGGTAGTATTCTCCAAGTTTTGCTTCATGAGGTTGCGGATTTGTAAAGACAAACCCGCATTGGACGCACTCAACTAATGAGAATGTTTCATGTGAAACAGTGTAGTCCTTCGCGCTGAGGTATGGATGAAGTTTGTTGTGCTCACAGATGGGGCAGGCATCCAAGTGTTTCATTCACTTTCCTAGGTAGATCGTAAGGACTGATATATCTGATGGGGACACTCCACTAATACGAGATGCCTGGCCGATGGTTTCTGGCCTTATCTTCTTAAGTTTCTCTCGTGCTTCAGAGGAAAGTGCTTTGACTCGGTCATAGTCAAAGTCGGGCCTGATCCTGTATTCCTCGAGACTCTCGATCTTCCGGGCCAGTTTTTCTTCACGGTCGATGTAGGTTTCGTACTTGATAAATACTTCGGTTTGTTCGAGTACTTCGGGGGAGTATTTATCAATGAGTAAGCGGAGCTCTGGATCAAGGGTTCTGATTTCTGCCATTCCAATGTGAGGTCGGCGGATGAGGTTAATCACGGGCACTTTTTCGTGGAGCGTGGCGGTGTTTAGGCTGGCTAGCTCGTCGTTGACTGCTTCTGGTTCGACCTTGATGGTTCGAAGTTGTTGGAGGAGCGATTCGATATCAGCCTTTTTATCGAGGAGATTCTTCATGCGCTCGTCCGAAGCAAGGCCTAGTTTGTGGCCTTTTTCTGTAAGACGGAGATCAGCATTGTCCTGGCGGAGCAGGATGCGGTATTCTGCTCGCGAGGTAAACATCCGATAGGGTTCCTCTGTGCCTTTGTTGACGAGGTCGTCTATCAGTACGCCGATATAGGCCTCCGAGCGTTTTAGAACGAAGGGTTCTTTTTCGTGGACCTTGTTGTGTGCATTGATCCCTGCCATGAGCCCTTGGCAGGCGGCTTCTTCATACCCGGTTGTTCCATTGATTTGGCCGGCGAAGTAAAGATTCTCCACCAACTTGGTCTCAAGCGTGAGTCGGAGTTGTGTTGGGGGGAAGAAGTCGTATTCGATGGCGTATCCTGGTCTGAACATCCTCGCATTCTCAAACCCGGGGATACGCGTCAGCGCTTTGTATTGAACATCTTCTGGTAGGGACGTCGAGAACCCATTGACGTATATTTCCACGGTTTCCCATCCTTCAGGTTCAACGAAGATCTGGTGGCGTTCTCGCTCTGCGAATCGGTTGATCTTGTCTTCAATGGACGGGCAGTAGCGTGGCCCGAGTCCTTTGATACGCCCCTGGAACATGGGAGACTCATCGAATCCCTTTTTCAGTTCGTCGTGGACTGTCTCATTGGTATACGTGATCCAGCAGCTCATTTGTTTGCTTAGAGGCTGTGTATCGGTAAACGAGAATTTTGATGGATTCTCATCTCCCGGCTGTTCCTCCATCCGGGTATAGTCAAGGCTTCTGCCATCTACCCGCGGTGGTGTGCCGGTTTTCATCCTTCCTGCTTCAAATCCCAGTGAAACGAGCTGTTCGGTTAGTCCAGTGGCAGCTTTCTCAGCGGTTCGTCCGCCTCCAAAGTTCTTTGCTCCTATGTGGATTTTGCCATTGAGGAATGTGCCATTGGTGAGGACTACGGCCTTGGCGGGTATTTCAAGTCCAAGACTTGTCCGGACTCCCACTGCCCTACCGTCTTTCACCAGGATGCCGCTCACCATTTCCTGCCAGAAATCCAGGTTTGGTATCTTTTCCAGTGCGAGTCGCCATTCCTCAGAGAATCGCATACGGTCGTTCTGTGTGCGCGGGCTCCACATGGCTGGCCCTTTTGAGCGATTCAGCATACGGAATTGGATCATGGACTTGTCGGAGATGATTCCAGACAAACCACCGAGAGCGTCTACCTCGCGTACGATTTGCCCCTTGGCGACTCCACCCATAGCAGGGTTACATGACATCTGGCCAATGGTCGTCATATTCATGGTAACAAGGAGCACCTTCGACCCCATGTTGGCCGCCGCAGCTGCAGCCTCACATCCGGCGTGGCCGGCACCGACTACTATGACGTCGTAAACGGGAAACATATTCAGTTACTTTGGATTTGGTTCCACGTGAAACGAAAACTTACCCACAAAAAATTCCACATATCCACATCGCCATGGTTCCACGTGGAACTGAAGATGGCTATTTCTCGCTCACGATGCGCAAAGATAGGTAAGCATCCTCTTTTTTGCGCATGAGCGCTTTGTCATCATTTGACTTGTCCTTGTACCCGATCAGGTGGAGAACGCCGTGTACCATGACCCGGTTCAGTTCGTCTTCAAAAGCGATTTGACGAGTGTCTGCATTCTCGCGGACGCGTTCGATACTGATGAAGATGTCACCCTCAATAGTCCTGGGCTCTTCACTATTGTCAAAGGTGATTATATCTGTGAAAGTGTTGTGGCGGAGGTACTGCTGGTTGATAGAGAGCAGGTATTCGTCGGAACAAAATATGAAGTTGAGGTGGGATAAGGTCCTTTTCTCCTTTCTGATTACGGAGCGGATCCAACGACGGGTGCGGATCGGCTTGGGAACTTTGAATTGATTAATGTCCTCAAAGAAAAAGTCGACGTCGGCCATCAGGCATTCATGTAGAAGCTCAGTTCGACGACGCGTCCGTTGTCTTTGAATTGAACTTCGTCAGACAAATGTTTCATGAGGAAGATGCCGCGGCCACCAGGCTTCTCTAGATTTTCGGGTGCGGTAGGGTCGGGTAAGGATTCGTAGTTGAAGCCAGTGCCCTCATCCTTTATCACAAATTTGATGAGACTGTCTTCAAGCGAGAGACTTAGATAAACGTTCTTGGACTTGTTGCCACTGTTGCCGTGCTTGATGGCGTTGTTAACCGCCTCGGTGACGGCAATCATAATGTTGCCGTAAATGTCATCATCCAGGTGGAATTTCTCCTTGGCATTGTCTATAAAGCTCTCAATCATTCGAATGTTTTCCATGATTGATGGAACCTGGATACTGATCGTCTTCATGAATGCCTAAGTCTATTATTTATTTCGTGCCCATTCGTTTGAAGTACTCGTTCACCTCCCGCTTGTAATAAGGGTACAACTTAGGAGGCACGGTTTTCAGCAATTCTACTTCTTTTTCCTTTAGACGCAAATATTCTTCGAACGCCTTTGGAATTTCTTTCTCGTAATCCTTTGCTGTCTCCCCTTTCCGCTCGTCATCCATATCCTGTTCACGTAAAGACTTCTCGGCATCCAACAACCTCGTCAGAATTTGCTTCTGCCGTTGAATGAGTTGATCCGTCAATTGCTTGTTCACTAAATCCATTTCGGTCTGCTCCATGCGCGAAGGTAATTCGCCTCCCGGCATCTGACCTTCGTTCTTCATTTTCTCCTGCATTTCCTGAAGAGCACGACGTATCCGCTCCTGCTCAGCCGCCATCTCCGCCAATTCTTCGGAGAGTTCACGCCCTGACTTCCCGCTATTCTTCAGCTCTTCGATCTTTTGATTCAGCTGCTGCTGCATTTGGCTCAAGCTCTGCTGTTGTCCTTTCTGCTTCGACTTCTTCAAGGAAGGCTGAGCATTCGCCATCATTTGCATCATCATGTCGAAATGATCATCGAGCATCAATGCGAGGTTGTTGATCGATGTCATCGTCAATTGCATCTCACTCGAAGCCTGTGGTCTCCTCCGTTCTTTGTTGGCCTCGATCACCTTGTCGAGATGCGCATTCAGCTCGTTGACCTCTTTTGTAATGAATGAGCCCATCATGGGATCCTTCTTACCAAGAGCTAACAAGCTGTCTTCCAATACCTTAGCATCATC